>Ga0316605_10000045_pt1 | contig 189481 bp, 158 predicted proteins | sample OWC_soil_day20_n_FD_207666 | JGI IMG/M metagenome (GOLD analysis project Ga0316605, IMG submission 207666) | Wetland soil microbial communities from Old Woman Creek delta, Ohio, United States - OWC_soil_day20_noCT | ecosystem: Environmental > Terrestrial > Soil > Wetlands | place: USA: Ohio...
GGGCGATAGAAAACCTTCCAAGCATTATCTGTGGCTGTTCCTGGTGTCCATGTAATATCGGCTTGGTATGCTTGGATATTTGTAGCACTTGCTGTGGTTGGTCTTGGGCATGCTCCTTGGTTGTCTATCTTTAAATCATCAATATGGAAATAGTATCCAACATTATTATCTCTAGCGAATACTAAACGATAGTTTCCTACTAGTCCTGTTAATGGGAATTCGTATTCTTTCCATGTGAATTGGTTTGTATCATTAATAAATCCAATATTTGTCATTAGTGTTGTATCTGAAACAGCATCTAATGCTCCATTTGTGGTTTCATCAAAAGCTTTTACCCATAGATTTTCTGGATATGTTCCATAAGAAGTAGAATATCCTTTAGCCCAGAAAACAATCTTTTGATTTCCATTTAATGTAAATGTTGGTGTTATCAAATAATCACCCATTGCATTATTATACGCATATAATTGTGCAGAACCTGTTCCTGTACGTTGATATGCTGGAATTCCTGTTGAGTTTGCTTTTCTCCATAAATAAGATGTACTTGCTCCTCCATTGATATTGATCCAACAATTTGTTGGTTGAGGGCTATTACTAACTCCCATCATTGGAAGCCAAGTTGATTCAAAGCCTTCTATCCATGGAAATGAAGATATAGGTGCACATGCTGTATAAAAACTATATACTGATGTTGGTTCTGAAACATCTGTTGTACAATTAGTCTTCATATAATAGTTATAACCACTAGATGGTAATAAATTTTGAATTTGATATGGCGATGCCATATTAATCAAAACTGAATCATAATTTGTTGCAGATATTAGTTTTGTATATAACCACCATGATGAATTAGTTGGATTTCCATTCGTCCATGATAATTCTGCTGCTGTTGTTGTAATATTTGATATAGTTAAATTAGTTGGCTTTGCACATGTTGGAATTACAGAAATTTCTACATTATCAATATTGAAACTATTGCTTGATGTTGCTGTTCCTTCACATTTGAATGCTATATAGGTTCCTGTTCCTGTATATGAAGCAAATGAGACTTCTTTATCTTCCCATGTACTTGAAGCTGTCAAACCAATTATGGATCCTATTTGTACAAATGTTGATGTATCGTTTGGATTACTCATTACTCCTACTTTAACACCAGGAATTGAAGTCGAATAATTATACATTTTAAACTTAACTCTTAATGTATTAATTGGAATTGTAGGATCTATAGATGGCGCACAAACTAAATTATAATAATTAACACCAGATGATACATAGAAATACACTGAGCCAGGAGAAGAAAAATTAGTCCCTGCGATATATGGATATGAACCTGGTGAATATGTTGAAGTTCTATACCAACAATTATTCCAACTTGAATATGAGTATGTTCCATAGTTATCAAATGTTTCTAAATATGGAAGTGTTGTTATTGCTAAGCAAGGAGTAAGAACATTCATTGTTGCAAATAATGAAGTGTCAACTGCTCCATTACATAATGCAGCAACTCTAACTTGGTAGTTGGTGTTTGGTGTTAATCCTGAAATGTTTAAAGAATCAGCACTTACCATTTGTTTTGTCCATGTAGTAGCTGTATCAATTTTATATTCAATTTGCCAACTTGTTGCTGTGCCGGCATCCCATACTGCATCGAATGATGTAGGTGTTGGATTATTTGCAGTAAGATTTGTAGGCATACTACAATTCAAAATTTCTAATCTAAAATCATCAACTGTCAAATACCATGGGTTACTTGTTGATTGGCAATTTACTCCAAAATAATATACACCATTTGTTGTTGGAGTAAATGTTCCTACATATTGTTGATATGTAGTATTTACTGCATTAGATACAGGATTACCAACATTTTGAATAAAAGAAGTTGTATTTTGCGCTGAATAAGCACCTGCTTTTAATGTTGTCCATCCTGATTCTCCATCTGTAATATACCAATAAGAGAAAGTATATGTTGTGCCTGCTACTAAATCAAAGCCTGGAGTATAGAAATAATCATTACAACCCCAATCAAAATATGCAGACTTAGTCCCACTATGAGCAATTCTATTATATGAGCCATAATCTGAAGTTTGAGTGTATGTATTAGTTCCCAAATTTGTAGCCAACCAACAATTTGGTAATTCATTTGTTGCTGTAATTCCTTCAAAACCTTCTGTCCAAGGCAAAGCTGTTAAAGCGTTTATTGGAACACAAGGCGTAATAAAAGTTTTTATTATTGTTGCTTCTGACTCTATTGCTCCACATAATGTTTTAATATATACTTGATAGGTTGTTGAAGGGTCTATTGGAGTTAATGTATATGGAGATGATGTTACTTGAACCATAGTGAAGGCAGCATCAGTTGATTTCTTATAGTATAAATTCCATAATGTATTCGCAGTATTGTTATCATACCAACTAATATCTGCTGAATTGGTAAGAACATTAGAAACTACTAAGCTATCTGGTTTTGTACATGTAGGCATATTACTAACCTCAACATCGTCAAGTCTTAAGTTCCATCCATCATTAGGAGTATATTTTCTAACAAAGGCAATATGTGAATTACCTATAAATTGAGATAGATTAACTTCATATTGAGCCCAAGGACCATCAGGAATAATTGTTTGAAAAACTTTCACAAATCCAGGAATTGAATCATATGTTCCCATGCCTGTTGTGTCTAAAGTTGTTGTATTATTAACCCAAATGGATATTTCATCAAGTTCACCATAAGTATTAGAACTATTATTCATTGCCCAAAATCTTAAGCGTTGATTTCCTGTTAATGCAATTATTGGTGTAATTAACCAATCATTATTTTGAAATGAATTGTCTGTATACATCGCTGCAGAACCGGACCCAGAATGAACAGTAGAAGTATTTCTTTGCCAATAATTACTTGAACCACTACCTTTATTTACGTTTGTCCAACAATATGGAGAACTTGAATTACCCATATTTCCTGCTGGTGTCCAATCAACTTCGAAACCTTCATTCCATGGAAATGAAGTGATTGTTCCACATGTGGTATAAAAAATACTCTCACTAGATGCATAACTTGTATCAGATCCACAATTTGATTGAACCTTTACTTGATAAGGTGTACTAGAATTCAAATTTGTTAATGTAAATGGATTAGATGTAGCTGAAGTCATTGACCATATTGATGATGATACATCTTTGTAAAAAATATTCCAAGCAGTAGCTGTTCCTGTTTCAGTCCATGATAAATCAACTGAATTTATTGTTGCGTTGGATGAAACTAATGCAGTTGGAGCTGAACATGTGATAACATTCATTGTCATATTATCAACTGCTGCGGGTGGTTGCATTGTCCCAGATGTACTTTCATTCCTCCAATGAATTAATAATCTCCATGTATTATTTCCAAGATTAGGGAACTGAGTTGATGTTATTCTAAATTTAGCATGTTGCCAATTAGTTTTCTTACTTAACCAATGTTCTCCAACACCTCCAGCATAATTACCTATTTGAGCTGAAATATCTAAACCTGATGGAGGGATTGCTCCTGCTGTAATTGTTGCTGTGGTTGGTACTAGATATACTCTAAGAAAATCATATGTTGCAGCATTTCCATTTGCTCTCCAATCAAATTCTAGATTTACTTCTGTTGCCCCTGATGGAATAAAGAAATCTCTAAAGGCGTAAACCTTTGATGAATTTGATGTTGAACCTCCTGAATAAATATTTGTATCTCCATTTGCATTTCGAGAGATATATAATGAGCCTGAAGTTCCTAATGTATCAACAGCTAAACCTGTAATTGGGTCTATTGCATTTCCAACAAACCATTTATTTACTTGAGTTCCATTGATAAATTGCCAATTAGAATTATCCGCGGTATTCTCAAAATTTGAAGTAAAAGGTAATTGAGTAGCTATTGCCGGTGTTGTGAATACAAGAGTATCAGACCAATTACTTACAACACTTGAACCACAATTTGATTGAACTTGAATCTGATAGGTAGAATTAGGTGTCAATCCTGTAATCTGATATGGTTTTGTTGATATAGAATTAATTGGAGTCCAAACTGCATCTGAAGTTAGTTTATATTGAATATTCCACTGCGTTTCAAATGCTCCATTTATCCAATTAACTGTAACGTCATTTGAATTTAGAGTTGCAATATTTAAATTTTCTGGAGTTGCACATGCTTCCTGAAAATACAATTTAACTTGAGAAACACTACTCGTTTTTGTCCCTGAAGGGGGTGTTGATGGATTGGGATTAGTATAATCTTCAAAATAATACAAACCGCAATCTGTACTTGAATAGCTCAAGAAAGAGGCATCATTATTACTATAACTTGGCGTATTTTCATCAACAGCTAAAATCAAATTATCGGTTCCGTTATATACAAATGGAGTTTGTAAAATAATGGTAAACCATCCTGCTGACGTTGGTGGAGTAATTAACGAATCAAAAACAGTTGTAAGGTTCGTATCTGCAACCCAATCTGTTGAACTTAAAAATGAAGTCTTAGTTGTATGACCTAGATAGACTTTCCATTGAGTTGAATTACTAAAATCACCTGAGCCATCCCAATAATAACGAATTTTTGAGATTGTCCCTCCTGTTGTAACAGTCCCTGAGGCTGAAATCTCTGAACTTTTTATTATCTGCTGTGAATAGGTGTACCCGTAATATGCCCTAATGGGAATAAAATATTGGGTTGAAGTTCCTGATCCAATTTGCACATTTTGTGCATAGACCTGAAAGGCGAGAACTATCGCCAAGAGAAAAAATAATAATTTTTTCATTGTTAATTGAAATTAAATTAGACGTAGTCCTTTTCACGGGACATTAATTAAATTACTTTGTTAAAATATTTGCTTAAAAGGCATAAGCCTTTCCCTATATTTATATAAATATCAAAATTAGAGAATTGCAAATTTATATAATAATCCATATAAATCAAATTTTAAAATATAATTTACATTAAATTGATGGATTAACTATTCTATTTCAGATAGATACTAAAATGTTAATTAACATTTGAAGAAAAATAAAAAAAGTATTATTTTGAATTTAGTAAGTCAATTCGTTCTTTAGACTTACTCTGGGTAACGATATAAACACCTGAAAATACTAAAATTGCAGATATTATTTTATCATAACCAAAAATATCTTGAGAGGCAAAAACTGCAACTAAAGATGCAATAATTGGTTGAAGATAATTATACATTGAAAGTGTTGTTGGTCTAAGATTTTTTTGTCCAAATGGAATAAGCAAATAAGTTACAAATGTTGCCATAACTACAACATATAAAATCCTAATCCATGATTCAATTTCTATTATTCCATAGTTAGTTGAAATTACTTCTTGATAGGTAAATGGTGTAGTAAAAATAGCTGCAAACAGAAACATCCACTTCATTAATAAAATTGGATGATATCTTTTTATAAAATCTCTAAAAAAAACTAAGTATGAAGCATAAGCCAAACAACTTGTTAGAACTAATATATTCCCATACCATGTTCTTCCACTAAGTCCAAAGTCTGCTCCTGAAACGATTAAATACAATGCTCCTATGCATCCCAAGAAAACTCCAATTATTTTTTTCAAGGTAATTGGTTCCTTAAGATATGCTGCCGAAATAAGCATAGTTAATATTGGAGTGAGAGTTACTATTAGAGATGCGTCGATGGGAGATGTAGTAGTTAAACCTATTATAAAAGATAGTTGGTTGATTGATATTCCAAATAAAGAAGCTAAAACTAGGATAATATAATCTTTCCTTTTTATTTTTTCTGATTTTACAAAAAGCGAAGCAATCCAAAAAACAATTGTTGCTCCAATAATTCGAAAAGAAGTTAGGGCTAGCGGATTTATTGCAAACTCTCCAAGAACAGATTTCGCAATTGGTATATTCAATCCAAAGATAATATTAACAATTAGTATTGCAATGTGCCCACGAGCTACTCCTTTCATAGATTTCTCCCAATCTTTCTAAACTAAGTAATGGGTATTATTTGATCCTAAAAACAAATTTACTATTTATTGGATTCTTGAATATATAAAGAATACAATAATAACTTCCCAAAGATAATAAACCAATTAATGCAGATATTATTTCACTATTTTGGAAAAATACTTTATTTGAGATAAAAACAAATAAAAATAATATTAGAAATGGCAACAGAAAACCCAATAATACGGCTTTAAATCCCATTTTTCGGTCCATAACAACAATTACCTCTTGTCCTATTTCAAAGTTACATGCTTCGACTCTCTTAACATAAATATCTTTCTCCTTTTTATCACTACTTCCACAAGCTCCCCTTGCGTGGCATGACGCACACATTGATTCTGAAATAATTCTTACAACTACTAAATTATTTTTTATTTCAACTATCTTACCCTTTTGTTCTATATTGTTATCATTCATATTTAGTCACAATTCCATACACAATTTCCTTTAGTATTAATGATAAACATTTTATCATTATGCCTAACATAAGCAAATTTATTCTTAAATGGTTGAGCAAAATCGTATATAAAATCAATTATCACCCTTCCTTTCTTATCAATATACCCATATTTCCCATCCTTTTCTGCACAAATCAATCCATCTGAATATCTTTTTATAATAAAGTAATCAAATGGGACAACTTCTTCCCCTTTTTTATTAATAACCCCATATTTAAATCCCTTTTTTATTATTGCATAGTCATTAATAAAAGTATATGTTTCATAACTATTTTCAATTTTTTCATATATTGGCTGTGTGATACCTTTTCCTTTTTTATTAATAAATCTTGTTTTCCCATTCTTTTCTACTGCAGCGAAACCACCTTTAAACTGGTTTACTCTATCATACTCAAATTTAACAACTAATTTCCCTTTATTATTTACAAATCCCCATTTCCCATCTTTTCTTACTGCCATCATTCCTTCAGTTGGAGTAAATACTGTATCAAAAGCAAGTTCAATCAATCTATTCCCATTTTTATCAATTATTTCCCAGTATTGATCATGATAATGTACATGAAAACAATGATTAGCGACATGGCAACAAGGCTCGTCTGGTCTTACTGGCACTATCTCTTTATTAGCTGACATCACTCCAGCCATCGAATTATCAAAAGGTGTTGCAAGAATATACTTATGAGGTATAAATTCTTGACCTTTTTCATTATAAAATCCACTTAATCTTTCCTCATCTTGAAAAATAATTGAAAATATCATACCATCATTATAATCATAAATATTTTCCAATTTACATGGAATCAACTCTTTTAGATCATTACTAACTATTCCAAAAAGACCTTCCAACGATACAACAATAAATCCTCTATCCTTTGGTCTAATATCAGAAAAATTACCATTATAAATTTCGAGTTTACCTTTATTTATCCTACAAAGTTTAAATATCCTATCTTGTTTAAGAGAAAATAGTTTGTTACCAAGATTTTGAATCTCATCATATTCAAAAGGCACAATTACCTTGTTATTAACATCGATAACACCCCATTTATTATTCTTTTTCACAACACAATATCCTCCTAAAAAAGCCTTTCCATAATCATATTGAGGCTTGATAATTGTATTAAATTTCATATCCGAATATCCGTATTGGCCATTATCACAAATACGAATAATATTTTCTCCAACTAAAAACTCAGATGAGCATTTATTTTGAGCCTTTAAATTTACTATTGAAACAATTGTAATCAATAATAATGTTAACAATTTTACTATTTTCATGACTATTACTTACTATATTACTACTAAATTTTCTTTTAAAATCCAAGCCTCTTTACCATCCTCTATCCTTATCTTTACCCAATTATCTTCGTGGCTTAATATCTTAATTTTTTGACCATTAAACAAATGAATCTTATCCATGGATTTAGTATCTGGACTATCTTTCCCAAAAACATCATTCCTCATTACAATTGCATAACTATTGTCGTGCAAATATTTATCTCTTGTGTAACCTGCAAAAAAACTTGTCAAAGATAATATAAAAAAGAATAATAGAGTAAAAAACATAAAAACTTTAGTCTCAACAGAAAAATAATATATTACAAAAACTACACAGGTGATAAATAGGAAAATCAATGTAATATAGGCCCAAATCGAGGGCAAAAATAAATTAGAAATATTATGCCAAAACCTTACCAAGAAAAAATCGGGAAGAACGTATATATCCCCTTTTAGTCTCGACTTGGCAACCAATAAATTGGTATTTAATTCCTCATTATTTGGATCTATGCGTAAGCCCCTCTCGTAATATAATATACTGTTTGAATAATCTTTTAAACGAAAATATGTGTTACCAATATTAAGATATAGATCTTTTGAAATTTCTCCCTTTTTCTCAATTTGCTTATAATTATTTAGGGCAAGTTCGTAATCATTATTCTTATAATTAAGATTAGCCTTATTAAATATCTCTATACTGTTTTGAGCGTTTATGTTAGCAACCTGAACTAATGAAATTATTATCAACAAAAAAAACTTTTTCATAACAATATTATTTTATATAAGCTTCCAAATCTGAAATTATTTTTACTGCATTATTATATAGTAAATCCATCTTGGTCTTATTTTCAGAAGGCGAAAAACGAACATATTCACAATCATTTAAGAGAGAAATCAATTCTTCGATAGTGGAAGTTTCAATATTTATTTTAGAAAATTTATCTTCAATATTTTCAATACTTAGTTCTATCTTTTTAAATTTAAATCTATCTGACAAATAATCCCAAATGGCCTGAGCCACCTCTGTATAAAACTCATCGCTCTGGTTATTAACTAAATAATTATGAGCTTTTTTCATTCTTTTTATTGCAGTCTTTGATGCCTTCTTGTATTTTATATAAGTCACATCTTTATTTATAGTCAGAATTTTATTCCTATAGTATATAAAAATTAGAGTAAGAATAGGAAATAATAGAATAAGTAAATAAAAGTATGATTTATTGAATGTAAAATCACCAAAAGTTATTGGTTCAAATTTATCTGTAGAAATATATCCAATATCCCTATTTCTATATTTTTCTCTTAAACTAATTTGTTTTGCCGCTGAACTCATTTCTGACTTTCCTTTCTCAATATCAAAAATAAACTCCTGAGTTGATATTGTCTTATACTGTTTTGAATTAATATCATAATAAGAAAAATCTACACTCGGAATCTTATACTCTCCTTGTATTCTTGGAATTATTAGATATTCAAAGGTTCTAGAGCCACTCACACCAGTTTGTGTCCTATTTAATTTATCCTCAATTTTTGGGTCATATGTTTCAAATTCATTTGGTAATTTAAGGTTTACTTTATCAATTAGGCTCAAATTACCACTTCCTGAAATTGTATATTTCAAACTAATTACTTCATTAGTTTTACATTTAAGTGAACTTGCACTTGCAGTGATTTTAAAATCACCTACAGCTCCTGAAAATTCCAAATTTGTTTTTGGAAGTGGAGATACATTAATAATAATTGAATTTGATTTTAGATTTTTCTTGACCCTTTCGTAACTACTTTGCATAGACTGGAAAAATGGATCATTGAAAAAAGAGTCAAAAAATGGATCCCCTGTACTCATCTTTCTTTGATTTCTCAACAGCATCATTGCTACAATATCAATATCCAATGGAGCTATTTCTAATCTCCCCGATTGTTGTGGATAGGCAATAACTTTTCTAAGAGTGGCAACTTGATAACGCTTTCCATCAACTACTTCCTCAGAAATCAACGGATCTTTTGACATATCCAATTCCTCAACCCAGAAACCTTTATTTATAGGCATTTTATTCACTTGATACTCAGAAATAGGAACAAGAGTATATAACTTATATGTAATAATAACCTCTTGTCCACAAACAGCAACCGACCTATTTGAGCTTGCCTTAATAAATAGAGAGTGATTATCCAACACAGTAACTGTAGCCTGCTTTTGCTGAATTTGATTCTGCTTTCCTCCCTGATATTGCGCTCTTTGACTCTGGATGGGGTTCTTAGAAACTTTAATAGTCAAAGAATTTGAAGTCAATACTTTGCCTTCTGCATTAATTTTAGCCTTTGGTATATTAAAAACGCCTTCCTTAGTAGCTTGAAGAACATATGTTATTGAGATAGAAGAAGTCTGAGATACAACCCCATTTATATTGGAAGTTGAAGAACTTCTAGACTGACTTGGACCACTCAATACTTCGAACCCTGTCATAGGAGGAGCAACAAAGTTAGATGCCTTTTGAGTACTTACTGTATAAGTTATTCTAAATTGTTCCCCTATGCCTATTGCCGATGGACCAACAGCTCTAAAACTCACATCTTGTGCATTAGTATTAACACCAATAAACACAAAAAAATAAACTAGGAATATTAAATATCTTTTCATTTTACCAATCTTTATCTGTTCTGACTTGTCTAATATTTTTATCCTTTTCTTTCTTTATTTTTTCCAAAGTATTCCTCTCATTATTCTTCAAAGCCTCTAGCATTCTATCTCCCTCCTCTTTATTTTGTATTTTTACCTGTACTGAAGAATTATTTTGTTTTTCCTTATTATCTTTTTTATTATCACTTTGTGATTGATTCTGTTGATTTTGCTTATCCTGATTCTTTGTTTTATTCTTGTTTGAATTTTGTTTTAATAAATGCATTGCAAGAGCGAGATTATACTTAGCTGAGCTATCTTTTGGGCTTAATTTTAAACTTAATTTATAATCATTTATAGCATTCTTAAGACATTGACTATAATCATTAGATTTTGTTGAAGAATCTAATAATGCTAATTTAAAGTTTGAATTTGCCCTATTGTACAATACAGAGGCCTGAAAGTTGTTATCTTTAATTGAGTCTAAACTTAATGCTTTATCATAGTACATTATTGCATTTTTATATGAATCTTTCTTATTCTGCATATAACTAGTGTTTGCTAAATTATACCTTGCTTTGTCGTAAGATGTGTCAATAGCTAAAGCTTTTCTATATAAATTTTCTGCTTCAGAATATCTTTTTGCTTCAAAGGCTTTATTTCCATCTCTTAAATTATTTTTTGCCTTATCGCATGAAACAAATAGAATTGAAAACATTATAAAATAAATTATCTTTTTCATATTATCTCCCAAAGAAAAATTTCCTATTTATATACTTATTTCTTTTTTCAAATATAAAATATTCAGCCAGTAGAATAATAAATGAAATAAATGCAAATATATAATATCTGCTATCATAGTCTTTATATGCTATTGCCTCATATTCATTTTTATCCATTTTATTGATTCTAGCAAGAATATTATCGAGTCCAATTGATGAATTATTTGCTCTAATATCAACTCCATTACCCTTTGAGGCTATACTTTTCAATAATTCTTCATTGAGTTTTGTCATCACATAAGAACCTTCTGCAGTCTTCTTATATTCAACCTGTCCTCCCTTCTTGCCAATTGGTATCAAGGCTCCCTCTGTCAATCCAAGACCAATCGTATGTATTGACACATTTTCTTTCGATATTTGTTCAGCCACCTCAAATGCATTATCCTCATTATTTTCTCCATCAGATATAAGAATTATACTCCTGGATTTATTTCTCACTTTTTCTCCAAAACCATTATATGCCATATTCAAGGCCTCACCAATTGCAGTTCCTTGATTTGAAATCATTGACGGATCAACCATATCAACAAAAGTTTTTGCTGTCCCATAATCGTTTGTTATTGGAAGCTGAATATATGCACTACCAGCGAAAACAACTATTCCTATTCTATCATTTTCTAACTCATCTATTAATTTATTAATAGACTGTTTGGCTCTTGAGATACGATTTGGTTTAATATCCTCTGCATACATGCTATTAGAAATATCCAAACAAATCATAATATCAGATCCTTTTCTTTGATTTTTTTCAATTGAGGTCCCAATTTGAGGATTAGCCAATGCAAGAACCAAGAAAAAAAATGCAAGATTTAAAAGAATAAACTTTGTCCATTTTTTCCCATAAGAAATATCTGGAATTACATATTCTAAAAGATTATTATCAATAAACTTACTCAGTTTCTCTTTTTTCCTCCTAATAATATAATATTCTAGTAAAAAGAACAAAGGAATTAGTAGCCATAAATATAATAATTCAGGTGTTTGTATTCTAATCATAACTAAACAACACTTTTAAATATGGTTTTCTTTAATAATATCTCTACAAAAAATAATATGATTGCAAACAATAAGAAAGGTAAATATAAATCCTTCTTTTGTTTATAATAGGAAACATCGATAATTGTTTTCTCCATTGAGTCAATTTCCTTAAAAATAGTTTCAAGTGAGCCCTTATCCTTAGACCTAAAATACTTTCCTCCAGTTATTCTAGCCACATCACCAAGCAATGTCTCATCAATTTTCACTTCAATGCTTTGATATTGTTTTCCCATAGGAGTAGATATTGGGTAAGGCGCCATTCCCATTCTGCCTACTCCAATAGTATATACCCTTATTTTATTATTTTTTGCAAGTTCAGCAGCGGTTAACGGATCAATAGCTCCCATATTATTAACACCATCAGTCAATAGTATTATTACCTTACTCTGGGTTTTTGTATCCTTAATTCTATTGATTGCAGTTGCAATCCCATCACCTATAGCAGTACCATCATTTATTATCCCACTTTTAACATTTTCAAGAAGATTTAATAACATATTTTGATCAGTTGTTGGAGGACATTGGGTAAAGGCCTCCCCTGAAAAAACTACCACTCCAATATTATCAGTCTTTCTTCCTTGAATAAATTCTTTTGCCACGTCCTTTGCAGCCTCCAATCTATTTGGTTTAAAGTCTTCCGCCAACATCGAACTAGAAATATCTAATGCAAGAACAATATCTACTCCTTCAATATTTTTTTCATTTTTCGACAAAAAACTTTGAGGCCTCGCAATAACAATAATCAAGAGAACTAAAATAATATATCTAACATAGTTAGGTAACTCAATCAACCTTATTTTCCAAGTTTTTTTTACTCCTTCAAAAGGGAAAACCTGTGAATAATTAATTGAGGTATGCGTTTTTCTCCCATATATCCTTTTCCAAAGAATAATTAATGGTATTATTATAAGGAGCAAAAGAACATAAGGATATTTAAATTCTAATCCATTAAACATTATCAACCTCCTTTCCATTTTCAGTATTCTCAATTGGCTTTGTATTGTTTACAAAACTAATCGCATTTTTCAAGCATTTATCATCAATAAAATTATCCGGAATATATTTTGCAAATTTAACAAGATCTGAATTTTTCAAAACATAATCTAACAAACCTATGCTATTATAATCAATTTCCTCAAAAGAATTGATACTTGAAAGAATCTCATCGGTTGTCATTTCAATAGCTGTAAGATTAAATCTATTAAACAAATACTCTCTCAAAATATCGGATAACTCCGAATAATACTCTTTATTTCTACCGTTTTGACATAATCTTTTTAGCCTAAGTTCTTCAAATCTATTCAATGCTAATATATGTGCAGGCAAAACAATTTCTGGTTTTGAGAAAATATCCTTGATATTTAACCCTCTATTTTTTTTCCATAATTTATAGAAGTATATAGAAGCAAAGATTACTGCGACAACTAGTAATATGGCAATAATAATTGGCATAATTTCCTTGATTGTGATTGGTTCCTTTGCATTTGCTTTAATATCCTTAATCAATATCTTATTAGTATCAATTGGATAACTCAATACTTCAAAATTTTGTTCCTTGGCATTATTCATTTTTATCGAGTGATTACCAGGAACAAAAGAAGTAAGAAAGTATTTAATCTCAATTATCTTTTTGCCGTCTTTGACTATTGTATCATATTTTTGACTAACTAATTCCAAGGTATCCTCAGATACAAAACTTGGTTTTGAGAATTCTCCGCTTATCTTATCAATTGGAATATTATAGGAAAAAGTCATTACATCACCTATATTTATCCTCTTAGCATCCAACCGTGTTTCAATTATCTGAGCCTCACAAGTAAAAGAAAAGAAAAACAAAAAAGAAAATGATACAAGAATTTTGAATAAATGTTTAGTCATTAATTTCACTTCCTACCTCCTTTATCGAATAATTTCATTAATGTCCGAATATAATCCTCCCCAGTATTGATTGTTACATTATCAATTCCTAATCGATTAAACTTATTCTTAATATTATCCTCTTGTTTAAGTCGAAAAATTTTAAACTCTCTCATGGCTTCCTTATCAGAAGTATCAACCCATATATCAGAACCTCTTTCATTGTCATGAAAACAAACTAAGCCAAGATCAGATATATTATCCTCTGCCCTATCCTTAACAATAATTGCAGAAAAATCATGTTTGCGAGACACTATTTGAAGTGAATCATCAAAATCAGCCAATCCATCAGAAATTAAGAAGCAAGTTGAACGTTTTTTGATAACATTATTCATAAATTTCAACGCCTCAGAGAAAGAAGTTTTGCTCTGACTATGCTTATAAGTAATAAGCTCTCTTATTATTCTTAAGATATGAGCAGAACCCTTCTTCGGAGGGATATATTTCTCAACCTTATCTGAGAAGAAAATAACTCCTACTTTATCATTATTCTGAATAGCTGAAAAAGACAAAACAGCAGCAATTTCAATAATAGTATCTGATTTCAAACACTTATCTGTCCCAAAAAAAGTAGAACCACTTACGTCAATAAGAAGCATAACAGTCAATTCTCGTTCCTCTTCGAAAACTTTCACATAGGGACGGTTAAAACGAGCTGTCACATTCCAATCAATAGATCTAATTTCATCTCCAAATTGATATTCTCTCACCTCACTAAATTCCATACCCCTCCCCTTGAAGGCACTATGGTACTGCCCAGAAAAAATATTTTTTGACAGACGTTTTGTCTTTATCTCAATCTTCCTAACTTTTTTTAGTAAATCTTCAGTCATATATTAAGGAACATCAACACTATTGATTATTTCGTTAATTATTTCTTCAGTTTTAATATTATCAGCCTCTGCCTCATATGTCAATCCTATTCTATGGCGCATAACATCAAGACAAATTGCCCTTACATCTTCCGGTATAACATACCCCCTACGTTTAATAAAGGCATAAGCACGCGCAGCTAAAGCAAGATTTATAGTGGCACGAGGAGAAGCTCCGTAGTTTATATATTGTTTGAGTTTATCTAGCTTATATTGATCTGGAAAGCGAGTTGCAAAAACAATATCTGTAATATAATTTTCAATTTTTTCATCCAAATAAACCTGTTTAACAACTTCTCTAGCATGCAATATTTGGTCAACTTTTACAACAGGTTCTATCTTTTGCGAAAAAGCACTTATTTGTTGGCGAAGAATTATTTTTTCCTCTTCTTTTTTGGGATAAGTAATTACTACTTTCATCATAAAACGATCAAGTTGAGCCTCAGGAAGAGTATATGTTCCTTCTTGCTCAATTGGGTTTTGAGTCGCCAAAACTAAAAAAGGCTCATCAAGCATATAAGTCTTATCTCCTATAGTAATTTGACGTTCTTGCATGGCCTCTAATAAAGCAGATTGAACTTTTGCTGGAGCACGATTTATTTCATCTGCTAGGACAAAGTTAGAAAATATTGGTCCTTTTTTTACTAAGAATTTTTCCTCTTGAGGGCTATAAATCATTGTCCCAATTAAATCTGCAGGTAAAAGATCAGGGGTAAACTGAATCCGACTAAATTTTGCATCAATAGCTTTTGCTAAGGAATTTATAGCCTGAGTTTTTGCAAGACCAGGTACTCCTTCAAGTAAAATATGTCCATTAGCTAATAAACCTATCACCAGTCGTTCAATCATATTTTTCTGACCGATAATAGACTTATGCATCTCGGTGTTAATTAATTCAACAAATGAACTTTCTATTTGAATTTTTTCATTTAATTCAATAATGTCAACCATAGTTACTACTTTTAATATCTAATAAAATACTGTATTTAAATCTATTTTTTGATTTATGACCAATCAATGATTAAACCACAACAATCTCTAACGACAAATTGTCATGAATATTATTTCATAACCTAATAAAACAACCGAATGTAGAGCTTTCGTAGCTCATTAATTCTTAATTAACTAAAAAAAATGAACTACACAGTTTTAGCTTGGATAAGACTATAGTTTATAACTATATTTCAGTTTGTTATAACATATTTAATATAAGTGTGTATTATACTCATATTTTCGTAGTAACAAAAAAATTAAGATTTTTAGTGGGATAATATTTTTATTTGTATCTTTGCTCACTTGTAAAAGAATTTTTTAATGAAAAACAAATATACAAATTTATGAAAAACAAAAAGTTACTATTTGGATTAGTAGTTTTCATTCTTGGTTGCGTTGCTAGTTTTTCAGCAATGTCTCAAGATTGGATTTCACTTGGACCAGACAATGTTAGTGGTCGTTCAAGGACAATTATTTTCGATCGTTTCAATGACAAAGTTATGTACACTGGCGGTGTTGCTGGAGGTCTATTTGTTAGTGTTAACAACGGTAAGAACTGGCAAGAAATTAATCTTGGTACTAATGGAAACCTAGCTGTAACAGCTATTGCTCAAGATAATAATGGAGTAATATACGTTGGGACAGGGGAAAGAACATACTACGATAATGGCTTCGGAATAAACAATGACAAAGTAGGTATGCTTGGAGGTGGGGTTTTTAAATCAAACCTTCCTTCCAATAAAAACTGGGCAAATGGATTAACCACAGACGAAGCAAAATACAATTGGATTGCTCAAAATATAACTTTTGCAAGCCTAAGTTTTACTAAACCTGAACCTCATAACTATGGTGATGGAAAAGCGTTTATAAATAGTATTGCTGTAAACAAATTAACTAATGACATCTATGTTGCAACAGCTGGTGCTGGTCTATTCAAATTACAAAGCGACACAAACTGGGCTAATGTAGCAATTATTCCTAGTACTTCTTTAGTTGATGAGATTAAAGTATCTGAAAATGGAGATATCGCAACAACATATAATGATGGAGAGATAAAAGTTACTTTGACAAAAGATAATTTCACAACAAATCCAATAATATTTTCATCAACAGAATTAAAGACATTTGATTCAAGATACATGATGTTATTCCGCAACAGATTAGCTTTTGGAACTAATAACCCAAACAAGTTATACATATACACTTCATATGCTGACTCAACAAATTATAAAGATGTACTATTCAGAACAGAAGACTACAATACTATCGTTTGGAAGAAAACAACTCCTGACTCTTATTCTAATGGTGGAGATCCTAAAGCAATGTCAATCGCAGTTGACGATAGAGGCTCAAAAGAATACGTTTATTTAGGCGGAAGCGTAATTAAACGTGGATATAATGCTAATAACTCAGACATTTACTATTGGGAAACAATAAGTAAGTATTATAATTCGGAAAACGATGTTGACGGAGTAAGAACATCACCTAGCTTTGTAAGTAAAAACATAAATGAAATTATTTTTAAAGCAAATCCAACAACATTCTCAGATTCTATATACATTGCAGTTGCTACTGACGGAGGTGTTCACACATATACATTCGATTCTACATTGTTTACTAAAGGATGGAACATGGCAAACAAAAACATGATCACATCTCAATTTTATAGTGTAGCTGTAACACCAGAGGCGTCTGTTGTAGGAGGTACTGAAGCAAATGGTACAGTATTTATAAATAGAGCGAATGAACTTGGTAGTGTTAAACTTGGTGATGTAATTTGGACTGTAAACTCTCCAGGGTATAACCCAAATGGATTTCAATACACAACATCTGGAGGTGGAGTTGCTGCTTCTCAATTCGAAAGACAACTTCCTACATCAAGAAAATCAATAATACTTTCTAGACCATATTCTCAAATTGCACGTACCTACGGAGACAATGGAGATTTCACAACAATAAATGACCAAACATGGAACTATGGTTCAACATTATTCTATAATGGTATCAATGACAATCAAACATGGGCAAGATTTGAACCAGTAGTAACACCAATGTTATTATGGGAATCAACAGAAGCAACAGATGCAGCTGACTCAATCTATTTAACAATAGACTCAAAAACATCTGTAAATGGAATACATGATACAACATTTAGAGCAGGTTCATGGATTGTTCCTGGTGACTCAGTTCTAGCAAAAAGTTATTCATTAGGATATCCTTTCTGGCATAAATTTACCGATTCATTACAATACAATCAAGATACTGCATTCTTAGTTCAAAATCCAGTTCAATCACGTTTATTCTTTGCAACATCTCAAGCTGCATATATAAGCTATAACATGAATGATTATTCTGCATCTCCACTAACAAGTGCATCAAATAAAATTAGCTTCCTAAAATTATTAAACATCACATCATTACCAATCCCTGGTTCTAACCCTGTTGTTTACGCACCAACAGAAAATATACTTTCATTTGGAATAACAAAAGATGGGAACACTCTATTTGTTGCAACACAAATATCAGGTAAAGACTCATCGAACCTATACAGAATCAATCTTGCTGGAGTAGACTTCAGCAAACAAACACATAACAACGGAAGTCTAACCCTACCAACAGAAGTAGTAAAATTCCCACGTGTTATCACATCAATAACAGTTGACAGAAACAATGGAAACAATGTAATGTTAACATTCGGAAAATACATTAGCGCAAACTCAAACATACAAGTTGCAACAAACGCATTAGCAACACCAATGACAAGCGTAGTATTTAAAGAAGCAATCAATAAAGATGCAGAAGAAGAAATTGAAATTTCAAAATTCATCCCAAACAACAAACCAGTATTCTCTAGTTTGATAGAAAGTGTAAAAAACACAAGCACAAAAGCATATATTGGAGCTGAAGACGGAATTTACTACACACAAAACTTTGCAGGAACACCAAGCACATCACAACCAGGAAAAGTAGAAATCTCTTGGAAGAAAGTAGAAAACTTCCCTAACGTACCAGTATTCCAACTAACACAACAAACAATGCGTTTACCAAGATACGAGTTCTATAACTTCTTTGGTCAAAACATGCAATTCACAACATTCACAAGAACAGAACTACCAGGAGCAATCTACGCAGCAACGTACGGAAAAGGATTATATGCAACAATAGCAGACACAATCCAACCAGATACAAGAATAGTTAGCATAAGAGACATAGTACCAACTAACCTTAAATCAACACTAAGAATATATCCTAACCCAGCATCATCACACGCAGTAATCGATTACACATTATCAAATGCATCAAACGTAACATTACTAGTATATGATATGAACGGACGCATGCTAAGCTCATTAAACAAAGGACGCCAATCAGAAGGCAACCACACAATACAAATGAACTGCGAAGGAATGAACAAAGGAATTTACATGGTTAAAATAATCACTGGAAAAACCTCAAGCACTGCAAAGCTTATCGTTCAATAACCCAAAGCAAACAAAATATCAAATAGGCTGTCGTTCTGACAGCCTATTTTTTTATGCCAAAATTTCAGGAAAAAGAGAAAAAAACAACCCAAAACTCATCATTAATACAACAAAATTCGTATATTTGTAAAACAAATTATCCTTTGGGCGAACACATAGTTTCGCCCCTACGAAAATCCCAAAAAACTTTAGATGCACATCTTAAGAAATTATGGTAGGTACCCTAGCACCCGTAGGGTAGCTACCATAACACACCTAGGGTAGCTACCCTAGCAAGAATAAATCCTTATAAAAAAAGTTTAAATCAAGGATTTACCAGAAAAAGATAAAGATAAAAAAGAAAAAAACGAAGAAAAAATCCGAAAAGATCAAATAATCAATCATAACACCCAAACCCCGTAGGGGCGAAACATCTTTCGCCCAAGAAATTCAGTTGGTGAGTGCCACTAACCAACTGAAATAGATAGTCGTGAAATGTATATGAAAGGGATAGACTACTCCTACTATTACGAAGAAAACAACTAACCATTTTCCACAAAGCAAAACCCAAATCCCCTACCCCAAAATCTTAACCTTATTCCACAAAAATAGAATCTGATTCTAGCGAAATAGAACTTGATTCTACGAAATTAGAATTTGATTCTACGGAAATGTAATCGCATTACAATAAAATCATCCCAAAACAAGCAAAAAAAAAGCGAGGGAGCTTAACGCTCCCCCACCCTAAATGTTTTCACAACGGAATAATCCTTATTGTGATTTGCTTCAATTTTGTCCTGCAAATATACAAATTTTTATTTAGCATCAAAATAATTTGAATTTTTATTTTATTCTATCATTTATTTATTATAAATTTGAGCCTTGAATAATAAATTACCATAATATGAAAAAGATACTGGGATTAGACTTAGGAACAAACAGCATCGGCTGGGCTATAGTAAATGAAGCTGAAAATGAAAATGAAAAATCTGCAATAATTAAACTTGGTGTTAGAGTAAATCCACTTACTGTTGATGAACAACGAAATTTTGAATCAGGAAAAAGTATTACAACAGCTGCCGATAGAACATCTAAAAGAAGCGCAAGAAGAAATCTCCAAAGATACAAACTCAGAAGAGAAAATCTTATCGAAGTACTTAAAGATAATGGTTTTATCAGAGATGAAACAATACTATCCGAAAATGGTAATTATTCAACATTCGAAACATTAAGATTAAGAGCTAAAGCAGTAACTGAAAAAATTAGCTTGGAACAATTTTCAAGAGTTCTCTTAATGATAAATAAAAAAAGAGGTTATAAAAGCAGTAGAAAAGCGAAATCTCAAGACGAAGGGCAATTGATTGACGGGATGGCTATTGCAAAAAAACTATATAATGAAAATATTACCCCTAGTCAATTAGTTTTGGATATATTAAATTCAGGCAAAAAATATGTCCCAGACTTTTATCGATCAGACTTGCAAAATGAATTTGATAAAATATGGGAATTTCAAAAGCAGTTTTATCCAGAGATTCTCAATGATGAATTTAAAAAAATAATAATTGGTAAAGGGAAGGTAAATACAACTAAAATTATTCTTGCACGATATCAAATATATACCGCAGATAATAAGGGTAAAGATAAAAGAATTCAACAATATCAATGGAGAGTAGACGCATTAAGTAGAGAATTAACCAAGGAGGAATTAGCTTTTGTTATTAGTGATTTGAATGGTTCAATTAGTAATTCAAGTGGTTACTTAGGTTCAATAAGCGACAGGAGTAAGGAATTATACTTTAATAAAATTACAGTCGGGCAGTTTCTCATTTCTCAATTAGATAAAAACCCTAACTCAAGTTTAAAAAATCAAGTCTTTTATCGTCAAGATTATTTAGATGAGTTTAATGCTATTTGGGAAACTCAAGCTAAGTATTACCCTGAATTAAGTGATGAGTTAAAAAATGAAATAAGAGATATAATAATATTCTACCAAAGAAGACTTAAGAGCCAAAAAGGACTGATAAGTTTTTGTGAATTTGAGAGTAAAACTATTGATGTAATCATAGATGGAAAGAAAAAAACGAAGACAACAGGTTCAAGAGTTTGCCCAAAATCTTCCCCACTCTTTCAAGAGTTTAAGATTTGGCAAATATTAAATAATCTTGAAGTAAAAGATAAAAATTCAGATAGTAAAAGAATATTAGAACAAGAAGAAAAAGAAATTCTATTCAAAGAACTTACTATTAAAGATAAACTTAAGAAAGATGAAGTATTGGCACTTTTGTTTGAAAATCCAAAGGCCTTAGAACTTAACTATAAAGATATAGAGGGAAATAGGACAATAGCAACAATATTTAAAGCATTTGAGTCAATAATTGAAATTAGTGGTCATGGTGAATATGATTTTTCAAAGATGAAATATACTGATGTTATTGGAGTTGTTGAACCAATATTTACTTCCTTAGGGATTTCGAAAGATATATTATACTTTGATTCTAATATAGATAATGATAACACTATAGAAAAAAATCTTTATAAACTTTGGCATTTACTCTATTCTTTTGAAGGAGATAATTCTGCAACTGGGACAGAAAATCTAATTAATAAGATAACAAAAGATTATGGTTTTGAGAAAGAATATGCTATTATTCTATCAAATATAAACTTTCAAGATGATTATGGGAGCCTTAGTTCTAAGGCAATTAGAAAGATATTGCCTTACTTAAAAGAAGGAAATGAATTTAGTGTTGCTTGTACTTACGCTGGTTATCGTCATTCTAAAAATTCACTCACAAAAGATGAATTAGAAAACAAAGAACTAAAGGAAAGATTAGAAATACTACCAAAGAATAGTTTACGTAACCCTGTAGTTGAAAAGATTTTAAATCAAATGGTTAATGTTGTTAATACTGCAATTGAGTCTTATGGAAAACCAGATGAAATTAGAATTGAGTTAGCACGAGAATTAAAGAAAAGCGCACAAGAAAGAGAGGATTTATCAAAAGCTATTTCAAAAGCAACAGCAGACCACGATAAATACAAAGAAATTCTTGCAAAAGAGTATGGATTAAGTAATATTAGTCGCAATGATATTATTAGATATAAACTTTATAATGAATTAGAATCAAATGGCTTTAAGACTTTATATTCAAACACTTATATTCCAAGAGAAAAACTATTTAGCAAAGAATTTGACATTGAACATATAATACCACAGGCAAAACTATTCGATGATTCTTTTTCAAATAAAACACTTGAATCTAGAGCCATTAATATTGAAAAGAGCAATCAAACTGCTTTCGATTATATTCACGATAAACAAGGCAAGGAAGGTTTAAATGATTATCTAAAAAGAATTGAAGATATTTATAAACAAGGTAAAATATCTAAGACAAAGTTTAATAAGCTTAAAATGAAAGAGGAAGATATTCCTAGTGATTTTATTGAAAGAGATTTAAGAGACACCCAATATATTGCAAAGAAGGCAAAATCAATGCTTCTTGAGTTAGTTAAAGATGTTGTATCCACTTCTGGCTCAATTACGGATAGATTAAGAGAAGATTGGCAACTAGTAGATGTTATGAAGGAACTTAATTGGGACAAATATGATAAACTAGGTCTAACTGAAATAATTGAAAATAAGGATGGTCAAAGAATAAATAGAATCAAGGATTGGACTAAGAGAAACGACCATCGTCATCATGCAATGGATGCTCTTACAATTGCATTCACAAAAAGAAGTTATATTCAATATCTTAATAATCTAAATGCAAGAAGTGATAAATCAGGTAGTATTTATGGCATTGAGCAAAAAGAACTTTATAGAGATGATAAGAGTAAACTAAAATTCAAACCACCTATGCCTCTTGCTGAATTTAGAAGAGAGGCAAAGAATCATCTTGAAAACACATTAATTTCCATTAAGGCAAAGAATAAGGTTACAACTCAAAATATTAATACTTCAAAGGCTAAATCAACTAATAATAAAAAGGTTCAATTAACACCAAGAGGTCAATTACATCTTGAAACTGTTTATGGCTCTAGTAAGGTTTATATAACAAAAGAAGAAAAGGTCGGAGCAGGGTTTAATGAAGAAACTATAAACAAAGTTGGTAAAAAGGCTTATAGAGAGGCTTTACTAAAACGTTTATTTGAATGTGAAGGAGATGCTAAGAAAGCATTTACAGGTAAGAACTCCTTAGATAAAAACCCAATATACCTTGACTCAATGCAAACTAAGCAAGTACCTCTTAAGGTTGAATTAGTTGGTTTTGAAACTATTTACACAATAAGAAAGGATATAAGCCCAGATTTAAAAATTGACAAAGTAATTGATTGCAAAATAAAGAGAATTCTTCAATCAAGACTTGATGAATATAATGGAGATAGCAAAAAGGCTTTTTCTAATCTTGATGAAAATCCAATTTGGTTAAACGAAGAAAAGGGCATTTCAATAAAGAGAGTAACAATCTCTGGGGTAAGTAATGCTATTGCTCTTCATACCAAGACAGATAAGGATGGTAATGATATTTTAGATAAAAATGGGAATAAGCAAGGCAATGATTATGTAAATACAGGAAACAATCACCATGTTGCAATTTACAGAGACGATAAGGGAAATTTACAAGAAAATGTTATTTCATTCTTTGAGGCAACCTCAAGAGTAAATAATGGTTTACCAATAATTGACAAATCATATAAACATAGCGATGGTTGGCAATTCTTATTTTCAATGAAACAAAACGAATATTTTGTTTTTCCTAACGAAGAAACAGGCTTTAATCCTCAAGATATTGACCTACTAAATCCTATTAACTATTCATTAATAAGTCCAAATCTATTTTATGTACAAACAATGTCAAAGGTGACTTATGGAACAGCTATCATTAGAGATTATAAATTCAGGCACCATTTAGAAACAAAAAAGGAGGATAATAAACAATTAAAAGATATATCTTTTAAACAATATAAATCTTTAAATTTTGCCAATCAAATAATTAAAGTGAGAATAAACCATATTGGAGAAATTGTATCAGTGGGAGAATATTAAAAAATAGCTTATGATTAAGCGGACTTTGCATTTTGGTTCACAGGCTTATCTTAGTATTAAGGATAGGCAATTGGTTATTCGTCTTGCGGAAAAGTTGGGAGATGAAAATATAACCAAGTGCATACCTATTGAAGATATTGGTGTGGTTGTTTTGGATAATGGGCAGATTACAATTACTCATAATGTAATGGTTTCTTTGCTTGAAAATAATGTAGCAATAATAACCTGTGACCAAAGACACCACCCAATAGGACTTCAACTATGTTTGGAGAGTAATGAGATACAAAGCGAAAGATTCCAAGCTCAAATTTCTGCATCAGAGAGCCTAAAGAAAAATCTTTGGCAGCAAACCATTGTATCGAAAATTCAAAATCAAGCAATAGTACTTGAAGAGCTTGGCGTTGATATTAAGAAAATGAAACAATGGGCAAGAGATGTTAAGAGTGGAGATAGTGAAAACCATGAGGCGAGAGCAGCAGCCTATTACTGGGGAAGTATGTTTGAACAAGATATTGCCTTTAAGAGAGATAGATTTGGAGAATTCCCTAATAATTTCTTCAATTATACCTATGCAATACTTAGGGCAATAACGGCAAGGACATTGGTTGGTTCTGGTTTATTGCCAACCTTAGGTATTCATCATCATAATAGATATAATGCTTATTGTTTGGCAGACGATATTATGGAACCCTATCGCCCCTATGCCGACAAATTAGTACTAAAAACAATAAAGCAATTTCCTAATATTGAAGAATTGACAAAAGAAATAAAGGCATCTCTACTCTCATTACCAATTATTGACGTAAAAATGAAACAGGGAATTAGACCCCTGCAAATTGCGCTAAGTGAAACAACCTCATCTGTTGCTCAATGTTTTGAAGGAGAAAGGAGATTGATAAAATACCCTGAAATATAGGTGGAAAGATTTAATGCATATAGAATAATGTGGATATTAGTATTTTTTGATTTACCCACAGAGACAAAAGCACAAAGAAAGATATATTCTGACTTCAGAAAATCTCTCTTAAAGGATGGTTTTGCAATGTTTCAATTCTCAATCTATATGCGACATTGTGCATCAAAAGAGAACGCAGAAGTACATATAAATAGAGTAAAACGCTCTCTTCCCAAATCGGGTTATATTGGAATATTACAAATAACAGATAAGCAATTTGGAAATATAGAACTATTCTTTGGCAAAGAGCCAAAAGTTGTTCCCGATATAGGTCAGCAATTAGAAATGTTTTAGAATCTACTCGCTAAAATAATACTAAAGATTTATATTTTTTTAACTCTTAAATTATTTTCAAAAAGTCGAAAAACAAGAGTACATAAGCAAAAAAGAAGAAAAGGTATTTAGAACTAGAATTACAAAAATTCAAATCCTAAATACCTTTTCTTAATCAAATAAGCAAAATTCACTTTTCTAATACTGCTTACAACAATCAAATAACCAATCAATTAAACCACCCTCTGTTGTTGCTTATCAGCAAAAATACAAAATTGAAAGCAAATCACAACAACTTTCACATGTAAACCAAAATCACAAATGTTGTTGCTTATCAGCAAAAATACAAAATTGAAAGCAAATCACAACAGAGGCGGCGGAGGGGGGCAGAAAGAAAAGTTGTTGCTTATCAGCAAAAATACAAAATTGAAAGCAAATCACAACTTTCACGCAGTCCCGACTGCATCAGTCGGGGTTGTTGCTTATCAGCAAAAATACAAAATTGAAAGCAAATCACAACTATAGATATTTATTTGCAATTTGTATTTGTGTTGTTGCTTATCAGCAAAAATACAAAATTGAAAGCAAATCACAACTAGTAGAGGGTATTTCTGTATTAACTTTTAGTTGTTGCTTATCAGCAAAAATACAAAATTGAAAGCAAATCACAACGCTGGTCTCCTGATTCGCCGCCTTCAATTAGTTGTTGCTTATCAGCAAAAATACAAAATTGAAAGCAAATCACAACGGGAAATTCTATATATGTATTATTTATAAGTTGTTGCTTATCAGCAAAAATACAAAATTGAAAGCAAATCACAACCTTTGTAATCACATAATGAACGATTTAGGAGTTGTTGCTTATCAGCAAAAATACAAAATTGAAAGCAAATCACAACAAGATAGTATTACAAGTTTCAAACTTTACAGTTGTTGCTTATCAGCAAAAATACAAAATTGAAAGCAAATCACAACCTATGTAATCATATAATGAACGATTTAGGAGTTGTTGCTTATCAGCAAAAATACAAAATTGAAAGCAAATCACAACGTATTCTCGATATTCCACGCCACGCTCTTGGTTGTTGCTTATCAGCAAAAATACAAAATTGAAAGCAAATCACAACATTTTTTGAGTTTATACCACAAAATTAAAGGTTGTTGCTTATCAGCAAAAATACAAAATTGAAAGCAAATCACAACATATTTATTAACGATTGTGCAGCCGATGGAGTTGTTGCTTATCAGCAAAAATACAAAATTGAAAGCAAATCACAACAGGAGAAATAAGATATGAAAAATAAAATCGGTTGTTGCTTATCAGCAAAAATACAAAATTGAAAGCAAATCACAACAGCAGATGTTTTGTTAAGAAATGATGTAATGTTGTTGCTTATCAGCAAAAATACAAAATTGAAAGCAAATCACAACTTATCCTACATTAAGCAGGCTTAGAGGTAGGTTGTTGCTTATCAGCAAAAATACAAAATTGAAAGCAAATCACAACACAAAAACACTTGCTATCCTTGATAATGGAGTTGTTGCTTATCAGCAAAAATACAAAATTGAAAGCAAATCACAACAGCTGATGTTCTATTAAGAAATGATGTAATGTTGTTGCTTATCAGCAAAAATACAAAATTGAAAGCAAATCACAACAAGTATGTTAATAGCTTTTTCATACTCTAGTTGTTGCTTATCAGCAAAAATACAAAATTGAAAGCAAATCACAACCCCTATTATTTAAGGGTGTATTAGTGAAACGTTGTTGCTTATCAGCAAAAATACAAAATTGAAAGCAAATCACAACCAGCAGGGTTATTAGGTGGTTTTAGTGGTAGTTGTTGCTTATCAGCAAAAATACAAAATTGAAAGCAAATCACAACTATTAGAGAAAGTTGGCATGAGAATGGATAGTTGTTGCTTATCAGCAAAAATACAAAATTGAAAGCAAATCACAACCAAGTTGTAAGCTAATTAAATTAAATGGTAGTTGTTGCTTATCAGCAAAAATACAAAATTGAAAGCAAATCACAACCCCTATTACTTAAGGGTGTTATCGTAATACGTTGTTGCTTATCAGCAAAAATACAAAATTGAAAGCAAATCACAACAAGGCAAACGAACGAAGAGAGAGCGGCAGTGTTGTTGCTTATCAGCAAAAATACAAAATTGAAAGCAAATCACAACCGCAGCAAAGAATAAAACAACCTTTCACGCGTTGTTGCTTATCAGCAAAAATACAAAATTGAAAGCAAATCACAACCATGTACGACATCCAAGAAATAGGTACAATGTTGTTGCTTATCAGCAAAAATACAAAATTGAAAGCAAATCACAACTTCTTCTGTTGAAGACCCTCGCGACATGAAGTTGTTGCTTATCAGCAAAAATACAAAATTGAAAGCAAATCACAACAAGAGGCATAATGTTCAATAGCATTGAGGTGTTGTTGCTTATCAGCAAAAATACAAAATTGAAAGCAAATCACAACTATTCTTATGCCTTTGATATTATAATCTTCGTTGTTGCTTATCAGCAAAAATACAAAATTGAAAGCAAATCACAACTCCCTAAAGGTAGCACCATTTGAAATTGATGTTGTTGCTTATCAGCAAAAATACAAAATTGAAAGCAAATCACAACTATACCGGTGTATAGAAAAATACGATAGGTGTTGTTGCTTATCAGCAAAAATACAAAATTGAAAGCAAATCACAACATCCCAAGGGTTTATATCCTCTGGCCTTTTGTTGTTGCTTATCAGCAAAAATACAAAATTGAAAGCAAATCACAACGCGTGATTCACATCAGACCGTTTCAAAAGGGTTGTTGCTTATCAGCAAAAATACAAAATTGAAAGCAAATCACAACCAAAGAAACAAAGCCCCATGCGGTTATCCGGTTGTTGCTTATCAGCAAAAATACAAAATTGAAAGCAAATCACAACCATCCTGTAAACTCATAAAATTAAATGGAAGTTGTTGCTTATCAGCAAAAATACAAAATTGAAAGCAAATCACAACAATTCTATTGAATATACTCCTATCATTTTAGTTGTTGCTTATCAGCAAAAATACAAAATTGAAAGCAAATCACAACTAATCAGCAATAATTGCAAGAAGATAATCCGTTGTTGCTTATCAGCAAAAATACAAAATTGAAAGCAAATCACAACTAGAATATTCTTTCATATTATTTGTACTCAGTTGTTGCTTATCAGCAAAAATACAAAATTGAAAGCAAATCACAACGTGCTCAGGGTTATTCTTCACGTGTTTTTCGTTGTTGCTTATCAGCAAAAATACAAAATTGAAAGCAAATCACAACCAATAAATATAGATTGGTTGGCATTTAATGGTTGTTGCTTATCAGCAAAAATACAAAATTGAAAGCAAATCACAACGATAAACAAATACAACAAGACTTTTATAATGTTGTTGCTTATCAGCAAAAATACAAAATTGAAAGCAAATCACAACAGGTCCCCCCTCATTGTGCCAATTAGCAAAGTTGTTGCTTATCAGCAAAAATACAAAATTGAAAGCAAATCACAACCTATTATTTAAGGGTGTGATCGTAATACGGTTGTTGCTTATCAGCAAAAATACAAAATTGAAAGCAAATCACAACTGTACAGGATAGAAGTATCATTAAAGAATTGTTGTTGCTTATCAGCAAAAATACAAAATTGAAAGCAAATCACAACAAGAAAAAAGAAGTTGAAGAAGTAGAACAGTTGTTGCTTATCAGCAAAAATACAAAATTGAAAGCAAATCACAACGCTACTTTATTGTATAAACCACTCTCAACAGTTGTTGCTTATCAGCAAAAATACAAAATTGAAAGCAAATCACAACAGGATATTATTAATCAGAATAGCCAATCTAGTTGTTGCTTATCAGCAAAAATACAAAATTGAAAGCAAATCACAACAGAGTTAAAAAAGAAGAAAAGAGATGATAAGTTGTTGCTTATCAGCAAAAATACAAAATTGAAAGCAAATCACAACGAAATGATTCAGAATTATCAAGAAGCAATTGTTGTTGCTTATCAGCAAAAATACAAAATTGAAAGCAAATCACAACCCCTATTACTTAAGGGTGTAGAGCTGAAAGGTTGTTGCTTATCAGCAAAAATACAAAATTGAAAGCAAATCACAACGGGTAGTTTACCCATCTTATAACACTAGTAGTTGTTGCTTATCAGCAAAAATACAAAATTGAAAGCAAATCACAACAGCACAAATACAGATAGCTAATAAGTATCTGTTGTTGCTTATCAGCAAAAATACAAAATTGAAAGCAAATCACAACACGCTTAAAACATATACAATTAACAAACATGTTGTTGCTTATCAGCAAAAATACAAAATTGAAAGCAAATCACAACCATATGATGAATTACCTTTATTAAAGCGTTGTTGTTGCTTATCAGCAAAAATACAAAATTGAAAGCAAATCACAACAGTAGTACATCTTTTATTTTTTACCACTTCGTTGTTGCTTATCAGCAAAAATACAAAATTGAAAGCAAATCACAACTTTCCGATAGAATTGGACGTTCATTTATGCGTTGTTGCTTATCAGCAAAAATACAAAATTGAAAGCAAATCACAACTAAATAATAACGTTATGACTGACCCATTAGGTTGTTGCTTATCAGCAAAAATACAAAATTGAAAGCAAATCACAACACTGAGAAACCACCTAAAGGATGGGGTTGGGTTGTTGCTTATCAGCAAAAATACAAAATTGAAAGCAAATCACAACTGGGTAGACGGCAAGGGCAGGACTATAATTGTTGTTGCTTATCAGCAAAAATACAAAATTGAAAGCAAATCACAACCAATCAGTACTCATATGTATTAATTTAGTTGTTGTTGCTTATCAGCAAAAATACAAAATTGAAAGCAAATCACAACTGAACGTAGAGAGGAACGAACGTAGAGAATGTTGTTGCTTATCAGCAAAAATACAAAATTGAAAGCAAATCACAACCAATCAGTACTCATATGTATTAATTTAGTTGTTGTTGCTTATCAGCAAAAATACAAAATTGAAAGCAAATCACAACCCAATTTTATTCTAAAAATTTTGTTGTGATTAAAAGCGATTAAGGTTCTTCGCTACGCAGTAAAAGACTGCAATTCGTAATGTTAAGTGGATATTATCTTCTTCTTTTGCTTTTTTTGCTGCCTTTTCTTGTCTTTGCGTTTACATCTTCTCCTTTGATTCTACTTATTAAATCTAAACGGAGTCCGAATTCGATAAAGAAGGGTTTGTACTCCATTTTTAGAGGTACATCGTTATATATTTCAAATTCTTCTGTTGCAATTGTATATTGACAAGGGGTCAATGCAAGACCACCGCGAATAAAACACCTTGTGTTTACTTCTCCTCCTAAAAAGTAAACAATATTTCCTACTTTTGATATTCTTGCAAGTAAGGTGGAAAATTCTGCTATCACTGAAAGATAATTATTATTTACTGAAGTAAAAGGATGAAATATTATTCCCTCATATCCCTTTGGATTTTCGAAACAATAATTGTACATTAAACCTACTCCAAAATGTTGAAATCTTAGAAATTGTATTGTTACCATTGCTGGTATTTGTATAGATTTCGATTCAAATGATCCAAATCCTCCTGAATATAATGCGTCAACTTGAACTCCTAAAAGATCGGAGAACGAATACCCTAAGTAAGCACCTACATCATACTTGAAATTATGATTATTGAAATTATCATCTATTTTCATCTGAAGATTATTATATCCTGCACCTGCGGCTGGTCCTACATACCATTTGTTTGCTTCATATAATTGAGCATATAAACTTGTTGCTAATAAAAATACAATACAAAAGGATAATAATTTTTTCATTGTTAATTAATTTGTTTGTTGTTATTGTGTTGTTTAGTTCAGAAAAATAGATCAATTTTCTATACTTAATATATTGCAAAGTAAAACAAAAAATTCGATACTATTGCAATTTTTTCAAAAAAAACGAGCCCAATTTTTAGGACTCGCTTTTGTTTTCAGTTCAAATTAATCTATTATTTACTCCTATCTATGTAGTGAGTATGGAGGTATTCGTGGGATTTGTGGCAACATGGGGAACCCCATTCTTCGTAGAATTTTGAGATTGATGGGTTTTCGTGAGATTGACGTAGGTGTTTTACCTCATCCTCGGTATAAAGAATCGCCATACGTTTCTTTCTCACATCAACATCGTCGCTTCGTGGCTGACCACCACCAGTTATGCAACCACCAGGACATCCCATTACTTCTATAAAGTGATAAGGAGATTTTCCTTCTTTTATCTGTTCCATCAATTGTTTTGCTCCAGAAAGACCACTCGTTACAGCAACCTTTACTTCTAAGCCTTCGAATTGTTTATACTGAGGAAGAACTCCCTCTAGTTTTATTGTAGCGTCCTTTACCTTATCTAAACCAACAATTGGAGTAACATGAAGATTATCGAAAGGAAGATTCTTACCCATAATAATTGCATAAACAGTTCTTAGAGCAGCCTCCATTACTCCACCTGTTAGACCAAAAATATCGGCAGCACCAGTTGAATAACCCATTGGGTCATCGAACTTTTCTTCAGGTAGGTTCTTAAAGTCTATCCCAGCTTGCTTTATCATTGCTCCAAGCTCACGAGTTGTGATAACTGCGTCAACATTATACATTCCATCGTTCATCATCTCTTCTCTTGTACATTCAAACTTCTTTGCTGTGCAAGGCATTACAGAAACTACAAACATCTTCTTTGGATCTAACCCCTTTGACTCTGCATAATAAGATTTCGCTAATGCACCAAGCATCATATGAGGAGACTTACACGAAGAAAGATTAGGTATTTGCTCTGGATAATAACTTTCTACATATTTAATCCAACCAGGAGAACAACTTGTAATCATAGGTAGAACAGCAGGCTTTCCTGCCAATGCATCCATAACTCTATGAAGAAACTCTGTTCCCTCTTCCATAATTGTAAGGTCGGCAGCCCAATCGGTATCGAAAACATCATCGACTCCTAAGGCTCTCATTGCCGCAGCCATCTTGCCTGTAACAGAAGTGCCAGCAGGATAACCAAACATTTCTCCAAGAGCAACTCTTACTGCTGGCGCAGCTTGGATTACAACTCTTGTATCAGGGTCATTAATAGCATTCCATACTTGAACAGTAGAGTCTGTTTCTTTTAATGCACCAACAGGACATACCACAGTACATTGTCCACAGAATGCACATTTCACAGTACCTATTGGAAGATCCATTGCTGGAGAAATAACGGTATCGAAACCTCTGTTCTGAGCATTTAATATACCAACACCTTGAACATTATTACATACCGTTACGCAACGGCGGCAAAGAATACATTTACTCATATCTCTTGTTATGGATACGGAAACATCAAGAGCATTTCTCCAGGAGGTAGTCTCAAAACGGTTTTCTTCAATTCCTAAGGTATCTCCAAGCTTTTGTAGTTCGCAGTTTTGATTTCTGTTACAACTCAAACATTCCCTTAAGTGGTCTGAAAGCAATAGTTCATAGAGAACTTTTCTTGCTTTGATAACCTTTGCTGAATGGGTATGGACTACCATTCCTTCTTTTATCTCGGTTATGCAGGCAGCCATTAAAGTCTTTGCGCCAACAACTTCAACCGAACAAATTCTACAAGAGCCAAACTCATGAACTCCCTCCATATAACATAGGCTAGGAATTAATATACCATTTTGTTTAGCAGCTTCTAATATTGTGCTTCCAGCATTTGCTGAAATTTTCTTATTATTTATTGTTATGTTTACCATTTTGATTATCTCCTTTCACAATGTAAGCAACGCATTGATTCTGCAATTGCATTTAATTTATGGAATCCTAAAACTACCTCATCGAAATTGTTCTTTCTTATATTAGGAGGAAGCATATCCTTTTCGAACTGATTATGAATAACTACCTCATCTTCGTCATAAACAATAGGAATTTCTATTTTTTCTCCCTTGTTTAACAGACCATTTCCTCCAAGATATAGGTCAATATTTATTGCTGCCTTCTTACCGTCAGCAATTGCATTGATTACATCCTCTGGTCCACGAACAATATCGCCTCCTGCGAAGATACCATCCATTGTAGTCATCATTGTGTCATGATTTACAACAAATGTTCCCCACTTAGTTTGACCAATTTCATTCTTTCCAATAAATGGAAGGTCGGCATATTGACTAACGGCAGGAATAACATAATCTACATCGAGCATAAAATTAGAACCTATTATTTCAACAGCTTTTCTTCTTCCTGAAGAATCGAAGTTTACAAGTTCCATTCTAACACATTCAATTGATTTTACTCTTCCATTTCCGTCATCAATAAACCTTACAGGAGCAACAAGTTCCATAATTTCAATACCTTCTTCTTGTGCTTCAATAACTTCTTCGTAATATGCTGGCATTTGGTCTATTGTTCTTCTATAAACAACAACAACCTTCTTTGCTCCAATTCTTAGTGCCGAACGAGCCGAGTCGATAGCAGTATTTCCACCACCAATAACTGCAACTGTTCCATCTAATCGCATTTCTGGTTTTAGGTGAATATCTTTTAAGAATGTTATTCCATGAAGAATTCCCTTTAGATTTTCGCCTTCTATATTTATCTTTTGTGGGAATTGTGTTCCAGTAGCAATATAAACTGCTTGATAATCTTCCTTCAATTGGTTAAATGTTATATCTCTACCAATTTCTGTGTTAAGATGAATCTTCACACCTGCTTGTTCAATCAGAGAAATCTCATGCCCAAGTATATCCTTTGGTAAGCGATATTCAGGAATACCATATGCAAGAACTCCTCCAGCCTTTGATTCTGACTCAAACACATCAACCTCATAACCTATGTTTACAAGATAATATGCACAAGTTAATCCCGATGCTCCAGCTCCAATTATTGCAATTTTCTTATCTTTCTTCTTAGGGAAGGTCATTTGAACCTTCCAAGGAAGCTCATTCTTAAAGGCATAATCTGAAACAAAACGTTTTAAGTCACGAATTGCAACTGCCTCATCAACTCCCCTTCTTCTACACTTGCTTTCACAAGGTCTTGTACAAATTCTACCACAGACAGCTGGGAAAGGATTCTCTTGCATAATTAAGTTATAAGCATCTTGAAAACGTCCCGATGCAATAAGAGAAACATATCCAGAAATATTAATTCCTGCTGGACATGTGTTTTCGCAAGGAGAGGTAAACATTGATGAACAAACTCCTGCACGACAATGTTTCCTTTTTATATGCTCTTCATATTCATTTCTAAAGAAACGAATTGTTGAAAGAATTGGATTTGGGGCTGTCTGTCCCAAGCCACACATTGCAGTTTGTTTAATGGTTTCACCTAATTCTTCTAGCAATTCAATATCTCCCTTTTTCCCTTTTCCTTCTGTTATCCTTTCAAGAATCTCAAGCATTCTCTTTGTTCCAACACGGCAAGCAACACATTTCCCACAGCTTTCATCTCTAATGAAATCCATAAAGAATCGTGCAGTATCGACCATACAAGTATCCTCATTCATAACAATAAGACCTCCTGAACCCATAATTGCTCCAATCTTATTTAGAGAATCATAATCAGCAGGCACATTTAGATTATCCTTTGTTACACATCCTCCCGATGGGCCTCCAATTTGTGCAGCCTTAAATTGTTTTTTATTTGGAATTCCTCCACCAATATTATAGATTATATTCCCAATCGTTGTTCCAACAGGAACTTCAATTATACCAGTGTTTACAACATCTCCAGCAAGAGCAAATACTTTTGTTCCTGTAGCATGAGGCAAACCATAACCAGCATACCAAGCTCCACCTTTACGTACAATCTTTGGAATATTGGCAAGAGTTTCAACATTATTTATTATTGTAGGACAATCGAATAGTCCTCTTTGGAATGGGAAAGGAGGTTTTTGTTTTGGCTCCCCTCTTCTACCCTCAATTGAAGCCATTAAAGCTGTTTCTTCTCCACAAACAAATGCACCAGCACCTATTCTATAATCTAAATCGAAACAAAAATCTGTTCCAAATAGATTATTTCCTAAGAATCCATATTCTCTTGCTTGTTTTATTGCTTTATCTAATCTTTCAATGGCAATTGGATATTCTGCTCTAATATATACATAGCCTTGAGAAGAACCTATTGCGAAAGCACTTAGAAGCATACCTTCAATTACTGAATGGGGGTCGCCTTCTATGATACTTCTATCCATAAATGCACCTGGGTCTCCCTCATCTGCATTACAAACCATATATTTCTTCTCACTCTTTTGCATAAAACCACTTCTTAGCTTTACACCTGTAAGGAATCCTGCTCCTCCTCTTCCTCTAAGTCCTGAGCTTTCAACCTCTACGAGTACAGACTCTGGATTTTTACCCTTAACGGCATTAACAGCTGCAACATATCCATCTTTTGCAATATAGGCATCGATGTTATCATATTCTATCATTCCGCAATTTTCCAAAACAAGTTTGGTTTGGGCTTTGAAGAATTCTATATCATCAATGCAAGGTATATTCTTTTGTAGTGATTGGTCAAAGAATGTGTATTCTGTGCAAACCTCATCATTTTCAAGATGGCGATTAACTATATCTATTGCTTTTTCTGGGGTAAGTTGTGTATAGAATATTCTTTGTGGAAGAATAAGTACCACAGGACCTACGGCACATATTCCCATACATCCTGTTTGAAAAACATTAACCTTATCGGATAGACCAATATTATTTATTTGATTATTTAATGCACTTTCTACTTCTTGACAGTTAGAGGAAATACATCCTCCTCCTCCACAAACAAGTACATTATATTTATATTTATTTTGTTTCTCTATGAACTTTTGTTTTATTGTTGCCAATTGTTCAATTGAATTTATCTTTTCCATTTTTTATTTCCTCCTAGTTAGTATTTAGATAAGATTGATTCTAGTTTATTAGGATTTACTGACTTGTAAACAACCTTATCTATCATCATTGCTGGGGCTAATCCACAGGCTCCAATACAACGTGCAATTTCTAAAGTAAATTTACCATCTTGGGTTGTTTCCCCAAGATTAATGCCTAGAATTTTCTGCAATCCTTCAACAAGTTTTTTCCCACCTCTTACATAACAGGCAGTTCCCATACAAACTAAAATTGTATGTTCACCCCTAGGTTTTGTTGAGAAAAAAGAATAGAAAGTAACAACTCCCGATACTTCACTAACAGAGATATTCATTTTTTGAGCAATAAACTCTTGAACATCTAATGGCAGATAGCCATAAATTTGTTGTGATGCGTGAAGAATTTGAATCAAGTTGCTTGGTTTTGCTTGATACAAATCAATCACATTAGCGATTTGCTCTAATTGATCGTTTCCACAATCGGAACAACAATTAGAAGATTGGATTTCATTCATAGATTTACCTCCAATTTTTAAGCCCTCAGTATTAATGAGGATTTAGGGTTAATAATAAAATATATATATTGATATTAATTGACTTTACTTCCCTTGTAAAAAATCAAATCAAAAAAGCCTACTCCCAAATAAAGTTTATTCGCCTCTATAAATGACTATTTATTTACTCACACATTCTTGAACAAATATTTAATAATAAAGTTCAATCCTCTGTTAATTCAACCTCATTTTTAACAATAAAAAAAGGGCAGATATTAATCTGCCCTAAATTTTATGTGAATTGTTTGTAAATTTAACTGAGTGTTTTATCCACAGTAGAAAAATTGTTTCACAAGTCTATGTATCATCTCTGGATTTCTGTCTAATTCATGACGAAGGTTCTTATCATCAAATCTTCTTAAATCTTTTATCAGTCCATCTACTAATTCTTTACTAAATACTCCATGTGCTTGATAAATTTCTCTCATGCTATCTAAGCTCTGTGCAGATTCCCAACAAGAGGTTGGAAGAGAATCCAATGTTGTTGTCTTATCGGCATGTTCATCTTTATGAATATTGAAAGAAACATATGTTTGTTCCGCAAACTCAAGTGCATTCTCCATTTCAAATCCATATCTTGCAGCTACAACTAATCCAGCCATCAACAAATATACATTTGCTGATGCATCTGGACAACGAAACTCTACTGTTTGCTTATCTTTGAATGTCTTGTTAGTTGCCTCTTCCAAAGGATTCGCCAAAGAACACATATCTGTTTTTGCACTCCAACCAAGAGGGACACGAACTAATGTCGAACGATTTCTATCTCCCCAACATACTGTTGTTGGTGCTTCTTGATGTGGAACCAAACGAAGGTAAGATGTTGGATTGGCATTCCCTACTGCCGAAAGACTTGGAGCTAATTTCATCATACCCGCAATTACTTTCTTAGCTACATCACTTAATCCATTTTCTCCTACATACATATTAACTCCATCTTTTACTACTCTTGTATGTACATGCATTCCACTACCAGCTTTGCCGACTGTTATTTTTGGAGAGAATGTAACATCTAAATCATATTGTAAAGCTAAGGTACGTATTATCCATTTTCCTATCATTAACTGGTCTGCTGCATCACGCACTGGAACTGGTAGAAATTCTATTTCGTTTTGTTCATAGATTTTTCCATCCATTGTGAAATTACCTACCTCTGAATGACCATATTTTATTTGACCTCCACATTGTGCAATGCAATACATTGCTTCTTGACGAAATTGTTCATATTTTGAGAATGGAGTAGATTCGTGATAACCTTTTTGATCTGTGGCCTTATATAAAGTTTCTTCTTCTCCAATAACGTAATATTCTAATTCTCCCATTGCCCAAAACTCCATTCCTCCTGTTACTTTCTTAAAAGCGTCACACGCTTTATGAAGAGAATGCTCTGGCGAGGTTTCTAGGAAGTTTCCATCTTTGTCAAAATATGAGCAAAGGAAACATATTGTTGGTAATGATGCGAATGGATCAATAAATGCGGTTGAAAAACGAGGCATTACATATAAGTCACTACTTCCTGCCTCCATGAATGAGAACAAACTTGAACCATCAACTCTTTCTCCAGAAGTTAATACCTGTTCTAAATAAGCTCTATTTGAGATTACAAAATTTAAGGTCTTTAGTCGACCATCTCCAGCAGCATATCGGAAATTCAACATTTGAATGTTGTTTTCCTCAATGTATCTAATAATATCTGCTTTTGTGAATTGTGCTGGCATTTTCTGCAAAAACTGCACAATAGGGTTTGGATTTAACTCTATATTTTCTGACATAGTTTTTCTGTTTTTTTATTCGTGGAGCAAAAATACAATATTTAATATTAACCACAAAACAAAAAGCTGCCCTTTATTCGAAGGCAGCTTTCTAGCTTGTCAAAACAAATTGTCAATATATTTTAAAACTTTTCAAATGAAAAATAAATGTCCCTTAGAACGCCTACCATTTATTAAGAAATAATTGGGTGTTAAAACAAAGAATTGCTATAAATGATAGGACTTATAAGTATATAACTCTCTTCCTGATGAAAAATTATACACTATAAATCATAACATCAAATCAATAGAACATTCAATTGATGAATATCTTTGTAATAATGGCTTAGGTACTTAGCCTTTTGTAAATAATTGCTTGATTGAAAATAATTACTGTTTTGAGATAAACTAGTTTCTCCAAATATAGGATTACTACTAAGTTTAAAGAAAACAATTCTATGTTCTGATAAAATAAAATCGAAATCAGATCTCGATTTATTCTTTTTTGAGTCAATATTTTTTGTGCAAACATTAGTAGCCAAATCTTTCTTTACGTTAAGCCCTGATTCAAACTTCATCGCAACACTAGCATTATTCTCATACGAAACCGTTGGGCTATAAAATAGACCAATCAGAAACAAGAATAATATTAGTAACTTCTTAAAGTGTTGCATAAACATAATTATTTGCGGTGCAAAGATAATGATAAAATTTACTTTTGTCAAGTATTTACTAATAAAAAAATCTCAGCGATAAATTTATTTGGATATCAATCAAATTATTTATAGCTTTGAAGACTGAAAAAACACAATATTATGAGTTGTAGTATAATCTCTTTAGACAAAGATAAATGCACATTATGTTATTCTTGTGTAAGAAAATGCCCAGTCAAAGCCATCCATGTAAAGAAAGGCGAAACCGTCCCTGAAATTATTCCCGAAAGATGTATTGGATGTGGTAACTGCATACAAGCATGTACATTTAATGCAATAAAAATATATGACTCAAGGGAAGATGTAAAAAAACTTCTTAATTCTGAATTTAAGGTTGCAGCAGTTTGTGACCCTTCTATTGCCGGAGAATTTGATGACATTACCGACTACAGAAAATTTGTTCAGATGATTCGTCAAATTGGATTTGACTATGTAACAGAAGCTGCATTTGGAGTTGACCTTGTTGCCAATCGTCAAGCAAGAGTCGTAAACAAGAGAACAGGTAAATATTATCTTACCTCACATTGCCCTGTAATGAATCTATATGTTGAGAAGTATTCTCCTGACCTTGTAAACAATTTAACTAAGAAAGTTTATCCTGCGGCAGCAACGGCTGTTGCTCTAAGAGAACGTTATGGGAAAGATTTAAAGGTAGTGAGTATATCTCCTTGCTATGGAGCAAAAAAAGATTTAAACCGTTACGAAAATACTGCAAAACTTGACGCCGTACTTTCTTTTAGAGAGCTAAGAAAACTATTTAGAGAGCTACATATTAAAGAAGAATCGGTAGAATTTTCCGATTTTGATGCACCTCTTGGTTACAAAGGAGCTCTTTACCCAATCCCTGAAGGATTTGTTGAAGCATGTAATCTTTCCACATCTCTAACCGATGGCGACTTCATCACAGCACAAGGACAAACAGATGCTATAGATGCAGTTAAACAATTTTCTAAACATGGTAATAAATTCAATAAACATTTTAACCTTTATTTCTGTAAAGGATGTATAGTGGGTCCTGGATCATCTGTTAATGGCCAAAAATTTATTCGTCATAATTTGGTGACAGAATACGTAAAGAAAAGAACAGCAAAATTCAATAAAGGAGCTTGGGAAGAGAATATTGAAAAATACATAAATTGCAATGATATTAAATGCACTTTCAATATTAATAAACAAGAATTAGAACACCCTTCCCATGAAAAAATTGAACAAGCATTTATTGAATTAGATAAGGAAAAAGAAGGAAGAAAATTAGATTGTCGTTCTTGTGGTTACAATTCATGCAGAGAATTAGCCGAAGCCATTGCTCAAGGAATTGCCTCTCCTGATATGTGTTTTACCCATACTCAGATTGGAAATCGTGCATTTTTGAATCAGTTAAACGAATCAAATCTAAGCCTCAAAGAAGCTCATATAGAAAATGAAGAACTAAAGGACTCACTCAACGCACAACTAATCCAAAACTCAGAACTATCAAGAGCTCTTTCCATACTCGTACAAAACCTTAATGTTGGAGTAGCTATTGTCGATGAAAAACTAAAAATAGTAGAGTCAAATGCCCATTTCATTGAAATATTAGGAGACGAGGCAAAGGAAATAGACGAAATAATACCAGGTTTAGCAGGAGCAAGCATTCTTTCTCTTGTCCCAAAGAATATTTCATCTCAGATAGATTTTATATTGAAAGGGAGCGAGAATATCATAAACAAAGACTGCGAATTCGAAGATAGACTATTAAATACAACAATATTCTCACTCATTCCATACAAAAATATCTGCATTATATTCCGTAACCTATATGACCAAGAAGGCAAACCCGAAGAAATAATCAATCGTGTGACGCAAATAATTGAAGAAAACCTTCGTCAAGTTCAACAAATAGGTTTTATTTTGGGGGAAGGCGCTGCCAAAACAGAAAAAATGCTAAACACAATAATAAAGCTAACGAAAAATAGCTAAAGACAGGATAAAGCTAATTTTCTTCCCTTTATTTTTTGATAATTATCTTTTTGGTTGTAATCTTATTCCCATTCTTTATTTGAAGTAGGTAATTGCCCTCTAGAAGTTTAGTGACATCTATTGTTCTTGGGAGCTTTTCCCATCGGTTGATGATTTGTCCTAAGTTATTGATAAGCTTAACATCGCTAATATCTTTCTTAATATTTAAGAGTTCTATGTTTATTACATCTTTTGCTGGGTTTGGATATATCTTCAATTGCAATTCATCCTCAGTAATACTCTCAAGAGAACTAACTCCTACTTTGACATTTTCTATATCAGACCAACTGCTAGTGTCTGCTAGTGAACATAGTGTTCTTATTCTAAACATATATTCATCTCCCAATGTTAGGTTACGGAATATATACTCTGAAACCAAGTTCACTGATATTTCTGACCAAGCAACTGCTGAGCGTTTCTTGTATCCAATTATCCAAGTTTGATTTGTGGTATCATCCCATTTACATCTTATTGCATGGTCATTATTCCCAGAGTCGTATAGATAGTCACACTTAAAATTCGAGGGAACAAAGCATCCTGCCTGAGCTAATGTTGTAAAATTCTTTTGTGTCCATGTGCTTGCACTATCTCCTGCGCAGATAGATTTCAACCTTACGGTATATGGGGTATTTGGCGTTAGGGATGTGATAATAAATGGTTGTATTGATACTGATATTATCGATGAATCGTTTGTAGTATTGTCTTTTAGAAGCAATAGCCAATCCTGATTGTTTGAATATTGATCCCATTGAAGAGTTGCTGTACTATGTGTCAAATCTATCAAGGAGATACTTTGAGGAGATTTACATAGCTCTTTTATTACAAAATCTTTTATTGCAAAGAAGTTTCCTGTGTTTGAGAATGATTCTACTATTATTGAAAATCTCACTCCATTTTGGTTTGCCAATTGTGGCAATTCTACTTTAATTTCATTGAAAATAGATTTACTTTGAGGTAATGATATTAATGGAAGATAATTCTGTCCATCGACTGTAAATTCCAGTTTGATAGTAGAAAGTGTTGATATTGTATCAAAAAAAGTATATGACAAGCTAAGTTCTGGGTAGCCTACATTAGTAAAATCGAAATATGGAGAAAGAAGCACTGAGTCATTTATCACATCCCAACAATTTGAAACGTTTGTGTAACCTGAACTACTTGTCCAAAGAGTTGTGTCGGTAATTGATATATATGGATATTGAGTTTGTGAATTGCAAAGTGTGTAAAATAAAAAATCATCGGAATATCGAGAGGTGTCGCCTTGAAAAGAAACTGCCTTTATCCTTACTCTATAATTGGTGTTTGGGGTTAAATTATTCAAAGTGTCATTTGGATAGAACTTTTGTTTCTTAGTAAAAATTGTAGATGCTCCATTATCTAAACCATATTCAAATATCCAACTCAATACCTGTGGGCTATTATCCCATGCCACAACGGCTTTATTATTTGTATAGGAAAGAGTTTTTATATCGCTTGGAGGAAGACATAATATATTTGTTTTAAAGGTATCTACTGCCGACCAAAGACTCTGTTCCATTGTGCAATCGGCTTGAACTCTATACATATATGATGTATTGTCATCTAAGTTAGAAAGATAATAATTTGGAGTTACTCCATTTACTTGATTCCAAACTTGACTACCTACTTTTCTGTATTGTAAATTAAAGACACTCTGAGTGAAGGCGAAGCCCCAGTTTAAGACGGCTGATGATGAAGTGATATAACTATGAGTTGGATTGGTTGGAGTCGCACAATATCTTGCTGTAATGTATATATCATCAACTATTGCACCTCCTGCTCCTCCAAGTGAGGAATTATTCACCCATGCAAAGACTACCCTTCTAACCTGCCCTACATATTGCGCTGGTATATCTATATGTTCCATTTGCCATGTTGAATCATTGCCATAATATAAAGCTTGACCTATTTGAAAGGAACTTGATGGTAATTGATTTATATCTAAGGATGTGTTCGCACTCATTAAATAGACCTTTAATCCATCGTTTGATAATTCTCCTAAGGCTCTCCATTTAAAATCCATATAGAAACTTGTAGCATATGAAGGTATATTCACGTCAATATATGCATAATTTATTGCACTTATATTTGAATAATACTGATTAGACTGCCCTGCATCGGATGAAACATATATTGCCTTGTTCCCATCAATTGTAACATTGTAAGCACTATCTAATAACCACGGGTTTACTGTCCCATTTATAAAACCAAACGATGTATTTTGAGCTGAATTTTCGAATGTTTGTTGAACTGGGAGGTAGTAGTTTTGATCCGAAATATATTTTGTATTAATAAAACTCCAACTACTTGTTGAGTCTCCACATATTGTTCTTACGGCTATCTGATACCAATTATCTAAGCTAACTCCGGTTAGAAGTACATTATAATTTTGTGTTATTATACTTGCTCCATCATATTCTGGGTTTGAACCTAAAGTTCCATAAACCACTTCCCATTGAGAAGATGTGTCTTGTGGCACCCATTGCACATTAATCCCACTACTTGTCATATTTTCTATCTGAAGCTGAGTTACCGGAAGGCAAGTTGTTGTTATCTGAGGAGTGAAAAACGATCCTACACTTGACCATGCTGAGGTATCGCCTAAATTATCAACCATACATACTCTCCAGTTATACATTACCCCTGAGAGCAATGAGTTTAATTGTAAGGTATTAGATGAAACAAAAGAATAGTTAATATTCTGACTTTGAGATACGTTATATGAAACTATCCAATAATTAGCATTTGTGTCTGCGCTCCAACTTAAGGTTGCCCCATTTGCAAGAATATTTATTGCAGTTAGATTTGTTGGAGTTGGATATGGAGATAGACTGGCTTTTGAAACAAAGGTGCTAAACAACAATACAATGCTTAAAAGAATACATTTTTTCATATACGTAAATTATTATTGGCTTAATAAACAGCAAATTTATACAAATAGTAACTATTAAACAAAGATTTTTGTATTTTTGCATTCTATGACATTGGAAGAAGAAATAAATAGATCTAATTATAATGAGGATAGCGTTAAGTCGCTTGAATGGAACGAACATATACGTTTGCGTCCTGGTATGTATATTGGGAAGCTAGGCGATGGTGCATCTCCCGACGATGGTATTTATATCCTTATTAAAGAAGTTATTGACAACTCTATCGATGAATTCGCTATGGGTTTTGGCAAGACTATTGAAATTAATGTTGATTTTGATTCCAACAAAGTCTCAGTAAGAGATAATGGTAGAGGAATTCCATTGGGTGCTGTAGTTGACTGCGTTTCTAAAATAAACACTGGAGCAAAGTATGACTCTAATGTTTTCCATAAATCGGTAGGGATGAATGGAGTTGGTACAAAAGCTGTGAATGCTCTTTCTGAATATTTTAGAGTTCAATCTGTTCGTAAAGCAAGAACAAAAATTGCTGAATTTTGTGGAGGTAATCTAAAAAATGAACATGAGATTGAGAAAACAGAACTTCAAGATGGAACAATGATTGAGTTTATTCCCGATAAGACTATTTTCGGAAACTACTCTTTTATCAATGACTATATAGAAAAACTTATCTGGAACTATGCTTATCTAAATAGAGGGCTTAGCTTAATGTATAATGGGAAAAAGTTCCATTCTAAAAATGGACTTTTCGACCTATTAGAAAACAATATTGACTCCGAAATATCTTATCCTATTATTCATATTAGAGAAGAAAACTTCGAATTCGCCTTCACACACTCCGAAAAAGCATACGGAGAAGAATATTACTCTTTTGTTAATGGTCAACACACTTCACAAGGAGGGACTCACCAACAAGCTTTTCGTGAAGCAATTGTAAAGGTATGTAAAGAATTCTACAAAAAAGATTATGAGCCATCTGATATTAGAACAGGTCTTATATGTGCAATTAGTCTAAGAATTCAAGAACCTGTCTTTGAATCCCAAACTAAAACAAAACTTGGTTCTATGAATATGGAACCTAATGGTAAGGGGCAAACTGTACGGATATTTATTAATGATATTGTAAAAAGAAATCTTGATAATTTCCTTCATATCAACTCCGAAACTGCTGAGGGTCTTTTAAGAAAGATTATTCAAAGCGAGAAGGAAAGAAAAGACATGGCGAGTATTAAAAAAGTGGCCAAAGAGTCTGCCAAGAAAATTTCTTTACATAACAAAAAACTTCGTGATTGTAGAATTCATTACAACACTAAAGATGAAAGAAGATTAGAGTCTACTTTATTTATTACCGAAGGTGATTCTGCTTCTGGCTCTATAACTAAATCAAGAGATGTAAATACACAAGCTGTGTTCTCACTTAGAGGAAAGCCTTTAAACTGCTACGGAGAGAAAAAAGACTTCGTTTATAGAAACGAAGAGTTTAATCTTCTTCAAAGTGCCTTGAATATTGAAGAGGATTTGGAAAATCTTAGATATAATAATATTGTTATTGCAACAGATGCCGATGTCGATGGTATGCATATTCGTATGTTACTTATGACATTCTTCTTACAATTCTTCCCTGAACTAGTTAGAGCTGGACATATATATATTCTCCAAACCCCTTTGTTTAGGGTTAGAAATAAACAAAAAACCTTCTATTGTTATTCCGATGAAGAAAGACAAAGTGCTATTGCTTCACTTGGAGCTAATCCAGAGATAACTCGTTTCAAAGGATTGGGTGAAATATCTCCAGATGAGTTCAGGCATTTTATTGGGAAAGACATTAAACTTGACCCTGTACTATTGAATAAAGAATCTGGGATTAAAGAAGTATTATCATTCTTTATGGGAGATAATACTCCCGAAAGACAAACCTATATCATTAATAATCTTCGTTACGAAGAAGCAATTTAAGTTTAGAAAAAAATATAAAATATGGATATGAAAAAATCATTCTTACTAACTATTGTTTTATTAGTTTCTATTTGTTTATCAAATAATACTCTTTTTGCACAAGAAGGAGAAAATGATGAAAAAATTAAACCATGGACAGATGTTGTGAAAAACACTTCCGATCCTGCTTCATGGCGTTGGAATAAGAACGAAAACTCTCGTTTTACTATTAGAGGTGACTGGGATGGAGATGGATTTGATGAGATGTTATATGAGGGAGCAACAAAGTTATTCTCTGATAATAATGAGCTAACTCCACTAAATCTTCCTGGAGACTTAGGTGTGTTTTTCTTAGTTAATGAAGGAGATTTAGATGGCGACGGTGGAGATGAAATTTCATTTATGAGTGTTAATAGAGATTATTCTAACTTTAATGTATATAGGATTTGGTCATATACAGGAAACCGTTGGCAAGAAATTTTCCAAGTGAGGGTTCATATCTGGGATTGTCCAAACTACCAACCTAAGAATTTCCAAGAAAGTTTCACTCATGAGTGGAAGAAAAAAAATAATTTCAGCCTAAATAAGATAATCTTAAAGAAACATGATGGCATTGTTGATGTAATTGGTATACATCCAAATGGTAGATATGCAATTGAAGAAATTAAGATTATTAATAAAGGCTCAACAAAAAGGAAATGGGGAAAAGTAATTCAACCAAGAGAGGACTAATATCTCTTTTTCTAGTAATAATATTTTTTTCTTCTCAGAACATTTTCTCTCAAGAGCAAAATGATAAAAGAGTAGTAAATTCAAGCATTGATAATACAGTTAGAACTCTTGCTTCAGAAGGTTTTGAAGGCAGAGCTCCTCAAACAAAAGGAGATACCCTAACAGCAATATTTGTCTCTAATTTTTTTCAAAGCAATGGTATTAAACCCTTACTAAAAGATTATTTTCAAGAAGTCTCTTATAAGGATAGGGTAAAAAATGCAATTAATAAAGACAGTGCTAACACTCTAACCTATTCAAGGAATGTTATTGGAATAATTGAAGGCTCGGACAAGAACCTTAAGAATGAGTATATAATTATTGGGGCTCATATGGACCATCTTGGTATGGGAGGAAGAATGTCTGGTTCAAGAATAGATTCTTTGGCTGTGCATTATGGTGCTGATGATAATGCTTCTGGAGTTGCCCTTATGCTCGATTTAGCTAAGAAATTTATAAACAAACCCTCAAAGAGAAGTTTAATTTTTATTGCATTTGCTGGAGAAGAGAAAGGATTAGTGGGTTCGAAGGGCTTCGTTAACAATCTACCTTTTGATAAGAATCTTATTAATGCCATGTTTAACTTCGATATGGTTGGTAATCTAAAAAATAACTCAATTACTGCTGGAGGTAGCAAGACTTCCTCGACCTCAGAAGAACTGATAATGAAGCATGCACAAAAGCATAATCTTAAACCTAGCCTATCTCCAAATGGTCATGGTCCTTCCGATCATTCTTCTTTCTATGCAAAGAATATTCCAGTATTTTATTTTACTACTGGTGCTGATGATACCTATCACACACCAAGAGATAATGCTGATAGAATAAACTATAAAGGTATTGAATTACTTTCCAATTTTACTTATGATTTGATTAAGGATATTGCCAATAATAAAGATAGATTGGTTTTTCAAGAGGCTGGCTCAGCTACTCAAGAAACTGGACGTGCAAGTTTCAAGATAACTCTTGGTATTATGCCCGATGTGACAGGAAGCACAGAAAATGGTTTAAAGGCAGATGTAGTAATAAAGGATAGACCTGCTTATAAGGCTGGTCTTCAGAATGGGGATATAATTATTGAGATTGACTCGGTTAAGGTTAAGGATATTAATGATTATATGAAGTGCTTGGCAAGCCTTAAGGCTGATTCTATTACAAAAGTAAAGGTAATAAGAGGCTCTGAGGTAAAAGAATTTGAAGTCAAGTTATAAACAAGAATAATATGAAGAAGTCAACAGTTGTACTATTTTGGATTATTGCAGTGCTTATGACCTTAGGTGCTAGCGTTTATCAACGCATGAGTGGACCTACTAACCCTAAAAGAACTACAATCAGCATAAACAATCAAGAATATAAACTGAAACTTCCTCGCTCTGGTGGCACAAAAGACTGTGAGGTTTCTTTAAATATTGATAAGAACTCTAAGGCTAAATTATTCTATAAGAAATATCCATCTTCTGATGAGTTTGCAGAACTTGATTTTGTCCCAAAAGATGGAAAAATGATTGCTTACCTCCCTCTTCAACCTCCTGCTGGAAAACTTTCTTATTATATTCAAGTTGATGATAAAGCAATTTGCAAAGAAGAACCTTTAATAATAAGGTTTAAGGGCGATGTTCCTTCGTGGGTATTGATTCCTCATATTATTTTAATGTTTGTGGCAATGCTTTTTGCTAACTATGGTTTGATTCTAACCATTGCAAACAAGCCTCATTTTAAGCGTTATCTATATCTTACAATCTCAACATTAATAGCTGGAGGTTTTATATTTGGACCACTTGTTCAGAAATTTGCCTTTGGTGTTTATTGGAGTGGTTTCCCGTTTGGTTACGACCTTACAGACAACAAGACTCTTATTGCTCTTGTGGCTTTATTATTAGTAATACCAATAATAAATAAAAAGGCTGTTCGCTGGGCTGCTATGATTGCTTTTGTTGTTATGATTAGTATTTTCTCAATACCTCATTCTTTAAGAGGCAGTGAGTTAAATCATGAAACAGGAAAACTAGAGTCAGGCAGGTAGATTATATACTAACTAATAGCGTTAGGTGGTTTGGTGATCCAAATTTATGGTATTCATTTCTTGCATAAGAGATTCTAAATTTCTTCACGCTAAATCCAAATCCATAAGATAGTCCTGCCAATGAGAAGGCATCTTCGATATACATTTCTCTACTTTGTTTCCAACTATATCCAAAAGAAGCATAGAAGTTCTTGCTTGGTTGAAAGTCTGCTGCAAATTGAAGATGGCGGAAGGTATTATCTAATATTCCCTTAAATGTATTCTCTCTTGTTATTATTCCTGTAAATGGATCTACCTCATCTCTCGGATTTAATGGGTCGTTCTCTCTTAAATCCCATTTCTGAAGATCTGTTGCCACAACATAGAAACGAAATGGTGCATGTGCAAGTTTCTTAGAAAATCCTAATTGCAACTCAAAAGGAAGTTTTTCTTCCGTATTAGCATAAGAAGTTATCTGAGCTCCAAAGTTTCGCACCATAAATGTTGCCGTTAGACTTTTGTCATCGCTAAGATATGTTGCAGCCACATCGAAGGCTATTGCTGTCGAGCTGTAGTTATCGTATTGTGAGATAATTGGTTTCATGTTTGCTCCAAAATACAAGTTCTCCTCTAACATTCTCCCCCAACCTATTGTAAACATATAATCATTTGCAGAGAAATCTCCTGTTTGGTCGCCACTGGCTTCCATCCTACGGAAATTACCATAGCCTATATAATTCATTCCAAAGCTAAAGCTTCCCAACTTATCAAATGTTCTTGAGTAGGCGAAGTTCCCTTGCCAAATTCCTGCAAACAAATCGGTATAACCAACTGAGAATTGATTATTCATCTCTCTAGATAAAATTGAAGGGTTTGTAATCCCGACACTAACATCATTTGTATAAAATGGTAAGAAATCTAATCCCATTGCTGCCACCCTTGCTGAGGAGCGAAGATTAAGCACAGCATAAGACTCATAGACATCTTCTTGAGCCATTGTAAAGAGAAAAGAAAAACTAAGAACACAGAATATTGCAAATCTTTTAAGCATAATATTATAATATCATAAATAAATCTCAAGTATAACGCCAAATCTTATCCAAATATTACTATTAGAAATAAGTTTTATTCAAAAACAGATAAAAAACTATTCAAAACATTAAGAATAAGAAATATTTGTATATATTTGCATTATTATTATTTATTAATTTAACATTCAAGCTCAATGAAAAAACTTATTACATTAATCGCTGCTCTATTATTGGTAGCACCTGTTTTCTCTCAAGAAAAGGATAGTCTAAAAATGGTCACATCTTTTTACCTGAGTAGCTCAACATTGAATAATAATCAAACTCTATCAACCCTTTGTGGTGTTGATAATATTAATAGCTATAATCTTGGATTTGGCTATCAAATAGGGATGCTAACACCTAATGGTTTTGAATATGTTTGGGATTTTGCTGGTGAGCTTTGGAATAATGAACAAAACAATAACCAATTGGCATCGGCTTCAAGTTTAATGAGTTTTAATGTTGGATATAAATTAATTTCATTCGGAAAGAAAGCAAAGTACTCTATTGTCCCAAAAGTGGGTATTGGATGGAATACTAATGTACTACATTTTTCTAGTGCATTAAATCAAGACCTTTATCTTCACGAACTAAATTCTCATAGTTGGGCTGTACATCAAAATGCAAACTTCTACATCCCAATAGGATTAGAATTTCGTAGAAATTCTCTAATAATTGGAGCAGAATATCGATATACTTTCCATTATGGAAACACTTATACATTCAATGGATTTAATTATTGGTTCGATACTGACCAAAAAATCATAGGATTCCCTAAATTTGCCAGTAATAGATTAATGTTCAAAATTGGATTTAGATTTGATTACCAACCAAATAATCATAAAAAGAACGAATCGCATCAAGAATAAAAGTAATCATAACTATAATTTCCGTATTGTTAATATTAAGAAATACAATTTAGGTTTTTTGGGGCAAAAACGTTGTTTTACCCCTCTGGAATAAGATTCTAGCGCGCTAGAATCTTATTCCATTTTTATAGAATCAAGTTCTATTTGCTTAGAATCGCTATATCTCTGAAAATAAACCTCGTTTCTGTAAATTTTTATCAGAGATAAATTCATAGATATGAGATAAAAATATAAAAATACGAAGTTTATTTTCCCAAAACCTAGGTTTGAAACATTTTTCACCCCAAAATCATCCATTTTTCCGTAGGGGCGAAAAATTTTTCGCCCTTAAACAGAAATTTATTACAAGAAATTAACGAATCTTTTCCCCCAGCCCAACACTCATCTTCAAATATTCAACCCACAACCCATAATAATATTGGCATTAATTAACATCAAAGTTTGCATAATGTTAGAGAAATAGCCATAAACCACGATTTTAGTTAAATAAAACCCAACAACCAAAAAATATTTTCATTAATTAACCTTACAAAGAAAAAAAAAACATACCTTTGAACCAAATAAGTAAAGAAGGTTTATGAAAAAGATAGTATTTATATTTTTATTGTTCTTTGTAAATATTTCATTTTGTCAATATAAGGTGGCAGAGAATTATTTAGTTCAAAGAATTGTACATACAAGAGCACCGTATAATGCATTTGTTGGAATTTATCGCACGGATTCTTATGGAGAATATTATATTTCCAGTGAAAAGGATGTAATAAGTTTTATTGAAAGTGATAGTGTTGACCGCAGCAAATTGGTACTTACATTGAGCCTAGGAGGTAATTATACATTAAGCCTAAGAGGTAATTATACATTAAAAGATTCAAGTATAAACATTAACTACAGGTGCTATAAGTATTTTAAAACAATTTACGAATACATTATTTTGGATGATACTGAAGTCTATAAAATAGGAGGTGAATTATACGCAATACGAAAAATAAAATATGCCTATTTAGATAATGTAGATATGTATGCTCAGAAAAAAGATTATTATTTCTATTTATATGGAGACGATCAGCCTAGTGAAGATGATGATACTGTTCTTGTTAGTGCCAAAACATTCTTCAAAACGGATTATATTCATTGTCTTCTATTTGTAATGGAATTAAAGCCAACCCATAAAAAGATTGCCAGTCATCTTTGGAGAAGAAGGTACGAATTTCTTAATGATTGTTTTGGAATCTGATAATTTATCAGATTAGATTCTGTGTACTAAGATTATAATTTCTAATTAAATAAAAAGCCTCAAAAGGGTTTAGACTTTTGAGGCTTTTGTTTTTACTTTGGCTTGTTTTACAAAGTAATTATTGTTTTGAGATTACATTTCCCAAGTGTCTCCACTGTTTAATAAATCATCAACACATTTGATTCTTCCATTTTCTTTTTCTTCCGCCATTTGTTTTTCGAACATTTGGTTATAGGTTGGTTGAGATACCGCTCTGATAACGCCAAAAGCCATTGGGAAATGAGGTGGACGCATTTGTGCAAGCATCATATGAATACCTGTGTTTTCTGTTGTTCTATCGTGAACTAAGATGTCTTGTTCTGTTATTCCATCTTTTCCTAATTCAACAACTTCTAACTTTGTCCCATTTAAACGAAGCCCTTTTTCGTTATTCTTTCCAAAAAGCATTGGTTTGCCATGGTGTAGCCATATTTGATTGTCGTCTTTTGTTTCTCTGTCTGTGATTTCTTTATGAGTCTTGTCATTAAAGATTACGCAGTTTTGTAAAACCTCAACAATTGCAGCTCCATCGTGTGCAGCCATATCCATACATACTTCTTGTAAAGTCTTTGGATTATTATCTACCGCTCTTGCAAAGAAAGTTCCTCTTGCTCCAATTATTAATTCTCCTGGATTAAAAGGATAATCTATTACTCCAAAAGGAGATGTCTTTGTTATCTTTCCTTGTTTTGTTGTTGGGGAGTATTGTCCCTTTGTTAAACCATATATTTCATTATTGAAAAGAATATAGTTTACATCCATATTTCTACGAATGATATGAATAAAGTGATTTCCTCCAATTGCTGTTGCGTCACCATCTCCTGAGTTAATCCAAACACTAAGTTTTGGGTTAGCTATCTTTACTCCTGAGGCAATTGCTGCTGCTCTTCCGTGAATACCATGAAAACCATATGTATTTACATAGTAAGGGAATCTTGAAGAACAACCTATACCTGAAACAATACAGAAGTTTTCTTTCTTATATCCTATTTGTGGGAATACATTTAAAACAGATGCTAAAATTGCATGGTCTCCACATCCTGGACACCATTTAACCATTTGATCACTTACAAAGTCTGCCTTAGTAAGTTGTACCGCTGAGTGTTCTATAGCCATTTTACTTTCCTCCTAAGATTTGGTTAAACTTATCTTTTAATTCGCCTATTTCAAATGGCAAACCTTGAACTTTGTTGTATTGTTGGAAATTTACTTGAGGGTAATTCATTCTTAAATAATTAACGAATTGTCCCATATTTAATTCACAAACAACTATCTTTTTATATTTAGACATTATGTCTGATGTGTTTAAAGGAAGAGGCATAATGTAATTGAAATGAGAATAAGCTATTTTCTTTCCTTCTGCTTGAAGTTCTTCACAAGCTAAACGTAAAGCGCCTTCTGTTCCTCCCCAACCAATTACTAATAATTCTGCATCATCTGGTCCGTGAACTTCTTGAGATGGTATTCTATTAGCAACTCTTTCTACCTTTTCTTGACGATAGTTTGTCATTATTTGATGGTTAGCATTGTCTGTTGAAACATTACCTATTCCATCTTGTTTTTCCAAACCTCCAATTCTATGACGAAGACCTTCCATTCCTGGAATAGCCCACTCTCTAGCTAAAGTTTCTGTATTACGTTTATATGGTTGGTATGTTGTGTCGTTAGGCGTTGCAAGAGGTGGAGTGATTTTTGGCATTTCAGCCATCTTTGGAATTCTCATTAACTGAGAACCATTTCCAAGATAACCATCTGTCAAAAGAATTACTGGTGTCATGTGTTCAAGAGCTAAGCGTCCTGCTTCAAAAGCCCAATCGAAACAGTTTGCAGATGTTGATGCAGCAAGTACAATACAAGGAGCCTCTCCATTACGTCCAAACAAAGCTTGATAAAGGTCAGATTGTTCTGTCTTTGTTGGCAATCCTGTTGAAGGACCTCCACGTTGAACATCAACAATTACAAGAGGAAGTTCTGTCATAACAGCAAGACCAATGGCTTCGCTCTTTAGAGAAAGACCAGGGCCTGAAGTTGATGTACATGCAAATGAACCTGCAAAAGAAGCACCGATTGCAGAACAAATGCCTGCTATCTCATCTTCTGCTTGAAATACTTTTGCTCCTAATGATTTATATTTTGAAATTTCAATTAATATCTCTGTTGCAGGAGTTATAGGATAAGAACCTAAAAATAGATTTAAGTTTGCTTTTTCTGCTGCAGCTAATAAACCCCAAGCAGTTGCAATATTTCCTGTAATATTTCTATAACGTCCCTTTGGCATTTCTGCATGAGCGATATGAACTTGAGCTTCCAACACATCTGTATTTTCACAATAGTTATATCCCGCAGTAAGAACTGCCTTATTCCCTTCTGCTACTTGAGGGTTTTTCTTAAGAAATTTTTTATCTAAGTATGCAAAAGTATGATCTAATCCTTTGTTGAAGATATAGAAAATCATACCTAAGGCAAATATGTTTTTTGTACGTTCAGCCGATTTCTTGTCATCTAAAATACCCTTAACAGCCTCTACAGACATAGAAGTGATTGGTGCTTGGATAACTTGATAACTTGAAAGACTTCCATCTGTAAATGGATTTGAAGAATAGCCTGCTTTTTCTATGGCTTCTTCTGTAAAGGTATCTGTATCACAAATAATGATACCGCCTTTTTTTGACCACTTAAGGTTTGACTTCAATGAAGCTGGGTTCATACAAACCAAGACATCACATTGGTCACCTGAACTGTAAATCTTTTTTCCTACATTAACTTGAAATCCAGAAACACCTGCTATAGTGTTATGTGGAGCTCTAATTTCTGCTGGATAATCTGGGAAAGTGGCAATATCGTTGCCATCAAGAGCTGAAGCATCAGAAAAAAGCGTACCGATTAGTTGCATTCCATCGCCCGAGTCTCCGACGAATTTTACAACAACGTCGTCTTTTTCAATCAGTTTTTTTGTTGTCATTTCGATTATATTTGATAATAACTTCGACTAATTTAATTATGTGTAAATAATCGGCAAAGGTAGTAAGTTTATTCTAATCATAAAACCTTTTTTTGCTTTTTTTTATACCACTGAAGATTAATTATTTTGACTCTCAATTTTGCTGAAACATCTTTAATCAATAACTTTGCAGTGATTTACATAAATTCAATAGAAAAATGGCAGGAAATACTATCGGGAAACTATTCTCTTTAACCTCTTTTGGAGAGTCGCATAGTGATTGTTTAGGAGGAATCATCGACGGATGCCCTGCAGGACTAAATATTGATTTTGAATTTATTAAGGAAGAAATAAAGAGGAGAAAACCCAAAGATAATAAAATTTCAACCTCTAGAATAGAGGAAGATAATGTTGAGTTTGTTTCTGGTATTGAGAATGGTATTTCTTTAGGTACTCCAATCTGTTTTATTATTAAAAACCAGAATTTCTTAAAACAAGATTACAAAAACATTAAAGAACTTTTTCGCCCATCTCACGCCGACTTTACATACTTTAAAAAATATGGTCTTAAGGCTGAAACAGGTGGCTCTCGTGCATCTGCAAGGGAGACTCTTTCGAGGGTTATTGGTGGTAGTATTGCAAAACTATTATTAAAGAACTACAATATTGAAGTAGAAGGCGAAATATATTCCATAGGCAGATGGGATTTTGCAACCCAGAAAGACGAGATTGAAGATGATTTTAAAAAGATAATTGAAGAAGGCGATTCATTGGGGGGAGTAATAAAATGCACTATAAAGAACTGTCCTATTGGATTAGGAGAACCCGTTTTTGATAAGCTTAGTGCAGACCTTGCAAAAGCATTAATTAGTATTCCTGCTGCAAAAGGCTTTGAAATAGGAGATGGTTTTGAGGCTTCCAAGGAATATGGCAGCAATCAATTGGATCATTGGAATAAAGATTTTTCTACAAAGACAAACCACTCTGGAGGTATTCAAGGAGGTATTTCGAATGGTATGGATATTACTTTAAAAGTAGCATTTAAACCAATTGCTACTCTTTACAGAGAAATTCCTTGTATTGATAAAGATGGAGATATATACAATGTTGAGAATAAAGGCAGACATGACAAGTGTTTTATTCCAAGAGCCGTTGTAGTTGTTGAATCGATGGTTGCACTAACAATTGCAGACCATTTACTAAGAAGTTTTACAAATAAAATAAAATAAAAATGAGAAAATTAATTGCCTTTTTACTATTATCGGTAATAATATTTACAAGCTGTAACAAAGTTGGGAAGAACGAATTTAGGGTTAATGGGAATTTTACTAATGGTAATAATAAAGTGCTTTACCTCTTCGAAATGACTCCAAATGGGTTTCAAGCTCTTGACACTATAAATATTGATGAAGATGGTTCTTTTAAATTCAAACATGAGTACAAAGAACCTACCATTTATGTTCTTAGCTCAGGAGGAAATGATTATATTACTTTTATTCCAAGTGCAAAAGAAGATATTGAATTAAAGGCTCAATTCAATGCTCTTTCTAGTTCTTACACCGTAAAAAATTCTCCACAATCACAACTCCTTCACGACTTAAACCAAGAGTATATAAAGACAAACTCTGTTTTGAATGAACTTAAACAAACCCTTCACGACAATAAGTTTGAACCGAATATCGAAGAAATCAAGAAAAAGCTTTTTGAACAATATAATTTATTGGAGCTTCATCAGAGAGAATATATTAAGAAATTCGTAACTAAAAACAAGGGTTCAATTTCAAGTATAATTGCTCTTTACCGCACCTTTGATAATCATTATTTATTTTCACTAAAGAACGATTTGGATGTTTATGTTGATGTGTACAATGAGTTAAACAAAATACATCCAAATAATCCTCACACTATAGGATTAAAAACCCTTATAGAAAAAGCGAAGAAAGAACAGAATCAAGCACAAGAATTAGCATCTCAAAATGATAAAAAATAAACATTATTTTATCTCCGACACTCATCTGGGTATCCCCAACCATGAGCAATCGCTCGAAAGAGAAAAGAAATTAGTAAGACTTCTATTAGAAATAAAAGACGATGCTAAGGCTATTTATCTTTTGGGAGATATTTTTGATTTTTGGTATGAATATAAATATGTAGTGCCTAAGGGTTATGTCAGACTTCTAGGAACTCTTGCAAACCTATGTGACCAAGGCGTAGAAATTCATTTCTTCACAGGAAACCATGACCAGTGGCTAAGAGACTATTTTCAAACCGAAATTGGAATGATTGTCCATACAGAACATCTAGAAAAAGAGATTGACGGGAAATTGTTTTTTATAGCTCATGGAGATGGGTTTGATGAGGATGATAAAAACTATAACCTTCTAAAATCTATATTTGGAAATAATATATTAAGAGTATTATTTTCAAATTTGCATCCTTATTGGGCGATGCTTATTGCAAAAAAATGGTCAAAACATAGTAGACTCTCTCATTCCGATATTGACCATAGGAACAGAGGAGAGGATGAACCTTTAATTCATTTTTGTAAAGAAAAACTAAAGACAGATGATATCTATTTCTTTATACTTGGACATAGACATTTGGCAACAGATTACGATTTGGGTAATGGAAGAAAGTATATAAACATAGGAGAATGGGTTCATGAAAGTAACTATGTTGTCTGGGATTCAGAAACCTTAGAACTTCGAAAATTTTAATTCAGTATCAACAAAAAAAACTATCTTTGCAAATTAATTAAAATAAATCAGATATTAATCATATTATAATTGATTTATTAATAAAGATAGTTGAAATAATTTCAAATAAAATTTATTCAAAATGAAAAATACCCCATTCACACAAAAGCACATTGATTTAGGTGCTAAAATGGCAGAATTTGCAGGATACAATATGCCTATTTCTTACGAAGGATTAGTAATTGAACACAACACTGTTAGAAATGCAGTAGGAGTTTTCGATGTTTCTCATATGGGAGAATTTAGAGCAGTTGGTCCTAAAGCACACGACTTTATCCAATATTGTACTTCTAACAATATTGATTCTTTATTTGATGGAAAAGTTCTATATACTGTTTTACCTAATGGTCAAGGTGGTATTGTTGACGATATGTTGATCTACAGAGTAAGTGAAACTGAATATTTCATGGTTCCTAACGCTGCAAATATCGAAAAAGACTGGAATTGGATGAGTAAGATAGCTCAAGATATGGGCTTAGAACTTGGAAAAGAATTTATGAATGAATCAGATTCATGGGCTCAACTTGCTGTTCAAGGACCTTTAGCATTAAAAGTAATGCAAAAGCTTACAACTACTCCTGTTGAAGACATGGAATACTATACATTCAAATATTTAACTCTTGCTGGAGTTGAAAACGTACTTTTATCTACAACAGGATATACTGGTTCTGGTGGATGCGAAATCTATTTTGCACCAAAAGACGCTGATAAGATTTGGGATGCTGTATTTGAAGCAGGTAAAGAATTTGGAATTAAACCAACAGGTCTTGGATGTCGTGACACCCTACGTCTTGAAATGGGATTCTGTCTTTATGGACATGAAATCGATGACGAAACATCTCCAATAGAAGCAGGTTTAAACTGGTTAACAAAGTTTGAAGATGGAAACAACTTCATCGATAGAAAATTATTTGAAGAACAAAAAGCAAATGGAGTTTCTAAAAAACTTGTTGGCTTTGAAATGATTGACAGAGGTATTCCTCGTCAAGGATATGAAATATGTGATGCAGAAGGTAAGACAATTGGTAAAGTTTGTTCTGGAACACAATCTCCTTCAACAGGTAAAGCTATTGGAACAGCACATGTTGCAACACCATTTAGCAAGAAAGACACAGAAATCTTTATCAAAGTAAGAGAAAAATTATTAAAAGCTACTGTAGTAAGAATGCCTTTTTACAAAGCATAATTTTACATATTTAATAAGATGCGGCGTTTTCATACAACGAAAACGCCGTTTTTAATGCCCACAAATGTTTGTTTATGGCAAAATATCTTTCAATACTATTTTTTATGACCTTACCCTTATTTACCAACGCTCAAAGAGAAATAATCGCCTTCCATAACTGTGAGAACTTTTTCTACCCAAAAAATGATTCCCTGACATCCGATGATGAGTTCACTCCCGTTTCGGGAAGAAACTGGAACTGGGAAAGATTTAATAAAAAGAAAGATGATTTGGCAAAGACATATATTGCACTCGGCAAAGGAAACCTTCCATCAATAATTGGACTTTGCGAGGTAGAAAACAGAGAAGTTTTAAATGCACTTTGCTTTAACAGCCCACTCAAGAAAGGGAATTATGATTATATTCACTACGAATCGAAAGATATTAGAGGAATTGATGTTGCACTAATCTATAGAAAAGACAAATTCACTATCCTTAAACAAGAGAATATAGTCGTTGACGACAAACTTATCATAGACGAACCAACAAGAGATATTCTCTATGTAAATGGTTTATTAGAGAACATTCCCCTGCATTTATTCATCGTACATGCACCCTCAAGAAGGAATAAAGACAAGAACAAACCCCTAAGAAAAGCAATATTCGAAATGATATATAGTAAGGTCGATGAACTTTACAAAAAAGGAGAACAGAATATCATAATAATGGGAGATATGAATGATAACCCATGGGACAAGTCAATTCAAGAAGGCTTTCGTATTAATAAATACACTAACCCTAACGCTATTCTAAAGAACCTTATGATGAAAAACAAAGGCAAGACAGGATCTTATGTTTATGCAAACGAGATTTTGAGTTTTGACCAGTTTTTAGTTAGTGACAAGCTCTTCGAAAAGATTGAGACAAGTGAGAACTTCCATCATATATTCACACCAAGCTTTATGATAGACCCAAATCCAAATCTATCTGTGCCTATACCTTTCAGCACATATAAATCATATAAGTATCAAGGAGGAATAAGCGACCACTACCCTATTTACTTCGAGATAGAAACCTCAAAATAATCGCAAGATTAAAATAGTTTCAATCCTATGAAAAAATTATTTACAATAATATTATTGCTTACTACTATCCAATCCTTTGGACAAAAAGCGCAATGTTTCTGTGATAAAAACAAGAATATGAATGGAGCAACAACTTCTTGCGACACAATAATGTTCTCAAATAAATCATATATATATTGGCAATATAATTGCGATAGCATTTGGCTTACTCTTGAGAATAATAAAAATCAAAAATACATTATAGACAATGTAGATTTAGATCTTTATCCATACACTTATAGAATAGGTTTCCAACTTATCAAAGAATATCAAAACAGTTTACTTTTTAGACATGGCTGTCCTGCAAATGGTCCTTGTATGTACAAGCTTATTGATAAAGATAGTGGTAATGCTTTAAAAGAATTCATCCAGCTAATTTGTATAGATACAGATATTAGTAATGAAAATGAGCATAAATATGAATTTAATTTTGTTGTTTACTTATCAGATAATAAAATCATTGTCTACTATGTAGATAATAACAAAACACTAGAATTCCCATTCAACGAAAAGCTCAATGAAATAATACCAGAGTATCAATTTAGTAAAATGACATTTAATAATAATATTCTCACTCTATTTTACCATACTGAGAAAATAAAAAATAAAACATTTACAATAAACCTCAACTAAATAAGGTTTGCAAATAATTAAGTTTTTCATCATTACAATTTTATCATCTCAATATAAATATTTAAAAGCCAAATTTTGAATATCATCTATAATTAGAAGATGATCCAAAAAACTCACCAAATAATCGCAAGATTAAAATAGCGTTATTTAGCGGCTATATTAGCTTTAATTTCACAGGGATTTGATTTAAACTTGCAAAGATTTGATTTAATCTTGTGGAGATTTGATTTAAAGTTTTTTATTCAAGGTTTAATTTTACTAAGATGCACATCTTAGCTTCTTAAGATGCACATCTTAAGACGGTGAGATGCACATCTTAGCAGATTAAGATGTACATCTTAGCATAATGACATGTGCATCTTAGTAATATTAAAAGGGATTTCAATAAGTTTTTTCTTGATTCTTAGAAGTTTAAATCAAGTAAACTTGCATTTTATCTTTATCTTCTACCTAATTCTCCTTTTCTTCTAATTCCAAGTTTAGGGTTTCCCAGTCTTGCATTGTTTTGTGAAGCTTGTCTTTTAGGGCTTGGTATTTTTCGAAGAAAGTATTGTCGGATTGGATTTTGTCAATTAGTTTTGGATTGGCTAACTGAGCATCCATTTCGTGGATTTGCTTTTCAAGATTTTCTATTTCTTGCTCAGCTTTTTGAATTTGGTTTCTAATCTTTCTTAGTTCCCTTTCCGCCTCTTTGGATTTTTCGTAGCTTATTTTATTTTCGGAGATAGTATTTTCTTTTAAAATACCCTTTGATTTATTTTCTATCTCTAACTCCTTTAAATCCTCAAGCTTTCTATGATCTAGATATTCAAAAATATCTCCCTTAAACTCTGTTATCTTCTTATTCCTAAACTCGTAAAGAGTATTCGTTAGACCTTGAAGAAAATCTCTATCGTGAGATACAATAATAAGCGTTCCATCAAATTGTATTAATGCCGACTTAAGAATATCCTTTGAATCCATATCCAAATGGTTAGTAGGCTCATCGAGTACAAGTAGATTAACTGGGGAAAGTATAAGTTTTGCAAGAGCTAACCTCGACTTCTCTCCTCCCGAAAGAACCTTTACCTTTTTATCAATATCATCTTCTCCAAAAAGGAAGCTGCCAAGTATATTCCTAATCTTTGAACGAATATCCCCTGTTGCAACCTCATCAATTGTATCAAATACTGTCTTTTCTCCATTGAGTAATGCAGCTTGATTTTGTGCAAAATAGCCTATCTTTACTTGATGACCAATCTTGTATTCTCCAATATAGTCTTGTATTTCTCCAACTATTACCTTCGAAAGAGTAGATTTTCCCTCACCATTCTTCCCAACAAAGGCTATCTTCTCTCCCTTAGGAATGATAATATTAATATCTCTAATTATCTCCTTTTCACCATAGCTTTTTCCTAAGTGATTCATCTCTACGCTAATCTTTCCCGAATGGGGAGCTGGTGGAAACTTAAAATGTATTGTTGAGGTGTCAACCTCATCTATTGACTCTAATTCTATTTTCTCAATAAGCTTAATTCTCGACTGAACTTGCTTAGCCTTTGTTGCCTTGTAACGAAACTTTTCTATAAACTTTTCTATTTCTGCAATCTGCTTTTGTTGATTGGTTAGAATAGAGGCTTGTGTTTCTCTTCTTTCTTGAAGAAGGTGAACATATTCTGAATAAGATGCCTTATAATCGTATATCTTTCCTGCTGTTATCTCAATTGTTCTCTTAGTAATATTATCTAAGAATGTTCTATCGTGAGAAACAAGTACAACTGCTCCAAAATAATTAATCAAAAAGTTTTCAAGCCATTGTATTGACTCAATATCTAAGTGATTTGTAGGCTCATCTAATAAAATAATATCTGGTTTCTTAAGTAGAATCTTAGCAAGCTCCACCCTCATCTGCCAACCTGAACTAAACTCCGTTATCTTTCTATCGAAGTCGGGATGAGAGAACCCAAGTCCAAGCAAAACCTTCTCTGCTTCTGCTCTTGCATTATTAGCTCCAATAAGATTTAGTCTTTCAGAGGACTCAAAATGTTCATGTAATAATCTCTCATAATCTTGGCTCTCATAATCTGTCCTGATTGCTATTTCATTAGTCAGAACTTCTATTCTTTTCTCTAAAAGATTTGCCAATTCAAAGGCAGTCATTGCCTCATCAATTATGCTCATACTTGAGTTTGGAATCATTTCTTGAGGGAGATAACCCACAGTTTGTCCTTGAGGAATAATTATTGAGCCTGTTTCTTGTTCTTGTTTTCCTGAAAGGATTTTCAAAAGGGTACTCTTTCCTGCACCATTCTTTCCAACAAGCCCTATCCTATCCTTATCGCCAATAACAAAAGAAACATTATCGAAGAGATATACACCCGAGAAATGGATGGAAAGATTATTTACTGTTATCATATCTATAAAAAATTAGAGACGGATTTGCACCCGTCTCTATTAATATTGTAAAACAATTTTTGTTTACGATCCTTGTAAGTTGAAATTAACTGGAAGATTAAACTGTTGACGAACAGGTTTTCCTCTTTGTTTAGCTGGTTGCCATCTTGGCATCTTGCTAACAACTCTCTTTGCTTCCTCACCACAGCCTGAACCAATATCACGAAGAATCTTTATGTCTGTAATTGAACCATCTCTTTCAACAACGAAAGTTAAGAATACTCTACCCTTTGTTCCTGTTTCTCTAGCTTGTTGAGGATACTTAATATTCTCAGCTAAATATTTCATTAATGCCTCATAACCTCCAGGGAAAGAAGCTTCTTGTTCAACAATAGTGAAGATCTTTACTTCTTCCTCTTCTACTTCCTCAGTATTAATTTCTATTTGAGTAGCTACTGCCGCTACGTTCGTTGTAACTGCAAAGTTAGACACATTGAACTCATTTTCAAGTTTTTGATTATCATCAACAATTTCAAATTCTGTTGTTTCAGGAGCAGGAACATCTTCTGGTGGTGGTGGTGGTTCATTTTGTTGAGTTGCAATAACAACTTCCTCAACCTCTTGAACAACCTGACGATCTTGCATGACAGATTCCTTCTTGTCATAAGACTTATATTCAAATGCGAATATGCAGAGACTTAAAGCCAAAACCAATCCGATTTGAACAAACATAGCTTTCTTGTTTTCAAGATCAGCTTTTTGTGATTTTTTTACTTCCATTTTAATAAAGTTTTATAGTTTAAAACCTGATTATTACCTTATTTCAAGTTGCTAAATTACTGCTATTTTGATTGTCAAGCAAATTTTTTAACCAATATCTTTTACTTAATAATGTTAGCAACTTCGAAACCCTTTAAAATCTAACGCAATAAGAAAAGATTTATTGTTAATAAATAATTTAATATTCAAAGCTTGAACCACCTAAAAACTCTCTCATTATTGAGGTTGGAGGAATATAATCATGCCCAATTGCTTTAAAATTAGACAAAAAACTCAATAGTCTTTTTGCTTCAGCATAAGAAACTGAATTTTGAGGCACAAGATTTAATAGAGGTTCAGCCAAAACTTTTAACACTCCAATTTCATATAATAAAGACGAATTAAAGATACTATCTGCATTTTCTTGGAAAGGGAAAATATGTTTTTCTTCTCCATCTCTTACACTCTGCCAACGAATCAATGTCTCTGTAGCAGAATATCCTCTATAGTTATAATCCCTTACTAATCTTCGAATTAATCTATTGTCGCTACTGCTAATTAGGTTATGTCTATCTACCGAAACTTGAGTTAGTGCCGAAACAAAAATATTATATTTATTCTCTCTAGCAATCTTAGATGTAAGCTTTGGGTTTAGGGCATGAATACCTTCCACAATAACTATGGAATTATGTTTCATCTTCAATTTGTTTCCATTATATATTTTCTTCCCAGTAATAAAGTTGAACTTTGGAATTGTTATCTCATTTCCTAAAAGCAAATCATTCATTTGCTGATTAAAGAGCTCAATATCCAATGCATATAAAGATTCAAAATCATATTCTCCATTTTCGTCTTTAGGTGTAAATTCTCTATCAAGAAAATAATCATCCAAAGATAATTGAACTGGGTGAAGTCCTAAAACTGCAAGCTGTGTTGCTAATCTCCTACAACTTGTCGTTTTCCCAGAAGAAGAGGGACCTGCTAGAAGAACAATTTTTACATTATCTTTCTTCTTATATATTTCGTCTGCAATTTGAGAATATTTCTTTTCATGCAAGGCTTCAGAGATTTGTATTATATCGTTTATTTTCTTTTGCTCTACAACTTTATTTAATTCGCTTACAAATGGAGTACCAAGAATATGAACCCAATCTTTATATTCTTGAAATACTGAAAACATTTTTTCTTGTTTTGTTTTATTTCTGCAAGGCAAATTAGGCTCCTTCTTGTCTGGCATAATAAGCATTGCTCCATTATTGAAACTAACCAAATCAAAAACATTAAGATAAGAGGTTGAAGGCACAAGCTCATAGTAGAAATTATTAATGGTATCCCCCAAAAAGTCTACACTTGAGTAAAGGCGATTAGTTGTTCTAATCAATTCAGCTTTCTCGGAGATTCCAATTTTTTCATATAGATTGATAGCATCTTCTGAGGGTATTAATTTTCTTGTGAAAGGCAAATCTAAGTCAATAATCTCATGCATCTTGGATTTAATCTCAGATATAATCCCTTCATCTAAACCCTTCTCTAAATTATCTATTTCTACATAATATCCATTTGTCATGGAATGACGAATATGCAACTCACTTTTTGGATAAAGCTCTTTTATGGATTTATACATTACAAACATTAATGAAAGTGCATACATACGTCTTCCATTAGAATTTCTAATATCTATAAATTCAATTCTCTTAGAAATAAATACCTTATAATTAAGACTCTGAACCTTATTGTTAATATATGCACCCAATATTGGATACGGATTATCTATACCTGCAAATCTAACAATATCTGAAAGTGTTGTCCCAAAAGGGACTAATAGTTTAGAGTTTGTGTTTTTGCAAAACACCTCTATCATTTCCGTAAAATTATTTTGTCTTTGCATGATAATTATTTATTTGATTTCGGTTTGTTTTTCTTTTTTCCCTGCATAATGTCTTTTGTCCTTCACAGGAGGGTAAACCTCTATACCTATTAATCTTCTTAAAACAACAGAGGCACACATACATCCAAACATCGGTGGCATATAAGATATTGTCCCAACAGTACTTCTTTTATTTTCTCCTTTTTCTTCTCTAACTACACTTGGAGAAACTTCCTCTGGAGAATAAACAACTGAAAAGCCAGTATAGATTCCCTCTCTATGTATTTTTTTTCTAACAGCAAAGGCTAAAGGACAATTATAAGATTGTGAAATATCGGTGATTTTAATCTGCAAAGGGTCTAATTTTCCTCCACTTCCCATTGAGCTCACAATAGGAATATTCAAACGCACAGAATTTACAATCAAGTCAACCTTTGGCGAAAGAGTATCAATTGCATCAACAATATAATCATACTTGTCTGCATTTAATATCTCCAACATTCTCTCATTCTTAATATACTCATCAATAGATATTATCTCTACCTCATGGCTTATATCCCTAAGCCTATCTGCCAATGCTTTTGCTTTTAGTTTTCCTTCTGTCGAAGCAAGAGCAATAAGCTGACGATTCCTATTAGTAATATTTACTACGTCTCCATCAACAAGAGTCAACCTTCCAACACCTGCTCTACAAAGCATCTCTGCCGCATAAGCCCCTACTCCCCCTAATCCAACAATCATTACGTGAGATTTTTTTAATTTTGCCAATCCCTCGTTGCCAATCATCAATTCTGTTCGTGTATACATCAACAATTATTTTTTAATAATATCAATGCAAAGATAACGAAGTTGAATCAAAAAAAGGATAAATCAAACTCAAGAGTTGCAAAAAATAATTATATTGACTAACTTCGCAGCTGAATTCTGACTATAAAAACTATGTTTGTAAAAACTTTCAAGAAGAATTACCACCTTCAACTAGCACTCCTAATTACAGTGCCTTTGATGTTATGGATACCTGCCTTTATTAATTCACCCGCATTAGTAAAGACTAATTTAGATATGCCTATTTATGAAGTTATCTATAATATCTTTTTCAAATATAGATTTCTTAGCACAATATTAGCCTTTTTATTAGTATTTATTCAAGGCTTTATATTAAACTCCATTTTCTCTTCTCACCAATTATCTAATAAAATAACATTCCTCCCTGCTTTCCTATATATTATTCTTCTAAGTAGCGACTATAATTCGATGACAATAAGTCCTTTCCTAATATTAAACACATTTACTATCGGTGCCATATATTTCCTTTTTAGATGTTATGACAAAAAAGAAGGATCGGATGAGGTCTTTAACACTACTCTATTCATATCTCTGGCAACATTGGTTTATTCTCCTTTAGCTTTATTAATGCTTTGGGTTTGGTTTACTTTCTTTATATATAAAACTTACAAATGGAGATATTGGATATTAAGTATTCTTGGTTTTATCACTCCTTTCATATTTCTTGGAGCTTACTATTATCTTACCGATCAATTAATCCCTAAGTTTACCTTTATCATAGATAACTTTATTCACTTACCTGATTTCTTCATAACACTTAAACCTATCCAAATAGTATTTTTTATTGGTTTTGCATTATTGTCTATCATTTCTATCTTCACTGTTTTACTTTACCAAAACGATAGCAATATCAACTTCAGAAAGAAAACCTCTGTATTGATATTGTATTTCTTTATTGCATTAATGCCTTGCCTTTATTCTATTGAACACGAAGAGTTGATATTTATTCTTGCTCCTTCTTTAGCATATATTTATATGAGTTATTTATTCTATAACAGAAAGCTAATCTATTCAAATATTATTTTCGCACTAATCTTATTATTAATTGCGGCAAAGGTTATTCTGACCGTAGGCTAAGAATTTTATTGTTTTATTATCATATAGAGAGATTTTTCTTACCTTTGCACCGAATTAAAACAACATCATAATGAAATTCGGAGTAGTTATTTTCCCAGGGTCTAACTGTGACCACGACATGATTTACCTTTTACAAAACCTTTTAGGGCAAGAAGTTGTTGAGCTTTGGCATAAATCAACTGACCTTAAGGGTTGTGACTTTATAGTATTACCTGGAGGTTTCTCTTATGGAGATTACCTTCGCTCAGGTGCTATTGCACGCTTTTCTCCTATCATGGACAATGTGATTGAATTTGCAAACAAGGGAGGATACCTATTAGGAATATGCAACGGATTCCAAATCCTTACTGAGTCTCATCTTTTAGAAGGAGCTTTACTTAATAATACTAATCAGAAATTTATCTGCAAGAACCAATTCATCACTCCACAAACCAATAACACTATATTCACAAAAGAGGCTACAATAGCAAAGCCATATAGTATTCCAATTGCACACGGAGAGGGTAATTTCTTCGCTGATGAAGATACAATTAAAAGATTAAACGATAACGACCAAGTTCTTTTCCGTTATTGCGACGAAAAAGGAAATATTACTCCAGAATCAAACCCTAATGGTTCATTACAAAACATTGCTGGTATAACAAACAAGACAAGAAATGTATTTGGTATGATGCCTCATCCAGAGCGTTGTTCCGATGCAGAATTAGGAAACACTGACGGAAGAATATTCTTCGAAAGCATTTTAAAGAACATAAAATAATTGATTATATTTATTATGTATGGGCGGGTTTTCTAAACCTGCCCATTATTTTATACAATAATGTTATTACCTTATTTTCAATCCCCCGATATATTAGAATGTGGATGCGACGAAGCTGGTAGAGGATGTCTTGCTGGTCCTGTTGTTGCTGCCGCAGTTATCCTTCCAAAGGGATTCGAGAGCGAGATATTAAACGACTCCAAGCAATTATCCGAAAAAACACGCCTCTTACTTAGGAAAGAAATTGAAGAAAATGCACTTGCCTATGCTGTATGCTTTATTTCTAACGAAGAGATTGACAAAATAAATATACTTAACGCTTCCTTTAAGGCAATGAGCGAGGCAGTAAAACAGCTTAAGATTAAACCAGAATTATTACTAATAGATGGTAATCGTTTTCGCACCGATTTAGATATTCCATATAATTGCATAATAAAAGGAGATGCAAAATACCAATCGATAGCGGCAGCCTCAATACTCGCAAAAACCTACAGAGATGAATATATGGAAAACCTAGCAAAGGAATATCCTCAGTACGATTGGCAAAAAAACAAAGGCTACCCAACAAAAGCCCACCGAAGAGCAATCCTTCAAAACGGAACAACCCCTCACCATCGCCTAACCTTTAACCTTCTTGGTCAGTTATTGCTGCCTCTTTTTTAGGGTTTTCTCCCAAGTCTCGAAGATTTTTGTAATATCGTCTCGTACCAAGCCCTTCATTACCTTCATGCCTTTCAGCTCCAAAAATAATGCCTTAATCTCTTTTGAGTGTTTGGTTTGCCAACCAAGACTATTCACAAGATAGGCCTCAAGAACAGCAGCATCCATTTCTAATTCATATTCGCTAAGAACTTTTAATGTTATCTTTGCCTTTTTAATATCTGCTGGGTGACGTACTCCTGTCGAAATATTTATCCCTTTAGTCAATTCCTCCAAGGCTATCTTAGCAATTGCCGAAGGCTCATCAATAAACTCCTGCTCCTTAGTCTCAATATTTATTGCATTCCTCGTCTTAATCCACTCATGAATTTGTTTCTCATCAGTCGCCAATGCAATTATAGCTTTAACCCCATAAAGGTCTTCAAGCCTAAAGACATCATTTGAATCCAAGTCGCAGCAGATAACAATATCCCTATTCGCCGATGAACCTGTATATGTTTTGATAGTTTCAATCTTAATTAAGAAATCATCTTCAGAAGATTTATAACCATTAAAAAGCTTATCAATATTAACATCCGAAAATACATTACCAATCAAATCAGTATCCTGCCTTGTCTTTACAAGCAATACAATTCTCTTAATATCTCCACTCTCCTTAGCAATCTCTCTAGCAAAATCAAAAACCTTCTCTCCCTGAGAATAAATATAAAACTTCTTTCCTATCATTATCTTAATTATTAACCCTGCAAAGGTACAACAAAAACCCTACACCACCCAAAGCAACAAGCCTGCGCATCTCTATTGTCTTAAGTATTCTTCCTTTACTATGCCTTTTGTGGACTTTTATGGCTTTTTATTGATGTATAAGTTGATTTCATTGTAATAAAACAAGGATTAATTTTCATATGTTGTCAAGATAGTGAATATATGTTGGCAACATACGAATACTATGTTGCCAACATATGAGTCGTTTGTTGGCAACATATGAAATTTATATAAGGTAAAAAAAGTTCAAGATGGCGTTTGAGTAGTTCAAAGCTTCGTCTTATGAGTTTATTTCTTTGTTTATTTTCCTGAAAGTCTCTAGTCGATTATTTTTTTAGACTATAGATATGTTTTCTGACATACTCTGCCCAATCGTGTAAGGATTTTGATTTGTCGAAGGTTTGATATGGGATAGGTTTTCCTATTCTTACTCTTATTGTCTTGTTTTTTTTGTTGAATATTTCATGTGGGAGCATTGACAATTCTAAACAAGCTTTTATCCCTAGTGTTTTTCTTATAAGAAATATGGTATAGAAGAGTCTTGAGTTTCGTCCAGAAAAATAAAATGGTACAATATCTCTATTATTATCTCTTGCCTGCTTTATAAAACTCTTTTTCCAAGGGCTATCTTCAACTCTCCAATTTCTTATCCTTGAAACTAAGCCTGCTGGGAAATGTGTTATGGGCATATCTGTAGAGAATAGTTTTTGAAGTTCTAAGGTATAGTTCTTGGGATTAGTCCCAAATACATTTACGGCTGCTATGTTTGATTTCAAATGAGGGACTAAGAGGAAGGTCTCATTGCCTATTGCTCTAAAGTCTCCATATTTTCTGCCTACTGTGCTTGTAAGAATTAAACCATCTACAAATCCAAAGGGGTGATTCGCTACAAAGAAACACTTTCCGTCTTCTGGAAGGTTATCAAGTCCTTCAATCTCTACCTTAATATTTAATTCGTCTATAATATTTAATAAGAAATCAATCCCCTGGCTATCTGAATATTTTGTTAGTATTCTATTTACTTCTTGTTCTCGAATATATAATTTCAATAGCTTTACGCAAGGTTTTGGCATTCTTTTAAGAATTTTCGAGTTGCCTTCTTTGATAATTTTATCGAGATTAATATAATCCATACTCTAATTCTATGTTTTCTCTTTGGTTATAAAGTGCAAAGTAAAAGATTTTTTCTCTATTATTATGCCTTTTTTGTATGTTTGCATAATAAATAATGTTAGAGATATGAAGATTGCCATTTTCCAAGCCAATACTATTGATCATAGATTTGATGAAAACCTTAAGCGTTATGACGAAATACTTTCGCAATTAGAAACAGATACTCAGTTACTTGTTATGCCTGAGATGTTTTCTACTGGTTTTACTATTGATACTAATGATGCACAAACAATGAGTGGGAGTTCTCTTAGGTGGATGAAAAATAAATCCATTGAAAGGGGAATTGCTATTGCTGGGAGTTTATTTATTGAAGAAGATGGTAAATATTATAATCGTCACTTCTTTATGTTTCCAAATGGAGATTATGAATATTACGATAAAAAGCATCTATTCTGTTTAAGCAAGGAGCCTGAGCTTCTTACCTCTGGAAATAGTAAGAAGATTGTTGAATATCTTGGTTGGAAGATTGCTCTCTTTACTTGTTATGATTTAAGATTCCCTCTTTGGTGCAAGAATTCTTATGATGGAGATTATGGTTATGATATTTCTATCTTTGTTGCCTCATGGCCTGAGGTTCGTTCTTATGCTTGGAGAAGCCTTTTAGCTGCAAGAGCTATTGAGAATATTTCTTATTTGGTTGGAGTAAATCGTTGTGGAATAGATGAAACTGGAGTATCATATTCTGGAGATAGTGTTATTCTAAACTTTAAGGGAGAAACTTTGGTTAAAGTTGAACCAAAAAAAGAAGAGATTGCCTACCATATTATAGATAAACAATCTCTTATTGATTTTAGAAATATCTTCCCTGTTGGTAGGGATTGGGATACTATCTAACTATTGCTTCTGAAGTAAATTTTCCTGTTAAATCAAACTCTAAGGTCTTAACTTCTTTCTTGTTTCTAATAAAAGCTCTGTAAACTTTTCTATTATTAATGTCAGCAATTGTTACCTCTTCTATCTTGAAATCTTTATAGGTTTCTGCTACGTAGTCTGGAATATTTGATGGTACGTATTCAGTAGGTATAACCCAATATGTAGATGTTCCTTTGTTTGAGAACTGGATTCTTTTATTATTTCCGTTTTCTACAAAGTTTGCGTTGTAGGTTATTGAATCAACTTGTTCCCATCTTGGCTGAACAACAGTAGGACATTGACGTTTCAAATCCTTTACATATCTCTCTGGGACATCTCTTTCGTTAACTTGTTTGTAAGTTGTCTTCTTCGAGTTCATAATGCTTGCACATCCAAATGTAATGCTAGCAACTAAAACTAATAAAACTATCTTTTTCATTTTTATAAAATAAATTTATGTGTATAATTAAAATCCGAGCAAAGGTATAAAAAATAATTATTAAAGGCTTGTTCTTATGGGTTAAATTTTAATTATCAACTATGATATTATTGATACATATTATTTTATCAAATAATTGAATTAAAAAATGCTTTCATATTAATTAATCCAAATAGATTCATTGCCGTAAGTATTATTACTACTATTATTACCCAGCGCACAAAACTTGCTCCTTTCTTAAGAGCAAATTTCGTTGCAAACCATGAACCAATAATCGTTCCTATTGAATGTATTAATGCATATTTCCAGTATATTGTGTTTGAATCAATCATAAACACTACGAGTGCTGCAATAGTATATAATCCCATGATTGCAACCTTAAGAGCATTGGTTTTCATTATATCAAGACCAATCAACATTGTCCCTGCCATCATAATAAAAAAGCCTGTCCCTACTTGTATAAAACCTCCATATAATCCTATCCCAAAGAATGCTAGATAGTGAAGAATTGATGTTTTCTTTGAGAGTAATTCAAGATTATCAAAATAGAAACTCTTAGGTTTTAAAAACAAAAAGATAATCATCATAAGGAGTATTACTCCCATTGCATAGGAAAATACTGATTCATTAATCTTTACTGCTATTAATGAACCAATAACTGATCCAATAATTGTAGGTATTGAGAATTTAATTATCCTTTTTTTATCGAAATAACCATTCTGTTTCATCATTAGTGTAGAACTACATGTTTGAACCAAGACGTTTATTCTATTGGTGGCATTTGCAGATATAGGTGAAATGCCTAATGCAAGATATAGTGCTACTGAGATTATTGTTCCTCCTGCCGATAGGGTATTAATAAAGCCAACGAATAGGCCAGATATTACTAGTATGATAAATAATAGTATATCCATAGACTAATTATCTAGTATAGTTAATCTTTCAAGAGCTGCTTTCAATTGTGATTTGGGTAGAGCTAGATTTATTCTCATCATGTTCATTCCTTCTTTCCCAAATATTGCTCCATCATTCAATCCAACTCCAGCCTCAAAGATTAGTTTGTCGCTTAATTGTTTATGAGAGAGCTTGTATTGTGAAAAATCTAACCATGCCAAATAGGTTGCTTGATGCTCAAAAACTCTTATCTTACTATGGTGAGTCTTTAGAAAATCCTTCATGAATTCAACATTTGCGCTTAAATAATCCAAAAGTTCTTCTAACCAAATAACACCTTTTTCAGAATATGCAGCCTCGAGAGCAACGACGCCAAATATATTTCCAGTAAACATATGGAGTATATCTGAAATCACATATCTAAAACCTTCTCTTAGTTCTTTGTTTTCAATTATCACTTCGGCTGTTGCAAGTCCTGCTAAATTAAAGGTCTTACTTGGAGCCATAAGAGTTATGGTGTTCATTGAGATTTCTTTTGAGATAGATGCCATTGGAGTATGTTTATATCCTTGCATTATTAAGTCGGAATGAATCTCGTCAGAGACTAATATGCAGTTATATTTTATACATAAATCCCCTACTCTTTGCAAAATATCTTTTTCCCATGCTCTACCTACTGGGTTATGTGGATTACAGAGAAACATCAACTTAACGTTTTGCTTTAGTTTGTGTTCTAAGTCTTCAAAATCCATTTCATATCTATCTCCAACAATCTTCAAAGGATTCTTAACTATTTCTCTTTTTTGATTTTCTATTGCATAGTAAAATGGATGATATACTGGACTTTGAACAAGTACCTTGTCTCCTTCATTGGTAAATGCCATTACACACATTGAGAGAGCTGGTACTATACCTGGAGAAAAGCTTATCCAATCTGTCTCAATCTCCCAATTATGTCTTTTACTCATCCACCATTTAATTGAATTATAGAAAGAGTCTGGATAATCATAATAACCAAGAATAGGATGTGATAGTCTCTTCTTGATTGCTTCCAAACAAAAGTCAGGAGTTTTAAAATCCATATCTGCAACCCATAAAGGGAGCACATCGTCTTTTCCAAAAATCCTCTCTCTCCAATTATATTTTAAAGAATCTGTATCTTCTCTATTAATTATTTCGTCAAAATTGTAATTACCCATAAGTCAATATTCAATTGTATCTGCAAAAGTAATAAAATAAAGGCAAAGAGAAATAAAAAAAGCCATCTCATTATTTGAGACAGCTCCAGAATTATTATTTAACTCGTCAAGCTGGATTTATACTCCCGCTTATTATTTCAATATCTAATATTCCTTTTCTCAATCAACCCCCAATCTGATACATTACCACTAATATGGAAAAATCTTGTCACTAATCATAAACTTGTAAGGACTCTGAATAAGCCAATCTACTTCTTTAATCACAAAATCCTCTATTTCATCAAACTCTATTAATGTACTCATATTCTCTATTTTATCAATAAAGATTACTTCAAAATTTTTCTCGGCTAACCCTTGTGGGATTAGCTCCAAAACCTCATGCAAACTAATAGCCCTTATAAGTAAATTAGCCCAAGCTGCTTTATAAACAATACTAGACTCTTCTCCCTCAAAGTCTATCAAGTCATTAAACTCATATCCCTTTTTGGCTTTAATGTGAACATTAACATACCAGATTTCTTTGTATTTACTTTTTTTCTTTGTCATTTCCTATTTCCTCGTCAAGCGGGATTTATACTCCCGCTTATTATTTCAATATCTAATATTCCTTTTCTCTATCAACTCCCAATCTGATACATTATCCTATTTGAAATTAAAAATTGATTGCATATCATCTTCACTTATTGCTTGACTCATCCACTCTAAAATAAACCTATTTGATAAAGCATCCCTTCTTGCGATATAAATTAAACTTAATTCCCCATTAAAATCTTCATTATCAGAAAATCTCATTATTTTTTTTACAAATCCATTATTATCATAGAAAATTCTAAACTTTAGATTCCCATTTTCAGTATTAAATACAAACCACTCTCCTATCTTTCTATCATTATTATACTTTCCAAAATCAAGAATACAGAATAATTTATCCTTTAAGATTCCAACAGTATCAATATTAAAAATGGTTATACATGTATCTCTAACATTTAATATCGATATTATTCCAACAGATGTATCAAGTTGATAATTTACCCATAATCCATGTTTATGGTTTCCATTAAATTTGTTTATATTATCTCCTTTATATGTTAGATTATTCCCATCGAAATTAACATAGCCCTTTAATTGTTTAGAATTCTTTATATTAACACTATCCTGAGAAAAAGAGATTATGCAAATACAATTTAAAATAAAAAATAAAATAGAAATCCTCATTACCATTCTCCTCTATTTTTGAAGTACATGTCCGATCTGTAAGATTTTTCAACATCTTTAGGTAGATATTCTTCCTTCGAGAGGGATTTATACTCCTGCTTTCTTTTATTATTAAGAGTTATAATCTTATCCATTGGTTTTAATATTAGAGTCCAAAGATAGAGTTTTATTTTATTTAAGGGAAGGAGATGCTGATTTTTTTTAATAACTAAAGAGGAAGAGTTCTGCACTAAGCTAACTTGTCTTAGTGTAACAAAGGTTAAATTCGATTAAGGATTGGGGATTATCCTTCATTTTATGTGCTATATTTTAAGACGTAGCATGCTCCGTCTCTACGAGGACGGGAACATTTTAACTAAAACCTTGGACTTGGGGTGTTTTTGTAACATTATGTAAGTTTTGGTATTAATTATTATTAATAGGATTGGGGCTTATGGCTTGAATATTTGAAGAGAGGTGTTGGAGTTTGGGAAACGGTTCATTAATTTCTTATAATAAATTTTGTAGATTGGGAGGAAAATTTTTGATTTTTTATGTCCTTGAAAAAAATCGCCGATTTTTCAAAAAAACTCTTTGATTTTTTTCAGAAAATCAAAGAGTTTCTCCAGAAAATCAAAGTCTTTTTTTGGAAAATCGAGACCTTTTTGGAATTTTCTCTGAGAGAAATATGTTTTTACGAGGTTTAATTCTTGATAATAAAGATTTTATGGAAATAAGTCCTTATTCTACAAAAATAGAACCTTATTCCGCTTTAATAGAATAAGGTTCTAGGGTGGGAAAATAGGGTTTTATTGGGAGAAATCAATAAATTGATTTCTTAAAATTAACAGACCTAATTCAAAACAATCTTATTTACAAGGCTTATCGCAACCTTTATGTTTTGCTTTATGATTTGGTGTTCCTTCACACTTTTGCATCTTTTCTCCTTTTGGACCCATTTGCATAAGTTTCGACATAAACTTCTTTTCTAGCATAAGTAGTGAAGCTACTTTCTTAATTGGAATTACTGTCTCAAATTGCTTTGCATACTTTTCTTTTAAGGCAGCTAAATCTTTTTCCATATTAATCTGTTTTTCTACGAAGTCTTTAGCTTCCTTATCACTCATCTTTGATAAGTCTGGGTGTTTCATTTCTTTCCTAGCAATAGTGTCTTTCATCATTGGACAAGACTTCTCTCTAATTGCTCTAAGCTCCGATTCATACTGATTATAGATTGGCCAAAATTTTTGTGCCTCTTCCTTTGTAAGATCCAATTCTTTTGTGATATAAGCAATTTTATGTACTTCTATCTTTTTTCGAAAGTCTTCAGAGTTAAATCCTCTATGATTTTTTTCTCTACAATCATTTTTACTTTCTCCTTTGTGCTGTGCTTGTGTTGATAGTGATAATAATCCTACCAATGCTAATAACATTAATTTTTTCATAAATCTATTTCGTTATAAGTTAAATAATCATGAATATCTCCTTGCAAGTAATACTCTAAATATTTTATTTCTTCATCATTTAATTTCAATTCATCTAATTTTCTCTCTTGAGTCTTATTTTGTTGAGTTTTAGTATTTATTTCTGTGTCTAGTAAAGATACTTCTTTTTCAACATCAACATTCGGAATTAGGTTTTGTTTTATTGTATCAATCAAACTATTTGATGCAATATTTGTCTGTGGTACATTTTTACCCTCAGGAAGTGTAAGGTATATAATCCCACCTATAGCAAATAGCAATACTAACATTGCTGCATACCTCAGTACTTCTTTATTTTCTGTAAAGAAATATCTTTTTTTTGTCTTGCTGACAAAAGGTGATATTCTATTTTCAAAATCCTCAAAATAATTTTCTGGGACTTTAAATGGATTATTCTTCTTTTCCATTTTATTGATTGTTTGATACTTTGACAAAGATATTTGGCAAAGGTTTAATTTATAAATTCAAATTTAATATTATCATCATTCAATAGACTCTCTTGAATCTTCTTTGTAGCAAAATGATAGGATGATTTTAATGAACTTTCTGATACGTCCATAATTCTTGCAATATCTGAAAAGGGTAACTCATCATAATAACGAAGGTTAAATACTGCTCTTTGTTTTTTGGGAAGTACTAATAATGCTTTTTGAAATTTATACTCAATTTCGCTTGAGTCGAACAAATTATCGGCTTTTAGATTTTCAAGCATTGAATCCTCAAGGTTAGAAAATTTAAGTATGGATTTCCTTTTTTGGACTTTAAGGAAGTTAAGTGTATGATTAAATGCTATTCTGTATACCCATGTTGATAGGTTTGAATCCCTATTAAAGTTTTCTATGTTTTGATATACCTTGACAAATACATCTTGCAATAAATCGTCAGCATCCTCATGAGAGAGAACCATCCTTCTTATCTGCCAATATACTTTTTCTTTTAACTCTTTTACTAAGGCAGAAAACCCTCTTTCTCTTGTCCTCTGGTCACTTAATAATTCAAAAATCTCCTTGTCTGTCATTAGTATATATTATATTATCAACAAGTATTACAAGTTCTATACCAAACTTCGACAACAAAAAGAATTAAATGTTTAATCTAGTATATAAAAAAAGGACAGATAGTTTAAACTATCTGTCCTTAGTATTTTGAATTATTGACTAATGATTATACATTGTAATATCATAGAAATTAAGTATCTCTACACACATTGTGCGTGCAGCTGATGCTGGTGATTCTGGGTTTATTTCCAAGGCGTATGTGTAATTATTAATTGCTAAACGCCAATCTTGTTTTTTCCTATAAACATTGCCTTTTAAATAAAAAGCTGTATCTTGATTAGCGTCTTGAGAAATTATTATATCTAACTCCGATATAGCCTCTTCTAATTTTTCATCTGCAATCAGTGATCTTATCTCTTTAAACTTTTCTTCAAAATCCATAAAAACAATTTATTAAGATTATTCTTCTGTTTCGTCTGATATTTGGGCAAAGACTCCCTCCATTACATATTCCAAATCTACGTCAAATTTTGTCTTATCTGTAAGTTCGTAATCAAATTCAATATATGAATCTTCTTCGTTGAAACTTACAAAAACTGTGTAATTATCGTATTTTTGTTCTATTGGATCTTCGCTCTCAAGAAATATTTCGATATTATCTAAAATCTTTTCGATTAATTCTTCACTATTAGCTTTAATTTGCTCTGTCATAACTTTTATTGTTTAATTTATTTATAATACTTCTCCTATTAAGTCGAACTCAACTGCATCTACAATTTTTACATTATAGAATTTGCCAACTTCAACCTTAAAACTATCTGGAATCAATACCTCATTGTCAACCTCTGGTGAGTCATATTGAGTTCTTGCTATCCAAAAATCTTGTTCCCTTTTATCCACAACTACTTCGAATACTTTTCCTATCTTTCCTTGGTTTATCTCTAATGAAATTTGTTGTTGGATAAATAATATTTCATCTAAACGTTCTTGTTTAATTTCTTCTGATATTTCATCTCCTAATTCGTAAGCTGATGTTCCTTCTTCAGGGGAGTAAAGAAATGCTCCCATTCTGTCAAAGCGAGCATTAGAGATAAATTCCCTTAACTCTTCAAATTCTTTTTCTGTCTCTCCAGGATAACCTACAATAAATGTTGTTCTAAAGGCAATGTCTGGGATTTGAGTCCTTATTTGTTCAACTAATTGTCTAGTTTCTTCACTATTAATATTCCTCTTCATTGAAGATAGAATTTCTGAGTTAATATGTTGCAAAGGTAGGTCAATATAATTACATATCTTAGGTTCTTGCTTCATTAATTCTATTACATCCATTGGAAATTGGTGAGGATAGGTATATTGTAGACGTATCCATTTCAAATCTTCAATCTTAACTAGTTCCTTTAATAAAGCTCCTAATTTCCTTTCTTTATATAGGTCTAATCCGTAATAAGTAGTATCTTGAGCAATTATTATTAACTCCCTTACTCCTGATGCAACTAGTGATTTTGCTTCTTCAACTAAATCTTCAATTGGTCTCGAGATATTCTTACCTCTTATCAAGGGGATAGCACAATACGAACAACTTCTATCACATCCTTCTGCAATTTTAAGATATGCATAATGTTTTGGAGTGCTAATTTGACGATTAGTATAATATTTTGTCTCTATTTGTGTGTCTAAGTATTCTAATATCTTCTCCCACTCAAATACTCCAAAAAATTCATCAACATCTGGAATTTCTTCCATTAATTCATCTTTATATCTCTCGGATAGGCATCCACAAACAATAACTTTATCAATTTTATTTGCCTTTTTATAAGCACAATACAATAGTATAGTATCAATAGATTCTTCCTTAGCATCATGAATGAAACCACATGTATTTATAATGGCAACATCATATTTCGTTTTTTGGGCATCGAAATCCACTTCATATCCTCTATTTCTTAAATGGCCAACTAGAAATTCTGAGTCTACAGTATTTTTAGAACATCCTAAAGTTATTACATTTATCCTTGCACTCATATTCAATTATAATTTTATTCGAACCCCTATAGTAAGGTTTAATCTATATAAACTTTCTGATTGTTCTAATCGTTTCTCTGAGTCTAAAATTTTCAATTTATTTAGATTCCCTCCAAGTACTCCTGTATTACAGCCTACTGATAAATAATCATTTATTTTGTAATCTAATCCCAAATCTAATCCTAAACCAATAGTTTGACCTCTGAAGATAGCATTTAATCCAACTACCTTATTACTAGTATTAATTCCTTTAATTATTGAAGAGTTTCTGAAAGACATATATCCAACTGTTGCTCTTGCATAAATACTGGCTTTTTTAAATACTTCATTTATGCTGTATTTAATCGTTGGGCCAAAATAGAATATGTATTCATCATCTTTTAGACCTAAAGTATCTTGTCCTGCTAATGTATTAGAAGAATTAAAGGCTGAAGCCTTGAATCCTAATCCAATATTTTCACGAAATAAATAGTCATAATTAAAATCAATCTCTATCCCACTTCTTAATGTACTATAATAGTCGGGGTAAGTTGTTTGAGTAGTAAATAACTCATTTGGTTTAGAAGATAATCTATATCCATAACCTAAATCTAATGCAAAATTGTGATTTGATTTTTGACTTTCTCTTTGATCCTGAGATTTTACAAAAAAAGGTATCATCATCAATGATAATACAATATATGTTTTATATCTTTTCATTTCTAAAAATTATTTTTATTCAAATAAACTATCTACAAATGCCTTCCTATTAAACAATTGTAAATCTTCCATTTTTTCGCCTAAGCCAATATATCTTACTGGAATCTTAAATTGATCTGAGATTCCAATAACTACTCCTCCCTTTGCTGTTCCATCAAGTTTTGTTAATGCTAAAGCATTTACATCTGTTGCAGCAGTAAATTGTTTCGCTTGTTCTATTGCATTTTGTCCCGTAGAGGCATCGAGAACTAATAATACTTCATTTGGTGCATTTGGAATAACTTTCTTCATTACATTTCGAATTTTAGAAAGCTCATTCATGAGACCAACCTTATTGTGTAAACGACCCGCCGTATCGATAATAACTACATCAGCTTTCTTAGCTACAGCAGATTTAAGTGTATCAAAGGCAACAGATGCTGGATCTGCATTCATCCCTTGAGAAACAATCTCAACACCTACTCTTTCTGCCCATATTGTAAGCTGATCGACTGCAGCTGCACGAAATGTATCTGCGGCACCTAGTATTACTTTTTTGCCTGCTTGATTAAATTGATATGCAAGTTTGCCTATTGTCGTTGTTTTCCCCACTCCATTTACTCCAACTACCATAATAACATAAGGCTCACTTGAGTTTGGGAATGAAAAGTTCTCCCTCTCATCAATTGAATTTTCTTGTAAAAGTTCTGCTATCTCTTCCTTCAGAATCATATTCAACTCAGAAGTACCAAGATATTTATCTTTTGCAATACGAACTTCTATCCTCTGAATAATCTTCAAGGTAGTTTCTACTCCAACGTCGCTCTCTACTAATATCTGTTCTAAATTATCGAGAACTTCTTCATCAACTTTAGATTTCCCGACAATTGCTTTAGATAATCTAGAGAAAACATTTATCTTCGTTTTTTCTAGACCTTTATCTAAAGTCTCTTTTTTATCTTTAGTAAAAAAGGAAAAGAATCCCATAGAATTTCAAATTAAATATTAATAATCAGTACTATTTGAATACTATAAAAATTCAAATATTCTGCTAAAGTAGCAATAAAATTGATACAATAAAAAAATAGCAATAAAAAAAGTTGTTCCTCCGATTAGAAGAACAACTTTTAATTATACATAGATATGTCTAATTATTTCTTTGCTAAATAATCTTTTACAGCGTCAGAAGCTACTATTTCTTCTTTGAATATATAAGCTCCAGTCTTTGGAGAACGTGTCATACGAATTACTTTCGCAAAATCTTTACCTGAAGAAGTTTTCAGTGTTGCAACTACTTTCTTTGCCATTTTTTAGTCTCCTTATTTTATTTCTTTATGAACAGTTACACGTTTTAAGATTGGGTTATATTTCTTTAACTCCAAACGTTCTGGTGTATTTTTTTTCGATTTTGTAGTTATATAACGAGAAGTACCAGACATACCTGATGCTTTATGCTCTGTACATTCTAAAATAACTTGTACTCTTGCGTCTTTTGATTTCTTTGCCATTTCTCTTCTATTTTTGGGAGTGCAAAATTATGAACAATTTTTATTACAACCTAATTTTATTACAAAAAAAATATTATTTGTTTTCCAAAATCTCTTTTTCGGCTTTATTCTCTTCATTAATTCTCAATGTCTCCTTAGTCAAATCACCAATAAAAAAAGATTTCTTATATGAGTTCTTTTTATAATCCCTATAAAAACCTTGAACAGATGTATCTCCTGATTCAAAGCTATGAGATATCTTCCCACTAAATCCATCCCTACAATCTACTTCCATCGAAATAAATTGAATATCACCGAATTCTTTTTTGAATAATGACTTAAACCATTTAGACTCTTTATTAACTCTTATAACGTCAAAGTTGGTGAAACGAATAGAAGAATATTTTAATAATTTGGTTCTTAATTCCAATAATTCCTTATCTGTTGTTTTTGCAGTTATCCCAACAATTACCAAATCATCCGTCACATATATAGGGGATTCTTTAATTTTATCAACTTGAGATATTCCACTTAAGGATATTAGCAAAAAGCCTAAAAACAAAAAAATGTATCTCATATAATCCGTTTTAAATTTATTCTGCAAAAATAATAAAAAGTTTTGTCAAAACTGTGATATAATCCCTAATATTGTCCGATAATTTTAATATTATAATCTTTTTCCCTACTTTTGCAGCTTATTATATGGAGCAACAAAAGACATTAAAAGCAAAATTAAGCCTAAGTGGCAAGGGATTACATACCGGCAAGCATGTAGAAGTCAACATTTTACCTGCATCAAAATATTCAGGTATTAATTTTTGCAGAATAGATATTGAATCAAAACCAATCATACCTGCATTGGTTGATTATGTAACTGATACTTCTAGGGGGACTACTCTTGAAAAAGATGGAGTTAAAATAAGCACTATAGAGCATCTAATGGCTGCACTAAGCTTTTTTGGTATTGACAATGCTTTAATCCAATTAAATGCACCTGAGATTCCTATTTTGGATGGAAGTTCTAAAATATGGGTCGAAGAAATTAAAAAAATAGGTATTGAAGAATTGTCAGCAAATAAGAGTGTTTATTCAATAAAAAAACCAATAAAATTTGCAATTCAAGACAAAGGTGTTGAGCTTATTGCCTTACCATACGATGGTTTTAAAGTTGAAATAACAATTGATTATAACTCTTCTGTACTTGGTATACAAGAGTATCAAATTGAATCCCTAAAAGATTTTGAAAAAGAAATTGCCCCTTGTAGAACATTTGTTTTTCTACATGAGATAGAAGTTTTATTACAACATAATCTGATAAAAGGAGGTGATTTAGATAATGCATTAATCTTTGTTGAAAACTCACTAAGTAAAGATCAAGTAGATAATCTTGCTAAAGCTTTTGGGAAAAATCCAGAAGAAATTAAAGCTGAAAAAGGCATAGTTAATAATATAGAAAAGAAGTTTGACAATGAACCTGCTAGACACAAACTACTAGATTTCATTGGAGACCTTGTTCTTGTTGGCAGACCTATCAAAGGTCATTTTATCTTAAAGCGTCCTGGTCATTTTGCCAATGCAGAATTGTCTAAACAAATTAAAAGTGTAATTATGGAAGAATTAAAAGGAGCACCTTATTACGACCCAAATCAAGAACCAATTTATGCAATTAATGATATAAAGAGATTCTTACCTCATCGTTTTCCAATGCTATTAGTTGATAAAGTTATTGAAGTTGGAGAAGATTATGTAATAGGAGTAAAAAATGTAACAGGAAATGAAGATTTCTTTAATGGTCATTTCCCTCAAGAACCAATTATGCCGGGAGTATTAATCGTTGAGGCAATGGGGCAAACTGGAGGTATCTTAGTTTTAAAAGATTACCCTGATCCAGAGAATTATACAACATATTTCATGAAAATAGACGGTGTAAAATTCAGAGCTAAGGTAGTCCCTGGTGACACATTAATATTCCGCCTATTTTTAACTGAACCTGTAAGAAGGGGAATAGTTAAGATGAAAGGTGAAGCATACGTAGGAAATAAAATGGTAATGGAAGCATTACTAATGGCTCAGGTAGCAAGAAACAAATAATTATAATGATGAATCAACCTCTAGCATATATTCATCCTGATGCAAAAATTGGGAATAATGTGATAATTGAGCCCTTTGCAGTTATCTACGAAGATGTAGAAATTGGAGATGGATGTTGGATAGGACCACATGTAACAATTTTTCCAGGTGCAAGAATTGGCAAAAATAATAAATTTTATCCAGGAGCTTCAATAAGTGCAATTCCTCAAGATTTAAAATTTGCAGGAGAAAAATCACTTGTTGAAATTGGAGAAAATAATACTATTAGGGAATGTGTAACTATTAATAGAGGTACAGCAGCTTCAGGAAGAACGAAGATTGGAGATAATAATTTAATAATGGCCTATTCTCACTTGGCTCATGATTGTTTAATTGGAAACAACTGTATATTAGCAAATAATGCAACTCTAGCTGGTCATATTGAAATTGGAGACTATGCAATTATAGGTGGTCTAAGTGCAATTCATCAGTTCACAAAAATTGGTTCTCATACAATACTAATGGGCGGTTCTTTAGTAGATAAGGATGTTCCTCCATTTGTGAAAGGGGCTAAATTTCCTTTGCAATATAGTGGAATAAATTCATTAGGCTTGCACAGAAGAGGTTTCGACACCGAAACAATAAATCTAATTAAGGAATACTATAGAGTCGTTTTCCAATCAGGATTAACATATTCTAAGGCTCTCGAACAACTTAAAACTTTAGAATCGACTAAAGCTCTTGAAGAGATAATTAGTTTTATGGAAAAAGCCGATAGAGGCCTAATAAAAGGTTATATCGAAATCAAAGAATAAATAAACCATCATACGAAAAAAGCGGCCCCATTTCTGAGGCAGCTTTTTTTGTATATATTACTTCCATAAACCTATTATATTTCAAATTCAATAGACTAAGAATATATTCTTATGACCATAAAAATCTCAAATAAGCTTGATAAACAAATATAAAACAAGAACTCAATACAAACCTTCTTATTAGTTTTTTGTTTCATTAAAAAAACAATATGATAGTATGAGAAAAATATTAGTCTTAATAGTGCTGATGGTTACTCAATATTCATTGATTTCACAGAATATTTCGGCAATTGATATTATAAAAAAGGCCGACTCAAAACTTAGAGGTAATAGTGCATATTCAGAATTTACCATGATAATTATTAGACCAACCTATAAACGCTCAATATCCATGAAGGCTTGGACAAAGGGGAATAAATATGCCCTAATAAAAATACTCTCTCCTGCTAAGGAGAAGGGTCAAGGGTTTCTGAAGAGAGAGAAGGAACTATGGAATTGGATACCATCTATTGATAGGATGATTAAGATGAGTTCCTCTATAATGAGCCAATCTTGGATGGGCTCTGACTTATCAAACGATGATATGATAAGAGAGTCATCTATGGTCAATGACTATAATCATAAACTCATAAAGCACGAGATTATTAGAGGATTAAACTCTTATAAGCTAGAACTAATACCAAAACCAAACTCTGCAATTGTTTGGGGTAAGGTTAATATATGGATAGACAAGGAGTATTTTACTCTAGTAAGAATTGAGAACTATGATCAGGATAATATTCTTGTTCAAACCATTGAGTACTTTGATTTAAAAACATTTGGAGACAGGATACTACCTTCAAGAATGGAGATAAGCCCAAGCGATAAGAAGTCAAATAAGACTACACTCATTACTAATAAAGCTGACTTTAATATAAAGATTAATGAGTCTTTCTTTTCCCAACAAAACCTTAAAAATACTCAATAAATGAGACTAATAATAAAAATGGCTTGGAGAAACCTCTGGAGAAATAAGAAAAGGACATTTATCGCCCTATCCTCTGTATTCTTTGCTGCCTTTCTTTGCATGGTATTTGGATCTTTTATGGAGGGTGCAACCGACTATATGATAGATACAACAATTGAGCGTCAAATTGGTCATTTTCAAGTTATGAACCCTGAGTATAAAGACGATAAGATTGTAGATAATTTTCTAATCATTAGTCAGAAACAATTAAACTCTTGGGAGAGTAACCCTAAGATTTCTCGCCTTAATCCAAGAATAGAAACCTTTGCCATGGCTTGGAATGGAAATAAAACTAGACCCATTGGGTTAATAGGTGTAGACCCTAGACGAGAAAACTTATTTTCTAAGCTAGAGAAAAGAATTAGACTGGGACATTATCTAAGTCAAAAAGATAATGGGATAATAATAGGTAAACACTTCTCTCAGAGCATGAATCTTAATATAGGAGACACCCTAACCCTAATAGGTCAGGGCTATCATGGGGCAACGGCCTCTGGATTATTTCCTATTCGTGCAATAATGAATTCTTACGATGCTCAAACTGATGCCTCAATTGCATATACAAGCATAAGCACAGCAAGAGACTTTATAGACTTACCTGATGGAGCCTCATATATATCTGTATTATTGAAAGATGAAAAAAATATAAATGAAGTAATAAATGAATTAAGACAAGATAATAAGGGGAATAATTATAGGTTCGAACCTTGGGAGGAATTAATTAAAAACACCATGGCAGGCATAGCCTCAGACAAGAAAACCTTTGCATTATTCTTCTATATATTATATATTGTTGTGGGATTTGGATTATTTGGCACAGTGGTTATGATGACAAACGAGAGAGAAAAAGAATTTAGTGTAATGAGCTCACTTGGCATGAAGAAGAAGAGCCTTATTATTGGGTTATTCTTTGAACTATTAATAATTAATATTATTGGTTTGATACTTAGTATTATTATTGCCACCCCAATAATAACCTATTTTCACTCCAATCCAGTACATTTAACTGGTCAAATGGCTAGAGCAATGGATGAATATGGAATTGAGCCAATATTCCCATTTGCATTAGAAATAAAATTATTTTTCAATCAAATAATAGCCATTACCCTAATGTCTATATTCACAATAATATACCCTATAGGAAAACTAAGCAGACTTAGTATTATTGACACACTAAGAAAATAAAGACATGAAAATGATATTATTACTATCATGGAAAAATATATGGCGCAATAAACTACGCAGTATTATAATAATTACCTCTGTTATTCTTGGTTTAGTTGCTGGAATATTTGTTGTAGGCTTTATGAATGGATGGGTAAAGCAAAAGATAGATTCTGTTATAGAGATAGAGATACCTCATCTACAAATAAACTCTAAGACCTTTATTTATCAAAATGATATTGAAAATAATTTTGATATAAGTATTTTGGAGAAAAAAATATTACAATCTAAGCGAGTAAAAGCATTAAGCCCGAGAATAATTATCAATACAATGATAAGTTCAGCCCATAAGGTTGGAGGGGTACAGGTCTATGGTATCGATCCTGTAAAGGAAAAAATGGTGAGTGATATTTATAAAAATATAACCAAGGAAAATGGTAATTATTTTAACGATAACAAACCATATAGCATTGTAATTGGGGCTAAGCTAGCAAAAAAATATCAAATTAAGCTTAGATCAAAGATAGTTCTATCCATGGTTTCAATCGATGGAATTCAGGTAAGTTCAGCCTTTAGGGTATGCGGAATATACGATATAGGTAATCCTCCCTTTGAAGAATCAAGAGTATTCGTTAGGGATAAAGACCTTAGAGAAATAAGCTCCCTGCCAATAAATAGAGTTCATGAGACAGGAATAAGACTAATAGACAATGAGATATCTACTCTCGAAGAGGCTAAGGGTTTTATTATTCCTTTATTGAATAAGGATAATAAAATAAGAACATGGAAAGAAGTAAATGCAATGATGGGAATATATAGCGATTATATGAATATAGAGTTAATGGTAATTGTATCGATAATTCTCTTAGGACTAGGATTTGGAATAGTAAATACAGTGTTAATGTCTGTAATGGAACGAAAGAGTGAGCTTTCTATGTTGATGGCAATAGGTATGAGTAAGAAAAAAGTATTACAGATGATAATACTTGAAAGCACTATATTGACTTCATTCGGAGGATTTATAGGCATGTTGTTAGGATTAATTATAATATCAACTCTTCATAATACAGGTATGGATATTAGCAAGAGCATGAGTAGTGTAGGAGAATTTGGATTCTCAACCATGGTCTATCCTGCAATAACAGTGATTCAGTTCTCCTTTATTGCCTTTATGGTTATATTAACGGGGATATTATCTGCTATATATCCTTCCAAGGCAGCAATGTCAATCAACCCTGCTGAGGGAATTCGTCAATAATAAAATACAAAACTATGGGAAATAGTGTAATCAAGATAAATAATCTATCTAAGATATATAAGGAAGGTGTAAACGAGGTTCATGCCTTGGAGAATATAGATCTAACAATAAACCAAGGAGAGTTCACCGCAATAGTAGGACCATCGGGTAGTGGTAAGACAACACTCCTAAATATGATAGGAGGACTAGATACTCCTAGCTCTGGAAACATAATTGTAAATCAAACAAATCTTTCAAGCCTCTCATATAACGAGCTAATTAACTTTAGAAGAGATAATGTTGGATTTGTATTTCAGGCCTATAATCTAATACCAGTACTAACAGCTCTTGAAAACGTAAGCTTTATTATGGACCTTCAGAATATCCCATCAAAGATAAGTAGGAAGAGGGCTATTGAATTACTAGAGAGTGTAGGCTTAGGGGATAGGATAAATTCACGTCCTAGCAAGCTCTCTGGAGGACAACAACAGAGAGTTGCAGTAGCTAGAGCCTTGGCATCGAAACCAAAGTTTATACTAGCCGACGAACCTACTGCCAACCTTGACAGCAAAAGTGCGGAGAACCTTCTAGATATAATGGAACAACTTAATAGGAAGGAAAACATCACCTTTATATTCTCAACCCACGATCAAAGAGTGATGAATAAGGCAAGGAGGATAATTAAACTAGAGGACGGAAGGGTAGTTTAAGTCTTAGGATTAAAAGTTTAGTGCAAATGATTAAAAGGAGTTTAATTTTTGGGTTAATATTATTATCGATAGAGTTATTGAATGCACAGGGACTTTCATTCAATGGTTATGTTAGTGGAATATACTCTCCCATTTTAACCCTTAACCCAAACAAAGAAGACATTTCTCATAATGGATTATTACATAATCGTCTAAATTTTAAGTATAGTATAAGCAATTGGAAATTTATTTCTGACATTAGGAATCGTATTCTTTTTGGGGATTATTCTTTATATTATAAGAATAATTTCATACTCCTTACCAAGGATAATGGACTAATGAATCTCTCTTGGAATATAAATTCAGGTAATTATTATTTACTAAATAGCTCTATTGAGAGGCTATCCATAAACTACGAAACAGATAAGCTTAGCCTAAGGATAGGTCGCCAAAGGATAAACTGGTCAGAGGCCTTAGTCTTCAACCCTAACGATATATTCAATACATATTCCTTCTTCGACTTCGATTACCCTGAGAGAAAGGGCTCCGATGCTATTCGCTTTTCTTATTATCCTAATGAGACCTCCACAATTGAGATTGCTGCAAAGCTAGATAATACGAATAGACCTACCATTGCAGGCTTGGCTCGTACCAATACCCTAGGGTGGGATATTCAAGCTATAACTGGCATATTAAATAATGAGGATTATTTTCTTGGATTTGGATTTAGTGGGGATATTAAGGGTATAAACCTAAGGGGAGAGTTTAACTATTATATTCCCTATAATGATTTAATATATAAGGATAATAGCATTATTACCTGCCTCGGAGCTGATTATATATTTAAAAACTCTATCTCTCTTTCCTCTGAAATACTATATAATCAACAAAGACAAGGAGTATCTAATAATTTCTACCAAATGCTATACCTTAGCCTATCTCCAAGACAATTATCTATTAGTGATTGGACTCTAGTATCCCAAATCTCCTACCCCTTTAACCCCTTGCTAAGTGCATCCTTATCTGCAATGAGTTTTATCAACCTTCCTGCCTTTTATTTTGGTACAAGTATAGAATACTCCATAAAAGAAAATCTCTCCCTAAGTTCAATGCTACAAGTATTCATTGGAGAGAGATATAACTCTAATAATATTATCTTAGGCTATATTAGATTGAAATATAGTTTCTAGTCTTCCTTGGTTTCTTTCTTTGCCTTGCGAATGATAAAGACATCCTCATTGTCTTTCTTCATCATATACTTTTCTCTCCCAAACTTTTCAATAGCCTTAATGTCTGTCTTTAATTTTATAGTATTAATGCTATCATTCTTAATTTCATTGATATAAAACTCTTTCCTTGTTCGCATATCCCTATATTGCTTATATATCTTATAAGAATAAATAATACTATTATCACTCAATAAGACTAGTAGAATAAATGCAACAAATAAAAGAAAATAACGATTAATCAATAATCTAATCGTATTCTTTTTATTTATAAAAGATGGGAGTTTTATTTTCATTATATTACCTTTTTATCATATAAATCAATCAAGGTCTCGCCACCAGTTAGCCAATATGTATTCAGACCAATCTTCTTTGCTCCCTCAATATGATGAAGAGTATCCTCAATAAACAAGGTCTCCTCTGGATTTATGCCTGCATCATCAACAACCCATTGAAAACTCTCTGGATGTGGTTTGCGGTGCTTAATCTCATTTGACATATAAGCCTTATTGAATACTCCCAAGAATATATCGAATCCAAACTCCTCAATATACTTCTTTCTAAGATAAGAAATATGAAGTTCATTAGTATTACTAAAAAGGAATATCTTATACTTTAGTTTCAACATACCAAGAAGTTGTATCCTCTCCATTGGAAGATCAAGAATCATAGAATACCAAGCATCATCTATTTGTTTATCGCTAAGATCTTTCTTAACAAGCTCTCTTATACCATCTCTAAACTCCTCAATAGAGCATTTCCCTTCCTCAAACCTATCAATAATATCTGCTTGATTGGCTTGAGTAAATATTTTATCAAAATCCTCAATACCATACTCCTTAAATGTCTCTACCATTCTTTGATAGTCAACATTAAGAATAACACCTCCAAGATCTAATAATAAATTCTTTATCATAAACTTCTACTCCTTATCTTTTACTCTTTAACTCCAAAATGATTCCAACCTTGAGCCCTAAGCTCAATAGTTGTATTTTGTGGAGTTACTAATTGAGCTCCCATCGACTTATCTGTAATATGTCCAATTACAGTAATATTCTCATTAGACTCTATCTTTGCAAAGTCTTTTTGGTCAATGGTGAATAATAACTCATAATCCTCTCCACCATTCAAAGCTCCAACATCTGCCATTATCTTAAACTCTTCAAGAGTTCTTGAAGTCTCATAATCCACAGGGAATTTCTCAATATATAGTTCGCAGCCTACCTCAGAGTTCTTACAAATATGAAGCATTTCAGAGGCTAAGCCATCAGAAATATCTATCATAGATGTAGGTTTGATGTTATTATCCTTAAACCACTCAATTGTCTTTCTTCCAGCCTCAGGTTTTAACTGACGCTCTAAAACATATTCGTAAGAAGAAAAGTCAGGTTGAATGTTTGGGTTGGCCAAATATTCAGCTTTCTCTCTTTGAAGGACAAGCAGACCTGCATAAGAAGAACCTAAGTCACCAGTAACGCAGATTAAATCATGCGCCTTAGCACCACTCCTTCTTACTATATTTTCTTGTTCAACCTCTCCAATAACGGTAATAGACATAAAAAGCCCAGAACTAGAAGAGGTAGTGTCTCCACCAACAATATCTACATTATATTTATCACAAGCCATATGAATACCTGAATAAAGTTCTTCCATTGCCTCAACAGAGAAACGATTCGAAACAGCAAGAGAAATAGTAATCTGTTTTGGAGTACCATTCATTGCATAAATATCAGAGAAATTAGCAATACAAGCCTTATAACCTAAATGTTTCAAAGGAGTATAAACCATATCGAAATGCACACCTTCAACAAGTGCATCGGTAGAAACCAAAACAAGCTTCCCATCATATTTCAAGGCAGCAGCATCATCACCAATACCGATAATTGTAGATTCATTCTTAATTTCCTTCTTTGGATTTAGCCTATCAATCAAGCCAAACTCTCCCAATGTCTCTAATTCTGTTCTTTCGCTCATAAAAATATATTTCTGAGTGCAAAGATAAAAAAAATATAGGGGCGAATAATCATCCGCCCCTACAATAATATATTTAAGGAAGGAATTATGCGCCTAATGTAGCAACCATAATAGCCTTGATAGTATGAAGACGGTTTTCTGCTTCGTCAAAAACAATTGACATTGCACTTTCGAATACATCTTCTGTTACTTCCATTGAATCTAAACCAAATTTCTTGTGCATATCACGACCTACTTCCGTTTCTAAGTTGTGGAATGCTGGTAAGCAATGTAAGAACTTAACTTTAGGGTTATTTGTCATCTTAACTACATCCATATTGATTTGGTAAGGACGAAGAAGTTTAATTCTTTCTTCCCAAACCTCTGCTGGTTCTCCCATTGATACCCAAACGTCAGTATAAAGGAAGTCAACACCGTTTACAGCCTCAGCAACATCTTCAGTGATTGTTATCTTAGCACCTGTTTCCTTAGCAATCTCACGACATTTAGCAACAAGTTCTGCATCTGGTTGGCAAGACTTTGGAGCAGCAGCTCTGAAATCCATACCCATCTTTGCAGCACCTACCATTAAAGAGTTACCCATATTGTTCTTAGCATCTCCTAAATAACAGAAAGAAACTTGACTCAAAGGTTTGTCAATATGTTCAGTCATTGTTAAGAAGTCAGCCAAGATTTGAGTTGGGTGAAATTCATTAGTTAAACCATTCCATACTGGAACACCTGCATATTCAGCTAAAGTTTCAACAGTTGATTGAGCATAACCACGGTATTCAATACCATCGTACATTCTACCAAGAACTCTTGCTGTATCCTTCATTGATTCTTTCTTACCCATTTGAGAACCAGAAGGTCCTAAATAAGTTACGTGAGCACCTTGATCTAAAGCACCTACTTCAAAAGCACAACGAGTACGAGTAGAATCTTTTTCGAATAAAAGAACTATGTTTTTCCCTTTTAGAGTTTGAACCTCAGTACCTGCATATTTAGCACGTTTTAAATCTCTTGAAAGATCTAATAAATATTGAATTTCCTTTGGAGTGAAGTCTAATAATTTTAAGAAACTTCTGTTTTTTAGATTGAAAGCCATTACTTTTTATTTTTAAATTTGTAGATATTAATTTCAGAATGCAAAGTTAAGAATTTATTCCTAAGCACAAAAAACAATTTTTTATTTACAAGACTTATGAAATCGTGTTGGTGGGAAATAAGGACAATAAGGAAAACTATATTCAATAAATTAATAATCCCACCACATTGCTGTAGTGGGATTATCATCATATGTAATTTACAAACGATTAGAGAATCATAAAATAGAGTTTGATTCTTATTTAGAAATCAATTTACCTGTTTGAATAATTTCTTTATTATCTATGAATTTATATATATAAACACCAGTTTTTAGATTGCTTACATCTAAAGTTGTTGTTCTGTCATATATTAATACATTCATAACTTCTTTTCCCAAATTGTTATATATAATCAATCTTGAATTGTTGGTTTTTACCGCTTGGTTAATAGTAATATTGATTTTATCCATGAAAGGATTTGGTGTTATTATAACTGCATTCTTTGATTTGTCAATATCAATTGAACTAATCCCTGATAGATTACAAACAGATGTCATAGTTGTTGTGATTGCTCCAGTTGTGATTGCTCCTGATGTTGTTAGTGCTCTTCCATTAAGTACTATCCCTGTATTAACTATTTCTATTGCTGCATTATTTACAACAAGAGTACCACAAAAAACAGAATAATTATTAATATTTACCGCTCCTTGAACTAACCAATAAACATTCTTTGCTTGAGCTCCATTTATTAGTATAACTCTTGAGTAAACACTTGTTGTCAAAGCCCCATTTATCTTTATTACAAATACTGCATCTGGATTTCCTTGTGCGTTTAAGTATAGAGAATCGTTAAAGATTGCTGCTGAATTTAATAGATAAGTATGTGGAGTGAGGACTAAGTTTCTACCAAATTGTTCTGGATATAATAATTCTATATCATAAGCAAGTAGGTTAAGATAATTGTATACTGTTAGCAAGTCTGCTGCACACTGAGTTGTTGTATCATCTGGGATTGGATGAATAACACCATTTACTACTGTAAGCGGATCAAAACCGGTTGTTAGACCAAGGTTTGTTCCAACACTTCCTATAATATTACTTATCCCTGTATTTAGTACTGGACCATCTGAAGAGAATAATGTGAAGCATTCTGTTGATAAAAGATTTGGGGCTACGGGACCTGTTAAAGGTGTAGCCAAACATCCAGAAGGAGTATATACAAGAGCTCCGTCGATTGTAATCGCTCCATTTGTTGTTAATATTCTTCCTTCAATTGTATCATTTGTTGCCAATATTATTGCAGCATTATTTGCGATAACTGTTCCTTTGAAAAAAGTTCCAGCTGATATGCTTACTAATCCTTCTATCTTCCAATAAACATTACAAACCGATGCTCCATTTATTAATTTGATTTTTGAATTTGGACTTGTTGAGAAAGCTCCATTTATTAGAAATATAAATTTGGCATTTGGGTTTCCTTGTGCATCTAAGGTAAGATCTAAATTCAAAGACGCTGCACCTGCAATAGAATATACCCCTGCAATAAGTGTATCTGAGTTACCAAGCAAGTTTGCGGGAAAGAATGTTGGTGTTGCACTATTTAATTGATTATATGCTATTAATAAATCTGCTGCACATTGTGCACTTACTCCATCAATATCGTGCATTACTCCATTTACATTACCAAAACCAGTACTAGAACCATTATTTGTTCCAACATCTCCTGTAATTTGTGAGATGCCTGTGTTGCTAATGGCACCAGTTGAAGAAAATACAGCAAAATTAGCTGCTGAGCCTAAATTAATCGATTGACCGAAGTTTATACTTGGCATCAAAAACAGTACAACTGTAATTAATGAAAAAAGTCTATTCGTTTTCATTGTTTTATTTTTTTGTTATAATGAATATACATTATGATGCAAAGGTAGTTACGAATACTCGCAATAGGCTTACACAATATTATATATGATTTACATAATTCACATACTCAATGAATTCATTTCAACTTAAAGTTACTAACAAAAAAAAGCCACCTCAACTTAATGAAGTGACTTTTTCGAAAAATAAAACAAACGAAAACTATCTTTTAGCGTTCAGCTCAACTCTTCTGTTTAGATAATTAGCTTTAATTCTCTTTTCTTCAGAGAGATTATTAATAAATTCGTTAGTTAATTCATCTCCAGTATTAAATTCAGGGTGAGATTTAACCAAGTATTGATCAATAATTTCCGGCTCATCATAACCTTGGTATGATATAGACACTCTATCCTCAGAGATACCCTTTGAAACCAAATATGATTTAGTATTCATTGCCCTATCTCTTGAAATAGTTTGATTTACTTCATATGTGCCTCTCATATCTGCATGACCAATACATTTTACTTTTACATCAGAATTGATATTTAAGAAAATTACAAACCTGTCTAAGATTTCTTTTGATTCTGTATCCAAATCTGATTCGTCGAATGCAAAATGTAATTTATAGTATTCATCCAATGAAATTGGTTTAGAAGGATCGGCTATCTTTTTTGCTACAAAAGTTTGAGGCCCATTATCACTATTCATTTTTTTAAGTGATGATTCTTGTTTTGATTTTTTTTCTAAATCATTTATATAATCATTTAGATCATTAATCTTTTTATTATTTAATGAGTCCCTCTCTTGAGCAGATTTCTTAATCTTCTCTATCTCGTTTTGTAGCAATGTATCGTTACATTCTGTCAGACAAGATGATTTAATTAACTTTTCAATCATTTCCAAAGAACAATCATCGATTTCACCCTTGCCATCTAAAATAGTCTTTGCTACTTGAAGACTTTTCAGTTTTTGTCCTGTTTCACAATAATGCTTAGCCAGATAATATCTTGCTTCATTCTTTTGACAATCCTCTTTCGCCTTTGTTATAGCCACTTCATAAGCCTCTACTGCTTCTTGATTATGTTCTTTTATTGCTGAAAAACATATAGCTTTGAAAAGATTCAGATCGTAATCATCAGGATATGTTTGAAGTTCAATATTAATTTCCTGTAAGGCTTTTGCATAATCCATATTATACATAGTTTGTTCTATTGCTTCTTTCTTCTTTTGAGGAAGATTTTGAGCCTCCATAGTTAAAGAGAAAGCAAAAACAAGCATCAACCCTAATAAAATATATTTTTTCATATTCATTTGTATTTATAAGTTTTAGAAATTAATATGAGAAATTTCTGATTGTTTCTCTCTTATCAAATGATTTTTTATTTAGAGCCTTGTTTAGATTAAAACGCAATCCAATTTCCCATGAGTTTCTTATGCTTGATAATGAGGATAACCCAAATTCATAGTCTAAGAACAATGTTGCAGACTTAGCAATTGTTAAGTCGGCTAGAACTGCAAGAGATTTTGGTTTCAAGGTATTTGTTCCACGATATAAAGCGCCTATAGTAAACACCTTATTATATGCAAACATAATTCCTAAATCAGCATTAGCACCAAGTTCTTGATTCCACATTAAAAGACCTAAAGGACGAATCATAAGCTTATTAATCATAATATCATATTCAATATGACCATAGTATGTTAATAGATTCTTGTTATCAACATATTCTTTATTACGAAGATTCCAACGGAATGAAGAACCTAAACGGAAACCTTTATACATATAAGTAAGCCCAAACGATGTTATGAAATTATTTGTATTGTTTTCTTGCAAATTTCCTGTATAAAGATTTGGATCAGTTCCTACATCATTTATAACACCACTTTGATCATATCTCCATAAATCATATCCAGCAAACATACCGAATAACAAATAAGAATTGCATGATAATTTTAGGTCAACATTTGCATCAACACCAATTATTGATTGTTTTCTTAATCCATAATCATTGAAATCTCCTTGAACACCAAATCCTAAATGTTGATAAGGTAGCCCTCCATGAATATCAAATGCTTTTGAATTCATTTGTCCAGATAAGCGATTAGCATATACGAACGTTCCTGTAATGTCTCTGCTTATTCCATAATAAGATGGATTTACCCAACCTAAATTATTCACTACTTGAGCATATTGGAAATCACTCTGAGCAAATAATCCAATCGTACAAGACATCATTAGGAGTATTATTAAATTTATTTTTTTCATCTCTATTTTTGTTTTTTATCTTCAATATAAATTATAATCAATTACTTATTTTCCTATTACTTCTACTCTACCTGACTTAGTGTATCCTTTACCATTCAAAGTAAATGTAACAATATAGAAATAAGTACCATTTGGAAGATTACTCATATCAAAGTTATTTGTATAATTGTCTGAACTATAAACTTGATTTCCATTAGCATTCATCATTCGAACCGTTATTGGCATGAGTTGTTCATAATCACTAATTCTGAAATATGTATTCATTCCACGAATAATAGCATTTACAATTACAACATCATCCTCTGGGTCTTCCAAGTCTAATACATTCTTATTTATTATTAGAACTGCTGTATCACATCCTTCATAATTTTCTGTAGGAAGAATTGTTGCAATAACTCTATATGATCCCACTTGAATTGGTGAACCAGTGATTAATGTTGTTGTATTTCCTTGATAATATTTTGCATCTATCATTCCTGTTAAATCAACTATACCTTGAGCATCTGCAAATGTGGCATTTTTAGGTGACCCATTGTAAATATGTATTAGGTTTGAGATTGCAATATCAATATGTTTTTTATCAACTTTTACAGAAACATTTATTGGATCAGAATTATAATAGTTATCTACATCTTGAACAATAAACACAACAGGATATGAATTATTCCCTGCATCAGGAATAGTTGTTGGTAATACCCATTCAAATACTCCTGAAACTATATCACTGCTATAAGGATTCATTGCAGAACCTCCTATTAGGGTAGATTCAGATAATGTTTGCTCATACATTAATGATGTAGAAGTAGGTGCAACAACGATAGGTTTTGCTTTATTTACTTGAACATAAAATGCGTGAACTACAATATTATAGTTTTCAGCATCTATACCCAAAGGAGTAAAACGAACTTGATAAGGTGCAGCTACCCCTGCTTGAGGTAAACGATCACTAATATACATCCATTCGTATGTACCATTTACAGAGGCGTTATTATTTGAGTTAATAGCAGTTGCAGTTATCGTTGGTAACATTTGTCCGTATGTAATAACATAAGGATTGTTTGTTTGTGTTATAACTGGGTTAGCTTTATTTACCACAACTGGCAATAAACCAGATTGCACTATTTCATAATTAGCTAAATCAGTAGGTGTATATCTTCTTACAAAACCTGAGTTATTTACATTAGGTTCAATAGCTGGATTAATCCAAGAGAATACACCACTAGTTACTGCAATTCCTGTTATTGGATTAACAGCAGTTTGTCCTATGATTAGAATATCAGATAGACTTTCACCATAAGTGATTGAGCTGAATACTCCCCAATTTACAGTTGGTATTGCCTTATTGATTGTCAAGTTAATCATTGTACTATCTGTATTATAATTAACTAAATCATTTGGGATAAACCTTATTCTATATGCAACATTAGGGTTTGCAGGAGTAACAGTTGTTGCACTAGCCCATACAAATGTACCTGGAACATAAGAATTATTTATAGGATTAATAGCATAATGAGTTCCAACAAAGGACACATCTGCTAAGGTTTGACCATAAGTTATTGCTGTTGTTGCTGGCCAAGTTATTAAAAGTTGGTTGACTTTATTAACAGTAATACTTGCTGTTGCTAACGAATCAAGATTAGTTAACTCTACAGGAGAATTATAGTTTCTTAAGAATGATGAACTTGTTAAAGTAAATTTAATCCTCTTAGAGAAATTACCTACTGTATTCATTACTTCTATTGGAAAAATAAAAGACCAATTTCCAATTGTTGGATTGATTGTTGAACTATATACAATATCAAGTTTATTCTTATGGATAACCTGACCTGAAGGAGATATTATTACAGCTTGACCTACTGTTTGTCCTACTAAAATTGAAGAAACAGAAGGAGGTGAAACTATTGCTAAATCTGCCTTACTTAATACTATATGATGTACACCATAGACTGTATCGCCATAAATCCCACCATAAATTGCTTGAGGGATAAAAATATAGCTTGCAGTATCACCAGGAAAAATAGTTACATTAGGAACTGTATTTGGATAAACCCATTTAAATATACCTCTTATATGGCTTGCACCAGATATTGCATATATTTTAGTAGGATCTAAATATGAAGAATCTGTTACTACTTGCTCGCCAATTAACATTGTAGAAGTATAGATTTCTTTTAACTTCCATCCATATTCAGTAATATTTTGTGGAATTGGAAACACAACCGATAGAGGATTTGCTCCTGATGGGCAAACTGTTGTCATAGTTGTTGATATAGCAGTTGTTGATATAGCTCCATTTGTTGAAAGTGCCCTACCATTAAGTTCAATTCCTGTGTTTGAAATCTCTATTGCTGCATTATTTACAACAAGAGTACCACAAAAAACAGAATAATTATTAATATTTACCGCTCCTTGAACTAACCAATAAACATTCTTTGCTTGCGCTCCATTCATCATTTTTACATTAGAATAAGTGCTAGTAGTCATTGCTCCGTTTATTTTTATAACAAATACAGCATCTGGATTTCCTTGTGCATTTAAAAATACTGTATCAGTAAATGTTACTGCAGAATTCATTAAATAAGTATGAGGAGTTAGAACTAAGCTATTTCCAAACTGTGCTGGATATAATAACTCTATATCATAAGGTAATACATTCAGATAATTATAAACCGTAAGTAAATCCGCAGCACATCTTGCTGTCATAGTATCTGGAATTGGATGAATACTACCATTTGTTACAGTTAGAGGATCAAAACCTGTGGTTAGCCCTGTGTTTGTTCCAACACTACCAATAATATGACTTATTCCAGTATTTAATACAGGTCCATTTGATGAAAATAATGTAAAGCAAGAAGTGCTTAATAGATTTGGAGCCGCTGGTCCTGTAAGTATAGGACTTGAACATCCAATAGGAGTGTAAACTAAAGCTCCATCCATTGTAACTGCTCCAGCTGTTGTCAATATTCTTCCTTCAATTGTATCCTTAGTTGTCAAAACTATTGCACCATTATTTGCAATAATAGTTCCTTTCATATAGGTTCCAGTAGCTAAGCTTACTAATCCTTCAATTTTCCAGAATACATTACAAGCCAATGCTCCATTAATTAATTTAATTTTGGAGTTAGCACTTGATGAAAAAGCACCATTTATTTTAAAAATAAATTTAGCATTAGGGTTTCCTTGGGCATCCAAAATAAGATTTGAATTTAAGGTCGCTGCCGTTGCAATTGAATATACTCCTGCAATAAGAGTATCTCCATTTCCAAGCAATGATGAAGGAAAAAATGTTGGAATTGCACTATTTAATTGATTATAAGCGACAGTTAAATCCACAACACATTGTGCACTTACACCATCAATATCATGCATTACTCCATTTACATTGCCGAAACCAGTACTGGAGGCATTATTTGTTCCAACGTTACCTGTTACATGGGAAATACCTGTGTTGCTGACTGCCCCAGATGCAGAAAACACAGCAAAATTAGCGGCTGAACCTAAGTTTATTGATTGCCCATAGTTTAAAAGAGGAATCATAAACAATAAAGCAACCGTAAATACAAAAAGTCGTATTGTTTTCATGTTTTTATTTATTTGATATAATGAAAATACATTATTGTGCAAAGATAGGTCTCAAAGTAGGCAAAAATGATTACACAATATTAGAAATGATTTACATAATTCACACATTCAATTAATTATGAGTATCAACGATTACTGGGAAGGCATAAGTTCTTATCTTAGGAAAGTCTTACACAATAAAACATATAAATTACACAATTCACATACCAAATAAGGAAAAAGCCCTTCTCCTTTAAGTATTATTACTATGTTTTGAAGATAAATAAATCAAGAATACCTTAAAATAATGAAGCCATTCCTTAGCCAAAGGATAAGGAAAATTAAGAATTTATTCCTAAGCACAAAAAACATTTTCTTATTTACAACCGTTATGAATTAGTGTCAGTGGAAAATAGTGCCAAAAATTAGATGAAATTATTAGATAAAACAGGAAAAAGATCAAGTATTTCAGGACTAATTACGCCATAATTAAGACCTTGTAATGGCATTCTGGTAAAATGTAATGGCATTACAGTTTAATCGTAATGGCATTCTGAGAAGGTAGAATGGCATTACAGTTTCCCAATTATGGCGTAATTCAATCAAGATTATGAGATAAATAATCCAAAACATAAGAGAAATCATTCAAGAAAGCTTACTAAATAAAGATAATAAAGAAAAAAATATTTATTAATCCCTTAAATTCAATATTTTATGGCTATTACATATAAAATCTGGAAGAAAAAATTCAGAAACTCTCAAAAAGAAGAGGTAGAAAAGTACTTTGCTTGCAAGATGACAATGAATACCCTTAGCACAAAGCAAGTTGCAGAAAGAATAACAGAAGTAAGTTCCCTAAGCGAGGGAGATTTTCTTTCCTCACTTAGCCAAATCTCTTGGGTATTGAAAACCTTTCTTAGCCTTGGTCAGAATATTACTTTAGATGGGATTGGGACATTTAGCATTTCAGTAACAAGCTCGCCAATGGATTCTCCAGAAGACCTTTCAAAGGCAAAGATAAAAGCAAAGAGAGTTGTCTTTCGTCAAGCTCCAGAGCTCAAACAAATTCTAGATAACCTAGAATTTAAACAAGTAAACAAAAAGAGGTCGCCTAATATAAAATAAGCAACCTCTCAATATTATTTAGATTTTTTTTGTTTTCTACCAAACGATTCTTGTTCCGCAGTTAGGGTTTCCTAATTGTCCTGCTTCTGTTATTATACATTCTTTTCCTCCGTTCTTTACGAAGTGAAGTGCTGCTCTTACCTTTGGAGCCATTGAGCCTTCGCCAAATTGTCCTTGTGCAAGAAGTTCTTCTGCTTTAGCTATAGTTATTACATCTAATGCTAATTCTCCTGGTTGACGGAAGTTGATATAAACTTTTGGAACATCGGTAAGGATATAGAACTCATCTGCTCCTATCTCTACTGCTGTTAGTGCTGAGGCTAGGTCTTTGTCGATAACTGCTTCAACCCCTTTTATTCCATTTTCTTCAATAACTGGGATTCCTCCTCCTCCAACAGTAACTACAACATTACCCTCTAGAGCTAGTTCCTTTACTAATTCTATATTTGTAACCTTGATTGGTTTTGGAGAGGCTACAACTTTTCTATATTTATCGCTTTTTGAATCCTTTGCGTATGTTGCACCTGTTTCTGCTGCAAAAGCCTCTGCTTCTTCTTTTGAGTAATAAGGCCCTACTGGTTTTACTGGGTTTTGGAAGGCTGGATCGTTTTTATCTACTACTACTTGTGTTAATAGAGTTACAACACCTCTGCTTATATCTTCTCTTGCAAAAACATTTCTAAAGCCTTGTTCTATTAAATAACCTATAGAGCCTTGTGTTTCTGCAACACAAAAATCCATTGGCATAGCTTCAATATCAAATTTCTTCTTTCCTGCCTCGTGTTGTAACATTACATTTCCAACCTGAGGTCCATTACCATGACCAATTACTAAGTTATAATCTTGCTTCAATAGGTTTACTAAGCTATCGCAAGTCTCTGTTACATTCTTGATTTGTTCATTATAAGTCCCTTTTTGACCACTTCTCAATAGGGCATTACCCCCGAAAGCAACTACTGCTAATTTTTTCATGAAACACTTGTTGATTTATATATTCAAAAATTAAGTCTGCAAAGATATAAAAATTTGTATTAATTCTAGTTTTCTCTAATCTTTTTTGGAAAATCAAGTATTTTAGATAGATAAAGAAATTATCTATCTTTATTTTCTCTTATTTTATAACATTCTTTTCATATTCTCGTTTTATAGCTTTAATACTATATTTATAACATGTTTATTTATCTATGGCTTTAGAGAAGAAGAATTATATTGAGTATATCGACCTAGTTACTTTGGTTGTTTGTATTGTAGGAATGATGCTTTCTAGGTTCTTAATTAACCTAGGGATGGTTATGCTTATTGCAAGGGTATTATTTATTGGCTCTTGGAAAGAAAAGCTTGAAAACATTAAGCAGAATAAGGTTATTCTAATAACTGCTCTTAGTTTTATTGCCCTCCATTTGGTTGGACTCTTTTGGAGTGAGAATCTAAAATATGGGTTTGGAGACATAAGCAAGAAGGCTGCTCTTTTTATTATCCCACTATGTCTTGCAATGATACCTCTAAGAAAAGAAATAATAAAATATTTATATTGGAGCTTTATCCTTGTTCTTTTTGTAGGAGCAACATGGGGAGGGATAGTCTATTTCTCTTCAATAAACCCAGATACAAGGGGACTAATTTTTTCTTCTTCTCATATTCGTTTTTCTCTTAACCTTTGCTTTGGTATTATTAGTCTTCTATATATTTTAATCAGACAATACAAGAGTTTGAAGCCATGGATTAGGGTCGTTTCAATATTTATGGTTTGCTACTTTTTTGCCTATATGATAATTTCTCAAGCAATGACTGGACTAGTAATATTATTCCTATTTATTATTGGTTACACTCCTTACTATCTAATAAAATATAAGAAAAACCTTGTCTCCTACTCAATATTGTCTTTATACGTTATTGTAATATCTACAAGCTCAATATGGATTTACTTTCAATATTCTTATTACTTTACCCCAAATAAGATTTATGAAACAAATATTAGCAAAACAACTCCAGATGGGAATAAATACACAGAACTATTTGATGTAAATAGTATAGAAAACGGAAACTATATATATCATTATTTCTGTTATAAAGAAGTCTCTCAAGAATGGAAAAAGAAAACAGGGATTGATGCAAATGACAAGTTAGTAAAAAATGATGGTAGCAAGTCTACTAATACATACTTGGATATACTTGTAAGGTATATGAACTCAAAGAATCCTATCAAAAATGCTAGAACATTCAATGAGCTTAGCAATGAAGATATTGAGAATATTAAATTAGGAATAGAAAACGTAGTATATACAGAGAAATTCAGTCTTAAGCCAAGACTCTATAAGATATTCTATCAAATAAACTGCTTTAAAGAATATAATACCATCAAAAACTTTTCTGAGCTTCAACGCATTGAACTTTGGACAAATGCAGCAGCTTTAATAAAAGAAAATCCATTATTTGGAGTAGGCACAGGAGATATTGCAGATAAGTTTGAACAAAAGCTTAAAGAGCGCAATTCCCAATTATATCTTTCCAAACTTAGAACGCATAATGAATATCTAACAATACTCCTTACATTTGGAATTATTGGATTTGCCTTATTTATGTTTTGGCTAATATATCCTGCCTATAAGCAAAGACTCTTCTATAACTTTATTTACTTTACCTTCTTCTTTATCCTATGTGTTTCTATGACTACCGAAGACACCTTAGATAATGTTGCAGGAATAATGTTTTTTGTGCTAGTAAATTATATTTTTCTATTTAACACCAAGCAGATAAATGAACTTTGAATATTTTATAGCCAAGAGACTTGCAAAGAAAAGCGGCAAGACATTCTCTAGACCAATAATAATAATAGCAACTCTCAGCATCACTCTTGGTATTGCTGTAATGATTTTCTCTATATCTGTTTTGCAAGGTTTTAAATCAGAGATAAAAGAAAAGATAGTTGGATTTGGTTCACATATTCAAATAATTCCATACAAGGCACATAATAGCTATAAGGTTGAAGGCATATCTCTATCAAAACAAGAAAAAGAGACTATACTAAAGATTCCAAATATTAAATCTATCCACCCATTTGTTACCAAGGGGGGTTTGATTAAGACTAAGACAGATTTTCAAGGCATAGTACTAAAGGGAATAGATAAGGATTTCGACACAAGTTTCTTCCATCATTACCTTATTAAAGGAAGGCTTTTAAATACAAAAATTCCTAACAATACAGAGGCTGTAATCTCTAAACAGATTTCACAAAAGCTACTTCTAAAAATTGGAGATAAACTTAGGGTTTATTTTTATATAGATAATAATTATAGAGCAAGGGCTTTTAATGTTGTTGGGATTTATGAAACAGGACTAAGTATATATGACGAGAAGGTTGTTGTCTGTGATATGAATCAGGTTCAGAGTTTAAATAATTTAGACTCAAATCAAGTTGAAGGTTATGAAGTATTATTAAAAGACTTTAAGAAGCTAGAGCAGAGCGCAGACGATATATACAATTCAACCTCTCAAGACAAATCTATTCAAACCATTCAAGAGATTGAACCAACACTTTTCTCTTGGCTTGATTTATTGGATTCTAATGTTTTTGTGATTCTTATCGTGATGATGCTTGTTTCAATTATAACTATAACATCTACCCTATTGATAATAATATTTGAAAAGACACAAACCATAGGTATATTGAAAGGCTTTGGTGCTACAAATAGAACGATAATGAAGATATTCCTCTATAATGCAGGACGTATCATTATAAAAGGTCTAATCTTTGGAAATGCACTTGCGCTATCTCTAGGCTATCTTCAAGATAGGTTTCATATTATTAAACTTGACCAAGAGAGTTATTACCTAACATCTGTACCAATAGAGATTTCTTTTATTCAAGTTGTCATGGTAAACATTGGCACAATACTAATATGCCTAATTGCTCTATTACTACCCCTTAGAAGCATTTCAAAGATAAGCCCCATAAAGAGTATTCGTTTCGACTAAGAATCAATAAAAAAGGTCTCAGAAAATTCTGAGACCTTTAACTTATTTTTATGTTACTTCTTTTGTTTTTCTATCTGTGAACGAATTGCATCTACGCAATCCATAACTCCTTTTTCAAAAGTGTCTGATTGTTTTGTAGCAAAGTGGTCATACCCCTTTTTCAACAATTTCATATCTACTATTTTATTATTTTCCGATTCGGGTTTATCAACCTTTAGAGTAACCTCTGCACCCAAACAATCTGGTAATAGTTTTCCTAATTTAGCAACCTTTTCATTAATGAAGCTTTCTAACTTCTCATCAGTGCGGAATTTCACAGCCTTAATTGTAACGTTCATATGACCTCCTTTTGTTTGTTTTTGGGCAAATTGCCCTATTAATAATTATGTTTGAGATTTCTCTCCTTATATAGTCTACTCATTTCTTGGATGAGCTAGCTTATATACCTTTTTAAGTTTTTCAATAGTGTTATGTGTGTATATCTGTGTCGCCTCTAAATTTGCATGTCCTAACATTTCTTTTACATTCATTATATCTGCACCCTCATTTAATAGGTGGGTTGCAAAAGTATGTCGAAGAACATGTGGAGAACGCTTTTCGACTTGTGCAAAAGATAAACTCTTTTTTACTATATCGTATACACTCATCTCACTGATTGCATTGCCTCTTTTATTTACGAACAACTTGGAATGATTATTGTTTAATGAAAGGCTTTCTTTATAGAAATTTTCAATCCTTTTTATTAAATCCTTATGTATTGGAACTATTCTTTCCTTCCTTCTTTTCCCAAAAATCCTTACTTCATTACGCTCAAAGTCAAAGTCTTTTATCTCTAGATTAATCAACTCAGACCTTCTCATACCCGTTGCATAGAGCAATTCAACAATTAAACTATCTCTTCTGCCCCAAATACTATCCTCATATTCCAAATTCAAAACATTTTCTATATCCTCCTCCATTACAAAAACAGGATTACGTTTTGGGTTCTTGACAGCAAGAATCTTTGTCATTGGGTTCTTCTCTATATCGCCTTGCTTTATAAGAAAATGAAAATAAGCCCTAAGAGAGGCTATCTTGCGATTAATTGAGCGAGAAGATATACCTTTTTCGCTTAAAGAAACAATCCAATCTCTAATCATCTCAGAATTTACATCCCTTGCATTAGACTTTTCAAAGACCTCATTGATAAACTCTTCAAATTGTCGTAAATCGATAGAATATGCAAGAATAGTATGATAAGAATAGCGCTTCTCAATATTCAAATAATCTAAAAAATCATCTAGTTTCATGGTGCTAATATACAAAGAAAAAGGCTTGAAAATTAATTTCAAGCCTTTTTTTATGATTAAAAAACCGTTTACTAGTTATTTAAAGCTTCTTGTTGTATCCCTTGGATATAGATAGCTTTAAGTCTACGATCTCTCGCTACTACTGAAGGTTTAATAAATTGTTTTCTTGAGCGTAACTCTTTCACTACGCCTGTTTTCTCGAATTTTCTCTTTAATTTCTTAAGAGCTCTCTCAATGTTTTCGCCTTCTTTAATAGGAACAATAATCATAATTAATACCTCTTTCTTGTTAATTTGTTATTAAAAAATATTTTTGGTCTGCAAATATACAACTAAATATTTAATTCCCAACTTTTTTGCTTAAGATTTCAATAATCCACTCTGGGCAACGCTTGGGTTTTCTTGTATTAGTATCTATAAATGCCAATATATTATAGCCTTGACTTAATAAGGTTTCCTTTCCATCTTCCTCTTTTCTTATTATATTATAATTGAAATAGAACTTAGAAGAAGGCATAACATCGATTGAAGTTCTTATTGTCAAAACCTCATCATAATATGCTGGAAGAAAATACCTACATTGCTGTTCGACCATAGGCATCATCACCCCTTTGTCTTCAATTTCTTTGTATGAAAGCCCTAAGCTACGAATAGTCTCTGTCCTGCCTATCTCAAAGAAGCGAAAATAGTTACTGTTATGCACAATACCCATTTGGTCTGTATCAACATATTCCACACGAATTTCGAAGTCAAAAGAATAAAGCATATCTCAATTTATTAAATACAAAAAAGCCGTCTTTGATTGTTATTATCAAAGACAGCTTATTTTTTCTTTTACTCGTCTAAAATTAGAAACGGATAATTCCCTTTTCGAAAGAATTTTGAAGGCAAGCTAAAACACCTTTTTTGTTAATTGTACGCATCCCTGCTGGAGTAACCTTTAGTGTAACCCACATGTTTTCTTCAGGAATAAAAAACTTCTTAGTTTGAAGATTTGGATAAAATCTTCTTCTAGTTTTAATGTTAGAGTGAGAAACGCTGTTTCCTGTCATAACTCTCTTTCCTGTAATTTCACAAACCTTAGACATTGTAATATGTTTTAATATGTTATTATTCTTAAAAATGGAGTGCAAAATTCCGAAATTTTCTTCTAACTACCAAATATTTTGGAGAAAAAGATTACCTTTGCTCCTCAATTAGTAACTAAATATATAGTTTAAAATGAAAAAGCTTATTTTATCATTAGGGGTTATTTGTTCTTTTCTTGTGTTTTCTTCATGTCAAGACGAAGAAAATACTGTAATAAATACTAATAATACCTTTTCTTCTAGCGATAGTTTCAAGATTGAAGAGGGTGTTTCTGCATCAGAAATGGTAATTTCCGACATATATAATCTTGTTCAATTAGCTCTTGATGACCAAAATGTTTTTTATCCAAATGCTCAAACCGCTCCAATAATTACCAAAGAAAAGCTTTCCCCTTCTCAAGTGGGAGATTTCCCAATGATACTTACAATTGATTTCACAACAGATACATTATCCAATTTCGATAATCGTTTCCGTTGTGGGAAAATCGTTGCTCACGTTTCAGCTCCTTGGAGAGACTCTCTTTCTGTAATCAATGCGGAGCTTCAAAACTATTATTTATCCACACGTACTCCTTATTATCAAGACTCACAGCGATTATTCTCCATTGCTCAGTGCAACTCTAATATGAAAGTAAAGATTCTCAACAAAGGGCTTACATATTTCGATGATCAATTTATAAAGACATTATACATCACAACCGATTCTGCAAAGGTTTCAAACAAATATGGTTCTGTTGAGATGAAGACCTCACGCTATTCATACTATTACCAAGGTTTCGAGACTCCTACTCACTTAGATGATAAGCTTAGAAACGTTCATTATAGCAGTGGCACAGCAACCGACAACAAGACAAATTGGATATGGAGCGCAACCGTTCCAACAAATTTAGATGATGGTATTCCATACTTTGCTTACAATAGAGACTGTCCTTGGTTAATCTCCGGTTCAATCTTATTAAACTACGAGTATGTTGCATCAGGACAAAAACGTAAAAGTGTAATAAACTTCGGTCCATCAAACCAATCGAGCAAAGACAACAACGCATCCTTTAACTACAACGGCACAAGCATAGTTATAGCCTTACCATAATTTATTTCGTCTCTTTGTAATAAATATTACAAGTCTTTCTTTCAATATGATTGTATTTTTGCTACGAAATAACAATAGCGGAAATAAAATAAAATCATAAAACATGAAGACAATTAATTACAAAGACACTCCAACGATGAACAACCCTCATGGTGTTCAGGCAAAGAAGATTCTTGACACAGAAAATGCGCAAGTAATTCATATGTGCCTAAAGGCAGGAGAAAGCCTAAAGAAACATACAACACCAGTTGATGTATTCTTCTACGTTCTTGAAGGAGAAGGAATAGTTGAAGTTGGCGAAGAAAAACAAACAGTAGGAAAAGACACCCTAATAGAAAGCCCAAAAGACATCCCCCACTGCCTTTACAACGAATCCCAAACTGACTTCAAAGTCCTAGTAGTAAAAACCCCAAAACCCTAATTGAACGAAAAGCCAAAAAAATAAAAGAACCAAAAAAAGCGAGGAAACCCTCGCTTTTTCAATATAATAAACTAGTTCTTCATTAAATCGTAATACATTAACCTTGTATCTTTATCCTCATCTTCCATAGTTAAAAAATCGAATCTATTCCTTTGATAGAATTTAATTGCTCGCTCATTATTATATGCATCAACAATAATAAATCTACATCCTGTTCTATTATTATTTGTAAATAGATATTTAAGGAAAGTAAGAATTTCGCTTCCTATATTTTTCCCTGAATATTCTTCCGATACCACAAGCCTCCCGATTTTCATTGCAGGGTAATAATTCATATGTTTTGAAAAAGGAATATTTCTGTTTATTCTATTCCTAACACCTTTTTGGTTTTCCTCAAAAGTAATCTTATCATTTAAAAGACTATAATAAGCAACAGTTTTATCTTTATCCTCAAGAAGATAAGTTACAGCCATCAACTGACTGTAGTAATTTTTTGCATCAGAAAACAAAAAATCATTCAAATCCACATCTGTAGAATTGAATGATTTAATTTCTGTATTTTGCTCTAATCGTATTAATTTTAGTTCACTAATACTCATTATTTATATTTTACAATTCAAAATTTGCAATCTTCTTAAACTGCTCGTAAACTTCTTTTTGTTTATCCTTCTCCTGCTTTGAAATAGGTTTTACTTCTTCCATTTTCTTAATGAAAACTGCTGCATCCCTACCTCTCAAAACTGGAGTATCCTTAATTGGCTTTGCCATAATCTACCTCCTTTTTTATATCTGCAAAATTACAATATTATTCCATATCAGCAAAATAAACATCAAAAACCATTCCAAACAAAGAATAAATCAATGAAATAAACTATCCACGTGCAAAAAGGTGTCGAATTCGACACCTTTAAATGGAATTTCTCGTTTATTCTTCTCCCTTGATGTTTATTTCTTGGATGTTTGGTGGGGTTTTGGGAGTTAGGGGTTGGGGCTTGGGTTTGCGATTGGTTACGTAGCCTTTTGGTGGTGGTGCTACTTTTTCGAATTTCATTTCCTTTAGCTTTGCTACTAGCTTTTTGTCGGGGCGAAAGGTTAGCTTGGTGAACTTTACCTTGCGAGCATCGACTTGTTTCTCTGTGTCGAAACCCTCACTCGTTATCGCAACACCAAACACACCTATCCCAGAGAATTTAACATTGTTTCCCGTAATCAGACTATCCAACAATGAATCGGATAACTCCATAAGAACAGCAATAACGGAACTCTCCTTCACTGCACTCCTATGGCTAATATCTTTTGCTAACTCTTCAACGCCAATAAGACGCATGCTCTGAGCAGTGGCAAAGAATTTCTCCTGAGTCTTGCCATCTTTAATAAATCTTCTTTTAACCGGTCTGAATCTAAATGCCATGTCTGTAATTTTTTATTAGGTTTCTTTCTCCTAAATCCTTGTTTTATTCTCCTAAATCGAAGAAAAAAACTATTTAAACAAGGATTTAGTCCCGCTATGGTAGCTACCATAACAGTGCTAGGGTAGCTACCACAGCACACCTAGGGTACCTACCCTAACTTTGCTTTGATACCCACCATAAGATTTAGGTTACAAATATAGTGATTTTTTGGAATTAAACTCTTTCTTTTTGAGTTAATTGTATAGACTTTTGTTCTAATGCAAAGATAAGAAAAAATATTTGATTAGACAACAAAAAAAGGGCAGGTTTTAAACCTGCCCAAATAAGGATATTCTCCCCTTTTCACTTATAACTTTTACCTTTTCACTTTTAACTTTTCACTAATTTATTGTTGGTAGGAATGAATATTTCTTTCCGTATTGTAATTGTTGTAAGAGGAAATTGTCTGGGTAAGTTACTTTGAAGTCAATTGTTCTTCCGTTTTGGTCTGCAACAGGAGTAATCTCTGGGTTAACGAAACCACCATAAGGCTTGATTCCAAGTTTTTGGTAACGGTCTAATACTTCTTTGTGAATAACAGGGTCAATCTTTGTTGCATATTTCTCAATCAATTCTTTACCTGCATCATAGTTTCCAGTAGATTTTATCTCTTGGATTTTTGCTAATAACTCTCCAAAAATCTTTCTTAAAGCATCATAGTCGTTGATTTGGAAATAAGTCTTTCCATTTTTTTCTATCTTAGCAATAACGTCTCTATCTTGACCTCTCTCAAAAGCATAAGTTGCAATAAGTTTTCTTGCTTGCATGTGAGCCTGAGTAACATCTTTACCAAATTCAATTCTTGCATATTGAGTCAAAAGACCATTACGGATATAAGAATCATATTCAGCATAACCAACCTCTGTCGATGGCATAATTCCCATTTCAACCATTACTGGATCTATAACATAATAAAGCGCAAACAAATCGGCTCTTGCTTCTTCTAAAGACGATGAGTTATCTGCCAATGCACCTGGAGAAGTTCCTGGAAGTAACTGACCAGAACCATGACCAAGACATTCGTGTAGGTCAGTATGTAGGTCGCTAGCTAAAGAACCATATTTCTTTGATATATTTATCTCTTTTTCAGAAGCAGCAAATTCTAGAAGAGCACTCTTTGGCGATTCAAGAGCAGCCTTATCATAAGCAGAAGAAAGGTTTGCAATGGTAACAGATTTTGAACCATATTCTTTTCTAATCCAGTCAGCATTAGGAAGATTTATACCAATTGGAGGAGTTGGGAAGCAATCTCCACCCAACATAGCAGCATTTATAACCTTTGCACTAACACCCCTAACCTCTTTTTTCTTGAACTCAGCAGAAACAGGAGAATTTTCCTCAAACCATTGTGCTCTAGAGCTAATGGCTTCAGTACGCTTTGTTGCTTCCAAGTCTTTGAAATTCACAACCGATTCCCATGTAGCCTTCATTCCCAATGGGTCATTATAATCTTCAATAAATCCATTTACGAAATCAACTTGTGACTCAGTATCTCTTGCCCAAGCAATATTATAATCGTCCCATATAGATAATTCGCCACTACGATAATATTCAATAAGCATATTAGTATACTCTCTTTGTTCATCGTTTTCTGTAACTTGGTTAGCTTTCTCTAACCAAAAGATAATCTCTTTAATAGCTTGAGAATACATACCATTTTGAGAATAAACCCTCTCTTCTATCTCTCCATCTTTATTCTTAACAAGCTTAGAGTTTAAACCAATTGACCAAGGACGATCAGGATTTGGGCTCTTTCTATCGGAATAAAATTTCACAACCTCATCTCTTGTAAGACCTTCGTAGAAATTTACCGCAGAGTTAGCAATAATATCTTTGCTCTTATCTGTTTCTTTTCTCTTTGAAGCAATATTTGGATTGAAGATAAGATTTTCTATCTTCGAGCTAAAGCTAGCAAAGTTCTCTTTCTCCTCTAAAGGGAAGTTTTTTTGGTTAGATTTACTCATTAGAGTAGAGAAATATTGTTTAGTAAAGGTTGGCATAATCTTATCCTCAGCATAATGATGATGTATACCATTGCTAAAGAAAACCCTTTTAGCATAAAGCACAAACTTATCCCAGTCCTCACCTTTTTTCTTTCCTGTGTATGTAGAAAGAATGTTTTCAAGAGTACGACGAATGGTCAGATTATATTTGTAGTTTTGATCCCACAGAATATCTCTACCACATTTTGCAGCCTCAGAAAGATAATAAATGTATTCTTTTTGGTCTAGGGTTAGCTTATCCCAACCCTCAACCTTATAACGCATAATCTTAATATCTGCGAACTCATCAATAAGGTATTTGAATTCTTTTTCTGGAGTCTTTGTTTGTGCCTTTGCCCCATCAGGATGGGCAAAAAGACAAGCAGCTATAGCTGTAAACATAATCAATTTTTTCATATTAATTTTTTTATTTATTTTAATTAGGGGCAAAAGTACAAATAAAAGGCGAAAACTTTGTATTTTTGCTACTGAAAACGATAACTTTGGAAGGTGAAAAAACTCGATATTCTAATTATAAAATCATTCTTAGGTCCTTTACTACTTACATTCTCTATTGCTGAATTTGTTCTCTTGTTGCAATTTCTTTGGAAACAATTAGAGAAGATGATAGGCAAAGGATTGGAAACTACGGTAATACTCCAGCTTATTTGGTATATCTCGGCTACCCTTGTACCTATGGCTCTTCCTCTTGCAATACTCCTTGCCTCAATTATGACCTTAGGTAATTTTGGAGAGCGTTATGAGCTTGTGGCAATGAAGTCCTCTGGTATCTCTCTTTGGAGAATACTTCGACCACTTATGATTGTCAGCTTCCTTCTTTCAGGTTTTGCTTTCTTCTTCTCAAACAACTATATGCCTATTGCAAATATGAAGATGAGGACTCTTCTGTATGAGATAAACACAAAGAAACCTACAGTAAACATTCGCCCAAATGCCTTCTACTCCGATATTGATAATTACGTAATTAAGATTGGAGCAAAGGACGAGGAAGGGAAGAACCTTACGGATGTGATGATATTCGACCATAGTAGGGATGTTGGAAACTCAAGCATAACGATTGCAAAGACTGGTCAGATGTATAGCGAGGATAATGGGAATACCCTTGTCTTTAACCTAAAGGACGGCTACACCTACGACGAGACAACCGATGCTGAAAACTTCTATCGCTCTCCCTTGGTAAGACTATATTTCAAGGAGCAATACATACGATTCGATATCTCCAACTTCGCCTTCTCAAAGACAGATAAGGATAGATACGCAGGGCATTACAAGATGATGAACATAACTGAGCTTAATGCCAATATAGATACTCTTACAAAGGAGAATATCCTCTTCAACACCTCTATAAGAAACAATATCTACAATAAACTTTATAGCAGTATTGTAAAGACTAAAATCTCAACCAAAGACACTACAATTTCAAACTCATTCTATTCTTCTTATGCCAAACTTCCTTTAGAGATAAAGAAGGAAATAAAGAATTCGGCAAAGGAGAAAATAAACTCCATAAAGACAGATATTGAGATAATCAAATCAAAGGACGAGAATGATAAGGGCTTAATCACTCGACACGATATTGAATGGCATAGGAAGTTCACTCTTTCTGCTGCCTGCATAATACTATTCTTTATTGGTGCTCCGCTTGGTGCAATTATTCGCAAGGGTGGCTTAGGTATGCCTGTGGTTATCTCTGTTTTTAGTTTTATTCTCTACTATGTGGTGGGGATGATTGGCGAAAGAGCAGCCGTTGGAGGTTCAATATCTTGCATGCTTGGCATGTGGAGTTCAACACTTGTCTTTCTACCACTAGGGCTTTTCCTTACAATGAAGGCTACATCCGATTCTGCACTAATGAATCCTGAGGGTTGGGTAAGACTATTTAATCGTTTCTTAAATTACTTTGTCAAAAAATGAAGATATTACAACTTTGCTACAAACCTCCCTTTCCTCCTGTTGACGGAGGTTCTATGGGAATGCATAGTTTAACAACTGGGCTATTAAACAATAATCACGAGGTTAAGGTCATTGCCTTTAACTCCTATAAGCATCCTTGCAATGTTTCGTCTTTGCCTAAGGACTATGTCGAAAAAACAAATTTCGAGACAATTTTCGTTGACCTTAAGCCAAGATTTTGGGGAGCATTGAAGTGTTTGATTACTAACAAAAGCTATATTGCTGAGCGTTTTGTCAATAATGATATGAAGATATGCCTTGAGAGCTTACTAAAAAAAGAAGAGTTTGACCTAGTGCAGCTTGAGAGCATATTTCTTGCCCCATATATTCCAATTATTAGAAAGTATTCTAAGGCTAAGCTCGTTCTTAGAGCTCCAAATATTGAACATCTTATTTGGAAAAGGACCGCTGAGGCTACCAAGAACCCAATAAAAAAATTCTACCTAAACCATCTTGCCTCAACTCTTGAGAGTTTTGAGCTTGGGGAGATAAATAATTTCGATGGTGTCTATCCCGTAACGAAGATTGATGAGGATTTCTTTATTGCCAATGGCTGCAAATGTCCTTGCAAAGGTGTTGCCGTTGGAATAGACTGCCCAGATATTATTGATGATGAGACATCGGAGCAAGACACTCTTTTTCATATTGGCTCAATGAACTGGATACCAAACGAGCAAGGGATTAAATGGTTTATCGATGAGGTTTGGGATATTGCTCATAAAAGACTTCCTAATCTAAAGGCATATTTTGCAGGCAGGGCAATGCCACATTGGCTCTTGGAGCTAAAGAAAGATGGCATCACAATTTATGGTGAGGTTCCCGATAGCGTAAGATTTATGACCTCGAAAGAGATTATGGTTGTGCCACTACTCTCTGGCAGTGGTATTAGGATTAAGATAATTGAGGCAATGTCGATAGGTAAATGTGTTATTGCTACCTCGCAGGCTGCCGAAGGCATAATGTATGAGGATGGGGTAAATATTATTATTGCCGATAATCCTGAGGAATTTGCCGATGCTATATATAATTGTGTTTCCGATAAGACATTCTCAAAAACCATAGGCAAAAACGCAGAGAAACTTATCGCCCAAAAGTATAACACCAACGCCATAGCCAAACAACTTGTCGAATTATATAGCCAGTTATGAAGATATTAGTAGTTCTTTCAAGACTTCCATACCCACTTGAGAAGGGTGATAAACTTAGGGCTTTCTTTCAGATAAAAGAGCTTGCACAAAAGAATGATGTATACTTGTTTTGTCTAAACAACTCTCCTATTCACCCAGAGGCTGAAAGGATATTATTGGAGTTTGTGAAAGAAATACATATCGCAGGCTTTGGAAAGATAGATTCTTTGCTCGGTTTAGCTAAATCGTTCTTCGATGGCACTCCTCTTCAGACTGGGTTTTACTCTCACCCAAGAAATATATCAGCCTTTAAAGCCTTTGCTAATAAAACTAAACCCGATGTAATCTTCTATCAGTTTGTGCGCATGGCGAAATATTCCTCTGTGGACTTTCCAAAGGTCTTAGACTTTCAAGATGCTCTATCGGCAAACATGGGAGGAAGGGCAAAGAAAAGCAATATTATAAAGAAATTCGTCTTTAACTTCGAGGCATCAAGGCTTAGAAAGTACGAGGCAAAGATGTTTGACCTCTTCGAAAAGCTAACGATAATCGTAGAGGCTGACAAGAAGGCAATTCTTCACCCACGACAAGAAGAGATAGAGGTTCTTCCCAACGGTGTGGATGATGCTTACTTCGAATATAATTCTCCTAAGGAGAAGGAATATGATATAATTTTCTCTGGCGGTATGTCATACGCTCCCAATGTTGATGCTGCAAACTTCTTGGCAAAACAAATAATGCCCTTGGTTTGGGAAAAACTCCCAATGGTAAGACTTGTAATTGCTGGTGCTAACCCTGCCTCATCGGTCAAAAACCTTGCTTCCGAAAGGGTAATTGTCACAGGATGGGTTGAGGATATGAAAGAGTGGTATGGGAAATCGAAACTATTCGTTGCACCTATGCAGATCGGCACCGGTCTACAAAACAAACTCTTAGAAGCAATGGCGATGGGTTTACCATGCGTAAGCTCACCACTTGCCAACGATGCACTTTGTGCCAAAGAAAACAAAGAAATACTCCTAGCCTCTGAGCCAAAAGACTACGCTGAAAAAATCCTATCCCTACTAAACAACCAGACTCTTGCGGAAAACCTTGCCCAAGAAGGCAATAAATTCGTAAAACAAAACTACAACTGGCAAACCAACAACAAAACCCTAGAAAAAATCCTCTCCCAAGCCATCGACAAGAGAAGAGGATAAGAATATTCTTTTGAAAAGCAATAAACAAAAAAGTCGCTCTTTTTGTAAAGCGACTTTTTTGTTTAATAATACTTTATAGATTAATACTATTCAACTAGTATTGTCTTGGTAGCAATTCCTCTTGGAGTGTGAAGTTTTACAATATATGTTCCGGCTCTTAGTGAACTAATATCTATTGTCTTCTCGTAGCTATTCATTGGTATGGTTTTTAGTTTTACTCCACTGATATTGTAAATATCTAATTCCTTAACCTTAAACTGACTTATGATATTTAGTTTATCTTTAGCTGGGTTTGGGTAAACATTGCATGTATTACTTAAATCCAATTCCTTAATACTACTTGTTGAATCGACTTTTGGGACTAAGATTATTGGTAAAAGTTCAATAAAAGTTTTTTGAAACATCTCATAAACTGTGTCATCAGCAAATCGTATCCACTGACCATTCTTTTTTAAGAGTGGACTATAACTCGATTGACATCCAAGAATTGTATCTAAACATGGTGTTGTATCAAAAATACTACAAGTGTGGTTAAACCTCATTGTTGTACCATAGGTAATTTTTGTCGTAGTTATATCTGCTGCCAAATAAAAATCCTTAATCTTTACTGCATCGGCAAAGTAGTAATTTTTCATAGGACAATCCCACATCTTTGGACTATACATTGCTGTATCTGCCGAAGTGATCGGAACACTAATTTTCTCACTAAAGTTAGAATCCAACAAACGAAATCTATATGTTCCATAAGAACCCAAAGGCAAAATACCGTGAGCTCGTGCGGCAACTCCACAAATAAATGCACTAGAATCTAAATGATAAGGCTGTGCAACACCCTCTGGCAAATAAGTATTATAAGACATAACAGCCCCTTCCAAATAAGTTAAAGGAATAGGATTCCCCAATGAATCATATTTCTCAACGTAGCAATTTGATGCCTTTATTTCATACCAACCACTAAAACTTGAAGCTCCCCACACTATACCTGGTGCTCCCCAAATTGTATTAATTGAATCAAAAGACATTTGACATCCGAGTAATTCAGGAGAATAATATATTACTGTATCATATTTTTGCTGAGCATTTGTTTGCATAAAAGCAAACACCAATGCTAAAATTAAAACTATCTTTTTCATTTGTTATGAGTTTGTGAGTAAAATATTTTTGTGTTTAATACCTCAACAAGTATTATAATACAAAAGTAAACAATAAAAATTGATAAGGAAAATATTTTAACAAATAAAAATTAGACGATAAATTGAATTAACCAACCCATTCACAAAAGATAAGTGGATGAAAGGCTTTTGTAAGGAATAATTGGAATTTTATTTGATAAAAAACTACGGAGATTTGATTTTATGCTTACAAATCCTTGTTTCGAAGTATTTTTTCCTTATTCTGATGTCAATATCATGGCATGATGTTATTCACTTCATGGCATGATGTCTACAATATCATGCCATGAAGTTGGCAGGATCATGGCATGATGTTGAGATTAAAACAAGGATTAAAAAGATTGTGATAGGCTTTTGGTAGATTAGGATAGGATTAAACGAGTTTTTTATCAAGTATATTTAGGCAAAAACAAAAGGACGCTGAAATTAATTGAACCTCTCCTTTGAGTCTAATTCTTAACCAATTCTTTTCATCTAAAAGTTATATCCTAAAGAGAAGAACATACAAATATCAGGATAGTAATAACCATATTCAGAATAATATACCCTTTTAAATTTGTTAAAACTATCACCTACATCACAAGAAAGTGTAAAGGAATACTTGTTATAGAAAGCAGATAACCCAACATTACCACCTAATCCAAAATAATTACCATCATAAAAAAAGTAATCTTTTGATGTTTCTTTATCCGTAGGAGCATTTAAGTATCCTCCTACATAATCTATTTTTTCATTTATTCTCCCAAATATAGTATATGAAACATAAGCACCTATCTGAGGTTTTAAGGTTAACTTTTCATTTATTGGAATATTATAGGTAAAAAGCAAAGGGATTTCCAATTGATAATTATAATGTGTTACTTTTAAATATAGTGGGTCAGGAGCCACAAAGAAATGTCCCTCAATAGAAGGAAAGCCTTCTACTTTTGTTCCCTTATCAGCAAAATAAACTCCGGGAAGGAAAGAAAACCTTGAAGAACCAATTGGAATATCTGCAACCCCTCCAATATGAATACCCGGTTTGAATTGATAGAGTGATTGAGCAGAATTATACGTTGATAAACTCATTCCTGCTCTAACTCCGTATTTGGTTTGCGACATGGTTGCAATGCTTACAAATATAAGTGCAATTAAAATGATTGTCTTTTTCATAGCTGTTTCTTTTAATTCTTAATTAGTTTCTTTCTATCTAAAAGTTATATCCTAAAGAGAAAAACATACATATATTTGGATAGTAAATATAATCAAAAAAATCTACCCCTCTAAAATCGTTATGATTATTACCGGCATCACAAGAAAGTGTAAAGGAATACTTGTTATAGAAAACAGATAAACCAACATTAACACCAAATCCTAAATAATTATCATCATAAAAGAAGTAATCTCTTGATGCTTCTTTATCAAAAATTGGGTACCCAGCTACATATTCTATTTTTTCATTTACTCTTCCAAACATGGTATATGAAACATAAGCACCTATCTGAGGTTTTAAGGTTAGTTTTTCATTTATTGGAATCTTATAAGTAAAAAGCAATGGTATTTCTAATTGATAGTTGTAATCCTCTTCATTAATATAATAATAATTATTACCAAAAGTAGCTTTTTTATTTATAATCCAAAAATCGTAACCTTCTACTTTTGTTCCTTTATCAGCAAAATAAACTCCGGGAAGAAAAGAAAACCTTGAAGAACCAATTGGAATATCTGCAACCCCTCCAATATGAATACCAGGTTTGAATTGATAGAGTGATTGAGCAGAATTATACGTTGATAAACTAATTCCTGCTCTTACTCCGTATTTGGTTTGCGACACGGTTGCAATGCTTACAAATATAAGTGCAATTATAATGATTGTCTTTTTCATAGCTATTTTTTTAATTATTTATCTCTAATTAAACTAAAAACTTACGAAATTATTATCTTCTTGGGGTAAAAAACAAAAGGACGCTGAAATTAATCAACGTCCTTTCTTTATTTATTGCAGTTTGTTTAAATTGCAATGGCTTATTATGCGTTTCTGTATTCGTTAAGAATATCTTTTACTCCGTCTGGAGTTACACGTCCATAAACCTTTTCTCCTATTAGTACTACTGGAGCTAGTCCACATGCACCTACGCAGCGTAAACAGCTTATTGAGAATTTTCCGTCAGCTGTTGTTTCACCAACTGCTATCTTTAGTTCTCTCTTAAACTCGTCTAATACTTTTTCAGCTCCACGTACATAACATGCTGTTCCTGTACATACTGAAATTGGATGCTCGCCTTTTGGTAACATTGTGAAGAATGAGTAGAATGTTACAATACCATAGATATGTGCTACCGATACGTTTAGTTCGTGAGCTACTACTTCTTGTACTTCTGCTGGTAAATAACCAAACTCTCCTTGTACTTTGTGAAGGACATTTATTGCTTCGCCTGGTAGATTCCCAAAGTTTGCGCAAATTTCCTTGATTTTATTTATCTTGCTTTCTGCTAATTTTACTTTTGCCATAGCTGTATTTTTTTTATCCTTCTACTTCAATATGTTTTGATTTGTCGAAATAGTGTGTGTGTAACAAGTGGTGAGATATTTCTCCACATGGTTCAACCAACCAATCCTTATACAATGCTGTAATAAATGGGTTTTCGTGTGATTTACGAATTGCTTTTCCTGCGTCTTCACGATAGATTGCTGCAAAACGTTTCTCGATGATGCTGAAGTCTCCATGATGGAAAGGTTGTCCTGCTCCACCGATACATCCTCCTGGGCATGCCATAACTTCTATTGCGTGGAAGTTTGATTTGCCTGTACGAACCTCATCTAATAGTTTTCTTGCATTTGCTAATCCGTGTGCTATTCCGATATGGATTGGCGTGCCGTCAAAGTCTACTGTTGCTTTTCTTACTCCTTCTAGTCCACGTAATTCTTCAAAGTCTATCTTTGGTAATGATTTCTTTGTGAAGATTTCGTATGCTGTACGAGTTGCTGCTTCAATTACTCCTCCTGTTGCTCCGAAGATTACAGCAGCTCCAGTTGATTCCCCTAGTGGTTTGTCAAAATCTGCTTCTTCTAATGATTCAAAGTCAATATTGAATTGTCTGATTAGTTCTGCTAATTCACGAGTTGTTAATGCAAAGTCAACGTCTGGGTTGCCATTTTCTTTAAACTCGTCTCTTGAACATTCAAATTTCTTAGCAACACATGGCATGATTGATACTACAACCATATCTTCACGCTTGATACCAAGTTTATCTGCCCAATAGTTTTTAGCTACTGCTCCAAACATTTGTTGTGGCGATTTAGCTGTTGATGGCACGTCTAACATGTCTGGGTAGTTAGTTTCGAAGAAATTAACCCATCCTGGACAACAAGATGTTAAGATTGGAAGTTTTACATTTTTGTCTCCTGCCATGAATTTTGATATTCTTGTCAAAAGCTCTGTTCCTTCTTCCATAATTGTTAAGTCCGCTGCAAAGTCTGTGTCGAATACGTAATCGAATCCGATTTTTCTAAGTGCTGCTGCCATCTTTCCAGTTACGATTGTTCCTGGTTCGTATCCAAATTCTTCTCCAAGAGCTACACGTACTGCTGGTGCAGTTTGAACGATAACTGTTTTCTTTGGATTAGATATTGCTGTGATTACTTGACGTGTGTTGTCTACTTCGCTTAATGCTCCTACTGGACAAGCCATTATACATTGACCGCAATATGTACATGGACTCTTTTCTAAGTCTTGTTCAAATGCTGGTGCAACTACTGCTTCAAAACCTCTGTTTACTGCCGATAGTGCTCCTACTGTTTGCCATACGTTACATACTGTTTCGCAACGACGACACATTACGCATTTATCTATATCACGAATGATTGCTCTTGATGTATCTTTTCTGTAGGTTGATTGCTCTCCTTGGTAAGGGATTTCTCTTACTCCTAATCTTTGTGCTAGGTCTTGAAGTTCGCAATTTCCACTTTTTGGGCAGATTAAACAGTCAGCAGGGTGGTCTGAAAGTATCATTTCAAGTACAGTTCTACGAGCATTTACTACTCTTAGGCTGTGTGTATTGATTTTCATTCCCTCCATTACCTCTGTTGCACATGCTGGAGCTAAATTTCTTCTTCCTTCTACCTCTACTACACAAATACGGCATCCGCCTGGGCGGTTTTCTAATATTATTCCGTCTAATTCGTAATAACAAAGAGTAGGGATTTCAACACCTGCTGCACGAGCTGCTTTTAAAATGGTTATACCTTTCTCAACTTGCAGAGGCTTATTATCTATTGTTATATTTATCATTTCCATTTTCGATTTAATTATATCGTAAACAAATCTTTATTGTATACTGATTGCACCAAATTTACATTTCTCGATACAAGCACCACACTTGATACAAAGCTCAGTACTGATTACATGAGGCATCTTCTTTTCACCTTGGATTGCATTAACTGGGCAATTTCTTGCACATGCTGTACATCCTACACAAGCTACTGGGTCAACAACGTATTGCATCAATGATTTACATACTCCAGCTCTACATTTTTTGTCTTTAATGTGCTCTACGTATTCATCATAGAAGTTTTCTATTGTTGAAAGAACTGGGTTTGGAGATGTTTGTCCTAATCCACAAAGAGCTGTATCTTTAATTACTCTTGATAAATTGGCTAGATTATCCAAATCTTCCATTGTTCCGTTTCCTTTAGTAATCTTTTCTAAGATTTCATATAAACGTTTGTTTCCGATACGACATGGGCTACATTTTCCACATGATTCTTCAACTGTAAATTCTAGGTAGAATTTAGCAATTGCAACCATACATGATGTTTCATCCATAACAACCATACCTCCTGAACCCATCATTGAGCCAACAGCTATTAGGTTATCATAATCGATTGGAGTGTCTAAGTGAGCCGATGTTAAACATCCACCTGATGGACCTCCTGTTTGTACTGCCTTGAATTGACGACCGTCTTTTATGCCTCCACCAATTTCATAGATAATCTCTCTTAGAGTAATTCCCATTGGAACTTCAATAAGACCTACGTTGTTGATTTGACCTGCAAGTGCAAATACCTTAGTTCCTTTTGATTTTTCTGTACCTATTTTATTAAACCATTCTGCACCTTTGTTGATGATGATTGGAATATTTGCATAGGTTTCAACGTTATTTACGTTGGTTGGTTTTTTGTTATATCCTTCTTGTGCTGGGAATGGTGGTTTGAATGTTGGTTCTCCACGCATACCTTCCATTGAGTGAATAAGAGCTGTTTCTTCTCCACAAACGAAAGCACCTGCTCCGTAACGTAATTCAATGTCAAAATCAAATCCTGAACCAAAGATATCCTTTCCTAATAAACCAAAAGTACGAGCTTGTTCAAGAGCTGTTAATAATCTTTTGATTGCAAGTGGATATTCTGCACGGATATAGACTAATCCTTTTGTTGCTCCAATAGCATAACCATTGATAGCCATAGCTTCGATAACTGAATGAGGGTCTCCTTCTAGGATAGATCTATCCATGAAAGCTCCTGGGTCACCTTCGTCAGCATTACAAACTACATATTTTTGATCTGCATGGTTTCCTGCTGCAATTTCCCACTTAAGACCTGTTGGGAAACCACCGCCTCCACGACCGCGTAGTCCTGAAAGTTTTATTTCTTTTACAACTTCCTCTGGTTTCATTTCTCCAAGGCATTTTGCTAAAGCAGAATAACCATCTTCTGAAATATACTCCTCGATATTTTCTGGGTCAATAAATCCACAGTTACGTAATGCTATACGTAATTGTTTTTTGTAGAATCCCATATGTTTAGAGTCAGCAACTTGTTGCTTGTTCTCTGGGTCAACGTAAAGTAAACGTGTTACTTTTCTTCCTTTTACAACGTGTTCTTCGATAATCTCTCTAGCATCTTCAGGTTTAACCTCTGTGTAGAAAGTATTGTCTGGCATCACTTTAACGATTGGTCCCTTTTCGCAGAAACCAAAACAACCTGTAAGGATAACCTGAACTTCGTTTTCTAAACCTTTGTCCTTGAGACCGTTTTTTAAATTTTGAGCGATCTCTTGGCTCTGTGATGCATTACATCCTGTACCTCCACAGATAAGTAAGTGCATTTTGAATTTAGCCATATATTTTTCCTCCTAAAAGTTGAATGAATTATAGGTATTGATTATTTGTTAATTGTTTCGTAGTTAACTGGTATTATACCATCTACTAATTCGCCATCTTTGATATATTTCTCAATGATTTCATCAGCTTTTTTAGTATCCACATATCCGAATACTATTGGTTCCTTTCCAGGAAGTGTAACTTCGATTGTTGGTTCAGCATGGCAATATCCCATACAACCTGTTTGAGTGAATACCACATTCATCCCTCTTTTGTCTGTTTCTGCCATCATATAGTCCATAATTGTTTTAGCACCTGCAGCAATACCACAAGTAGCCATAGCAACTCTTACATGAACTAAACCTTCAGCATTTCCTTTTTCGCGAGTTTCTATCTTCGCTTGGATACTTTGCTTTATAGCTTTTAAATCAGCTAACGATTTGATTTGTGTCATTTTGGAAACCTCCTATTTAGTTTTTTGAACAAAATTTATTATTCTTATTTCTGCGATTTATCGCATAAAAAATCATAGCTGCAAAGATATAGCTTATTTTCGAAATATCAAACCTTTGAGTTTATATTTTTAGAATGAAATAGGATGTATTTGAAAATATTTTTACTCGAATAATATTGAGAATCCTAATTGATTAAAATCCATTAAATTTCTGAATTGTCCATATGGAATAATTCCATGATAATATCTTAATCCAAAACCTAAACGATGTAGCTTCATCAACCTTGGATTATTATATCTAAAACCTGCAAAAAAGTTCAAATTAAACCAATTCATCTCATTAAAATTAAATATTCCATCTTCTCTTATTGGCTCATAATACTCCATTTTTTTTATATAATCATTGAAAAGATAATTTACTCTTGAACGACATTCAAAAGAAAAGACTCCTTGTAGATTACTATTTTTAGATGTATTGGTTTGATATTCTAGTTGGAAATAAAACTCAAATGGGGATTCTTTGCTATTTAGGAGTTTTATGTCTCCGTTAGGTGTGGATAATATATTATACCATCCTTTCGTAAATTTCTGAATCATTAAGGCCCCAAATCTCGCAGATAAGTTACTATTATTTGTTCCATCATGATCATTGAGAGTAAACATTAGTTCATAAAAATTATATGATACATTTACTCTAATAATCGACAATCCATCTTGAATTCTTTTTAGAGCCAATTCATCTCCGATATGTGTGCATTCATGTTTCATCGGAGAAAGTCTTAATGAATAATTTCTTATTCCCAAAAGCTTCTTATTCTCAAACCTATGGATAAAGCCAAATTCTGGTAAACCAAAACGATACTGAGTATTAATAATTGGAGCAGTAGTTCTTTCAAACATATCTAACCAAACATCAATTAAAAATGGCACAGTTACAGAGAAACCATTTCTCCCTGAATTAAAATTTCCTGCCCAAACAGGAAAGTCTACACCTAGATTTGAGAACACATATAATCTATTTTTTGTCCCCTTGTTTGCCCAGTCATACTCCTTTGCGTAATTTGTAGCTAACGCAATTTCGCCTCTTGAGATTGTTGAATTAATATCTGCCCAAAAATACTTATTCCATGTACAAGTTCTAGAAATCCCTTCTTTGAAACTTGAATTACCTTCATAATTAGAAAAATCAATAACCTTACCATCTATAGTAGGAGTCAAATGAGTATTATTTTGCGCATTAAGAATTATTGCGAACAAAATAGAAAAAATGATTAGAATTATATTCTTGTTTCCCATTAGATTTATTATTTAAAGGGATTAATCCTCTATAATCTACAACAACTAAAGCGTTGTAGAGTTTAAAACAAAATGAGGGAAAACAAAAAGGGATGTAAAATATGCTTTTACATCCCTTATACTTTTTTGTATTGTTTGTTATTTATTGAACAATAAGCTTTTGAACATCAGAGCCAATTCTTACAAAATAAACTCCTTTTGTGAAACCAGAAAGGTCTACATTTACGTCTATACTATTATTGTTAGAAATAGCATCTACTGTCTTAGCAACTCTTCCTTGTGCATCAAAAATACTTAGATTTATTTTTCCATTTATTCCATTTGCAGTAATTCTTGTTGAATTCATTGCAGGGTTTGGATACATTGAAATTGATGTTGCTGAATTAACATCATCTAATCCAAGTAATGCCGAAGTCATAACAACTTGATCATTACCAGTTGAGGAATTTATAGAAACCGTGAAAGTATATTCTTTTCCTGCCTGGAAAACAATATCATCTTTTCTTCCGTAATCACCAGAAGCAATCCACATTCTATCTCCTGGAGTAGGATTTGTTATACAATAATCGTAAGTTCCTGCAGGTATAACTATTGATACTTGTCCATTCATAACAATATTAGTTGTTGATAAACTTCCATCAGCATTTACAGGTATTTTATGAGAGAATTGTGCATATGTCGCTGAAGGGGCATCACCACTAGCTGTTAAAGATCCTGTTGAAGGAATAGTTGTGCCAAATAATAGTGCTGTATTATCTAATAGCATTTGGTAACCAGAACCATCTCCCCATACATCACCAGCAGCAAGAGTTATCTTACAATCATTTGCAGCCATCTTCATAACTGGCATATCAATTGAACTCTTAATTGGTTCAACTTTGGACTTTACATCAGAAATATGTTTTACGTTTTGAGCTTCAACATTGAATGCTAAAACAGTAAAAGCCATAAACAATGAAACAAAAATAATAGTTTGTTTTTTCATAACAAGTTTGTTTTGTATTAATAAAAAAAATTACTCGGCAAACTTACTATATTTTTTAATAATAAGCAAAAATATATGATAAATTATTTTGCAAACAATAATTCTCTATACTTTGGTAATGGCCAAATCTCATTATCAATCTCCATTTCCAATGCATCAACATGCTCTCTAATTGATTCCAAATAAGGATTTACATTTTTTTCATATTCAAAAGACTTTTCTTTAATTTCTTCTATTCTGTTTGCAATTTTCCTTTCCTCTGTCATCTGTTTTACCATTGCTTTTATTGAAGAAACATGCTCAGAAATCTCTTTTACTAAGTTTCTTCTTGCCTCTGATAGTTGTTCGTATTCATCTTTTTCAAATATTTGCTTCATGCCAATTAGGTTTTCAAGCAATCTATTTTGATATATAACTGCAATTGGTACTATATGATTAATAGTCAAATCGCCCAAAACCCTACTCTCAATTTGAATCTTTTTTACATATTTCTCTAACTCTACCTCTATCCTACTCTTTAGTTCCCTCTCATTAAATATATTTTCTCCTATCAAAACTTCTTTTGAGGATTTTGTCTCATATTTCAGTATTGCCTCTGGAACACTATTTATATTAGAAAGACCTCTTTTTTGAGCCTCAAGTTTCCAATTATCTGAATAGCCATCACCTTCAAAACGTATAGATTTTGAATCCTTAATCATTTTTTTTAAAACCTTGAAAATCGCTTCATCCTTTCCATTACCTAACTTTATTAAGTTTTCTACTTCATCACGAAATAGATTCAATTGATGAGCCATCGATGCATTTATTACAATCATCGATGCTGCACAATTCGACGAAGAGCCTGCCGCACGAAACTCAAACCTATTTCCAGTAAAGGCAAATGGAGAAGTACGATTCCTATCTGTATTGTCTATTAGTATCTCTGGAATCCTACCTATCCCTAGCTTCAAAGCCGTCTTCTCTTCTGGGGTCATTTTCTTATCTCCTACTTGCTCAACCAATTCATCTAACATTTTTGTTAGATATTTACCTAAGAATACAGAGAGAATTGAAGGTGGTGCCTCATTTGCTCCAAGACGATGTGCATTCGAAGCACTTACAATGGATGCTCTTAATAAGTCCTGATTCTTATATACCATCATCATTGCATTCACGATAAATGTAATAAATAGCATATTCCCCTTTGGATTCTTCCCTGGTGCAAAAAGATTTATTCCTGTATCTGTTTGAAGTGACCAATTATTATGTTTCCCAGAACCATTAATTCCACTATAGGGTTTTTCATGAAATAGGACATTGAAATTATGTTTTTGAGCTATTCTCTTCATAAGATCCATAACCAATTGATTATGGTCATTTGCCAAGTTGGCATCTTCAAATATTGGTGCGAACTCAAACTGATTTGGGGCAACCTCATTATGTCTTGTCTTAACTGGAATCCCAAGTTTATGGCATTCAATCTCTAAATCCTTCATAAAGTTGGTAACTCTTGGAGGAATAGAGCCAAAATAATGATCGTCTAATTGCTGATCCTTTGCTGAGGAATGTCCCATAAGTGTTCTACCTGTTAGACAAAGGTCTGGTCTAGCATTATAAAGTGCTGAATCTACTAAAAAATATTCTTGCTCCCAACCAAGGTTAACACTCACCTTATTTACATTCTTATCGAACAATTGAGCAACTCCTGTTGCTGCCTTATCAACTGCATTTAGCGCCTTAAGTAGTGGTGTCTTATAATCTAGAGCATCTCCAGTGTATGACACAAAAATTGTTGGGATACATAGCGTATCATCAACAATAAAGGCTGGAGAAGAGACATCCCATGCAGTATATCCTCTTGCCTCAAAAGTGTTTCTTATCCCTCCACTCGGAAATGATGATGCATCTGGTTCTTGTTGAATTAGTAATTTTCCTGAAAAACGTTCAATAACGTCTCCGTCATCACTAAAATCTATAAATCCATCATGCTTCTCTGCTGTACCGTCTGTTAAGGGTTGAAACCAGTGAGTATAGTGTGTTACACCAAAACTCTTCGCCCAGTTCCTCATTCCATTTGCAATAAGGTCTGCCTTTTCTCTTGAAATAGGTGTTCCAATTTCAATAGCATCAATAACCGCTTTATATGCTTCCTTGGGTAAATATTCCTGCATAGTTTTTTTATCAAAAACTCTGGAGGCATAATAATCAGAAAGCTTATTAGATGGCAAACAAACCTCAATAGGTTTACGAGACGACAGCTCATTTAAAGCAATAAAACGCATTTTTGACATAATGGTATATTATTTTAGGGGGTTAACGCTGCAAAAATACTATTTTTTTCTTTCATACCCCCTATATTTGAAAGGTAACTTTAAGATATTCGTATTTTTTATGAATGCACCCCTTATTTTATAAGGCATAAAAAAAGGAGATAAAGAATTTACATTCTCTTTCTCCTTTGCAATTATTATTTCCAAAATATCTTCTATTCCCTTTCCATTTCTTTTTTTGTCCTATACTCTTTCAGCTGCATACAATCGTAAAAGAAAAGCATTTCGTCGCTCACCCTGTCTCCTCTGTCTATCTTGTCCTTTATGCAATCACATTCCGATTTTGGCTTTTGTGGACATTTCTTCTTTAACTTTTTCAAATTCTTCATAATCTCATTGATTTGCTCATTCTCATCTCCAACAAGTTCAATAGCCTTTTCAATAGATTGATAGGCTCCATGATAAAGACCATTATCAATTAACCTATCAAAGCCCTCAAGCAAACTTTTTAACTGTTTTTCTCTTGAAGCAGGCTCGCATTGAGAATAAACAGCAAAACTCATTAATAGAGTAAGAAATAATAAAACAACTCTTTTCATAATACATAAGATTTAATCATTATAATCCATATATTTATCCCTTATTTGAGAAATATTGGTATTTATCTCTTCAATATGCCTTAATGCCTCATCTTTTGAAATTCCAAAACCGAAACGATAAGTTTTTCGGAGATATCTTACACTTATCTTACCCACTCCGAATGGGGAAAAGTAACGATTAGTGAAAAGCAGATATATTAGTTTAAACTTCGACGCTTCAAGATTTTCAATATCATTTATATTTATCATCACCTTGGAATTAAAAAGTTTTCCTCGCTTTTTTATTATTAAATCATCATCATCCATAGTAATGACTTCATATCCTCTAAGCTGCCACAAAATAAAATCCAAAAACCAGATTGCAAGCATTATCAGCAATATCGGAACAAATATCAACTCCTTGTGCGTCCCAACCATAACCCCTGCACTTATCCAGGCATAAATACATCCAATAGTTAATAGTTCATATAAGCTCAAAAATATCAGCAAAAACCAATTTATTTTATGTTTTAGTTCTATATTCATATTGATGAAGTAATTATTTAGCTCTTAGTATTGTAAAATTATTTAAACCTTATTTTAATGCTGCGAAAATAATAAAAAAAAGTGATTATCGCCGTTATTTTTATTTTTTCTCTGAGAAAGATTTGTTTTTCTCTGAGCAAAAGATAGATTTATCAGAGATATTTTTGCAGATATGGAGTATAAATTTTAGTATATTAAATACTGTTTTCTTGGAATCAAATTACATCTGGCTAGAATCAAATTCTATTTTTTTAGAATCAAGTTCTATTTCGCTAGAATTTGATTCTATTTTACTGGAATCAAATAGTATTTTTGAATATCTGATTTTAGGTTTTTGGGATGTTTGGGTTGGATAAAAATATCTTCGTTTTTAAATAAAAATACTTGATTTCTGATAACAAAAGTCAAGTATTTTTATTTAAAAACGAAGAGTTTTTTACTACAAGAACAACGGATAATTATGCTTGTCCCATTGAATTTATATAGGGAGTGTTTTGAACTTGATCTACTATTGTCCCATTTTGAGCTTCGAACTTATCTATATTTTCTTTTAGTGCATAAAGTAGACGCTTTGCGTGTTGAGGACAAAGGATTGCTCTTGAACGAACTTGTGCCTTAGGAACTCCTGGCATTATTTGAATGAAGTCGATAATAAACTCAGTATTTGAATGTGTTATCAATTGTAGGTTTGTATATACTCCTAGTGCAACATCTGATGGGAGTTCAATATCAATTTTTGTTTCTTGGTTGGTTTCCATAATCTTAATTATTTATTTGATTTAAAACTACTGATTAAAAAAATGAGCAATGAGAAAAACTCACTGCTCATTTTTATTTTATTGTTTATCTATTAATAAATCAACTATTAATAAGCAAACAGTTGTTTATTCTTCTTTCGCAGGTTTTCTTCCTCTTTTCGCTGGTGCGCTTTGTGCAGCAAGTTCTTCTAATTGAACTTTGTTTGCAACAAATGCTCCGCGATATTCTTTCAAACCTGTACCAGCAGGGATTAAGTGTCCAACTAAAACGTTTTCTTTTAATCCTAATAGGTGGTCTACCTTAGCACTGATTGCAGCCTCTGTTAAAACTTTTGTAGTTTCTTGGAAAGATGCAGCAGATAGGTAACTCTTAGTTTGTAAAGAAGCACGAGTTATACCTTGAAGAATTTGACGTGCTGTTGCTGGTTGAGCATCACGTGCAATTATTTGAGCCTTGTCTTTACGTTTTAGCGTAGAGTTTTCATCTCTTAATTTTCTTGCACTAATGATTTGTCCATTAACATAATGTTCACTGTCTCCTTGCTCTTCGATAACCTTCATTCCATAGATATTATCGTTTTCTTCGTGGAAGTCTAGCTTGTTAGCTATTTCTCCCTCTAAGAAATTAGTATCACCTGGGTCTTGAATTTCAACTTTTCGCATCATTTGACGAACAATTACCTCAAAATGCTTATCGTTGATTTTTACCCCTTGTAAACGGTAAACCTCTTGTACTTCATTAACGATATATTCTTGAACTCGCATTGGTCCTTTGATAGAAAGAATGTCAGATGGAGTAATAGCACCTTCACAAAGTGGAGAACCTGCTTTTACAAAGTCATTTTCTTGAGCAAGAATTTGCTTAGAAGTTGAAACTAAATAAGAACGAGTTTCTCCTGTTTTGCTTGTGATTATAATCTCACGATTGCCTCTCTTAAGTTTTTTGCTTAATGAAACAACACCATCAATTTCTGCTACAACAGCTGGATCAGAAGGATTTCTTGCCTCGAATAACTCGGTTACTCTTGGTAGACCTCCCGTGATATCACCTGATTTACCAAATGAACGAGGTATCTTAACTAATGAATCTCCTGCATTTAGCTTTTGTCCTTCTTCTACCATTAAATGGGCTCCCACAGGTATGTCATATATCTTAAGGATTTCACCACTTGATGTTACAATACAAATAGCAGGATTTTTAGATTTTTGACGAGATTCAATAATTACCTTATCTTGAAGACCTGTTTGATCATCCGATTCTACTCTGAAGGTAACACCTTCAATAATAGACTCGAATTGTACTTTCCCTGAAACTTCTGTAATGATAACAGCATTATATGGATCCCATTCAACAATCAAATCACCTTTCTTAACTTGAGTCTGATTTTCAAAATAAAGTTTGGCACCATAAGGGATATTTCCTGACATTAATATTGCATCAGTATTTTCATCAACAATTCTAAATTCAGCTGAACGACCAATTACAACATTGATTGTTTCTCCCTCTGCTGTTTTTGATTCTACAGAACGTAACTCATCAATTAATAATAGACCAGCATATTTTGCAACAATCTTAGAGTTTGTTCCGATGTTTCCACCAGCAACCCCCCCAACGTGGAAGGTACGAAGTGTAAGCTGTGTTCCTGGTTCACCGATTGATTGAGCTGCAATAACTCCAACAGCTTCTCCCTTTTGAACCATCTTGCCTGATGCTAAGTTACGTCCGTAACATTTTGCACAAACACCTTTTTTAGATTCACAAGTTAATACTGAACGGATTTCAACTTCTTCAATTGGAGATTCTTCTATCTTAGCACATATAGATTCTGTTAATTCATCACCTGCACTTGCTAATATTTCTCCTGTCAATGGATGAATAATATCATGTAAAGTTACACGACCAAGTATTCTGTCATATAAAGATTGAACTATCTCTTCATTTTTCTTTAAAGCAGTTGTAGGAATTCCTCTTAATGTTCCGCAATCCACATCGGAAATAATAACATCTTGAGCAACGTCAACCAAACGACGTGTCAAATATCCAGCATCAGCTGTTTTCAAAGCAGTATCGGCAAGACCCTTACGAGCACCGTGAGTAGAAATAAAGTACTCAAGTACCGATAAACCTTCTTTAAAGTTAGAGATAATTGGATTCTCGATAATTTCACCACCAGAAGACCCCGACTTCTGAGGTTTTGCCATAAGACCTCTCATTCCTGAAAGCTGACGAATCTGTTCTTTAGATCCACGGGCTCCAGAATCAAGCATCATATAAACTGAGTTGAATCCTTGACGGTCTGTTGCAATTTGTTTCATAACAACGTTTGTCAAATCTCTATTTGTATTTGTCCAAACATCAATAATTTGGTTATATCTTTCATTATTTGTGATAAGTCCCATTTGGTAATTCATCACAACTTCATCAACTTCTTGATTAGCTTTTCCTATTAGTACAGCTTTTTGCTCAGGGACAATAACGTCACTTAGGTTAAATGATAGACCTCCTCTGAAAGCCATTGTATAACCTAAACTCTTAATATCATCTAAGAACCTAGCTGTAGCTGCAGTTCCACAAACCTTCAATACATCACCAATAATATCTCTTAAACTTGTCTTCTTTAAGTCTTGGTTAACATATCCGTATCCTTCTGGGACAACCATATTGAAAAGAACTCTACCTACAGTAGTATCAATTCTTTCTATTTTTGGTTCTCCATCTACAATAGATTTTCTTCTTAAAGTAATGCAAGCGTGTAAGTCTACTGCTCCTTCATTATAAGCTATTTGAACTTCTTCTGGAGAATAAAAAATCTTACCTTCACCCTTTACTATAACATCTCCTTCTGATTTCTTAGCCTTGGTCATATAATATAAACCAAGAACCATGTCTTGTGAAGGAACTGTAATAGGAGCTCCATTTGCTGGATTAAGAATATTATGTGAAGCAAGCATTAATAACTGAGCCTCAAGTACAGCAGCATTTCCAAGTGGAACGTGAACAGCCATTTGGTCACCATCGAAGTCGGCGTTGAACGCAGAACATACAAGTGGGTGTAATCTAATCGCCTTTCCTTCTACTAATCTTGGCTGAAATGCTTGAATACCTAAACGGTGAAGTGTTGGAGCACGGTTTAGTAATACTGGGTGTCCTTTAAGAATATTCTCTAGAATTTCCCAAACTACTGGGTCTCTTCTATCAACTATCTTCTTCGCAGACTTTACAGTTTTAACTATGCCTCTTTCTAACATCTTACGGATAATAAATGGCTTAAATAATTCTGAAGCCATATCCTTTGGTAAACCACATTCATGTAAATGTAAATCTGGACCTACAACAATTACAGAACGACCTGAATAGTCAACACGTTTTCCTAAAAGGTTTTGACGAAAACGTCCTTGCTTACCCTTTAAGCTATCTGATAAAGATTTTAAGGCTCTATTTGATTCAGATTTTACAGAACTTACTTTACGAGAATTATCGAATAACGAGTCTACAGCTTCTTGTAACATACGTTTTTCATTACGCATGATTACATCTGGAGCCTTAATCTCTATTAATCGTTTTAAACGATTATTTCTTATAATTACTCTTCTATATAAATCATTTAAGTCTGAAGTTGCAAAACGACCTCCATCAAGCGGAACAAGTGGACGAAGTTCTGGCGGGATAACTGGAACGACTTGAACAATCATCCATTCAGGTCTATTTTCAAGTCTAGTTTGACCATCTCTGAATGACTCAACAACATTTAGACGCTTTAATGCCTCTTGTTTACGTTGCTGAGAAGTTTCATGGTTTGCAGTATGACGTAAATCATATGAGAGTTTATCAAGATCTAAATCTCTAAGAAGCTCTATTAATGCCTCTGCTCCCATCTTTGCAAGAAACTTATTTGGGTCTTCGTTATCTAAAAGTTGATTTTCAACAGGTAACGCTTCTAAATGTTCGAAATATTGAGTTTCGTCTAGTAGTGACCCCTTCTTTAAACCAGCTTCTTCTCTTAAACCTGGATTTATTACAATATACTTTTCATAATAAATAACTTGTTCCAATTCTTTACTCTTTAATCCAAGTAAAGAACCTATCTTGTTTGGTAAAGAACGGAAGAACCAAATATGCGCAACTGGAACAACTAATTGAATATGTCCCATTCTCTCACGACGTACCTTTTTCTCTGTAACTTCAACACCACATCGGTCACAAATTATCCCCTTATATCTAATTCTCTTATATTTTCCACAGTGACATTCCCAGTCCTTTACAGGTCCAAATATTCTTTCGCAAAAAAGTCCATCTCTTTCTGGTTTATATGTTCTGTAGTTTATTGTTTCAGGCTTAAGAACTTCACCTCTTGAACGCTCTAAGATTGATTCAGGTGAAGCTAGACTGATTGTAATAGAATTAAAATTACTATTTACTAAATTTTCTTTTTTAACTGCCATGATATTTAATGTTAATTTAAATGATTTACTGAACTTGATTATTCTTTGTTGTCGAATGTTACTTCTAAACCTAAACCTCTAAGTTCATGTATTAAAACATTAAATGATTCTGGAATCCCTGGAGTTGGCATATTGTCACCTTTAACAATTGCTTCATAAGCCTTAGCTCTTCCAATAACATCATCAGATTTTACGGTTAAAATCTCTTGAAGTATATTAGATGCACCAAATGCTTCCAAAGCCCAAACTTCCATCTCTCCAAAACGTTGCCCCCCAAACTGAGCCTTACCACCCAATGGTTGTTGAGTAATTAATGAGTACGGTCCAATTGAACGAGCATGCATTTTATCATCGATCATGTGATGTAGTTTAAGCATATAAATATAACCTACAGTTGCTGGTTGATCAAAACGTACTCCTGTCTCACCATCGTAAAGATGACATTTTCCATTTTCTGGTAACCCAGCTTTTCTCATATATCCATTTACCTCATCTAAATCAGCACCATCAAAAATTGGTGTTTGGAATCTTAGATTTAATTCTTTTCCTGCCCAACCTAACACAGTTTCAAAAATCTGTCCCAAGTTCATACGAGAAGGCACCCCAAGTGGGTTAAGTACAATATCTACTGGTTTTCCATTTTCCAAGAAAGGCATATCTTCCTCACGTACAATCTTAGCAACTATACCCTTGTTACCGTGACGACCTGCCATCTTATCTCCTACTTTCAATTTTCGTTTTTTAGCTATGTAAATCTTAGCCATTTGAACTATTCCTGAAGGCAAATCGTCACCAATTGTTGCAACATATGACTGACGAGCAAATGCTCCTTGTATTTCTCGTGAACGAATATTATAATTATTTAATAGTTCTTTTACGATATCATTTGTTTCATCTTCAGTTGTCCATTTGTTTGGACTTACATTATTATAATCAATTGCTAAAAGCATTTTTTGATTAAACTTAGCTTTCTTAGGAATTAACTCCTCATTGAAATTAGAGTAAACTCCTTGCGATATTTTACCAGTCAAAATAACTAATAATTTATCAACTAATTTATTCTTAAGATCTACAAGCTCCTTTTCGTTTTTATCTTTAAGGTCCTTGATTACATCCTTATCCTTAGCTCTTGTTTTTTTATCTTTTATTATTCTAGTGAATAATTTCTTGTTAATGACTACTCCTTGTATTGAAGGTGGAACCTTCATAGAAGCATCCTTAACATCTCCTGCTTTATCTCCAAATATAGCTCTAAGAAGTTTTTCTTCTGGAGTTGGATCTGATTCTCCCTTTGGAGTAATCTTACCTACCAAAATATCTCCTTCTTTTACATAAGCTCCAATTCTAACCATTCCATTCTCATCTAAGTCTTTTGTTGCCTCAAGACTTACATTAGGAATATCACGAGTTAGTTCTTCTAGTCCACGTTTAGTCTCACGAACTTCTGTAATAAATTCTTCGACATGAACAGATGTGAAAATATCTTCTTTTACAACTTTTTCAGAGATAACAATAGCATCTTCGTAATTATACCCTTTCCAAGGCATAAATGCCACTTGTAAATTTCTACCTAATGCTAGAACACCATCCTTTGTTGCATACCCTTCAGAAAGAACTTGTCCCTTCTTTACCTTTTCTCCCTTTTTAACAATAGGTCGAAGATTTATAGATGTACTTTGGTTTGTACGTTGAAATTTAGTGAAATAGTATGTTTTTGAATCATCATCAAAACTAACTACTCTTTCTCTCTCATCTCTAGCATAACGAATTATTACTTTTTCAGCATCAACAAACTCAACTACACCATCTCCTTCCGCATGAATAAGAACTCTTGAATCCGTCGCAACATAAGGTTCGATTCCTGTTCCAACGATTGGTATTTCTGGATTTAATAATGGAACTGCTTGACGCATCATATTAGATCCCATCAATGCACGGTTAGCATCATCATGTTCCAAGAAAGGAATCAATGAAGCTGCTATAGATGCAATTTGATTAGATGCAACATCCATTAAATCCACTTGTGCAGGAGATACAATAGGAAAATCTGCCATTTGACGAGTTTTCACTTTTTCTGTTGCAATTTTTCTATCTTTAGTTAAAGATGTAGATGCTTGAGCAACAATTTTATCTTGTTCTTCTTCTGCACTTAAATATATTGGCGATTGATCGTTAGCCACTTTACCATTATCTACCTTATAATAAGGCGTTTCGATAAATCCTAAATTGTTTATCTTTGCAAATACACATAAAGAAGATATAAGTCCAATATTTGGGCCCTCAGGAGTTTCTATAGTACATAATCTTCCATAGTGAGTATAGTGAACGTCACGAACTTCAAAACCCGCACGTTCTCTTGAAAGACCGCCAGGTCCTAAAGCAGAAATACGTCTCTTATGTGTTAGTTCTGCTAGAGGATTTGTTTGATCCATAAATTGAGACAATTGGTTTGTCCCGAAAAATGAATTGATAACTGATGATAATGTTTTTGCATTAATCAAATCTGTTGGAGTAAATACTTCGTTGTCTCTAACATTCATTCTTTCACGAATTGTTCTAGCCATACGAGCAAGTCCTACTCCAAATTGAGCATATAATTGTTCGCCTACTGTTCTAATACGACGATTACTCAAGTGGTCAATATCATCTACCTCGGTCTTTGAATTGATTAACTCAATTAAATGCTTAATTATAGAAATGATATCCAATTGAGTTAATACCTTAGTATCATTTGGAACATTTAGGCTTAATTTCTTATTTATTTTGTAACGACCTACATCTCCTAAGTCATAACGTTTATCAGAGAAAAATAATTTTTCTATTATTCCCCTTGCAGTTTCTTCATCTGGTGGTTCTGCACTTCTTAATTGTCTATAAATAAATTCAACAGCTTCCTTGGCATTATTAGCTGTATCTTTTTGAAGTGTATTAAAGATTATTGAATAATCACTAGATGATGAATCGTTAGTATGCAATAGTATAGTTTGAACACCTGATTGTAAGATTTCCTCGATGTGTTCCTCTGTAAGTTCTGTTTCTCTATCTATAATTACTTCTGTACGTTCAATAGATACTACTTCTCCAGTATCTTCATCAACGAAATCCTCGATCCAAGCACGTACAACTCTTGCTGCTAATCTCCTGCCAACAACCTTTTTAAGGTTCACCTTATTAGCTTTAATTTCCTCAGCAAGATTAAATATTTCTAAAATATCTTTATCTGTTTCATAACCAATAGCTCTTAAAAGAGTTGTAATTGGTAATTTTTTCTTCCTATCAATATAAGCATACATGACATTATTAATGTCTGTAGTAAACTCCATCCAAGATCCTTTAAATGGAATAATTCTTGCGGAATATAGCTGCATACCATTTGCATGATTGCTTGTTCCAAAGAAAACTCCAGGTGAACGGTGTAACTGGGAAACAACAACTCTCTCTGCTCCATTGATAACAAAAGTTCCTTTTGGTGTCATATAAGGGATCATCCCTAAATATACATCTTGAATTATAGTTTCAAAATCCTCATGTTCCTCATCTGTACAATATAATTTTAATTTTGCCTTTAAAGGAACGCTGAATGTGAGGCCTCTCTCAATACATTCTTCGATAGAATAACGAGGTGGGTCAATAAAATAATCAAGGAACTCTAATACGAAATTATTCCTCGCATCTGAGATAGGAAAGTTTTCAGAAAAAACTTTATATAATCCTTCATTTATTCTGTTCTCAGAATTTGTTTCAAGTTGAAAGAAATCTTGAAACGATTTTAATTGAATATCTAAAAAATCTGGATATTCAAAATGTTTTACGGATGCAAAACTTACTAATGTTGGGTTAACTTGTGCCAAGGTTAAAAATTTTAAAATTAAAAATAAGATCTATACAAACACAAATAAGGAATAGGTATTCTTAGTTAGAATACCTTATTCCTAGAATAAATTTTGTAGTGAAATGTCTTACTTTATTTCAACTTTTGCACCAGCTTCTTCTAATTGAGATTTTAAAGCTTCAGCTTCGTCTTTAGACACACCTTCTTTTAATGGTTTTGGAGCAGCATCAACTAATTCCTTAGCTTCTTTTAATCCAAGACTACAAAGGTCTTTTACTAATTTTACTACATTCAATTTTGAAGCACCTGCTTCAACAAGAATTACATCAAAAGCAGTTTGTTCTTCTGCTTCTGCTGCTGCTGCTGCTGGAGCAGCCATTGCTACTGCTGCTGCTGCTGGTTCAATTCCGTATTCTTCTTTTAAAATATCAGCTAATTCTTTTACTTCTTTTACTGTAAGATTAACTAATTGTTCTGCGAACGCTTTTAAATCTGCCATTTTATTTTAATTATTAATTGTTTAACAATAATTTATTGTGCCTATTCGGCTTTTTCCGATAATGTTTTTAATACGCCTGATAATGTATTACCACCTGACTGTAATGCTCCAATAACATTCTTAGCTGGAGAAAGTAATGCTGCAATAACATCTGCAACAAGTTCATTTTTAGATTTGATATTAATCAATGCATCTAAATTGTTTTCTCCTAAATAGAATGATTCTTCTACATATGCAGCTTTTAATACAGGTTTAGGACATGATGTTCTAAACTCTTTTATTAATTTAGCTGGTAAATTATTGACGTTCGAAAGCATGATCGAAGTAGAACCGTTAAGAGCTGGGAATATTTCAGTATAATCAATTCCCGAATTTTCCATTGCTTTTCTAAGCAATGTATTCTTAACGACCATAAGTTTAACCTCTCTACGAAAACATAGTCTTCTAAGTTTTGCTGTATTTACAGAACTCAATCCCTCTATATCTACTAAATATAGATAAGGATACTTAGATAACTCTACTCCTATAGATTCAATTAACTGGCCTTTATCTTCTTTTCTCATATATCTAAAGTTTACCTTGAAGATTATTTACTTATGGACTTAGGGTCAATTTTAACTCCAGGACTCATTGTAGTAGAGATTGTTACACTCTTTACATAAGTACCTTTTGCTGCAGTTGGTTTTAATTTTAGAATAGAATTTAATACTTCATTTGCATTATCTGAGATTTTGTCGTTTTCGAATGAAATACGAGCAACTCCAGTATGAACAATACCGTATTTGTCTACTTTAAAATCAATTTTACCCGCTTTAACTTCTTGGACTGCTTTACCGACCTCCATTGTAACAGTACCTGTTTTTGGATTAGGCATTAAACCTCTAGGGCCTAAAATTTTACCTAATGCTCCAATCTTCGGCATTACACTTGGCATTGTAATAATTACATCGATATCCGTCCAACCGCTTTTTATTTTATCTAGATATTCATCTAAACCAAAATAATCAGCTCCGGCTGCTTTAGCTTCTTCTTCTTTATCTGGTGTACAAAGAACAAGAACTTTTTTAGTTTTACCTGTACCGTGTGGTAAAGTAACAATACCTCTTACCATTTGGTTAGCTTTACGAGGATCAACTCCCAAACGAACATCGATATCAACCGATGAATCAAACTTGGTATAAGTTATTTCCTTTAAAACTTTTACAGCTTCTTCTAAAGAGTACATCTTTGTAGCATCAAATTTTGCTAAAGCCTCTTTTTGTTTTTTCGATAATTTTGCCATTTGCTGTGAAAAAATTTCTAATTAATACTCGTTAAAGTTATTCTTTAACTGTGATACCCATACTTCTTGCTGTACCTCTTACAATGCTCATAGCAGATTCAATTGTGAAACAGTTTAGGTCAACCATTTTTGCTTCAGCAATTGCTAATACTTGATCATTTGTAATTGAAGCAACTTTATTTCTATTTGGTTCTGGTGAACCAGATTTCAATTTAGTTACTTCTTTAAGTTGAACAGCAACAGGTGGGGTTTTAACTACAAAATCAAATGATTTATCAGCATAAACAGTAATAATAACAGGTACAATCTTGCCCATTTGGTCTTGTGTACGTGCATTAAACTGCTTGCAAAACTCCATTATATTAACACCCTTTGCTCCTAAAGCAGGACCAACTGGTGGTGATGGATTTGCAGCACCTCCTTTAATCTGTAGTTTAATTAATCCTGCAACTTCTTTTGCCATTTTGTGACTTGTGCTTAAAGATTATTAAAAAAATTAATTATAATTACTCTTTTTCAACTTGAACGAAAGAAAGTTCAACTGGAGTTTTACGACCAAATATTTTAACCGTAACTTTCAATTTTTTCTTTTCATTATTAATTTCCTCTATTGTACCAGAGAAATTACTAAATGGACCATCAACAATCTTAACCGATTCTCCAATAATAAATGGATCACTTAGTTCTTCTGTCTGTCCAATTAGCTCATCTACCTGACCAAGAATTCTCTTTACTTCCGCTTCTTGCAGAGGGACTGGAGTACCATTCTTTTCAGAAAGAAAATTAATAATATTAGTAATTCCTTTAATAGTATGTGCGATTTCACCAACCAAATTAGCTTCTATCAATACATAACCAGGAAATAGGTTCCTTTCTTTAGTAACTCTTTTTCCATTACGTACTGAATAAACTTTTTCAGTAGGAATTAATACTTGAGAAACATACTCTTGTAAGCCAAGTCTAGTAATTTCATTTTCTAAATACTCTTTAGCTTTTTTTTCTTTACCAGCTATTGCCCTAACAACATACCATTTCTTAGATTGTTCACTCATATATTAAAGATAATTGAAAATGATGTAATCATCAAAATAAATAATTGATTTCTCTATATATCTCTGACTATTCAGTCGGTGGGAAGCAAGATATATAGAAATATGATAACAACTAAGCCATCATATTATATAAATATCCAAGTACGCCTTTCCACAACAATGTTGGATGAACTCCTGTTACCATATCCATAAAAAATATAATTAGGGCTATAATAAGAGAAGCCACAAATACTACAATTGTACTATTTTGTAACTCTGCCATTGTTGGCCACGACACCTTATGCATAAGTTCGTCGAAGCTTTCCTTTACGTAATTAATTATCTTTGACATCAATATTTATTTTTATTTATTAGCAGGGGCAGAGAGATTCGAACTCCCATCAACGGTTTTGGAGACCGCTATTCTGCCGTTGAACTATGCCCCTAAAAATAGTGGAAATAAACTTTCCACTATAATATTATTTAGTCTAATATTTCAGTTACTTGACCTGCACCTACTGTTCTACCACCTTCACGGATAGCAAACTTTAAGTTCAAGTTCAATGCAATTTCAGCAATTAGATCTACATTGATTACTAAGTTGTCACCAGGCATAACCATTTCTACACCTTCTGGTAAAGTGATTTCTCCTGTAACGTCAGTTGTTCTAAAATAGAACTGAGGACGATATTTGTTATGGAATGGAGTATGACGTCCACCTTCTTCTTTCTTTAAGATAACAACAGAAGCTTTAAATTTCTTGTGAGGTTTTACTGAACCAGGTTTAGCAATAACCATACCACGACGAATTTCTTCTTTAGCAACACCTCTAAGTAATAAACCTACGTTATCTCCAGCTTCACCTCTATCTAATATCTTACGGAACATTTCAACTCCTGTAACAACAGATTTTAATTTTTCAGCACCCATACCGATAATATCAACAGGATCACTTGAATTAATTACACCTGTTTCAATACGACCAGTAGCAACAGTACCACGACCAGTAATAGAGAATACATCTTCAATAGGCATTAAGAATTCTTTATCAACATCTCTTTTTGGAAGTGGAATCCATGTATCAACTGCCTCCATTAATTCCATGATTTTTTCAACCCAAACTGGTTCGTTATTTAATCCACCTAAAGCAGATCCACGAATAACAGGAGTGTTTTCACCATCAAATTGATAGAATGATAATAAATCACGAATTTCCATTTCAACTAAGTCTAATAACTCAGGGTCATCAACTAAGTCAACTTTATTCATGAAAACTACTAAACGAGGCACACCTACTTGACGTGCTAAAAGGATATGTTCACGAGTTTGAGGCATTGGACCATCAGTAGCAGCAACTACGATGATTGCACCATCCATTTGAGCAGCACCAGTAACCATGTTCTTTACGTAGTCAGCGTGACCTGGACAGTCTACGTGAGCGTAGTGACGAATAGCTGTTTGATACTCAACGTGAGCAGTGTTAATAGTGATACCTCTTTCTTTTTCCTCTGGAGCAGAGTCAATAGAATCAAAAGACTTTACTTCACAAAAACCTTTAGATGCTAATACTGTTGTAATAGCAGCTGTCAAAGTTGTTTTACCGTGGTCAACGTGACCAATTGTACCGATGTTAACGTGGGGTTTCGAACGGTCGAATTTTTCTTTAGCCATAATAATTGACGTATTAATATTTGTTAAACTGTTTTCTATATATTTCTTAATAAAAAAAGAGCCATTGACGAGACTTGAACTCGTGACCCCTTCCTTACCAAGGAAGTACTCTACCACTGAGCTACAACGGCTTATTTATGCCAATAAGAACGAGTCAGAAATATCCAACTCGCTCTTTTTGAAGCTTGAGCGGAAGACGGGGCTCGAACCCGCCACCTATAGCTTGGAAGGCTATCGCTCTACCAAATGAGCTACTTCCGCTTGAATAAAAACAGACCCAGATTATTATTATTTCGAATAATAAACAGTTCCATTAGTGGGGAGGGCTGGATTCGAACCAGCGAAGGCGTCGCCAACAGATTTACAGTCTGCCCCATTTAGCCACTCTGGAACCTCCCCTAATTTTGAGCCGATGGAGGGATTCGAACCCCCGACCAGCTGATTACAAATCAGCTGCTCTGGCCAACTGAGCTACATCGGCATTCCCATTCTTTTTTCAAAGGGACTGCAAAATTAGAAACATTTTTTGAAACAACCAAATTTTTTAAAAGAAATATCCTTTTTTAATCGGTTGAAACAAATTTCAAAGAGCAGTTACTTTTTTCAAAAGCGATTGCAAAGGTATAAACATTATTTATTTCTACCTAATTTTTCAATCGAAAAATACCGATTTATTTACACAAAAACACTACATAATTATTAATGAATAAATTAAGGAAATTAGCTTCATAATCATTCTTCAATCTGATGACAAAATTTTATTTCTTTTAGTTCAACTTCTATCTTTCTATTATCTCTTTTCTCTAATATCAAGTAGCCAAATTCATTCACATCAAGAATTCTTGCCCATATATATTCATTTTTATAATAGTATTTTGCCCAGACATTATAGTATAAGAGATTTAATTTATACTTATCGTTTAGCTCTTCAGCTTTTCCTTCAATAAGCATAATTTCTCTGTGTCTTATGCAATCCAATAACTCAATCAAACAATCATTTATAATAAAATCTAAATTTGTTTCTATTTTAAGAGAGGTTGGATTTGGTGCATATTTAAAAACTATCTGATTTATATTCAGCCCTATCCCACAGATAGCGTTAGTATACTCCATTCCGCAAACCTTATTTTGAATCAATATACCACAGATTTTATTTCCTCCGACGTATATATCATTCGGCCATTTAATATGTACATTTGAAACATATTTACTCAAAAAATCATATACCCCAAGAGAAATCACTTGAGTAATTTTGAATTGGTCAATAATCGAAATATAATTTGGTTTAAGTAATATCGAGCAAGTAATATTCTTATCATCCTCGCTCTCCCACCTGTTTTCTCCTTGTCCCCTCCCTTTCTCTTGAGATTTAGAGGCAATAATTGTCCACTCAGAAAGCTTCTCTGTATCTAAAGAATTAAGATATGACTGAGTTGAATCTACACACTCCAGCCAGATAATATTATATTTATTTTTCATATATCCCAATAGGTTGATAAGCTGCAAATTTACAATAATATATATTACCCGAAAAAGAACCTACCAATATAAAAACAAATCCCCTAACCCAAAATGAAACACCGTAACTCCAAACCCTTTGCTATTAAAAAAACTCAACTGACTTGGTCTATATTTATAGTTTGAATCGAAATTACCTTTTAAGTGGGGCAAGTGGAGGTAAGTGGGGGTAAGTGGGGGTAAAATGCAATTTAAAAGTATTCTTATAAAATATTTTATTCGCAAATAAAAAAATATCAAAGCAGAAAAAAATTACAAAGGAGCTATAAAATCTCGATTTACCCCCACTTACCTCCACTTACCCCCACTTATTTAATATATATTTATTAATATTTGCATTCCTTAATAATGTTGAAATAGATAAAAAAACGACAAAAAACATCAATTTGGTAGAGGCAAGTAGAGGCAAGTAGAGGTAAAAATGCATTTTAAAAACTCTCTTATAAAATATAATTCTCAAATATTTTTTTCGAAGTAGAAATAAAAAAATTGCAATAGAACTTATAAATCTCAATTTACCCTCTACTTGCCTCTACTTGCCTCTACTTTTTTAGTAATAGTTCAAGTAAATTAAATGTAATTAATAATATCGAAAGAAAAAAATAAGAACAAAAATCCACCAAAAAAACATAAAAATCCAGCCCAAAATCACCAATTTTGACCAAAATAAGCGATTTTTAGAGCAAAAAATAATACCAAAATAGAATAAGATTCCACAAAAATAGAATCTTATTCTATTTTTCTAGAACAAGGATCTATTTTTTTAGAATAAGGAGATAGAATAGGGTTAAGGTAGGTTAAGGTTAAAAATGAAAATAAAAACTCTTTTAAAAACTATTATCACACAAATAAATATTTTTTTAATGAGGAAAATAAAAAAAACGTAATAGACCTTTAAAATCTAAATTTTGCCTTAACCTACCTTAACCCACCTTAACCCATTTAATAGTATATAAGAGATATTAGCGACACTTAACAATATTGCAAGAAGAAACAAGAACAAAAAAAGCAGAAAAATTAAATACATAATTATAAAGGGGAGGATTATATTAATTATATAATCAATATCTAAATTATTTTTAATATCTTTGATTTTTAATTACAAAGCATCAACGATACTAAATGAAAACAAAAAATATAGAACAATTGATTAACACTTCGTTATTATACATAAAAAGCCATATTCTTCTAATTGCAATATCAATATTAATTATTTTCTCATGGTTCGTCTTTGAACCATTTTGGCTGGACTTAATAAATAAATTATTAGTTGTCCCTATAATATCAAAGCTGACTGACAAATCTTCTTTCTGGCTATTTATTTTTGCTTTTTCTCTAATAACTATTTATTATCTTGCTGTTTATAAATACGAGAAAAGATTTTTGAAAAGTAGATTTATTATTTTCATTGCTGCATCTGTGCTCTACTCAATTTGCTTATCAAGCAATTATTGGATTTTCAACAGTTTGAATGGTTCAATATGTCTTTCTTACGCTAATATCATTTATTACCCATTGATTTGTGAAGTATTTATTTATATAATAAGATATAAAAAATCAAAAATAGATGCTAACGCAGAAAATGAAACTTCAACAAAGCTAATCTATGAAGATATTTGCACAGAAGAATCCGATGACACGTATAACAGAAAAGAGTATATTAAATCTATTACTAATGTTATAGCAAATAATTTTTTTGATAGAGGTAGTTTTGCTATAGGTATTAATGGCTGTTGGGGGAATGGTAAAAGTAGTTTCGTGTATAAAATAATGGATGAAATTAATAATAAAGCTAATAACGAATGTTTAATAATTGAATTTAAGCCATGGTATTGTAAAAACTCTAACGATATTATAGAAGAATTCTTTAGTATCTATAGAGAAAAGATATCTGTTCATATCCCTTGCTTATCCTCGGAAATAAAAAAATATAAAAATTCCTTACTGAATATTGCAAGTTCTAAACTAGGCTTTAATCTTGCAGATATTTCCCCATTTTTTCACCAAAGCAACATACAGGGACAATACGACGAAATATCAAAAATACTAAAAGGGACAAAATTAAATGTACTAATAGTCATAGACGATTTAGATAGACTTGATGGCGTTGAAATAATAGAAGTATTAAAACTAATAAGAAATAGTGCTAATTTCCCTTATACTCAGTTTATTGTAGCTTATGATAAAGAATATATAAAAAATACTTTATCCGACAATAATATTGCAAAGCCTGAAAAATACTTGGAAAAAATATTCAATTTAGAAATAATCCTACCAAAATTTCATGAGAGAATTATTTGCGAGGAATTATTTCAATTATTAAAGGAGAATATCAAATTATCCAATAACAAAGAAATGTCAGATGAAGAATTGGAAAGTTTGGTTTATACGAGCATAGACACTTATATAGATAAAGAAGATAAATATTATCTTATACCAAAGATATTGGAAACAAAAAGAGATGTAATTCGCTTTACCAATTCATTCACTTTAAATTTTCAAGCATTTAAAGATAGTAAAACTGACATTCATATCAACATCAGAGACTTGTTCTTTATCGAGTTAATAAGATATGGTTACTATAACCTATATGAGATTTTAAGAGACAATCCATTATTGATTCTTGATTTATATTTTACTCATAAAACATATTCATATAAATGGAAAGATTTCCCAAGTGAAGTAGAAGACAAACTAGATAATCAGGCAGATGAAAATGAAAAAAATACGCTAACAAGGTTTATCGATGAAGGAAAAATATTTGTTTTCAGATTTTTTATGGAAAAGCTATTCTACAACAATAATTCAGATAATAACATTTCGCATCTTAGAAATTTTGATAAATATTTTGCATTTCAATTGGATAAAAAATGTATAACCAATCAGGAATTTATTGACATTATTGATAAAGAAAATGCTGTCGAAAAAATTGAAGAATGGTTCCGTACAAAACATAAGAAAGAAATTGAAGAAAAATTATTTTATTGTCTTACATTGATAAGAAAAAAAGACAATCCAAATGACACAAGTTATATATTATCATATAAGATTATATATTCCCTCTATGAAAAATTATTTGAATCAAAAAATCAGGACTTACTTCTGGAAGTACTTAATTCCATTGAATCCCATATTAGAAAAATGCTAGTTATAGATATTGATCATTTAATTTGCCTATTAGAATTATGGATGAATATTCTACAAAATAAAAATTTAGAAACATTTATAACAGGAATAAAAGACTCGGATATGTTAATGTCTATTTTATTAAAGGGAAATTTAAGAGTCGGACCTACAGACTTAAATTGTTCAATGATTGAAAAAGCTTTAACGGAGACAAAAGCTCCTATGCAAATATCTGAGATGATAAGCATATTTCTCGAAAACCAGAATAAATCTAATATTTCTAAAGACAAACTTACAATTCCAATAAGTGGTTTATATGAAATACAAAAGTCATATCTTAATAAGTACATAAAAAATCCAGATCCTAATATCAGCTCATATAAATTATTTAATTATTATGCCTATAATAACCCGAATCAAATAACAGAAATTTTAAAAAACTATAAAGAGTATATTTTAACTGAACGAAATGATTATCTAAACCATTTATTCAATAAAATCGTATCATCTGACCCTGAATGGTTTGTAATTAATATTGAACCGTTTTATTCCCAATTTTTTAATATACCAGAAGAGCTGGATACATTTTTATCTAGCAATATATCAAATGAAAATAGCAATAATATTCGGGCAAGAAACTTTTGGGAGATATTTAAAAATAATGACTTTAAAGAAATCACTTTCAAAAATCAAGGGACATATGAAGATATGGTCAAAAATAATTTTAATTACGAAAGAAAAAAACTAGATGAGCTACTAGATATTCAAAATAGATTGAATAGGTTTGAGTCAATATCCATTGGTGGTGGTTATTTGAATTATATAAAGACAGGAATAGAGGAAATTGAAACTAGCCTCGAAAGTAATAATTTATATATTCGACTCAGAGGGGATATAATAGAACAAATAAAAAACCTAAAAATAAAAATTGATTCTAGGAGTTGATTTATTTCGGCTCCCTTTCTTTGTTTATGGGGTAATGATATTAAGCAAACTTTTTTGATTGAAAAATAAATTGTAATTTTGCACCTCAAAAAATATAAATATGTTAGATAAATTAGAAGCCATACACTCAAGGTATTTAGATATTGAAGAAAACATGAATAAGCCAGATGTTATGGCTGACATGAAACGCTATGTTAAACTGAACAAGGACTACAAGGATCTTCAGCCAATAATAGCTGCATACAAAGAATATAAGAACATCATCGAAAATATTGAAAACGCTAGAGAATTATTGAATACTGAGAAAGATGATGATTTTCGCGAAATGGCCAAAGAAGAACTAAACGCATTAATAGCAAGAAAAGATCAGATGGAAGAAGATGTTCGTCTAATGCTTATTCCTTCTGACCCACAAGACAACAAAAATGCAATCGTTGAGATTAGAGCTGGAGCTGGTGGAGATGAAGCTAGTATATTTGCCGGCGATTTATATAGGATGTATATTAAATTCTTTGAGAAGAAAGGATGGAAAGTTGAACTAGTTGATTTCACTGAAGGAACAGCAGGAGGATATAAAGAAGTTGTCTTAAATGTAAGTGGAGAAGCAGTATATGGACAAATGAAATATGAATCTGGAGTTCATCGTGTTCAAAGAGTACCTCAGACTGAAACTCAAGGACGTGTTCATACATCTGCAGCATCGGTTGTTGTACTTCCAGAGGCAGAAGAATTTGATGTAGATTTAAAAGTTTCTGATATAAGAAAAGATACTTTTTGCTCCTCAGGACCTGGTGGACAATCTGTAAATACAACATACTCTGCAATACGTCTAACTCATATTCCAACTGGAATAGTTGTTTCTTGTCAAGACCAAAAATCTCAGATAAAAAACCTAGAAAAGGCAATGGTTGTACTAAGAACAAGATTATTCGAGCTTGAGTATAGCAAATACCTAGATGAAATATCTTCAAAACGTAAAACCATGGTATCCACAGGAGATAGATCTGCAAAAATTAGAACGTATAATTATCCTCAATCAAGAGTAACAGACCATCGTATTAACTATACAATGTATAATCTAGCTGTATTTATGGATGGGGATTTACAAGATATCCTTGATGCATTACAACTAGCGGAAAATGCAGAAAGATTAAAAGAAGCCATAGGATAATTCATTCTTACAACATTCGAAAGCAATATTTAAGGTTTTCATGCGTTTAGAAGTTTTACAACATAATATTTCTCGCATGAAAACTTTTTCTTTTTTTAGGAATCGATACATACAAATTGTTTTTTCATTAATCATTATTATCGACCTTTCTTCTTTTGTTGAAGTAAAAGGTCAATTTCCAAACGTTCCTATTGGAAGTTGGAGAGACCACTTATCTTATTATCAAACCCAAAAACTTACAAAGGTTGAAAATAAAATTTTAGTATCTGCCAAGAGTGCTATGTTTTTCTATGACAAAGACGATAAATCTGTGGAAAGATTTTCAAAGGTAAATGGATTAACTGATGCAGGAATTAGAACTCTGTCATACGATAATCAGTCGAAATGCATAGTTGTTGCATATGAAAATTCTAATATAGATATTATTTATAAAGATAAAGTATATAATATCCCTGATGTAAAAATTCGCTCAATTGAGGGGAGTAAACTAATTAACAATATAACTTTCCACAATAATAAAGCATATCTCTCTTGTGGATTTGGAATCGTTGTAATAGACTTACTAAGAAAGGAAATATACGATACATATTATATTGGGGAGAATAGTTCTAAGATAAATGTAAATAATGTAGTAATATATGAAGACACTATCTTTGCCGCTACGGTAAATGGGATTTTAAAGGCTCCATATAACTCAAATACATTAGCCGCAAGTCAGACGTGGATAGGACTTGATAATGCACCTGCCAATAATAAAAAAGAAGTCCAATTCTTTTTCCAATACAAAAACAAACTCGTTGCAGCTATAAAAAGACACTCAAGTGACAACTACGATGTTTTTATTAGAAACAATAATACATGGGATACCATTTTTTCTGACCATTTATTATATTGGATAAAACCAAGTGAAGATTATCTAATAGAAAAAACTTGGATGGATCCTGGACAAGCTATCGTTATATATGATGAAAATAAAACTATTGTTAGGTATTTTGACGTAACTTGGAGTAGTATAATAAATAGCTACAACAATTCAATGATTAAACCAGAATTTGGAGACGTATTAGTTGACGGAGATATGGCATGGTTTTCTCACGAAAGAGCTGGAGGACTAATTCAGTTAGACAATTTCATAGAAAATAATATAGCTAATTCAATATTTCCAAACGGACCACTTTCAAATGATGTTTTTTCAATTACAGCATCAAATGATGGAACAATATATGTGGCACCAGGGGGAAAAGATATCCAAAATGCACCTATAGGCTTGCTGGCAAATGTATATTACTTCGATGGTTATTATTGGGATTGCATTAAGAATTTTGGTTCGCAAGATACTTTGAGAGATATTATAAATATATCTATCGATCCAAATAATCCAAAGAGACTTATGGCTTCATCATGGTGGAATGGAGTCATAGAGATTATTGATAATAAATTTACTAAGGTATATAATAATGATAACACCAATGGAACATTAGAATCTAGTTATGGTTATAGAATTGCAGGAGTGCAATTTGATGCCTCTGGGAATTTAATTATTGCGAATTCTCAATCCACAAAAGGATTATGCTACTTGACCTATAAGAACGTATGGGGAGGTTTTAATACTTTTGATTATATAGGCAAAGATGAGATTCTAGGACTGATGCTTGATAGATTTAATTATGGGAATTACTATAAATTCATCTGGACAATGAGTAATAAAATCCTAGCCTTAGATAATAATGGGAATACAATTCAAGTCGACCCAAACAATGGATCAAAAGACCAATCTAATGCAGTTAACTGTATGGTGCAAGACCAAGAGGGGGAGGTATGGATAGGTACAGACAAGGGTATAAAAGTTATATATTCATTAGATAATCTTTATGAAAAAGATGCTCATGGTAAATCAAATGTTACTTGTAATAATATTATTTATCAAGAAGATGGAATAGCTCAATATCTACTAAACTTTGAAAACGTAAATTGTATAATGGTTGACGGAGGAAATAGGAAATGGATAGGAACCGAAAGAAATGGAATATTTGTATATTCACCAAATGGGGATAAACAACTATATCATTTCACAGCAGAAAATAGCCCATTGATTTCTAACAGAGTCGTTTATATGGCGCAACAGCCAATAAGTGGAGAGGTATATATAGCAACAGATAGAGGAGTTGTTTCTTATAAGGCTGAATCAACGCAAGGAGAAGAAGAAGCTGGGGAATTAATACCTTACCCAAATCCTGTCAAACCAGACTATAATGGAGTTATTGCAATAAAGGGATTTGTTTCTGACTCTGATGTTAGAATTACTGATATTGCAGGTAATTCTGTTGCTCACTTAAAATCAATTGGTGGTCAGGCCGTTTGGAATGGGAAAAACTTTAAAGGGGAAAGAGTTAGCAGTGGAGTTTACTTAATCTTTGGTTCTGCACTAGAAGGAGAACAAACCGCTTCAGGAAAAATACTATTTATTAGATAGTTTAAAATGGATTTATTCAAAACCAGAGGAATTGTTTTTAGTGTAATACCATATTCAGAATCAAGTATAATTGTAAAAATATTTACAGAAGAGTTTGGAATAAAATCATATATTATCAAGGGTGCAAGAAATTCAAAAAGTAGTCTACGCTCTAATATATTTCAGCCCTTACAAATCTTAGATCTTGAGGTTTATAATAACCCTAAAAAAAACCTACAAATAATAAAAGAGGCTAAGTTGGATTACAGCATCTACTCTATTTCATCAGACATTAAGAAAACTACTTTAGCTTTTTTTATTGCAGAAATAGTAAACCATTGCATAAAAGAAGAAGAAAAAAATATCTATATATATTCTTTTATTGAAGATACGATAATCTCACTTAATAATCTTGAATATGATTTTTCAATATTTCATCTAAACTTTCTCTTAAATCTCTCAGAACTCTTAGGCTTTAAGCCAATGAATGACTACTCAAATGAAAACAAATATTTTGATTTATCTAAAGGGCATTTCAGTTCTTTACCTCCAGTTAGTAACTTATACCTTTCATTAGAAGAATCTCTTCTATTATCAAATCTATTATCAATAGTAGATGATAATACTAAGAATAAATCAAAACTTAGTTTCGCAAAGGAAGAAAAATCGAAGCTACTCAATATTCTAATCCAATTCTATGAAATTCATATCATAGACTTTTCAAAGATTAAATCTCAACAAGTTCTTTCCACAATTCTACACTAAATAAAAAAAGCTACCCTAATTGAGTAGCTTTGATTGTATCGAATAAAAAATCCTATTCTGCTATTTCTTCCTTTGATTCTTCTTTTTCGTTTAAATCAATAAGACCCTTTGAATTCAAAAGATTATACCAAGTAAATAGCTTCTTCATATCAGAAATATATACTCTATCTTGGTCGAAATTAGGTAACACCTCTCTCATATAAGCAAGAATCTGTTTATTATCAGATTTAGAGCTAATACATTCTTTACCATCTTCTTTAGTAAAGATAGTTTGAAACACTTTAGTTAAAGGAACATCTTCCTCTGTAGTAAAAATACTAATATCTTCTAAAGAGCTTATTCTTTCGTTAGAGAATGCAGGTTGACGTTTTCCATCAACTAATGATTCCACCAAAGCTCCATTTTTAGTTTGAGAAACCAATAAGAATAAACCTGGTTTCCCTGAAATAGATAAAATCTTGCTTAAGTCCATATAAATTAAATGTGTTATTAATTAATTAAGTGTTATATAACCTCTATTCTTTCTTCCCAAACCTCAACAACATCTCCTGGCTTAATCTTAGCTCTTTTTCTAAGATCCACTTCCCCATTTACCTTTACCTCGCCAGCAAGCACCATATCTTGAGCTGCTCCACCTGTTTCTGCAATTCCTACAACTTTTAAAAGTTGTATTAGTTGTATAAATTCATCTTTCTTTCTTAACTCAAAAGTTGTTGTCATAATAATATTGTTTATAGGCTATTCTAGCCATTAAAAATTAAGGTGCAAATATACAATCTTTCTTTGTTTACAAACGCTAAAAAGGTATTTTTATTGAATAAAAAAGCCCTTAAGTTTAACTTAAGGGCTAAAATATATTTTAAAAGACTTTAGAAATTACTTCGCAACTCTTTCTAACCATTTAAGCATAAATATCATAGTCATCATTGATATTGTACAAACAACAACAAATACTGTCCATGTTAACCAAATTGGAATATTACTATAAAGGATAGCTCCGATAAACAATAATTGGTTACCAACAGCAGTAGCACATAACCAAAGACCTTGCATTAAGCCTTGGTATTTAGGTGGTGCAACTCTTGATACAAATGAAATTCCAAGTGGAGATATAAATAACTCAGCAATTGTAAGAATAACATATGTACCAATTAATAAGAAAGGAGTAACTCTTTGAGCATCTGTTAGAGGTGTTCCACCTAAATCTGGATTGATTGCAGCATTTAACGGAAGATTAGAGAAATAAGATCCAACTGCCATTACAACAAATCCTAATGCAGCTATACCCATACCTATTGCTATCTTTTTTGGAGTTGATGGTTCCTTGCCTTTAGCAGATAACCATCCAAATAAAGCCATAACAACAGGAGTAAGTAAAACAACACAAAGAGGGTTAAAAGATTGGAAAATTTCAGCTCCTTGAATTCTAGTAAATCCTAAGTTGATATTAATCATACTAAGGTCAGTATATTCTTGAGCAAATTTTGTTAGGGTTAAACCATTTTGATGGAATGAGAACCAAAAGAAAATTACAACACCAAATACTGCAAATAATGCATACATACGTTGGCGAATTTCCTTTGCTTCCATAGCAACTGTCTTGCCATTAGCATCAACCTTTGTTGCTTCAATTAAAGCTTCATTTCCTGTTGGGAAGTATTTTTTGTTTACAAGATAAACTACCAATGAAATTGCCATTGCAAAAATAGCAACACCAAATGCCCAGTTAAAACCTTCATTGAAAACATTCAAATAGCTTTTAGCAAATAATGTTATATCTGTATATCCTACCTCAGAAGCATATTGTGAAAGTTGAGTAGCCGATTCTGTTTTTCCAGCTAAATAGCTATGACAAAGTGCAGGAAGTTCTGATTTGTAAACAAAACCAGCTTTTGCAACCCACCAGTTTCTTATTCCAACTGCCATTAATGGAGCAAAAATAGCACCAACATTAATAAACATATAGAATAAAGAAAAACCAGCATCTCTCATTTTTGAGTATTCTGGCTTGTCATACATCTTTCCAACAAGTGCTTGAAGGTTACCTTTAAATAAACCATTACCAAAAGCAATAGTGAATAAACCTACTAATGTTAATCCTAAGAAAAGAACTTTGTTTTGAACTGGTGTTGGAGAAGGAATAGCCATTAAAACGTATCCGAAAGCCATAATACACAAACCAACTAATATTGTTCCTTTAAAGTTTTTAGTCTTATCTGCAACAATACCCCCAACAAGAGCAAGGAGATAAATTAATGCATAAAAAACCGAATAGATTAAACCAGCAGATGTGGTATCTAACGCATACTTAGATTGTAGAAAAAGGAGCAAAATAGCCATCATTGTGTAGAAACCAAATCGCTCTCCCATATTCGCAAGTGCGGCAGCTAAAAGCCCTTTTGGGTGATTTTTAAACATAGATTTTTTGATTTAAATTATTAATTATTTGAACTGTTTTTCAGATTTAACGTGCAAATATACTGCAACTTATTTAATTATCCTAACATTAATTTCCAAAAAAAGAACAATTATTAGTACTTTTGTCTGAGAATAAATGAGTTTGAAAAAAATAAGATTGATGCAAAAAAATATTTCAGAAAGAATTATACTTGGTATTGACCCAGGAACTAATATATTAGGCTATTCTGTTATTGAACAAAAAGGAAAGGATATTAGACTGATTGAGATGGATGTGCTTAAGCTTGGTAAGATTGAAGATATGTCAACAAGGATGAAAGAATTGTTTGATTGCATCATAAATATTATTGACAAATATCATCCAGACACACTTGCTATTGAAGCTCCTTTCTTTGGCAAAAACGTTCAATCTATGCTTAAACTTGGAAGAGCACAAGGACTATGTATTGCCGCAGCCTTTTCTAGGAGCATGCCTTTTATGGAATATTCTCCAAGGAAAATCAAGCAATCTATTACTGGTAATGGAGCTGCCTCTAAAGAGCAGGTTGCAATTATGCTCCAAAGAACATTAAAATTTGAAGAAATGCCTAAATACTTAGATGCAACTGATGCCTTGGCTGTAGCTGTATGCCATGCTTACCAGAAAGATATAATTATTGAAAATACTGAGAATCCAAAGAAAAAAGGAAGACAATCCTCTTCTTGGACAGCCTTCCTTTCAAATAATCCTGATAAAGTATTATAGTCTATTTCCCTTCAAGGATAATTACTATTTCTCCTTTTATTGATTTTGAACCAAAGTATTCTATTAATTCTGCAAGCGTTCCTCTCTTATTTTCTTCAAACATCTTAGATATTTCTCTACTAACACATGCTCTTCTTTCTTCTCCAAGATACTCTGCAAACTGAGTTAGAGTCTTTATTAATCTATGCGGTGATTCGTAGAATATCATTGTTCTCTCTTCTTCAACCAAGGATTCAAGCTTTGTTTGTCTGCCTTTCTTGTGTGGGATAAATCCTTCGAAGCAAAACCTATCGCAAGGGAGTCCTGAATTTACTAATGCAGGAACAAAAGCCGTTGCTCCTGGAAGACACTCAACCTCAATATCATTTTTTATTGCCTCTCTAACCAAAAGAAATCCTGGGTCAGATATAGCAGGTGTGCCAGCATCTGTAATAAGAGCGATGTTCTCCCCCATCTTAAGCCTTTCAATTACTCTTGCTAACTGCTCATGTTCATTAAACATATGATGAGCCTGACAAAAAGTATCTATCTCGAAATGTTTTAATAATGGTTTAGATGTCCTTGTGTCTTCAGCAAGAATTAAATCAACCTCCTTCAATACTCTTATTGCTCTAAAGGTAATATCCTCAAGATTTCCAATTGGAGTTGGTACAAGATAGAGTTTGGACATATAATATATTGTTTATTAATTAAAAAGATTTGAACCCTATTATTTCTCTAACCTCAGAAATTGTTTTTCTAGCACTCTCTCTTGCTTTTTCAGAACCATGACGAACAACTCTTCTTAGATATTCCGAATCATTCTCAACCTCTTTTATTCTTTCTCTTATTGGAGTTGTAAAGGCAATCATATCTTCTGCTAGTTGCTTCTTCATATCTCCATATCTAATTGAGCAGTCATTATATTTTTCATCGAAAAACTTAATTGTATCCTCAGTAGAAACAAGCTTCATTAGTGAAAAAACATTCTCAATCTCCTGTGGCTTTGCTTGATTAGGCTCAGTTGGACCAGAGTCAGTCTTTGCCCTCATTATCTTCTTTTTCATAACCTCAGGTTCATCAACAAAGAAAATAGCATTTCCCTCACCTTCACTCTTACCCATCTTTCCACTTCCATCAAGACCCGGTATCTTCACCAATTCTTCTCCGAAATTATAGGCAACTGGCTCAGGAAAATAATCAACCTTATACATATTATTGAAACGAGAAGCAAAGGTACGAGTCATCTCAAGATGTTGTTCTTGGTCTTTTCCCACTGGAACATGAGTTGCTCTATGAATAATAATATCAGCAGCCATTAGTGTTGGGTAAGTAAGTAGCCCTGCATTAACATTATTAGGATTTTGTCTTACCTTATCCTTAAATGAAGTAACCCTTTCCAACTCTCCTAAATAAGCATTCATATTTAGAAACATATAGAGTTCTGCCGTCTCTGGTAATTCACTTTGAACATAGATTGTCGCCTTTTCTGGGTCTAGTCCACAGGCTAAGTATTGAGAAAGTATTGTTCTAACATTTTTATGCAAATCCGCAGGATTTGGATGAGTAGTTAGAGAATGATAATCAGCAATAAAGAAATAACAATTATGTTTATCCTGTAATTTAATAAAGTTTCTAAGCGCACCAAAATAATTGCCTAGATGTAAATTGCCCGTAGGGCGCATTCCGCTTACAATTGTTTCCATAGGATGCAAAGATAAAACAAAAAAATAAATCTAAGCATAAGAATATTCCTAATATAATTTGAATAGGATTTGATATAAACTTAGCCAAATCAAGTATAAGATTACAAAGATTTGATTTAAGATTACTAAGATGTACATTTAAAATTACTAAGATGCACATCTTAGCTCGGTGAGATGTACATCTTAGCTTCTTAAGATGCACATCTTAGAACCGTGAGATGTACATCTTAGCAAAATTAAACTTGATATAAATAATCTCAAATCAAATCCCATGAATTTTAAATCAAATATACAAGAGCTTTGTCTTGATTTAAATTGCATATGATATAATTACTTATTTTGTAGTAGAAGTGTTGTATTTTTGATGGTTTGATTTTTATTTCTTATATTTGCAAGTTAAATAATAAGGAAATATGTCAGGTAAAAAAACAGAAAACGTGTTATCTCAAGCAATGACTGAGATTGCAATCAAAGGAATTTTAGAGAAAAAAGGAAAAGATATTACAATAATTGACTTGCGTAATGTAGAAGGATCTTTATTCGATTACTATGTAGTTTGCACAGGAAACTCCCCTTCTCACGTTGATGCTATTAGTGAATCGGTAGATAAAGAAATTAAGATTGCAACAGGTATTGACCCAAAAAGAGTTGAAGGAATGCAAAACTGCATGTGGGTATTACTTGACTATTTTGATGTTGTAATACATGTAATGCTTGAGGAAGCAAGAGATTTCTATAGAATTGAAGCTATGTGGAAAGATGCTCCTCAAACACATATTGAGAATGTTGAATAATTTATAAAAAGTATAATGGATAATAAGTCTAACGATAAAAATAAAAAAAGTTTCAAATCACCTCTTGGAAATAATCCTAAATTCAAGTTTAATATCTACTGGATTTATGGTGCAGTATTTCTAATTCTTGGAATAATGTGGATGACAAATAGTGATGAAACAACTATTAATCGTGAGGTAGATTGGAATAGATTACAGAGGGTTATCCTTGACAAGGATTTTTCAAAAATCAATGTTGTAAACAAAGAATTTGCAGAGGTCTATATCAAGGCAGATGCAATAAAGAATGATACTGCTTACAAAGATTTGAAACCTAAATCTAACTTATTTGGAAACACAGCTTCTCCAAATAATGGTTTCTACATATACAAATTTGTAGACTACCAAGACTTCAGAGAACAATTACAAACCATAGAGAATCAATGGGTGGCTAAGGATACAATAGGAACTATTGACCAAATAAAGAAAAGCCAAATAATTGCTTCAAACAGAATTAATGTTTCTACCGAAAAAAGAGAAAGCTTTTGGAACGATAACTTCTCGTTTATTCTTTCAATAGTTATTATGCTTGTGGTTTGGTTCTTCCTCCTAAGAATGATGCGTGGAGGCAGCTCTGGTGGAGGAATGGGTGGAGGAATTTTCAATGTCGGAAAATCAAAGGCTAGGCTCTATGATAAAAACACAGATACACAAGTAACATTTGCTGATGTTGCAGGTCTTGAAGGAGCAAAGGTTGAAGTAATGGAAATTGTTGACTTCCTAAAGAATCCAAATAAATACACAGACCTTGGGGGTAAGATACCAAAGGGTGCATTACTTGTTGGCTCACCAGGAACAGGAAAAACATTATTAGCTAAGGCTGTTGCTGGAGAGGCTAAGGTTCCTTTCTTCTCTATATCTGGATCTGACTTTGTTGAAATGTTTGTTGGCGTTGGTGCCTCTCGTGTTAGAGACTTATTTAAGACTGCTAAAGAGAAGGCTCCTTGTATTATATTTATCGATGAAATTGATGCAATAGGCAGGGCAAGAGGCAAAAATCTCGCATCTGGTTCTAATGATGAAAGAGAGAATACCTTGAACCAACTTCTAACAGAGATGGATGGTTTTGGAACAAATGCAGGGGTAATTATTCTTGCAGCTACGAATAGAGCAGATATTTTAGATAAGGCACTTCTTAGAGCTGGTCGTTTCGATAGACAAATATATGTTGACCTTCCTGACTTAGAGGAAAGAAAAGCTATCTTTAAGGTTCACTCTAAAAACTTAAAATATGATACCAAAGAGGTTGATTTAGATTTTCTTGCTAAGCAAACCCCAGGTTTTTCGGGTGCAGACATAGCAAATGTTTGTAATGAATCGGCTTTGATTGCCGCTCGTCATAATAAGAAACTAATTGGCAAACAAGATTTCTTAGATGCTGTTGATAGAATAATCGGTGGTCTTGAAAAGAAGAATAAAGTTATTGCTCCAAATGAAAAAAAGACAATAGCTTATCATGAGGCTGGTCATGCTTCTGTAAGTTGGATGTTAGAATTTGGAGATCCTTTGGTTAAGGTTACTATTGTTCCAAGAGGACAAGCTCTTGGTGCAGCATGGTATCTTCCTGAAGAAAGACAGATAACAACAAAGACTCAGATGCTTCATAAAATGATTTCTCTTTTAGGAGGTCGTGCATCGGAAGAGATTGTTTTTGGAGAAGTATCTACTGGAGCCTTGAATGATCTTGAAAGAGTTACGAAGATGGCTTATGCTATGGTTGCATACTATGGACTAAATAGCAAGATTGGAAATCTTAGTTATTACGACTCTTCTGGTCAATCGGAATATGGGTTTACTAAACCTTTCTCTGAAAAGACTGCTGAACAAATCGATGCTGAGATTCATAAAATGATTGAAGAGGCTTATGCTAAGGCTAAGGAAATTCTTATAGATAATAGAGAAAAGGTTGATCGTCTTGCAAAGATATTAGTGGAAAAAGAAGTTATCTTTAAAGAAGATGTTGAAGAGATTTTCGGGAAAAGAACTTTCGATGAACATAAAGAAGAAGTAAAGGATTTAGTTAAAGAAAATCAAGAAACAGACAATCAACAAGAATTACTAGATAAGCAAACTGAAATAATAGACTCTCAAGAATAGATGATGGGTAATTCTGAAAAAGAGAAGGTACTAAAGCTTATTCGCAACGCATTGTTAGAAAAGGGCGAGTGTCCATATCCCAATTTAGATATGGACTACGATGTTTATCACCCCATCAATGATGACCCAGTTATGGTCTTTGCAGAACAAGTAGTGCTTGGGAATGGAAAGTTTATTTACTGCACAAATGAAGATGAATTGATTAATAAACTAAAAACATTAATTGATTATAGAAATTGGACAAACAATATATCCTATGGTCAAAAGCTGGTTGATTACTTTAATGCTAATGGTCTTCATACAAACTTGGCAAAAGAAGATGGTCATGATGTCGGTTTTGCTCTTTGTCATGCCATCGCCGCTAGGACTGGTTCGATAATTATCACTTCTAATCAATCTATGGGCTCTGACCTTAAAAAATTCCCTCCTATATTTATCATTATAGCTTTCACTTCTCAGATTACTATCGATATTAAAGATAGTATTAATGGTATGTCTTCTAATATGCCAGAGTGGGTAACGATTATTAAACCTAATAATCTCCTAGAGGAAGAGATTAAAGAACTCTATATCTTCGTTGTTGAAGATATGATTAAATAACATTTTCAAGATGAACAATTTTACTCAACGGACTATAACAGGTAGTATTTATGTAATTGCGGTTATTGGTGCCATTATCTTCAATCCTATTGTGCTTAGTGCATTCTTTGCCCTCATTGGAATACTTGCCCTAAGCGAATTCTACAAGAACTCTAAACTTTATAATATCTTCCCAAACTACTCGCTAGGTTTACTCTTAGGTTTACTTATCTATGCATCTTTCGCCCTAAAGGCATTTGGAATTGAAAACAAATATTTTATTGTAGCAAGTCTAATTGTATGCTTCTCAATATTTATCTTCGAACTCTTCAAAAACAAGGATAATCCCTTTACTAATATCGCTTATTCTTTGCTTGGTGTCATATATATAATGATTCCAATGGGGCTTACTAACCTGGTTGTTAACCCTTGTTTAACTGAAAATACTTTTTATCCAAGCTTATTACTAGGCGTGGTTATCCTTGCTTGGTGCAACGATACCTTCGCTTACATTGTTGGGGTTAAGTTTGGTAAGCACCGTCTGTTCGAAAGGATATCTCCGAAAAAAAGTTGGGAGGGTTTCTTCGGCGGATTGGTATTCGTACAAATCGCATCAGTAATCATCTCTTATCTATCTAATACTCCTTTGCAAACTTATGATTGGATGATTATGGGGCTAATTGTAACAATAATCGGGACATTTGGAGACTTGGTTGAGTCGATGTTTAAACGCCAAATTGGCGTAAAGGATAGCGGAAATATCTTGCCTGGTCATGGTGGTATCCTCGATAGGTTTGATATTCTCTTTATCGCTATTCCTTTTATCTTTAGCTATATTTATTTACGCCTAAACTAATATTTATTTATCATGTATATTCACAAAGAAGGTTATAAAATCAGCATCGCTACTGTGCTAATCGTATTGTTATCTCTTGCTGTAATGACAACATATATTGATGACTGGAACTGGTTTTGGTATACTATTGTCGCAGGTATCTTAATAATGGGATTCTTGGTCATAAGATTCTTCCGAATGCCCAGAAGAGAACTCCTCCATAGCGGCGACCACATAATTGCTTCTGCCGATGGTACGATTGTTGTTGTGGAAACCGTGTACGAGCCTGAATTCCTCAAGACTGAGTGCATACAAATCTCAACCTTCATGTCTCCTAATAACGTTCATGTAAACCGTTACCCAGTTTCAGGGAAGATAATATATTCTAACTATCATAACGGAAAGTATCTTATAGCAAAGCATCCTAAGTCTTCGACACTTAATGAAAGGACTTCGGTTTGCTTAGAAACAGCACAAGGCAAGAGAATAATGGTACGTCAGATAGCAGGAGCACTTGCTCGTCGCATCGTCTGCTATGCCAAAGAAGGGCAAGAGGTGCATCAGGGTGAAGAGCTTGGGTTCATTAAGTTTGGCTCCAGAGTTGACCTATTCATCCCCATCGACTCGGAAGTGCATTGCGAGCTTGAGGACAAGGTAAAGGGTGGATTATCAGTACTTGCCACACTTTAGTAATGAAAGAATTCGAATCACAAATCATATTTGAAGACAATCATATCTTGGTTATCAACAAACGTTCATCTCAAATTGTACATGGCGACAAGACGGGAGACGACTCTCTTGTGGACATGATTAAGGACTATTTACGAGAGAAATACAACAAGCCAGGAAACATCTATTGTGGGGTAGCACATCGCCTTGACCGCCCAGTAAGTGGAGCGATTGTCTTTGCCAAGACAGAGAAGGCACTAGTGAGATTAAACAAATCAATCCACGACAGACTGTTCTCGAAGAAGTACTGGGCAGTGGTGAGGAATGCGCCACCAAAGGACGAGGACACGCTCACCAACTACCTTATCAAAGACGAGGGGAAGAATAAATCTTATATTACTAAGGACACAACCAGAGGACTGCGCGCAGAGTTAAGATACCGACTCTTGGCAAAAAGCGATTTTTATAACCTTCTTGAGGTCGAGCTGCTTACGGGTCGCCACCACCAGATCAGGGTTCAACTCGCTAGCATTGGTTGCCCAATAAAGGGAGACTTAAAATATGGTTTCGGACGTTCAAACAAGGTGTCATCGATATGTCTTCATGCCAGGGAGCTGAGCTTTGAGCACCCCACCACCAAGGAACATATGACCTTTATAGCCCCAGTACCAGATGAGCCGCTTTGGAGACATTTCGAAGAAAGTGTAATTCCCAAGTAAATAGATCAACCGATTATTTATTTCCACTTAAAGGTGTTTATTAGGTGGTCAAGGTCGGTGGTTAGTCTTGTTATTATTGGTGCTAAGGAGTCGTTATTTGGTTTGAAGTCAAAATATAATGCGCCTCTAAGGAAATGTTTAGTGCTATCTGTCAAATAGAATTGATATGTCGATGCAACATCATTCCCCTTTATTTCAAAAACGTATCCATAAGTATTATTATCCTTGTTGACATATGCTCTTTCAACAATTCCACTAGAGAATTTCTTATGTTCTTCCAAAAAAGTATAGCTATCATTAATTAGGCTATCCAAGGTAACTGCCTTTGAAAGACCTTTATAACTAATATAAAGCTTACACCCGTAAGTAGGGAAGTTAATATTTAACCAGTTCTTTGAGTCAAATTTTGACTTCACAGGTTCAACCATGCCATAGTTTGGATATTCAAAAATATAGTTTGTATTCAGTGAGTCAAATACTTTATATGAAGGCTTTGGCACATCTATCCTAAAATATGTTTTTGGTTTAGGAGTTGTTTCATCTTCAGAAAAACATGAAGACATAATTACAATTGTAAGTATTAATAATATTGGATAAATTAGTTTCATAACTATTCAATGATTAATTTTATTCTTTCTATTTTTCTATTATCTGCCTTTTCAATAATAAAATTATAATTATTGAATCTTAGAGTTTCTCCTTTTATTGGTAGATGCCCAGCAATTTCAATCATCATTCCCGCTAGAGTATCGGCGTCGCCTTTTATTTCATCAAATATAGTATCGTCGGATAGGTTTATTGCTTTACAAAAATCGTTTATGCTTATTTTCCCAGCAAATATATATGAGTAATCGTCCAATTTTGTAGAAAGGGAAGGTTTGAAAAAGTCAAATTCATCCATAATTTCTCCTACTATTTCTTCTAAAATATCCTCAAGACTTACAATCCCAACAAAAGAACCAAATTCATCAACAACAATTGCTTGGTGACGTTTTGTGTCTTGAAATTCTTGTAATAGGTCGTTGATGTTTTTGTTTTCAGGGACAAAGAAAGGCTCTCTTATTACCTTAGTCCAATCAAAATCTTTATGATTTAGATATTTAAAAAGGTCTTTTACGTATAATACACCCTTTATTTGGTCTAATTCTTTTTCGTAAATAGGTATTCTAGAGTATCCAGACTTTGCTATTATTTCAATAACATCTGAAAATTTCGTAGATATTTCAATTGCTGTAACATCTACTCTAGCTGTCATTATCTCCGATACATCGTTGTCAAGACAGAAAGTTTTCTTCTCAGTTAAAGCTCCATTCTGATATTGAACATTTTTATTTTCATGTTTTTCTGCTCTTAGGTATAGTTTATGAATAGGCCTTAATACCTTAGCTAATATTGACTTTTGTGTTTTCAATTCTAATTAATTTAACTATGCAAAAATAAACAAAATACACATATGTATTGTCTTTATTTGCATAGAATATAAAAATTGTATATTTTTGTTCCTATTAATATTCTAAATTATGAAAAAAATAATTTATATTTTATTGCTTTTGATGCCTTTTATTGTAAATTCACAAGTTACGGTAACGAGTGTCAATACACAAAAAGTGAAAACAGTTATTGAGAATAATTTTTTAGGTGGGGGGGTTACTGTTTCTAATGTCCGTTTCAATGGTGACACTATGGTAAATTCTAATCAATTTGGAACATTTTATAATGGTAATTTAGCTAACCCTGTTCCTGGTGACACTATGGCCCCAAATGTTGGACTTAGAAAAGGATTAGTTATGGTTACTGGAGATGTATCAGATGCTTCGGCTGGAACATCATCTGGAACACAAAGTTCTACATCTTCCCCAACTAGTAATGATGTAAGTAATATCACTCCTTTAATTAATGTAATAAATGCTTCTGGATTAGGTTCTCAACCAAAGAATGATATTGCAAGTTTAAGTTTTAATTTTATTACTATTGGTGATGAAATATCATTTAGATACGTTTTTGCAAGTGAGGAGTATCCAAATTATGTTTGTTCAAATTTTAATGATGTTTTTGGGTTTTTTATTGATGGGCCATATATTCCAGGAACAAATACTTATGCAACAGGCTTTCCTTCAGCCTTTAATTTAAGATGGAAAAATATTGCAATAATTCCTGAATCATATCCAGAACAGCCAGTTACGATAAACACTGTAAATGGAGGTTCATCGGCGGGTAGCGTAACTCCATGTATTCTTACAAATACGGCTTTTTTTAGAACTAATACAAATAATAATTGTAAAATGAATGGATATACAGTGGCCTTAAGAACTAAGCCAGTGCCTATCGTTCCTTGTTATGAATATAAATTATCTTTAGCTATTTGCGACCTTGGAGATGCAGCTTTTAATTCAGCTGTGTTTTTGGAAGGGAATTCATTTAGAGCAGATGAATATAAGCTTAATGTAGATGAAATTGGTCAAGCAGCAAGCGATACTCTTATTAAGGGATGTTCAAAGGTAAGAATAAAAGTCAAGCTAAATCGTCCATCTTTAGTTACCGATGCAGCATATAATATTACAATAGGTGGAAATATGGTTGAGGGAGTAGATTATGCAACTTTTGGTCATTCACTAACTATTCCTGCTGGAGATACAAGTGCATATGTAGATATTAATTTCCTAACAAGCCCTACAGATATCCCTGGTCAGGTGCAAGAATTTCTTATTATTGCACAAGAAACATCAGCATCGCTATGTGTAAAAAGAGATACAATTAGAGTATTAGTAAGAGTTCCTGAAGCATTCGTACATACCTTAACAGATGATAAAATATATTGTGCAGATGTTTTACCCCAAAAGGAATATTTTCAAATTACTACTACAGGAGGAGTTGGTGATGTAACATATCATTGGAGTGCAGGGGACTCTATAAACAAACCTAGCAATTCGCTAATGATAACTGCACCAATAGTAATAAATGTAACTGCAACCGATGGATGTGGAAGAGTGATTCAAGATAAGATAAGTTTTTCAATTACTCAGGCTTCGGCAACAGTAGGTTCAGACAAGGAAATTATTTGTGAGGGAGATAGTGTAGTTTTGTCTTGTTCTGAATCAGAAAATTATCTTTGGGAATCCTATCCTGCCGATATTAGTTTATCTCCAATAGCTTCTCAACAAAATCCAATAGTTACACCTAATCAAACAACTAAGTATTTAGTAACAATTACAGATATTAATGGGTGTTTTGCTCAAGATTCATTAGTTGTTAAGGTTATTCCTGCTATAAAAGCAGAAATGTATTTAAATCCCGATAAAGTAAATTTCTCTAATCCAGAAGTAAAATTTGAAGATTTAACAGTTCATGGAACTGAGAGGGTATGGCATTTTGGGGATGGAGAAACTTCCACACAATTAGAGGGCACACATGTTTTTCCAAATTCAGAACAAAAGGAATATGAAGTAATGCTAATTGCCTCAATACAGTCGGTATGTCATGATACCGCAATAGGAAAGGTATTAGTTGTTCCTGATTTTATGATTCTTTTACCAAGTGCATTTACTCCAGGAAGTGGAGATGCAAACTCAGTATTTGTACCAATCACATCAATGCCAACTCAATATGATTTTGTGATTTATAATCGTTGGGGAGAACAAATATTTTCAACAACAAATCCTGGAGGTTGGGATGGCAAACTCAAGGATGGAAGTATTGCCCCTAATGGAGCTTATATTTGGTATCTTATATACACCGATGGAGAAGGTGTAAAACAAACAAAGAAAGGAACAGTCAACTTAATTAAGGGAGGAAAATAAAGATTAATATATAATTATTTACTAGGGCGAGGATATTTTCTTCGCCCTATTTTGTTTCTATTAACTTTTTTCTGTTGAAAAATATACTAAGAATAGGGGTTGGAATCGTTTTAATGATAGTAATTTAGTAGCGTGAAAAATAATATATTGTTATGAATAAGAAATTAATTGTTCTCTTCTTTGTAGGTATTCTGATTAGTTTAAGCAATTTTGCACAAAAAACAGAAATAATCAAAGAACCAAAAAGGATATTAAATGATGCTAATGAGCTATTTAATGAAAAAAAATACGCTCTTGCGTATCAGCTTTATTTAGATTATATCAGTATTTCTAATAATGTTGATTCAAAGGAATTAGAAGATGCATATTATTTTAAGGCAATATGTGGCGCAAATCTCTCGAATAATGATGCTGATATTCTATTCTCAGACTTTATTAGATTATATCCAAATAGTTCAAAAGTAAATAATGCGCACTTTTATCTTGCAAATTATTATCAAGGGCAAAATAATTTTCAACAAGCAATAAGGACATTTAAACAAATTGACGAAAAAGGGCTTACAAAAGAGCAGCAACAAGAGTATAATTATAAGTTAGGATATTGCTTATTTAATATACAAGATTTCGATTCTGCAAAAGATTACTTTTCAAAAGTTAAGGATGCACGTTCAAAATATTCTTCTCCCGCAACATATTATTATGGGCATATTCTTTATAATGAGAAAAAGTATGATGCAGCCTTAAGGGAGTTTAATAGCATGAAGAATGATAAGAACTTCAAAGGAATTGTCCCATACTATATTGTCCAAATATACTATCTTCAAGGAAATTATAAAGAGCTTATCAAAAACTCAAAAGAACTTTCCGAAAATTCAAATTCAAAGCGTTCAAGCGAAACAAATAGAATGTTAGGAGAGGCCTATTGCAAGTTAGAAAGATATGAAGAGGCAATACCTTATCTTGAAAAGGGAGTAAAAGATAATCCTGCGGCAAGTGCAGAAGATAATTATTTGCTTGGTTTTACTCTTTGCAGAAATGAAAAATACTTTGAGGCTATACCATTCTTATCAAAGGCCATAGATAATAAGGACTCTCTTGCACAAAATGCATATTATAATCTTGGATATTGTTATTTAAAAACTTCGGATAAACAAGCGGCAAGAACAGCCTTTAAAGAAGCATATGATTTAGATTATGATGCACAAATAAAAGAAGATGCACTCTTAAACTACGCAAAACTATCTTATGAACTTCCAAATCCTTTTAATGAAACACTTAAATCATTCCAAACATACTATACAAATTACCCAAAATCGAAGAAAATAAATGAGGTTAAGGAATACTTAGCACAACTTTACGGAGCATCCAAGAATTATCAAGATGCATTGAGACTTATTGAAGAGCTTCCAAATAGAAGCATAACAATAAACCAAGCCTACCAAAGAATATCTCTTAACAGAGGAATTGAAGTATTAAATGAGGGCAGGTATAGTGAGGCAATAAAATTGTTTACAAAATCAATAGAAAATGATTACGATTCAAAACTCACCTCAGCTGCCTATTATTTAAAAGCAGAGTCAATGTTTAGAGGAATGAATTTCGATGGTTCAGTAAAGACTCTTAACCAATTCTTCAAATTACCTAATGCAAGCAAGAGTATATATTTCGCAAAGGCAAATTATACAATGGGGTATAATTACTTCAAGAAAAAAACCTATAAGCCAGCATTGGAATATTTTAATAGATTCGTTAAGGCAGCGGATGGTGAGGATGAGAAAGTAATAGCAGATTCATATAATAGAATAGGCGATTGTCATTTTATGTTCAAGGATTTTAATTCTGCTATTGACCAATATAATCAAGTAATAAAGCTAAATGTGATTGATGTCGATTATGCAATGTACCAAAAGGCAGTATCAACAGGAGCACTCGGCAACACAGAATCTAAATCTTCCATTCTTCAAAAAGCATTGACATCTTATCCAAATAGTTCATATCGTTCAAGTATATTATTTGAGCTAGCTAATTGTTATTTGATTTTAGACCAAAGCGAGAAAGCACTTCAAACATATAAAATGGTTATAACAGAATATCCTCAATCAAATCATACCAAGGCATGTATAGGAAAGATGGGGTTAATATATTATAAGCAAGGGAAAGATGAACTTGCCTTAGAAACACTTAATACATTGGTAAAAACCTACCCTACATCAGAGGAATCGAAGGATGGTTTGAAAAGTATAAGACAAATATATGTCGACCAAAATAAGGTTGACGATTATTACGAATATGTAAAAACAATACCCAATGTAAATTACTCCTTAGCCGAGAAAGACTCAATAACTTATGAGGCAGTTGAGAATGTATATATGGATGGAGACTGCCAAAAGTCAATAGTTGGATTTAGAGATTATTTGAATAAATTCCCTAATGGTTTCTTCGCAATAAATGCTCATTATTATCTTGCAGACTGCTTGACAAAGAACTCAGAAATAGATAGTGCATTAAGCTCATATCTATTTATTGCAAAGAGTCCAAAGAGTAAGTTTTCGGAGAAATCTATACTAAACGCTGCAAATATTACCTTCAACAAGAAAGATTATCCTCAATCAAAGGAGCTATTCCTTAGATTAGAAAAAGAATCGGAGGTAAGTACTCATGCATCACTCTCTCAGTTAGGAATAATGCGTGCTAATTTCTATCTAAATAGTTTTGATTCTGCAATTGTATATGCAAAAAAAGTATTGACAAATACAAAAAACACAACAATAATTAATGATGAGGCTACCTATATTATCGCTAAGAGCTTAATGAATACTGGAGATAAAAAGCTTTCTCTTGAAGAATTCAAAAAGCTAAAGAAATCTAAGAATGGAGAATATTCAGGAGAGGCAAACTATATATTTGCAGAAAATAGTTTTAATAATAAGAAGCTTGATGAGTCGGAGAAGATGATATTAGCAATATCTGCAAATCCAACATCGGAGTATTGGTTGGCTAAATCTATTATTCTTCTTGGGGATATATATGTTCAGAAAAATAAAACCCTTATGGCAAAGCAGACATATCAAAGTATTGTAGATAACTATGAGGGAGAGGAACTAGTAAATATTGCAAAATCTAAGGTTGATGAATTGGTTAAGAAAGAAGAAGAGGCGAAAGCCTTGAAAGAAGTAAAGGTCATTGAGTCTAAGAAAGAGGTTGATGAGATTATTATTGATTCAAAGGATAAACCCTCTGCAACAACACCAACAATAGAAAGCTCAGTAAAATAATTCAACAAATATTAATATGAAAACTATATATAAAATATCTTTTTTGGTTGTTTTTTCTTTATTATCTCTTGCAATCTTTGCACAGAACAATGAAGTAAAGAAGGATAGTACAAAAACATCATTAAATGAGAGCGTGATTATTGTTACTCAATTTGAGCCAACAATTAACGAAGCATATAAGATTGCAGAGAGTCCTAGTATTTTTGATACAACCTTTCCTGTGCCTAGTCTGAATTACGAGGTAATAAATAAGGTATTTCCTACAAAGCTAAATGTTGAGCCAATAAATCCAGCAAAGGTTAAGGGAGAACCAATAGCGATGCTTTATAATGGGAATCTTAAAGTGGGGTTAGGTACATATCTAACACCATATCTTGATTTCAATTACTCAGAGAAAAGAAATAGAACCTTATTATATTCTACTCAGATAAGAAACTACTCATCGTTTTGGTCAATAAAAGATAGTCCAACAAGTCATTTCTCAAATACCGATATTAATCTTTATGGGAAGAAAATATGGGATAAGTTCTATGTGGATGCAAAGCTATATTATAATAATGCATTGAACTACTATTATGGATTTAATAATGATAGTTTGAAATTAGATAGTAAGGACTATAGGATGATTTGGAATAATGTTGGCTTTAGAACCAATTACGCCTCTTTGTATCGTAATGACGATGCTTTGCACCATAATATAGGTTTCTTAGTGGAGAATCTTTCTGCAAGATATGGATTAAATGAATTGAATGTAGGCATATATGCAGATGCAAACAAAAAATTCAAACTATTTGGTCAAGACAAACAAACCATAGGTCTAAAGTTTAACTACAAACAAACATTCGATAAATTTGAACAAGCTGGCTTTGATACTTACAATACAGGAATTGTATCTATTAAGCCATACTTTGATTTCAAGGTAAAGAAGTTTGAACTACATACTGCCTTAGACTTCTCTCCTGAGTTTGGAAAAGAGTCAAAATTTCATCTCATTCCAACTGCTGTTGTAGATTTCCCAATCATACCTTCTCAGTTAAACTTCAAAGGGGGAATAATTGGAGGAGTAGAAAGAATTTCACTTAACAGTCTAAGAATAGAAAACCCATATATTGCTCCATATCTCGACCTAAAAACTACTTCAAACATTAATCTCTTTGCAGCCCTCAAGTCAAACTTCGTAGATAATCTTGATATAAATTTGGAATTAGGTATGCAATACTTAAAAAATCAACAATTTTATAGCTTCGACACAGTTGCAAGCTACAAGAATATGTTCTCAATTACTTATGACAACGCATCACGACTATATATAAAGGCAAATATGGGATATAGTATAGACAAGACATTCAAAGTTATTGCAGACTTAGAGTATCAAACCTATAATGTTGAAAGTTTAGACTTCGCATATTATAAACCATCCTTTATTGCATCCATGTCGCTTCAATATATTGCTGCCGATAAGCTTACCTTATATTTTACTCCAACCTTTAAATCAAAGACAAGGGCTATGTATTTCAATGAGGAAGTTTCTCTTAAGCCTATTATTGACCTAAACCTAAGTGCAGAGTATGAATATAGCGATCAAACAAGATTCTTTGTTAGATTAAATAACCTTGCCTTCCAATCCTACGAATCATATTATAACTACCCATCACAACGTTTTATGGGAATGATAGGGGTAAGTATTTCTTTCTAAGAGATGATAACTGAGGAATATTTAATAGCAGAACTTCAAAACCCAACTGGTGTTGACTCAATACTAGAAACCTCTGAGCAAATAATTGTTCAGGGGTTTCCTATTTCTGTTCTCTTTGGTCTGAACTTCAATAAGGATAGGAGAATATCATTTCGTAGTGCGTGGGTTTTGGAAAAGATTGTTTGGAAGGACGTTAATAATATTCAGCCTATCTTGCCTCAAATGCTTGCAAAATATAATTCCATTCCTAACTCATCGGTAGCTAGACATTATAATAAGATTCTTATCCACCTCTTTGAACTTAGGGCAAAGAATAAACTTCCAGAGAGTCTTTGTAAGATTATTGACTTAAGCAACGACGAGATAATAATTGAGGGTTGCTTTAAATGGATTCTAACGCCAAAATGTCCTGTTGCGCCACTAGCTTGGGCTTTAGAAATTCTCCTCTACTACAAAGACAAGCATTCTTGGCTTAAAGAAGAGCTTTCCCCAATAGTACAAAAACTAATCCTAAATGGAACCCCAGGAATGAAAAACTACGGAACAAAATATCTGAAAAGACTTACCTTTTCAAATTGTAATGACTAAGAATTAGACTATGAAAATAAAACAATTTAATCAGGAGAAATTTGCCATTAATTTTTTATTGTTTTTGGTATATCTTATTACTTTATATCCACTTACAAAAATAGGATTTACAGTTGGTGATGATATTTATACTTATGTTGAGTTTTGTAAAGGTCATTGGGCTCATATTGTCGGAGACTTACCCTATATCAGCGGACGTTTTTATCTTATTTTCATTCGTTACGTAGTTGCTGTACCTTACTTGATTAACAACCCCACGTATTTTGATATAATGTATATATTACCTATTGCATTAAGTTTTATTCTTTTTACGCGACTAATAAAACGAGTCTTTAACAGCAATCCAATTACTTTATTTGCAGCTATCTTACTTGCTTCTTGTTTTCAAATAGCAGGTTTTCATTCAATAACAACTGCATATCCTTTTTATTTTACTTTCTCATTTTGCTTAATCCTAATATCATTTCACTTATTTATTTCATTTTACGAGAGGAATAGGAAATATCTACTATATACTTCTGCAATTATTATGCTTATTGCAACATTGTTTTATGAAACATACTTAGTGTATTATTTAGTATTCTTATTTATCGCCATATGGAAAAACAATGCCTTTTCTCTTATAAATAAAGAGAAAATTATCAAAATATTCAAAGAGCTTTTCCCATTTATATTGGGTGGAGTATTATACCTAATTGCATATTTCGGGTTTCAATTATTCTATCCCCCAAAATATGATGGTGCATATATCTCAAAGGACTTAACCCTTTGTGGCTTGTTTCAAACTGCAACACTAATGAGTAAGCTTTCATTCCCTCTTCAAACTTATGTTGATTATAGAGATGTTCTGCTCTCTCATCCTACGAGTCTTGATGCAACGTTTAAGCCGTATAGAATAGATTTAATAATTGCAATTCAAGGTCTTATTGTCGTGGCTCTTGCTTATTATGCTATGAATAAATACAAAGCAATAAAATATATTCATTTATTATATGGATTTATTATGGGCATTTGCCTTGTTTATTTGCCTCTTTTATTGGTTTGTGCATCTTCTCGCTATTATTTAGCTTCTTGGAATAGCTATGTGCCAACTTTCTTTTCTTATTTTGGTTACACTCTTTGTCTTGTTATGCTTTTATCTGCAATTCTAAATCTATTATCATTCTCAAAAATAACAAGAATTAGCTTCCAAATACTTTTCTGTATTCTATTATTCTGGGTTACTGTCATTACGCAAACAACAAATAGAGCTGTGGCGGAAGATATGGAATTATCAAGCTTCCGCTTTGAGATGGCAGAGGATGCAATAGTAAAAAGAACTATTCCTAGTCTTAATACAAAAACTCCTATTTGCTTTGAACAGGCTAATAATACAAGTTCCTATTTTGGAACATGGGTAACAGATCAATCATTTAGTTGGAAAGATTATTTTGTAAAGCTAACAGGTGAAAAATATAACTTAACTGGAAGATATAAAGATTTTATATCAAATTATAAGACAAACGATAAACAAGTATGGGTGTGTTTCTTCCGTCAAAGCGCTAAAACTAATGATGCTCTTATGTATTTTGCAGGACTAAAAGGCAGTAAATTGCCAGAGAATCAAAAAGATATTCTTTGCGATAATATAATTACTCTATATCATAGTCCTTATAAAGAATATAATGTCAGCATTCTTACCAGTGGAAATAACGACACTGTCTACATAAATTCAATTCCTATGCAATGTAGCGGAAACTACCATAGTATCAATATAGCTTTTTATCCTAAAATAGATAATAACAGCACAATATTTGAACTCAGAGGAAAAGACCTGATTGCATCAAGTTTAACCATAAGCAATATACTAAGCAATGATAATAAAGTAAGAACAGAATCAATCTATAAGAAAACTAAAAAAGAAAGAATTGAAGAGATAATACTTGAAATAAAAAACAATCCATCTTGGCTTAAAAATGCAGAAAAGAAAGCCAAAGAAAGAAATATATCAATAGAAGAAGCTATAAGAAAAGAAGCCCAGTGGCACTATAACGAAGAAGAGCAAAAGATTTAGAAAACAAATTTGGGATGTTATTCTTAATTCAGAAACTATCTTTATTTAGGGATAAAAAACTCTTCGTATTTAGAAAAAAATACGAAGTATTTTAGGTGTGAACTCTTCGTATTTTTTCCTAAATACGAAGAGTTTTTTTGGAAGTCTCATATGCCTTGATATAAGAAAAAAGCAGCCATAAAGAATAACTCTTTTGACTGCTTAAGAAATGATGAAACTATTATTTACTCTAAGTTTGAGCCCTATTGTAATTTATATTCCTAATGAGAATCCAATACTATAAGGAAGTACTTCTATTTCTTTGTTATCTTTAAATAATGGTGTAAGGGAATATTTTAGATAGAAATTATAACTTGACCAACCTAGACCTGCTTGTACTTCAAGCTTTATTGGTTTGAAATTATCATAGTTCTTTCCCCATTCTTCTGAGATTTTTGCATTTGTTATATCATATTCTCGTTCGAAACCTGTTGATGAGTTTCTGTAATTGATTCCTAATACTCCTCCAGCATGAATAGAGAACTTTTTATAGAAGAAGTATTGAAAGTGAATAGGGATTGTAACGTAACGAGCATTAATATTGCTTTTTGAATTAAGTATTGAAGGATCTGTTTCGTAAGCAAGTCTTTTATCTCCGTTTGTTTCAGTCATCTTTACATTGTTTTCAAATCTAAAAACATTTGATTCAAACCCAATTCCTGCGAATAATCTTAATTTGGGATTGAAATTATATCTAAACTTTAAGCCAATATTCCAAGAGTCCCCTAATCTTAATTTATATTCATTATTTGGAGAAGAAAATAAATCATCAACCTTATTAACTCCATTGGACCAGTTTAAAACTCCATAAGAGAAAGCTAAATCAATATTCACCTTGTCTTTCCCAAGATTTTGAGCTTTTATTTTTTCGCTGTTTTCGTTTCCGTTCCTGTTTTTACTATTAATATTTAAAGGGATAGGAGCTGAAATACCCAATTCTTTAATCATCCTTTTTCTTGTTGAATTTATTTTATAGTCTCCTTTAAGATTAATATCATCATATTTATATCTATCCAGTAAACCTATTTCCCCGTTTATCTCCAATTCCGAAGAACCATTTCCCTGAATAAAGAGGTTATCTGTTTTTAGATGTTTGAAGCTTACTTTGGAAGCATTGTTTAAATTGATACCAAGTTCTTTAACTTCCACATTCTTATTAAATATTAGCTCAGAATTATTGTGTAAATAATATGAACGGTTATCTTCTTTAATTTCTGACTCAATAATTACCTTTGCTCCCTCCTCAATGGTAATATTCCCAATATCCTTTTTTATTGTTATTACTAAGTCCAAAGGATAATCATCCTGAATAACCAATTTACCTTTCTCATAGCCCTTAATTGGATAATTAGAAATATAATCCTCATTCATATTATCAGAAAATATAATCCTAACTTTTGAATTCTTACCAATAAAAACATTAGCATTTTTAGGATTCCAAACATTTGATAATTTATTATATTCTTTTTCAGCTGTTGTATCTGAGATTGAAATATCTTCTCCTTTTGTTACACAAGATTTATTCAAATTTATATATGTAAAATCATCTTCTATCACTTTAGAACTCTCATCCTTGTCAACTTTTAGAATATTGGTCTTTCCTTTTAACTTAACTTCTGAGTTATTTGCTAATTGTAAATCTAATATATCTAAATAGACTGTAAAGAAATTTATTTTCGAGTTATTTTTTGTCTTTACATATAATTTATTGCCTGTTACAAAACCTTTAAATGTTGCTGAAGAATTGTTTTCAACTATTATTTCTCCTTCATTTCTAATAATAATGTCTTTATAAAAAACAACATTTGCATTATTTATAATATAAAATGCTTGTACATCTGAACCTAATTCTAAAGTAATACTTTTACCTTTCTTGGGAGAATTAATCTTTAATGCTCCGTCTTCGAGAATGCAAAAACCAGCATAATCTTCACTATTATTAAACTCTCCAGTGAGGAAGATTGCATTCTCAATCCCTCCTTTTATAGTTACTGGAAGCGATGTGTTTATTATTACTTCATTAATTTCATCCCTAATCCATCTATTATTCTTTTCAGAGCTTGTATTACTGTTTTTTAGTACTTGTTTGATTGTTACTTCCTCTTGGGAAATGGCGTTAAATGATAATCCTAAAAGGAGGATTAGAAAAAATAAATTCTTGGTTTTCATATTATTTATTTTTATTGTTTTTACTATTTCTTTGCTATTACTAATTCTAATTGGTTGAACTTAACATTCTCTTGTATATAGACTAAGGCATTATTAAACCCATTTTGTGTCTTTTCAATCGTGGTTTCAAGATTATACCTTAACTGATAGACATATTTATTATAAATTAAAGGGCTTAAGATTGGATTGATAATTGGACTATCTTTATAAGCGACTAAATTATCTACCTCTATAATTTTATTTTTATTAAACTCTTCACCTTCTATATAGACAATTAAGTTATCTAACTCATATACAACCATGCTATTTGAAAGTAATATCTTAGGCTCTGGCTTTAATCCCTCTTTTACTTCAATTGGAATTTCCTTTTCTTGAGGTTTTTGGGCTTTTGCAATGGTCTTTGTCTTGTTTGTAGTAACTCTTGTTTGTTTTTTTACAATTTCTTCTTTGTCATTATTTATTGAAGAAGAAGGTGAAAGAGTGTTATTTGTGTTTTTAACTATTACTTTATCAAAATTCTTAATGGATGTATTCTCTAATGGTTTAATAAATAGCTTGGATACAAATAAAAATAGGATAAAGCATGCTGCAATTGCAATAAAAGAATATTTGATAAAAGGATAAATTGACTTTGATTTATTCTTTCTTCTTAGCGATTCTTTGTCCTCAAACTTAATATTTCTATCAGCTATAAGGACTAAAGAAGGATCATAACGATTTATCATCTCCCTATAGTTAGGATTCTCCTTAAGGAAAGCCTCTAACTCCTTAATCTTTTCAGGACTTAGATTGCCTTCAATTAGGTCTAATAAATATGCTTCTATATTTTCTCTAGTTATCATAACTATAATACATTATCAATTTTAACTATATACTCTCTTAACTGCACTCTTGCTCTAAATATATTTATTTTCACTTGCTCTTGGCTCAAATTAAGAATATCTCCAATCTCTTTATAGGAATATCCTTCATAGTCTCTCAAAAGGATTGATGCCTTCTGAATTTGTGGCAGCATTTCCATGGCCTGGCTCATTACTTCATTAATGTCGTTATAGGCATTGGAAGTAAACAATTGAGCCTCTGGAATATTATTTTTTAAAGAGTTATATTTTATATTATTTATCATTATATGGTAAGCCGATGTAAATAAGTAGCTCTTAGCTTTTAGAAAATCAACATCTTCTCTTTTTTCCCATAGTTTAGTAAAGGCTTCTTGAAGAATATCCTTTGCAGCATCGCTATCCTTGATGTTTTTCACAAGGTATAAAAACGCAGAATCGGAATAATTGTCTATACAAAGGTTGTATTCTTTCTCAGTCATTAATAGTTTCTTAAAGTAATGGGAGGCCTATTCTCAGCCTCCCAAACAAAAATTAATCTTTACTCTTTTATTGTTTTCTATAAATAAGACAAGCGAAGATAAGAAAAAGTTACACAACGGGTAAAAAACTCTTCGTCGATGAGTTTTTCTTAGAAGTTAAGTTATTGATTTAGAGATGTAATTTTTTGTGGAAATAGAATAAGATTCTATTTCGCTGGAATCTTATTGTATTATTTTTTCTCTGAGAAAAAGAAATCTTTCTCAGAGAAGTTTTTGGAGATATGGAGTTTAAATTTTATTTACCTCTTTATTATAAAAACAAAAAGGCGTTAGAGATAATCTAACGCCTTTTTGTTATTTATATGCCTTGATTACATTCCGTAACCGAATAGGCTTATTGTTTCGTAGACTACTCCTGCAAGCCCTAGACATACAATACCGATTAGGCATATTACTAAGCTTGTTCTTGTGTAGCAATCGGATTTGAAAGACTCTATTGGTGAATCACTCTTGTTAATATACATTGCCTTTACTAATAAAAGATAGTAATAAAGTGAGATAATTGTATTTAATAATGCAATTATTACAAGTACATAGAATCCTTTTTCGAACGCCGCCATAAAGACAAAGAACTTACTAAAGAATCCTGCAAAAGGAGGAATACCGGCAAGTGAGAATAGTGCAAGAGTTGTTAGGAAGGATAGTTTTGGATTTGTAAGATAAAGTCCATTATAATCCTCAATGTTTATCATACCAGTTCTTTGTTCGATAATCGATACAACACCAAATATTGCAAGGTTAGCAACCATATAAACTAACACGTAATATACAAGTGAAGACATACCAAGTTGAGTTCCTCCAATTACTCCAAGAAGGATATAACCAGCTTGTGAGATTGAAGAAAAGGCAAGGAAACGCTTGATGTTCTTTTGACGAATTGCGAAAAGGTTACCTATTGTAATAGTTACAACAATAAGTCCATAAATAATTATTTGCCACTCTTGAACCATTGGAGCAAAGACCTTCATAAGAATTGTTAGTAGAACGAATACCGCAGAACCCTTTGAGACAACAGAAAGGAATGAGGTAACCGATGTTGGTGCACCTTGATAAACGTCGGCAGTCCAAAGGTGGAAAGGAACAATAGAAATCTTGAAACCAATTCCAGCAAGAAAGAAAACAAAGGCAGCCATTTGCATTAAGTTGCCATCTAATGTTGCAGGAATATCATCAAAATATAGAGTTCCACAAGCACCATAAAGAAGCGAAAGACCAAAGAGCAATAAAGCAGAAGAGAACATTGCAGTAAGAATATACTTACCACCAGCCTCTGCTGAATCATGTTTGTATTTATCGAATGCTATAAGTGTAGCCATTGGAATAGATGCCATCTCAAGTCCAATAAAGAACATTAGGAAATGACCAGAGGCAATCATAAAGAACATACCCAAGAGAGTAGAAAGTAGTAAAACGTAGAACTCTCCTTGTTTGAACTTAGTATCTTCACGCCTTAGCCAAGTGTCGGCTTGCATAACAACTATTAGAGTACCAAATGTTAGAATACTCTTAATGATTGTCATCATTGGAGTATAATAATACATTCCTCCAAAAACAGCGCCTGATGTCGAGGTAGGTAAAAAGTTGTAGATAATATGTCCGCCTAATAGAAGACATGTTATTAGAGAGAAGTATTTACGCCCTTTTTCGCCTGCAATTAAATCGTATAAAAACAATATTGCAATCACTCCAACAAGCGATACCTCTTCTTTCATATATAGAAATTGACTGTAATCCATCTTTTCTTGTTTTAAATTAGTTACCTACTTACTAATGTGTTTACTATTGGAAGAACACTATCACCGATCATATTATTCATCCAAAGAGGAAGAATACCTAGTGCAGCTATTGATATTACTAGAACTATAACAGAAACTCTTTCGTCCCAAGTAGCATCCTTTAGTTTTAAAAATTCAGGGTTCTTTACCTCTCCGTAAATACTTCTTCCTACAAGACGAAGAATATATACAGCAGTAATAACAATTGAACTTGTAGCAATAATTGTTATTACCCTATGGAATAAATCTACATGCTCGAATGAACCAACAAATATTGTCATCTCTGCAACAAATCCACTAAAGCCAGGAAGACCTAAGTTGGCAAGCCCAGCAATAACATAACATACAGAAAGGAAAGGCATAACCTTCATAAGACCTGCCAGCTCTCTAATATCTCTTGTATGTGTTCTGCCATAAATCATACCAATTAAGGCGAAGAATAGGGCAGTCATAAGTCCGTGAGAAAGCATTTGTATAACTGCTCCTGTTGTTGCAGTTTGATTTGTCATCAATATTGCAAAGAGCACTAGTCCACAGTGAGAAACTGAAGAATAGGCGTTGATATACTTTAGGTCGGTTTGAACAATTGCACTATATGCACCATAAACAACAGATATTGTTGTTAGGATAAGGAATATCCATCCAAGTTCATTTGCAGCCTCTGGCATTAAATACATTGCTATACGGAAACAACCATAACCTCCTAGTTTCATAAGTACACCTGCATGAAGCATAGAAACAGCAGTTGGTGCTGAAGCATGACCATCAGGAGACCAAGTGTGGAATGGGAATAGGGCACCTAAAACACCAAAGCCAACAAAGGTTAGAGGGAAGAAAAGTAATTGTGCATTCATTGGAATATTATGCAATTGAGCAATCTCAAGGATATTCATTGTTGTAGCACCAGAGCTAAAATAAATACCTAAGATACCTGCAAGCAATAGTGCAGATGCACCCATAAGCATAAGGGTAAGCTTCATTGCAGAATATTCTTTTCTACCAGAACCCCAATGTCCGATAAGTAAATACATAGGGATAAGGGCAATTTCATAGAACATAAACATTGTGAAAAGGTCTATTGTTATGAAGAATCCAAATACTCCTAATGAAAGAAGACAAAACCATAGGAAGAAATCCTTTGTTTGGTCTTTTAGTTTCCATGATGCAAATGTTCCTGTGAATACTATTACCGATGATAGTAATAACATGGCTACAGAAATTCCATCAACACCAAGAGAAAGTTTTATATTTAATGACGAATACCAAGTCCAATCGGAGCGGAAAAGCATTTCTGCTGTGTCTCCATCTGCTCTTGCACCAAGATATAAATAAGTAAGTACGCCCGATAAAATTAGTAATGCAGTTGAGCCTGCTACCATTACTCCTCTAACTTGATTTATATTTCTGCTTATCCATAAGCAAAAAATCATTAGAATTGGAATGAGTACGAATAATAATAAAAGATTCATATTTCTACTTTTTTATATAACCAAAAGAATAAGTCCGATAATAAATATTATTCCTAATAAGAATACAAAAGCATATTGCTGTACATGTCCTGATTGGAATTTGCGTATAGAGTAAGATAGGGATTGAGTGCTTGAAGCCATTAGGTTCATAAAACCATCTACAATATGACGGTCAAACCATGCAATAGGTGTAGAGATGCAGGCAAAGATTATCCTATGAGTGATGAATTGATATACTTCGTCGATATAGAATTTCTTTGTTGCTGCCTTGTGTAAGCCAGAGAGTTTTTCCCCAAGCATTGCAGGTATCTTTTGTTCCTTATTCTTATAGAATATTGTTGCAATTGCTATCGATAATACGGCAACAACAACAGATGTTATTGCAACTTGTGGATCTAAATGTATATTATAAAGTAGACCATCGCTTGTGATGAAGTGTCCAAAAGGAATAAATCCACCAAATATTGTTACAATTGCAAGTATTATTAATGGAATAGTTATAGTAAGAGGAGACTCATGTGGAGTATGGTGATGCTTTGCTTCTTTTCCCCAGAATATATTGAAATATAGACGGAACATATAGAAAGCTGTTAAGCCAGCAATAACTGTCATTGTCCAACCCATTGCAGGATTAAACTTAAAGGCAGCAGCTAGTATCTCATCCTTACTGAAGAAACCTGAGAAAGGAGGTATACCTGCAATTGCAAGACATGCTATCAAGAATGTTATATGTGTTATTGGCATAAACTTTCTTAATCCTCCCATATCCTTCATCTCGTTCGAGTGAACTGCGTGGATAATGGAACCAGCTCCTAAGAATAATAATGCCTTGAACATTGCGTGAGTGAATAAATGGAACATTGAAGCCATATATCCTAAGCCTTCATGTGAATCCATTCCTGTGCATACTCCTAAGGCTACCATCATAAATCCAATTTGTGATATTGTAGAAAAGGCAAGTACACGTTTAATATCTGTCTGTACGCATGCTATGATTGCAGAGAATAGAGATGTGAATGCTCCTACAATAGCAATGATTTCTAATACTCCTGGTGCAAAACCAATATATAGGTAGAACATTCTTGCCACCAAGTAAACCCCGGCAACAACCATTGTTGCAGCGTGGATTAAGGCTGAAACAGGTGTTGGACCTTCCATAGCATCTGGCAACCAAATATGAAGGGGAAACATTGCACTCTTACCTGCTGCCCCAATAAACATTAGTCCTAATGCCCATGAAAGAACTCCAATTCCAAGGAATGTTTGTGTTGCTGCTCCTGTAAGTATTGCATCTGAACTTCCATTCATCAGCTCTACAAAGCTAAAGGTTTGACTATAGAATGATAATACTAATATTCCTATAAGGAAACCAAGATCTGCAAAACGTGTTACAATAAAGGCTTTCTTCGAAGCAGCAATTGCAGATGGTTTGGTGTAATAAAATCCAATTAATAAGTATGATGATACCCCTACTAATTCCCAAAATATGTAAGTTTGGAAAATATTAGTTGCAACAACTAGACCAAGCATTGAGAATGTGAATAAAGAAAGGAAGGCGTAATAACGTTGGAATCCTTTTTCTCCATGCATATATCCCAAACTATAAATATGAACCATCAATGATACTGTTGAAATAACTATTAGCATCATTACTGATATAGGGTCTAATAATATACCAATATCAACGTGAAGTGCTTCAGAAAAACTTAACCACTCGAAATTAAAAGGTATTATCTTTTCGAAAACGCCATTTACTCTTGGTGATGTAAAATATTCCCAAGCAGTAAAATAAGATAAACATGTTACCAATCCTAATGAAATTGTTCCAAAAAGACCTGCAACCTTATGTTTTAGCTTATGTCCAGCTAGTCCTAAAAATAGAAACATTATTGCTGGGAGAAGTAATATAATTAATGTATATTCCATAAATCTCTTTTTTTAATGTTTCAATTTATCCATCTTATCTACATTCAATGTCTGAATGTTACGATAGATATTAATAATAATTGCAATGGCTACAGCTGTTTCTGCAGCAACGATTCCAATTGCGAATAAAGTAAAGAAATGTCCTTCCAATTGATTTGGAAATAGGAACTTATTAAATACAGCAAAATTAATATCAGCTGCGTTCAAAATTAACTCTACAGAAATTAGCATTGCTAATGTATTTTTACGAACCAAAAATCCGTAAATACCTGCACAAAGCATTATTGTGCTTATTATTAGGTAATGTTCTACTTGTATTTCCATATCTATTATCTTTTACGTGCTATTAATACACCCCCAATTATACATGCTAATAATAGCACACCTAATACTTCAAATGGAAGTATATACTGATGTTTGCCTCCACCAACAAGTGTAAAACCTATTGTCTTCATATCTACTTCTTGAAGTATGTTTGCTGATGCTGAAGGCATAAAGTTATGTGTGAAGATGATAAAGAATATTATACCAGCTCCAGCTAGAGCAGAAATTAATCCAGGTAATATCTTACCTCTCTTTATTCCTGTATTTATATTCTCATCAGAGTTTGTAAGTAATATTGAGAAGACATATAATATAATTATACCTCCTGCATAAACCATTATCTGAACAGCTCCTAAGAATGTATATCCTAATAGGAAATATATTGCAGCAGTACCAAAAAGTACGAAAAGCAAATAGGTAGCTGAACGCATAATTTTATTGGTGGTAACTGTCAGCACAGAGAATACTGTGATGAAGATTGCCACAATAAGAAAAACTACGTTTTGAAATGTAATATCCATACTATTTATTTTTTTACCAGGGTTGAACCTTCTCTATTGAGTTTCTTGATTAGCTTTTCTCTTGAAAAAACTGCATGCTCAAAAGAGTTATCGAAGCAAATTGCATCATGAGGACATGTGTTAACACATAGCTGACAATACATACAATTTCCTAAGTCATATTCATAATTTGTAAGAACCTTTGACTTTTTTCCATCCTCTGAAACTACTGTGTCGAAATGAACAACGATAGATCCGTTAGGACAAGAAATTTGACAAATGCCACAAGCAACACATTTATGATGATTCTCTGTATCATGTGGCATTACTAATGTTCCTCTAAAACGATCAGAAATCTTCAAGGTATCCCTATTTTCAGGATATTTTTCTGTAACTTTTTTACGGAGGAAGACCTTCATGCTGGTTTTCATACCAATCAACAAGGTAAGTATCCCACTAAAAAGCGAATGAAAATATTTAAAAAAACTATTCATATCTATTTTGGGTTAAAAGTGGAGTTTAAATACAACAACTAAAATCATTAAGGCAAGATTGAATAATCCAATTGGAACTAAAATCTTCCACTCAAGTTTTAATAGTTGGTCAATTCTTAAACGAGGGAATGTCCATCTAATCCACATTAATAAAAATACAACAAAGAATGCTTTACCAAAGAACCAGATAAATCCGGGAATATAATCCATTATTGCATTAAAGCCATCTAATCCTGAAATATGTAATGGCATCCATCCTCCTAAGAATACTGTTGCCGCAATTGCTGCTACAATAAATAAATTCAAATATTCAGAGAGATAGAAGAATCCAAAATGCATACCCGAATACTCTGTATGGTATCCAGCTGTTAATTCCGATTCTGCTTCTGGAAGGTCAAATGGACCTCTATTTGTTTCTGCATTTCCTGCAATAAGGTAGATGATAAAAGCAATCCAAACAGGGATATGCCCTTTAAATATCAACCAACCATCGGCTTGCGATTGAATTATTTCTGAAAACTGTAATGTGCCTGTAAAAACAACAACAGTTAGTAGAGACAATCCAACAGAAAGCTCATAACTAATAATTTGAGCTCCAGAACGCATTGCACTAATCATTGTAAATTTACTATTACTACTCCAACCAGCAAGTAAGATACCAAGAACTCCAAGTGAGGTTGCTGCCATATAGAAAACAATTCCCACATTGAAATCAATTATCTCCATTCCTTTGTTTATCTGAATGGTTGAGAATGCTAATATTGAAGCAATAATTACAATAAAAGGAGCTAGGGCATAAAGAAATTTATCCGAATTCTTTAAACTAATAATTTCTTTTATCAGCATTTTTATTACATCGGCAAAGAGTTGAAATATTCCAAACTTCCCGACTCTATCAGGTCCTATACGACATTGGAAAAAGCCGCAGACCTTTCTTTCCATATATATTAATATGATTGCAAGTACTGCATAAAATAATAATATACCAATACCTATTGCTAGACATTCTAAGAATATTGCCCAGAACTCAGGCATTACACCTGTTAATAGGTTATGTATCCAACTTGAAACTATACTAAAATCAAACATAGAATATTATTTATTATCTATCAATTTCTGGGATTATATAATCTAAGGTTCCTCCAATAGCTATTAAGTCCGCTATCTTGCCTCCACTTGTTATTGTGTCGACAGCTGCAACAAGAGGAAGTCCTGTTGCACGGAATTTCATTCTATATGGGGATTTATCACCACGACTATCTATGAAAACACCAAATTCTCCACGTGAACTTTCAACTGAGGCAAAATATTTGCCCTCAGGAATACGAATGATTGGTTTCATCTTTACTTGATATTCACCTTCTGGAATATTGTCAATCAATTGATCAATAATATTTAGAGATTCAACAATTTCATCCATACGAACCATGTAACGAGCAAAGCTATCTCCTTCATTATATACTATTTCTTTGAAAGAAACTTTATCATATACTCCATATGGTTTACGCTTACGAGTATCACAGGCCCAACCAGAGGCACGTCCTGTTCCTCCTGTTGCTCCAAAAGAAATTGCATCCTCTCTTGAAAGAACACCAACATCTTTTAAACGTTGTTGAGCTATAATATTCCCAGTAAATATATCATGATATTCTTTTAGAATCTTACGCATATAAGAAGAAAATTCCTTAACATCTTTTACAAAGTTTGGATGTAAATCTGCCTGAACTCCTCCAATTACATTATAGTTTTGGATTAAACGACCTCCTGTTGTGTTTTCAAAAATATCTAGTATTTTTTCCCTATCTCGAAATCCATAGAAGAAAGCTGTAAGAGCTCCAAGGTCCATACATAAACAAGAATAGAACAATAAGTGAGAGTCAATTCTTTGAAGCTCATCCATTATTGTTCTAATATATTGAACTCTTTCTGGAATTTCTACACCTATTGCCTTCTCAATACACATACATAGTGCGTGACGGCTTTGGTGACAACTTAAATAGTCTAATCTATCTGTTAGTGCTAGGGTTTGAGGATAGGTCAAGCTTTCACACATTTTCTCTATTCCTCTATGTATATAACCACAATATGGTTCTATCTTCTTTATTGTTTCTCCTTGAAGAGATGTTCTAAAACGAAGTACACCATGCGTTGCAGGGTGTTGAGGTCCTATATTTATTACATACTCTTGGTCGTCAAAGATTATATTTTCTTTATTTGTAAAGGTTCCATCTTTGTCTAATGTTAGCTCCTGAGTCATATCCTCAGTAACCTCATTTGTCATACGAAGTGGATTTAACTCATCGTTATAATCCTT
>Ga0316605_10000046_pt1 | contig 187072 bp, 155 predicted proteins | sample OWC_soil_day20_n_FD_207666 | JGI IMG/M metagenome (GOLD analysis project Ga0316605, IMG submission 207666) | Wetland soil microbial communities from Old Woman Creek delta, Ohio, United States - OWC_soil_day20_noCT | ecosystem: Environmental > Terrestrial > Soil > Wetlands | place: USA: Ohio...
GCCACCGAACTTGGCGGACAACACCGTGGTGATCGCAGCCGTCAGCGTCGTCTTGCCGTGGTCAACGTGACCAATCGTGCCAACGTTTACGTGCGGTTTCGTACGCGCGAATTTTTCCTTAGCCATTATCAGTTCTCCAGATTACTTCTTGTTAATGACGGCCTCAGCGACGTTCTTCGGCGCTTCGGTGTAATGCTTGAATTCCATCGAGTAGGTAGCGCGACCTTGCGACAACGAACGCACGGAGGTCGAGTAACCAAACATCTCAGACAGCGGAACTTCAGCCTTGACGACCTTGATGCCACCAACCTGATCTTCCATGCCCTGAACGATGCCACGACGGGACGAAAGGTCGCCCATCACGTTGCCCATGTATTCCTCAGGCGTTTCGACCTCAACCGCCATCATTGGCTCAAGCAAGGTCGGACTAGCCTTCTTCATACCTTCCTTGAAGGCCATGGAAGCGGCCATGCGGAATGCATTTTCGTTGGAGTCAACGTCGTGATAGGAACCATCGAACAGGGTGAATTTGACATCGACTACCGGGAAGCCAGCCAGAACGCCGCTGGTCACTGCATCACGCAGACCCTTGTCAACCGCCGGGATGAATTCGCGCGGAACCACACCGCCCTTGATGGCGTCGATAAACTCGTAGCCCTTGCCAGCTTCATTCGGCTCAATCTTGAGCCAGACGTGACCGAATTGACCGCGACCACCGGACTGCTTGACGAACTTGCCCTCTTGTTCGACAGACTTCTTGATGCACTCGCGATAGGCAACCTGCGGCGCTCCAACAGAGGCGTCGACGTTGAATTCACGACGCATACGGTCAACCAGAATCTCCAGGTGTAGTTCACCCATACCGGAAATGATTGTTTGGCCGGACTCTTCGTCGGTACGCACACGGAAGGACGGATCTTCCTGCGCCAGACGCCCCAGTGCCAGACCCATCTTTTCCTGGTCGGCCTTGGTCTTCGGTTCGACAGCAACGTGAATCACCGGCTCCGGGAAAACCATGCGCTCGAGGGTAATGACCTTTTGCGGGTCACACAGCGTATCACCGGTGGTTGCTTCTTTAAGACCCACGGCGGCAGCGATGTCGCCAGCGCGCACTTCCTTGATTTCTTCACGCTGATTGGCGTGCATCTGAAGAATACGACCAAGACGCTCTTTGCGACCCTTAACCGGGTTATAAACAGTGTCACCAGAGTTGATAACGCCGGAGTAGACGCGGAAGAAGATCAACTGACCGACAAACGGGTCAGTCATGATCTTGAACGCCAAAGCCGAGAAGGCCTCATCATCGGCGGCACGACGCTCGCCTTGAGTTTCGTTCTCGAGAATGCCGGTAACCGGAGGAATATCAACCGGCGATGGCAACAGCTCGATGACGGCGTCCAGCATCTTCTGTACACCCTTGTTCTTAAATGCTGTACCGCAAAGCATCGGCTGGATTTCGCAGGCGATGGTACGGGTACGCAGACCAAGAATGATGTCAGCTTCAGACAACTCACCCTCTTCAAGGTACTTGTTCATCAGCTCTTCAGAAGCCTCGGCTGCAGCTTCGACCATCTGTTCACGCCAGGTGGCGGCATCGTCAGCCAGTTCAGCCGGGATCTCGCGAGCATCGTACTTCATGCCTTGAGAAGCCTCGTCCCAGTAGATTGCCTTCATCTTGATCAGGTCAACCACACCTTCGAACTTGTCTTCAGCACCAATAGGAATGACGATAGGCACCGGGTTGGCCTTCAGGCGCAGCTTGAGCTGATCAACAACCTTGAAGAAGTTGGCACCGGAACGGTCCATCTTGTTCACGAAGGCAAGACGCGGCACGCCGTACTTGTTAGCCTGACGCCAAACGGTTTCAGACTGCGGCTGAACACCACCAACCGCACAGTAAACCATGCAAGCAGCATCGAGAACACGCATGGAACGCTCAACTTCGATTGTGAAGTCAACGTGACCCGGGGTGTCGATGATGTTGATGTGGTGCGGCTGGAACTGCTTGTCCATACCGCTCCAGAAGCAGGTGGTCGCAGCGGAGGTGATAGTGATACCGCGCTCCTGCTCCTGCTCCATCCAGTCCATGGTGGCGGCGCCATCATGAACTTCACCGATCTTGTGATTAACACCGGTGTAGTAAAGGATACGTTCAGTCGTCGTCGTCTTGCCGGCGTCGATGTGCGCGCTGATACCGATATTGCGGTAGCGCTCGATTGGAGTTTTACGTGCCACGTTAAAGCCCTTTGAAAATTAGAAGCGGAAGTGAGCGAAGGCCTTGTTGGCATCAGCCATGCGGTGCACTTCGTCGCGCTTCTTGACAGCGCCACCGCGATTTTCAGCGGCCTCCAGCATTTCAGCAGCCAGACGCTGACCCATGGACTTCTCAGAACGCTTGCGGGCAGACTCACGCAGCCAGCGCATTGCCAGCGCGGCGCGACGAGCCGGGCGCACTTCAACCGGCACCTGGTAGTTTGCACCACCAACGCGACGGGACTTAACTTCGACCATCGGCTTCACGTTGCTCATGGCAGCGCTGAAGACTTCGAGGGGATCTTTACCACCCTTGGTGGTAATGATGTCGAAAGCACCATAAACAATGCGCTCGGCAACAGACTTCTTGCCGCTTTGCATGATGGCGTTAACGAACTTGGACACTTCAACGTTGCCGAACTTCGGATCCGGCAGAATGTCACGCTTGGGTACTTCACGACGACGGGGCATATTAACCTCAATTAAACACGATTCAGTTGAAAAGCCGGGTAGGGGTTTTCACCCACCCGGCCCTCTCGGCCGCCCAAAAGAGCGACCACTTACTTAAGCCACTTAAGGAATTAAGCAGCCTTCGGACGCTTGGCGCCGTACTTGGAACGGGATTGCTTACGATCCTTGACGCCCTGCGTATCCAAGGAGCCACGCACGGTGTGGTAGCGCACACCTGGCAAGTCCTTGACACGACCACCACGGATCAGGACCACGGAGTGCTCCTGCAGGTTGTGGCCTTCACCACCGATGTACGAAATGACTTCGAAGCCATTGGTCAGACGAACCTTGCAAACCTTACGGAGCGCGGAGTTCGGCTTCTTCGGGGTGGTGGTGTAAACACGGGTGCAGACGCCACGCTTCTGCGGGCACTTCTCCAGAGCAGGAACCTTGCTCTTGGCCTTTTCGGCTACGCGCGGCTTGCGCACGAGCTGGTTGATGGTCGGCATATCAAACTTCCTTCAACAGCCGGGCACCGAAAAGTGGTGCACGACGGCAATTTTGTTATCCAAAGCAGAGACAATGATTAGCCTCTGCCGACAAAGACCATAAATTTTATGGCTGATCAACCCCCGTGTCAACGTGACACTGGGGTTGCTAGACAGATCACAGGCCCTGATCGGCTTCCTGTGTTGTGTTTTCGGCAGTTGCCTCTTCGATCGGACGGGAAGCCGCAATGTCTTCGCCTGCCAGCTGAGCCTTGCGGCTGCGGTGGTAGGCCAGACCGGTACCCGCCGGGATGAGGCGACCGACGATGACGTTTTCCTTGAGACCACGCAACTCGTCGCGCTTGCCCATAATGGCAGCCTCGGTAAGTACGCGAGTGGTTTCCTGGAAAGAGGCAGCGGAGATGAACGAGTCGGTCGACAACGATGCCTTGGTAATACCCAGCAACATGTGTTCGATCGTTGCCGGAATCTTGCCTTCGGCGTTGGCGCGATCATTCTCAGCCAGCAGTTCGGCGCGTTCTACCTGTTCGGACTTGATGAACTTGGTGTCACCCGGTTCAACAATGGTCACTCGACGCAGCATCTGACGGACGATCACTTCGATGTGCTTGTCGTTGATCTTCACGCCTTGCAGACGGTAGACGTCCTGAACTTCGTCGGTAATGTAGCGGGCCAGAGCTTCAACACCCTGCAGACGCAGAATGTCATGCGGATCCGGTTCGCCTTCGACGATCTTCTCGCCCTTGTTAACCACCTGACCATCGTGAACCAGAACATGCTTGTCCTTCGAAATCAGGAACTCATGCACATTGCCGTCGAGATCGGTAATAACCAGGCGCTGCTTGCCCTTGGTGTCCTTGCCGAAACTGATCGTGCCGGTAACTTCGGCCAGCACGGAGGCATCCTTCGGCGTACGCGCTTCAAATAGCTCGGCAACACGCGGCAGACCACCGGTGATGTCGCGGGTCTTGGCAGATTCTTGCGGCATACGGGCCAGAACATCACCCACGCCAACCTGCTGACCATCGACCACAGAAATGATCGAGCCAACCTGGAAGGCGATCGAAACAGTGTGATCGCTACCGTGCACACGAACTTCCTGGCCGGTCTCGTCAAGGAGTTTGACCACCGGGCGGACACCCTTGACGGCAGCTTTGCCACCGCGCTTGTGGTCGATAACAACCAGCGTGGACAGACCGGTCACATCATCAACCTGCTTGGCAACGGTTACGCCTTCTTCGACATTCTCGAAGCGGACGGTACCAGCGTATTCAGTGATGATCGGACGGGTATGCGGATCCCAGGTTGCCAGCTTGGCGCCGGCCTTGACAGACTTGCCTTCATCAACCGACAACATGGCGCCGTACGGCACCTTGTGACGTTCGCGCTCACGGCCGTGATCGTCAACGATCAGGACTTCACCCGAACGCGAAATGACCACCTTCTCGCCCTTGGCGCTGGTGACATAACGCATGTTTGAGGTGTAGCGCACGGTACCGGCCGACTTGCCCTCGACCTTGTCAGCCACGGCAGCACGGGAAGCCGCGCCACCGACGTGGAAGGTACGCATGGTGAGCTGGGTACCCGGCTCACCAATCGACTGGGCAGCAATCACGCCAACCGCTTCGCCGGCATTGACCATCGTGCCGCGACCAAGGTCACGGCCATAACACTGAGCGCACAGACCATAACGCGTGTCGCAGGTCAGCGGAGTGCGAACCTTGACTTCGTCAATACCCAGCTTGTCGATCATATCAACCAGATCTTCGTCGAGCATGGTGCCCGCAAAGATGACAGTTTCCTGGGTTTCCGGATCAACCAGATCGTCGACCGTGACACGGCCCAGAATACGCTCGCGCAGCGCCTCGATCACTTCACCGCCTTCGACCAGCGCCTTGACGACGAAGCCGTTCTTGGTACCGCAGTCATCTTCGGTAATGACCAGATCCTGGGTCACATCCACCAGACGACGCGTCAGGTAACCGGAGTTGGCTGTCTTCAGCGCGGTATCAGCCAGACCCTTACGAGCACCGTGGGTCGAGATGAAGTACTGTAGAACGTTCAGGCCTTCACGGAAGTTGGTGGTAATTGGCGTCTCGATAATCGAGCCATCCGGCTTGGCCATCAGACCGCGCATACCAGCCAGCTGACGAATCTGGGCAGCGGAACCGCGAGCGCCGGAGTCGGCCATCATGTAGATGGAGTTGAACGAATCCTGCTTGACCTTCTTGCCATGGCGGTCGATCACTTCCTCGTGGCCGAGTTCGTCCATCATCACCTTGGCAACCTGATCGCCGGTGCGGCCCCAGATATCGACGACCTTGTTGTAGCGCTCGCCCTGAGTAACCAGGCCGTTCGTGTACTGGGTCTCGATTTCCTTCACCTCAGCTTCGGCAGCCGAAATGATTTCATATTTCTTGGCCGGAACGAGCATGTCGTCCGAGCAGAAGGAAATGCCTGCCCGCGTGGCGAGGGCATAACCGTTCTGCATCAGCTTGTCAGCAAAGACAACGGTTTCCTTCAGGCCGCAGCGACGGAAAGACTCGTCGATCAGCTTGGAGATTTCCTTCTTCTTCAGTGCGCGATCAATCGCCTTGAAGGGTAGGCCCTTCGGCAGGATCTTGGCAAGCAGAGCACGACCGGCCGTCGTTTCAACGCGAACGGTCTTTTCTTCCCATTCGCCATCGACTGCACCCGGTTCGTACTGCTTCAGACGGACCGAAATACGGGAATGGACGTCCAGCTGACCGGCCGCCATGGCGCGCTCAATTTCGTTGGTGTCGGCAAAATACATGCCTTCGCCCTTGCCATTGATCTTCTCGCGAGTCGCATAGTACAGACCCAACACGATATCCTGCGACGGCACGATGATCGGCTGGCCGTTGGCGGGCGACAGGACGTTGTTGGAGGCCAGCATCAGCGTGCGAGCTTCCATCTGAGCTTCGAGCGACAGCGGGACGTGAACAGCCATCTGGTCACCGTCGAAGTCGGCGTTGAATGCCGCGCAAACGAGCGGATGCAGCTGGATGGCCTTGCCTTCAATCAGGGTCGGTTCAAAGGCCTGGATACCTAGACGGTGCAGGGTCGGCGCACGGTTCAGCATGACCGGATGTTCGCGGATGACATCTTCAAGGATGTCCCAAACGACCGGTTCCTGGCCTTCGACCATCTTCTTGGCTTGCTTGATGGTCGTGGCGTAGCCAAGCACTTCCAGCTTGTGGAAGATGAAGGGCTTGAACAGTTCCAGCGCCATCAGCTTGGGCAGACCACACTGATGCAGCTTGAGCTGCGGACCAACCACGATGACCGAACGGCCGGAGTAGTCGACGCGCTTACCCAGCAAGTTCTGACGGAAGCGGCCGCCCTTGCCCTTGATCATGTCGGCCAGCGACTTGAGCGGACGCTTGTTGGCGCCGGTCATGGCCTTGCCGCGACGACCGTTGTCAAGCAATGAGTCGACGGCTTCTTGCAGCATGCGCTTTTCGTTGCGCACGATGATTTCCGGCGCCTTCAGTTCAAGCAGACGCTTCAGACGGTTGTTACGGTTGATGACGCGACGGTAGAGATCATTCAGATCGGAGGTCGCGAAACGGCCACCGTCCAGCGGCACCAGCGGACGCAAGTCCGGCGGCAGCACGGGAAGGACTTCGAGGATCATCCAGTCCGGCTTGATGCCGGACTTCTGGAAACCCTCAAGAATCTTCAGACGCTTGGCCAGCTTCTTGTTCTTGGCTTCAGAACCGGTCACTTCGAGTTCGGCGTGCAGGGACTCGACTTCGCTATTCAGTTCGAGGTTGCGCAGCAATTCGCGAATACCCTCGGCGCCCATCAATGCCTGGAATTCATCACCATGCTCTTCAACCATTTCCAGATACTGGTCTTCCGTCAGCAGCTGTGCGCGCTGAAGGTTGCTGACCATGCCCGGATCGGTAACAACATATGCTTCGAAGTACAGGACGCGCTCGATATCGCGCAGCGTCATGTCGAGAACCATGCCGAGACGGGACGGCAGCGACTTCAGGAACCAGATGTGGGCGGTCGGCGAGGCCAGTTCGATGTGACCCATGCGATCACGGCGAACCTTGGCCAGCGTCACTTCGACGCCGCACTTCTCGCAGATCACGCCACGATGCTTCAGGCGCTTGTACTTGCCGCACAGGCACTCGTAATCCTTGATCGGGCCAAAGATCTTGGCGCAGAACAGGCCATCACGCTCCGGCTTGAAAGTACGGTAGTTGATGGTTTCCGGCTTCTTGACTTCACCATAGGACCAGGAACGGATCTTGTCGGGCGAAGCGAGGCCAATGGTAATCGCGTCGAATTCCTCTTCGGCGGTTACCTGCTTGAATAGATCGAGCAATGCTTTCATCGTTTAACTCCCAGCCCTAAATCAGTAACGTTCCAGATCGATATCGATCGCCAGCGAACGGATTTCCTTGACCAGCACATTGAAGGATTCCGGCATGCCGGCTTCGATGCGATGCTCGCCCTTGACGATATTTTCGTAAACCTTGGTACGGCCGTTCACATCGTCGGACTTCACGGTCAACATTTCCTGCAGCACATAGGATGCGCCATAGGCCTCCAGCGCCCACACTTCCATTTCACCGAAGCGCTGACCACCGAACTGCGCCTTGCCGCCCAGCGGCTGCTGGGTAACCAGGGAGTACGGGCCGGTCGAACGGGCGTGCATCTTGTCGTCAACCAGGTGATGCAGTTTCAGATAGTGCATGTAACCAACAGTCACCTTGCGCTCGAAAGCTTCGCCGGTACGACCATCAAACAGCGTCATCTGGCCAGAAGACGGCATGCCGGCCAATGCCAGCATGGCCTTGATTTCCTCTTCCTTGGCACCATCGAACACCGGCGTTGCGAACGGCACACCGCTCTTCAGGTTTTCGGCCATTTCCAGAACTTCGACATCATTCAACTCTTCGAGGTTCTCGGACTTGCCACTGGAGTTGTAAATCTGGTCGAGGAAACCGCGAACTTCCTTGGCGCTGGACTGGGCACGCAGCATGGCACCAATCTTGTGGCCGAGGCCCTTGGCGGCGAGACCAAGGTGGACTTCCAGAATCTGACCGACGTTCATCCGCGACGGAACGCCGAGCGGGTTCAGAACGATGTCAACCGGGCTGCCATCTTCCATGTGCGGCATGTCTTCAACCGGCAGGATGCGGGACACAACACCCTTGTTACCGTGACGACCGGCCATCTTGTCACCTGGCTGCAGGCGACGCTTGACGGCAACATAGACCTTGACCATCTTCTGGACACCCGGCGGCAATTCGTCGCCTTGCGTCAGCTTCTTGCGCTTGCCTTCGAAAGCGATATCGAAGTCCTTGCGTGCCTGCTCCAGGCCATCCTTGACCTGTTCCAGTTGCTGGGCAGCTTCGTCATCGGCCAGACGGATGTCGAACCAGTGGTGCGGATCCATGCTGTCGAGGTAAACCTTGTCGATCACCGTACCCTTGGCCAGCTTCTTCGGACCGCCATTGGCTTTCTTGCCGGTAATCAGGCGCTCGACACGGGCAAAGGCATCGCGCTCAACAATGCGCATCTGGTCAGCCAGGTCCAGCTTGTAGTGACGCAGATGCTCGTCGATGATGGCCTGGGCGCGCTTGTCACGCTCGATGCCTTCACGGGTAAAGACCTGAACGTCAATGACCGTACCGGCGATGCCGGACGGGACGCGCAGCGAGGTGTCCTTAACATCGGAAGCCTTCTCGCCGAAGATGGCGCGCAGCAGCTTTTCTTCTGGCGTCAGCTGGGTTTCGCCCTTCGGCGTGACCTTGCCAACCAGCACATCACCGGCTTCGACTTCAGCACCGATGTACACGATGCCGGAATCATCCAGACGGGACAGTTGAGCCTCACCCAGGGACGCGATATCGCGGGTGATTTCCTCAGGGCCGAGCTTGGTGTCACGAGCGACAACCGTCAGTTCCTCAATGTGGATCGAGGTGTAACGGTCTTCGGCAACAACGCGCTCGGAGATCAGGATCGAGTCTTCGAAGTTGTAGCCATTCCACGGCATGAAGGCGATCAGCATGTTCTGACCGAGGGCGAGTTCGCCCTTGTCGGTAGACGCACCGTCGGCTACCACGTCACCCTTGGCGATGTGGTCGCCCACACGCACCATCGGACGCTGATTGATATTGGTGTTCTGGTTGGAACGGGTGTACTTGACCAGATTGTAGATATCAACACCAACTTCACCGGCAATGGTTTCGTTGTCGTTAACACGAACCACAACACGGGCTGCATCGACGTAATCGACCATACCACCACGCAGTGCGACCACGGCGGTTCCCGAGTCAACGGCAACCGTACGCTCGATACCGGTACCAACCAGCGGCTTTTCCGGACGCAGGCAAGGCACTGCCTGGCGTTGCATGTTGGCGCCCATCAATGCGCGGTTCGCGTCATCGTGCTCAAGGAACGGAATCAGCGAAGCTGCAACGGAAACGATCTGGCCAGGCGCCACGTCCATGTACTGGACACGGCCCGGTTCTGCCAGAATTGTTTCGCCCTTTTCGCGGCATGTCACCAGGTCGTCGGACAAACGGCCATTCGCATCCAGAGAAGCGTTCGCCTGGGCAACCACGTAGTTGCCTTCTTCGATCGCCGACAGATATTCGATGTCGCTGGTCACCTGACCGTTATTTACCTTGCGGTAAGCGGTTTCGATGAAGCCGTAGCTATTGACCTGGGCAAACAGAGCCAGGGAGTTGATCAGACCGATGTTCGGGCCTTCCGGCGTTTCGATCGGGCAGACACGACCGTAATGGGTCGGATGCACGTCGCGCACTTCGAAACCAGCACGTTCGCGCGTCAGACCGCCAGGACCAAGGGCGGAAACGCGACGCTTGTGCGTGATTTCCGACAGCGGGTTGGTCTGGTCCATGAACTGGGACAATTGGCTCGAACCGAAGAATTCCTTGATGGCGGCGCTGATCGGCTTGGCGTTGATCAGATCATGCGGCATCAGATTGTCGGATTCGGCCTGCGACAGACGTTCCTTGACCGCCCGCTCGACGCGGACGAGGCCGGCGCGGAACTGGTTCTCGGCCAATTCGCCAACGGAACGGACGCGACGGTTGCCAAGGTGATCGATGTCGTCGATCTCACCGCGGCCATTGCGCAGCTCGACGAGAATCTTGATGACCTCGACGATATCGCGCGGCGACAGGGTCAGCTGTTCGCGGACTTCAACATTGGCACCCAGCGGCTTCAGCTTCGCGGCCAGCGCTTCGACTTCAGCGAGAGTCGAATTTTCGACCATGGCACGAGCTCCGAAGGGCATCAGGCTGACCAGATCCTGAATTGCCGACAGGGCAAAACCAGAGGCTTCAGCCAGATTCTTCAGTGCAGCTTCGGCCTTGGAGGCCAAGCCCTTGACCATCAACTTGTATTCAATGACGTCCTGGCGAGCCAGACGACGGTTGAACTTCATCCGGCCGACGCCGGACAGGTCATAGCGTTCGTCAGAGTAGAAGAGGCCGTTGAAGAGAATTTCGACAGCTTCTTCCGTCGGCGGCTCACCCGGACGCATCATGCGATAGATCGCAACACGAGCGGCCTGACGGGTTGCGGTTTCATCAGCACGCAGCGTATTGGAAATGAAAGCACCACGGTCGAGTTCGTTCGTATAAAGCGTCTCAACCGTCGTGATCTCGGCCTCGCGCAGTTTGGCCAACAAGGTCTCGGTAATTTCGTCGTTCGCGTTGGCGACGACTTCGCCCGTAGCCTTGTCGACAATGTTCTTGGCAACCACGCGGCCAACCAGGAAGTCTTCAGGCACAACGATCTGCTTGATCGCAGCGGCACCGATGTCGCGAATGTGCTTGGCAGTGATGCGCTTGTCCTTCGGAACAATGAGCTTGCCGTCCGGACCAACGAAATCAAAACGGGCCACTTCACCACGCAGGCGTTCCGGAACCAGAGTGAACTCAACCTTGTCCTTGGCAAGCAGGAAAGTATCGAATTCGAAGAACTGCTCCAGAATCTCCTCGGAGGACATGCCGATGGCCTTCAACAGCGTGGTTACCGGCATCTTGCGACGACGGTCTACGCGGAAAAACAGGGTGTCCTTGGGATCGAATTCGAAATCCAGCCATGAACCACGGTAAGGAATGACGCGAGCCGAGAACAACAACTTGCCTGAACTGTGCGTCTTGCCACGGTCGTGCTCAAAGAACACGCCCGGGGAACGGTGGAGCTGCGAAACAATGACACGCTCGGTACCGTTAATCACGAAGGAACCATTGGTCGTCATCAGGGGGATTTCACCCATGTAGACTTCCTGCTCCTTCACTTCCTTAACTGTGTCAGGGGCTTCGCGGTCCATGATGACCAGGCGAACCCGCGCCCGCAGCGAAGACGCGAAGGTCAAGCCACGCTGCTGACATTCGGTAACGTCAAACGCCGGCTCGCCCAGCATATAGCTGACGAACTCCAGGCGGGCATTGCCGGAATGCGAAACAATCGGGAAGATCGAGGTGAACGCAGCCTGCAAGCCCTCGTTTTTCCGCTTCTCGGGAGCTACCTCATCTTGCAGGAAGTCCTTGAAGGACTGCAATTGAGTAGCCAACAAGTAGGGAACGTCCAACACGCTGGCGCGCTTGGCGAAGCTCTTGCGGATGCGTTTCTTCTCGGTGAAGGAGTAAGTCATGGTAACTCCGTGAGGATGAAATCAAAGGTGGAACCTGAGAAAACAGGCAAACGCAAACAAACTCTCCTCCCCGCCGGGGAAAAGGAAAGCCTTGTTTGCGTTTGCCAGTTGGCGTAATTCAAGTTCGTTTTCTAGGCCAATCAAACCTGTCGTACAAAGTACAAATGGGCTGGCGGAAAACCGCCAGCCCACACACCAAAAGTCGATTACTTGACTTCGACCTTGGCGCCTGCGTCTTCAAGCAACTTCTTGAGGGCTTCTGCGTCGGCCTTGGAAATAGCTTCCTTGACGGCCTTCGGAGCGCCATCAACCAGATCCTTGGCTTCCTTCAGACCCAGACCGGTAGCTGCACGAACGACCTTGATGACTTCAACCTTCTTGTCACCAGCGCCGGTCAGCATGACGGTGAACTCGGTCTGCTCTTCAGCAGCGGCGGCACCAGCACCAGCCGGGCCAGCAACGGCGACGGCAGCGGCGGAAACGCCAAACTTCTCTTCGAATGCCTTGACCAGGTCATTCAGTTCCATAACGGTCAGGGAGCCTACGGCTTCCAGGATGTCTTCTTTGCTAATTGCCATTTCAATAAACTCCTAAATCAGTTCGTATGCGGTAAGGATCAAGCGGCAGCTTCTTCGCGCTGCGCAGCCAGTGCGGCCAGGCCGCGGACGAAGCCGGCAACCGGAGCTTGCATGACGTACAGCAGCTTGGAGAGCAGCTCTTCGCGGCTCGGCACGGACGCGAGCGCCTGAACACCAGCCTTGTCGAGCACCTTGCCGGCATAGGAACCGGCCTTGAGCACCAATTTGTCGTTGGATTTGGCGAAGTCACTGAGTACCTTCGCGGCAGCCACCGGATCAGCAGAGACGCTATAAATCAGCGGTCCGACCATGTGGTCAGCCAGGCCAGCGAACGCAGTGTCCGCGACCGCGCGACGCACCAAAGTGTTCTTCAACACACGCAGATACACACCAGACTCGCGCGCCTTCTTGCGCAGCACGGTGAGGTCGGTAACCTCAATGCCACGATACTCGGCAATCACGATGGTCTGTGCGTTGGCCACTTGTGCCGACACCTCAGCTACAACCGCTTTTTTGTCGTTCAGATTGAGACCCACGGGTCCTTCCTCCTTTCAAGTCATAACACGACGGGAAAATTCCCGCCGCACCTACGGCGACCTGAACCAGAAGTTAAGCCATCCATTGCGGACAACTAGAAATCTTGTTCGGGGACACCGTCTGCGCAGGCTACTTACGCGATTAAGTTCCGTTACCGAAACACCTGCGGTCTTTGACGATCCGCCGGCAGCCACCGAAGTGACCACCAACGGCCCAAAGTTCTATTAACCCACCACCGTGGACTGGTCGACGCGAACGCCGGGGCCCATCGTGGCAGAAACTGCGATCTTCTTAAGGTACTGGCCCTTGGACGAAGCCGGCTTGGCCTTGGCCAGGGCATCGATCAGCGCCTTCAGGTTGCTTTCCAGGCTCTCAACGGAGAAGGAAGCGCGACCGATCGTGGCGTGAATGATGCCGGCCTTGTCGGTACGGTACTGCACCTGACCAGCCTTGGCGTTCTTCACTGCAGTGACAACGTCCATGGTCACGGTACCAACCTTCGGATTCGGCATCAGACCACGGGGACCGAGGATCTGGCCGAGCTGACCAACAACCTTCATGGCATCCGGAGTGGCGATGACCACATCGAAATTCAGGTTACCGGCCTTGACTTCGGCAGCCAGATCGTCGAAACCGACGACTTCAGCGCCGGCCGCCTTGGCAGCCTCAGCCTTTTCGCCTTGGGCGAAGACGGCAACGCGAACAGACTTACCGGTACCAGCCGGCAGAACGACTGAACCGCGAACGACCTGATCCGATTTACGTGCATCAACACCGAGGTTGACTGCGACGTCGATCGATTCGTCGAACTTGGCGATTGCCGTTTCCTTGGCCAGGGTCAGCGCTTCCTGCAGCGGATACAGCTTCTGCGCGACAACCTTGCTGGCAAGGGCTTTTTGCTTTTTCGTGAGCTTAGCCATGATTACAGACCCTCTACCGTGATACCCATCGAACGGGCGGAGCCAGCGATGGTGCGAATTGCTGCTTCCATATCGGCAGCGGTCAAGTCAGGCGACTTGGTCTTGGCGATTTCTTCGCACTGGGCGCGAGTGATCTTGCCAACCTTGTCGGTATGCGGCTTGGCCGAACCGGACTTGATACCAGCAGCCTTCTTGATCAGGATGGTGGCCGGCGGGGTCTTCATCACGAAGGTGAAAGACTTGTCCGCGAAGGCGGTAATTACGACAGGAATCGGCAGACCCGGTTCAACGCCCTGAGTCTGGGCATTGAAGGCCTTGCAGAATTCCATGATGTTCAGACCGCGCTGACCGAGGGCTGGGCCGATCGGGGGCGACGGGTTTGCTTTGCCGGCTGGCACTTGCAGCTTGATGTAGCCAATAATTTTCTTGGCCATAATTTGCTCCTAATAAATGAGTCGTAACGCGTGTTGGCTGCAGAAAACTAACAGCTACTGACGCTCCTCTTGCCGAAATCGGGGCTTTCGGCGAACCCTGAAATCTGGATCAGGCCTTTTCGACCTGAGCGAACTCCAGCTCAACCGGCGTAGCTCGACCAAAGATGGTCACCGAAACACGCAGGCGATTCTTTTCGTAATTGACGTCTTCGACCGAGCCATGGAAGTCGGTAAATGGACCTTCCTTGACACGAACCACTTCGCCAACCTCAAACAGCACTTTCGGACGGGGCTTCTCAACACCCTCCTGCATTTGCTGCATGATCTTCTCGACTTCCTTTTCGGAAATCGGGGTCGGCTTGGTCGCGGTGCCACCAACAAAACCAGTGACTTTCGGCGTGTTCTTGACCAAGTGCCATGAGTCGTCGTCCATCTCCATTTCACAGAGGACGTAGCCAGGGAAGAACTTGCGCTCAGAAATCGATTTCTGACCGCCCTTCATTTCGACGACTTCTTCAACCGGAACCAGAATCCGGCCGAATTTTTCTTCCATACCCAAACGGGTAATGCGCTCCTGAATGGCGCGCATTACACTTTTTTCGAAGCCGGAGTAGGCATGTACGACGTACCAGCGTTTGCTCATGATTTCTTCCAGCCCAGCACCCAGTCGTAAAGAACCACTTCAAGGCTCTTGTCAGTCAGATACAGGAAAATTGCCATGACCACGACAAAGGCGAATACCGCACCCGTGGTTTGCATGGTTTCCTTGCGAGTCGGCCAAACAACTTTCTTGGCCTCGACCACCGCCTCATTACCAAACAGGAAAAAGCGCTGACCCGGCTCCGTTTTCCAAGCCACTGCAATTGCCAGCGCCAAACCAACGAGGACCGCCAGGACGCGCAAAATCATTGCCTGCTCGGAGAGCAGGTAGAAGCCAGCCACACCAGCCGCCAGAATAATCAGCGCCAGCGCAAACTTGATCTTGTCAGCCATTACGTTCGCGATCTTTAAAGAGAGTGGCAGGGGCGGAGGGAATCGAACCCCCGACCTACGGTTTTGGAAACCGTTGCTCTACCAATTGAGCTACACCCCTGCTGCAGAAACATCAAAGCGCCTCGGTTTCCCGAAGCGCTTCAACTACTGAAAGACTATCGATTACTCGATGATCTTGGCGACGACGCCGGCACCGACGGTACGACCGCCTTCACGGATGGCGAAGCGCAAACCTTCTTCCATGGCAATCGGAGCAATCAGCTTGATCGTCATGGCGATGTTGTCGCCCGGCATGACCATTTCGGTGCCTTCCGGCAGCTCGATGGAACCCGTGACGTCGGTCGTACGGAAGTAGAACTGCGGACGGTAGCCGTTGAAGAACGGGGTGTGACGGCCGCCTTCATCCTTGGACAGGATGTACACTTCGGAGGTGAAGTGGGTATGCGGCTTGACAGAACCCGGCTTGCACAGCACCTGGCCACGCTCGACGTCTTCACGCTTGGTACCACGCAGCAGGGCGCCAATGTTGTCGCCAGCCTGACCTTGGTCGAGCAGCTTGCGGAACATTTCAACACCGGTACAGATGGTCTTGACGGTCGGACGGATACCGACGATTTCGATTTCTTCGCCAACCTTGACGATGCCGCGCTCAACACGACCGGTCACAACGGTACCGCGACCAGAGATGGAGAAGACGTCTTCAACCGGCATCAGGAACGGCTGATCGATGGCACGCTCAGGATCAGGGATGTAGGTGTCCAGGGCATCAGCCAGACGGAAGATCGACGGTTCGCCGATTTCAGACTGGTCGCCTTCGAGGGCCTTCAGTGCGGAACCGTGAATGATCGGGGTGTCGTCGCCCGGGAAGTCGTACTTGGAGAGCAGCTCGCGCAGTTCCATTTCGACCAGCTCGAGCAGTTCGGCGTCGTCAACCATGTCGCACTTGTTCATGAACACGAGAACGTACGGCACGCCAACTTGACGAGCCAGCAGGATGTGTTCGCGGGTCTGCGGCATCGGGCCGTCAGCAGCAGAACAGACCAGGATCGCGCCGTCCATCTGAGCAGCACCGGTAATCATGTTCTTGACGTAGTCAGCGTGCCCCGGGCAGTCAACGTGGGCGTAGTGACGGTTGGCGGTTTCGTATTCGACGTGGGCGGTATTAATCGTAATACCGCGAGCCTTTTCTTCCGGCGCAGCGTCAATTTCGTCATATTTCTTGGCAGCGCCACCGAACTTGGCGGACAACACCGTGGTGATCGCAGCCGTCAGCGTCGTCTTGCCGTGGTCAACGTGACCAATCGTGCCAACGTTTACGTGCGGTTTCGTACGCGCGAATTTTTCCTTAGCCATTCCAGTTCCTCAATAATCAAATAAAGTAAAAAATCCAGAATCCAAGCTAATCGGTGGTGCCCATGGGCAGGATCGAACTGCCGACCTCTCCCTTACCAAGGGAGTGCTCTACCACTGAGCCACATGGGCCTACCTTAAAACTCCTGCCGTACTGCATCTTGGAGCGGGTGAAGGGAATCGAACCCTCGTCTTAAGCTTGGAAGGCTTCAGCTCTACCATTGAGCTACACCCGCTTATTACGCCCGCGTCACAGGCTGCTACAGCATTTAATCTGGTGGAGGGGGAAGGATTCGAACCTTCGAAGGCAGAGCCGACAGATTTACAGTCTGTTCCCGTTGACCGCTTGGGTACCCCTCCGGAAGAACCCGAGATTATCCGGACGAGTTAGAGACCTGTCAACACTTAAAAACAGAAAAGCCGGCATACAGCCGGCTTTTGCGCTTTTGAAGCTTGAATTACTTCTGGGCGAGAACCCAGGCAACCAGCTTTTTGGCTTCGTCTTCGGTGACGTTGTTGGGAGGCATCGGAATCTGACCCCAGGTTCCCTTACCGCCGGCCTTGACCTTGGTAGCCAGCATGGCCGGGGCGTTCTTGTCGCCCTTGTACTTGGCGGCAACTTCCTTATAGGCAGGACCGACCAGCTTCTTGTCGATAGCATGGCAGGACATGCAGTTCTTGGCCTTGGCCAGCGCTTCGTCAGCCTGAACCTGGCCAGCCATCACAACACCAGCAGCCATCATGGCAACATAAACAGCTTTCATTCTCTTGCTCCGTTCTTCGGGTTGGAAGGTAAATCAGTTGAGGATGATAAAACCCTTTCCCGTCCCTTGCAAACAAGGAGAACGACCGGTTCGGTCTTTTGCATCCGTACGCTATTAACGCACAAAACAACCTGGCGTTGACAGCAAATGCTTATACAGGTCGCGACGAGATCGCCAGCAGCGCACCAGCTGAAACAAAAATACCGCCAAAAGCCCGATTCTGCAGGCGAATGGCTGCCGGATCATGCAACCAACGCCCGAGGTGTGACGCGGCCAAGGCGTAGCCGGACATCACCATCAGATCAGTCAGACACAGGGTGGTGGCGATGAGAAGGTACTGCGGCATTTGCGGCAAAGCCGGATTGACGAACTGCGGAACCAGCGCGCCGATGAATATGATTGCCTTCGGATTGGTCAGATTGACCAGCACGCCTTGCAGGAATAGTCCTTTACGTCGAACAGGGAGTACATCGGCGTCGACGGGAATGATTGGCGCCCGCCATTTCTGGATGCCCAGCCAGACCAGATACGCCGCGCCGAGAAATTTGACGACCGTAAACGCCGCCTCCGAGGCGGCCAGCAAGGCACCGAGGCCCAGTGCAACAATCAGCAGATGAAGCAGGATCGCCGCCTGAAGGCCCAGAATCGCCGTCAATGCTGCCCAGTAACCGTGCCGCATGCCGGTACTCATGCTGATCACCGCCCCCGGGCCGGGCGTGACAGCGATCAGGATCGACGCCGCCAGAAACCCGAACCAGACTGCAAGTGTCATTTACGACGCTGGATTTGCTTGACGTCCCGCACTGCCCCCTTGTCGGCCGAAGTGGCCATCAGGGCATAGGCTTGCAGGGCAGCAGAAACCGTGCGTTCGCGATTGACCGGCTGCCAGGCGGCTTCGCCCTTGGCTTCCATGGCAGCGCGGCGCTGGGCCAGTTCACCATCGGAGATCGCCAAGTGGATGCGACGATTCGGAATATCGATCTCGATGGTATCGCCCTCCTCAACCAGACCAATGGCGCCACCATCGGCCGCTTCCGGGGATGCGTGGCCGATGGACAGGCCGGATGTGCCGCCCGAGAAACGGCCATCGGTGAGCAGCGCACACGCCTTGCCGAGCCCCATCGATTTCAGATAGGAGGTCGGATAGAGCATTTCCTGCATGCCAGGGCCGCCCTTCGGGCCTTCGTAGCGGATGACCACTACATCGCCGGCGACGATTTTTTCGCCCAAAATGGCTTCGACTGCCGCATCCTGGCTTTCGAAAACTCGGGCCTTGCCTGAGAATTTCCAGATCGACTCATCGACACCGGCCGTCTTGACGATACAGCCATCAAGCGCAATGTTGCCGTAGAGCACTGCCAGTCCGCCTTCCTGCGAAAAAGCATTGGCCCGGTTACGGATACAGCCGTTGGTACGATCCAGATCCAGTTCGTTGAAGCGACGATCCTGCGAGAAGGCAACCTGGGTTGGCACGCCGCCCGGGGCTGCCTTGAAGAATTGATGCACGTTGACATCGTGCTCGCGCACCACATCCCAACGGTCGATCGCCTCACCGAGGTTCTTCGCATAGACATTCGGGACGTCACGATTGATCAGGCCTGCCCGATCGAGTTCACCGAGGATGCCCATGATGCCGCCGGCACGATGAACGTCTTCGATGTGATATTTGTCGGTCATCGGCGCCACCTTGCACAGGCAGGGCACCGAACGGGAAATACGGTCGATGTCGGCCATTGTGAAGTCGACACCAGCTTCCTGCGCGGTAGCCAGGATGTGCAGCACGGTATTGGTCGAGCCGCCCATGGCAACGTCGAGCGTCATGGCATTTTCGAAGGCCGCCTTGGTGGCGATAGAACGCGGCAGGACCGAGGCGTCATCCTGTTCGTAATAGCGCTTGCACAACTCAACAATCTGGCGACCGGCGCGCAGGAAGAGCTGCTTGCGGTCAGCGTGCGTGGCGACGACCGTGCCGTTGCCGGGCAGGCTGAGACCGAAGGCTTCAGTCAGACAGTTCATAGAGTTGGCGGTAAACATGCCGGAGCAGGAACCGCAGGTCGGGCAGGCAGAGCGCTCGATTTCGTCAAGATCGGACTGCGACACCGAGTGGTCAGCGGCCTTGACCATCGCGTCGACGAGGTCGAGATGGACAACCTGCCCCTGAATCTTGACCTTGCCGGCTTCCATCGGGCCACCGGAGACGAAGATGACCGGGATGTTCAGGCGCATGGCGGCCATCAGCATGCCCGGAGTGATCTTGTCACAGTTGGAGATGCAGACCATGGCGTCGGCGCAATGGGCGTTGACCATGTATTCGACCGAGTCGGCGATCAAGTCGCGGCTGGGCAGCGAATAGAGCATGCCGCTGTGGCCCATGGCGATGCCGTCGTCGATGGCGATGGTGTTGAATTCCTTGGCCACGCCGCCAGCCGCCTCGATCTCGCGCGCTACCAGCTGGCCCATGTCCTTCAGGTGCACGTGGCCCGGCACAAACTGGGTGAAGCTGTTGACCACGGCGATGATCGGCTTGCCGAAGTCGCCATCCTTCATGCCGGTAGCTCGCCACAACGAGCGGGCACCGGCCATGTTGCGGCCGTGGGTGGAGGTGCGGGAACGGTATTGCGGCATGACTCTCTCCATCTGAAACTGAACGCCACGTTGTTGTCACGGGGCGGGAACTATAATCGGCTAATTCTAGCCCACTCTGCGCCTTCGATGCTTCTTCACCCACAGTTCGATCCCGTCGCTTTCTCTGTCGGCCCGCTCTCCGTGCGCTGGTACGGTTTGATGTATCTGGTTGCCTTCGTTCAGTTTATTTTGCTCGGGCGTTACCGGATCAAAACCCGGCCTGGCTTTCTGACCGTCGAACAACTTGACGACCTGCTTTTCTACGGCATGCTCGGGGTGATTATTGGCGGGCGACTTGGGCAGGTGTTGTTCTACGAACCGGCGTATTTCCTGGCCAATCCGCTGGAGATATTTGCCGTCTGGAAAGGCGGAATGAGCTTCCACGGCGGCTTCCTCGGCGTGCTGCTGGCCATGAGCCTTTGGGCTCGCAAGCACAAGCTGAACTGGTTCGATATCACTGACTTTGTCGCGCCGCTGGTTCCACTTGGCCTGGCCGCTGGTCGAGTGGGAAATTTCATCAACGGCGAACTCTGGGGCCGGGTCGCCGACGCCGGCCTGCCATGGGCGATGATCTTCCCGCAATCCGGCGACATGTCCCCGCGCCACCCTTCCCAGCTTTATCACGTCGGGCTGGAAGGTTTGTCGCTGTTCATCATCCTCTGGCTATTCACCGCCAAGCCGCGCCCCCGCGCTGCCGCCTCGGGAGTTTTCCTGATTGGTTACGGCGCCTTCCGTTTCATTACAGAGTTTTTCCGCGAGCCGGATCACGGCATTTTCGGGCAGTCCTACACGATCAGCATGGGGCAGTGGTTGTCGTTGCCGATGATCCTGACCGGGGTGGCGCTGGTGGTATTTGCCTACCGCAAGAAGCCTCTATAATTATGGATTACGTTCTTCAACCCATAACAGGAATCCAGTCATGACACGTCCGTTCAAGGTTCTCGGCATCCAGCAAATCGCTATCGGCGGCCCCTCCAAGGAAAAGCTCCGCACCTTGTGGGTCGAGAAATTCGGATTGGAAATCACCAGCACCTTCGTTTCCGAGCGTGAGAACGTCGACGAAGACATCTGTGCCATGGGCACTGGCCCGTTCAAGGTTGAAGTCGACCTGATGCAGCCGCTCGACCCGGAAAAGAAGCCGGCTGTGCACACCACGCCGCTCAACCACGTCGGCCTGTGGATTGACGACCTGCCGAAGGCAGTTGAATGGCTGTCGGCCAATGGCGTGCGTTTCGCGCCGGGCGGCATCCGCAAGGGCGCCGCTGGCTTCGACATCACCTTCCTGCACCCGAAGGGCAATGAGGAATTCCCGATCGGTGGCGAAGGCGTGTTGATCGAACTGGTTCAGGCGCCGCCGGAAGTCGTTTCGGCCTTCGCCAAGCTGGCTGCTCAGTAAGCAGCTCCATGGCGGACATCCCCGAGGAGGATCTCGAGGAAACCCGGGCGGCGCTCGCTCCAACGCTGGAAGCGACTGCCGCCATCCTGCCCTGGGTAAGCAAACCCCGCCAGTTACGCTTCGATGCAAAACTGAATGAGCGTTGGGTCGCCGCCGGAAAGCGTCTGGCGGCCGCGTGGTCAGACCGTCACGGTGCGGGCGTTGAAGACATCCGGCCTGCCATCTTCAGCCTATACGCCATCGCCATTGAAACGGCCGACAGCGACTGCCTCCGATTGGGGGAAGCGCTGGCCAGCGCGGCTGACCGACTGGAAAATGCGAGCCCGTCGCCACGCCTGATCGCCGCGATCACCGGCGCCATTGAATGCCTTGGCGAAGCGGACGGTCTGGAGCATGATGCCTTTGCCGACCGCGCCCTACACTTTTCAATGCGACTGGAGTCCACAGCCTCGGCGCCCGAAAACGCCGAACGCTCGGCTGTACTTGACCGCCTGTTTGTCGATGAGTCTCGCGAGCAGATCGAGTTGATGCACGATGCGCTGGCCGCACTGCCACCTGATGCCTATGCGCTGACCACGGAAGCTATGAAGTTGGCCCAGCAGGCTGAACAATTGGAACTGTGGGGCATCATGCACCTTGCCCGGCAATTGACCGAGTTCGTTGGCCGAAATGCCGCCGAACTGGATGCGGTGGAGTGCCGGGAAGAAATCAATGCGCTCCTGCACTCCCTGTCCACGGCAGTCACTGCCGTAGCAGCTACCTAGACTGGCCGAAAAATACTCAAGGCGAGCCGCCGGCCATCACCCAGATCGGCAACCTCGGCAGTAATTTCGACAGGGACCTTGCGCCCGTCACTTCGCTGAACTTCGCTGGCCAAAGCCCAAGGCAGGCGACCATCAAGCATTTGACGAAACTCTCCGAGCATGGTTTTCTGGAGCTCCGCCGGATGCAGAATACCCTGGTGACGACCGAGCAATTCATTGCGCGCCCGGCCAACCAAAGCCTCGGCCTGACGATTGACATCGAGAATCTCGCCGCTATCGCCATCGGCCAGAAAAAGCGCATCCCTTGACGCGTCAAAGACCGCCCGCAGCCGCTCGCTGGCGACTTGCGCCTCGCGTCTAGCCTCTTCTGCCTCGTACTCGACCAGCGCCAAGGTGACCAAATTGGCGACGGCCTGAGCAAAAAGCTGATGTGCCGAGGTCCATGAGTGGCGTGAAGCGACCTGTTCAAGACAGAGAACGCCTTGCAACTCGCCCCGAATGTGTATCGGGGTATCGAGCATCGCAGTCACGTTGTGGCGCGGCAAATAGTCGGTCGCAAATTCAGCCGTCAGCGGGTGCAGATAGGCATCATCGGCGGTAATGCACGTACCAGCCTGCAAAGCACGAAAATAGGCGGGGTAATGCCCCGCATCGATACTTGTCCCTTTGCTGTGCTGTCCGGAGGACCGTTCGTAGAGATCAAGGCAACTGAGCTCCCGATGGTCGTCGGTCAGCGCCCAGATGCTGACGCGCTCGACCCCGGACATCTGTGCGGCCGACTCGGTCAGGATGCTGAGCATCATGTCCAGGGAGGCTTCCTTGAAATAAACCCCGCGCGACAGGCTGGCGATGCCTTCCTGCAGCTCTGCTGGCGACATCAGGGTAGCGCCAATCCCGGGGTTGAGCCGATTTTCCATGTGATTCCGAATGACCTTGGCCCTTTCAGGGCATTTCAACAATTCGAATTCTAGGAAAACCGGCCAAAACTTACTGTGAAATCCTACACATCTAACTAAAGTAATAGGTCAATTTCGAAATTACTCCGGCCCGGGAGTTGTCTTGAAAATGAAAGCGACCTTTTCGACGTCGGTGATCCAAACCAGGCCATCACCATAGTGTCCGGTCTGAGCCACTTCGGTAATGCGCTGGAAGATTGCCTCGGCCACATCATCGGGCGCGACAATTTCGACGCGCACCTTGGCCGTGTAATCGGTCAGCTCATCCTTGATTTTGGTCCGCGCCGGCACATGGCGCGATGGAGCGCTACACCCCTCGACCTTACTCACCGTCATGCCGGGAAAGCCCGGCAACGCAACCAGCGCATTGCGCAATACCGTCAATTTGTTGGGGCGAATGACCGCCTTGATCTCTTTCATGCTTCGACCTCTTCGTCATCAAACCAGCGGTAAATCGTGGGTAAAACCAGCAGCGTCAGCAGCGTGCAGGTGATCAGGCCACCGATGACTACGATGGCCAGCGGCCGCTGCACCTCGGAACCTGGCCCGCTCGAAAACAGGAAGGGAATCAGACCGAGCATGGCCACCGTCGCCGTCATCATGACCGGCCGGAAACGCAAGGTTGCGCCCTCTACCACTGCCTCGCGCACGCTACGCCCATCGTCGCGCAAGCCACGGATGTACGACACCAACACGACACCGTTAAGCACCGCTATGCCCCACAGCGCAATGAATCCGACCGATGCCGGTACAGACAGGTACTCGCCGGATATGAACAAGCCGATGATGCCGCCAATGGAAGCAAAAGGCAGCACGGTGATGATCAGTGTAGCGAAACGCAGCGAATTGAAGAGCAGGAAGAGCAGGAAGAAGATCGCTGCAATGGTGATCGGGATAATGATCGTCAAGTGCCCCAGCGCCCGTTCCATGTTCTGGAACTGACCACCCCACTCCAGGTAATAACCTTCCGGCAACTTGATCTGCGCTTCAACTTTCTGCTGCAACTCGGCGACAAAGCTGCCGAGGTCACGGTCCTTGACGTTCACACCGATCACGATACGCCGTTTGCCCAGTTCGCGCGAAATCTGCGCCGGGCCGTCCTGCACGCGGATCTTGGCAACATCGGTGAGACGCACCTGCGCGCCATTCGGCGAGGTAATCAGCACATTGGAAATCGCCTCGACGTTGTTGCGGAAGCGCTCCGGCAAGCGGACCACCCCGGGGAAACGTCGTTCGCCCTCAAAGATTTCGGTGACTACCTTTCCACCAATGGCGGTCTCCAGCACGTCGTTGACATCCGACACATTGAGGCCGAGGCGGGCAATCGCCTGCCGGTCGATATCAATCGACAGATACTGCTGACCACTGACCTTCTCGATACGCAAATCCTGGGCGCCCTGCAGCGTCTGGGCAACCTTGCCGATCTGTCCGGCCAGTTTTTTCAACTGATCGAGATCGTCGCCAAAAACCTTGACCGCGATATCCGAACGCACGCCAGTGACCATTTCATCGACCCGGTCCGAAATCGGCTGCGCCATCACCACCTGCACACCCGGCAGAGCCTTCAACTTCTCGCGCATGGCATCCTGAATGTCATCCTGAGTCCAGCCCGACGGCCATTCACTGCGCGGCTTGAGACTGACAATCGGCGTCGATTCGTTCGGCCCCTGCGGGTCAGCCGGCGACTCGCCGCGCCCCACGCCGGAAACAGCCGACTTCACGCCCGGCACCTGCATGACCAGACGCATCCCCTCCATTTCCATCTTGATTGACTCTTCAAGGGAAATATTCGGAACACGGTTGATGCCGGGCACCACAGAGCCTTCCTTCATTTCCGGGATAAAAGCCGTACCCAGGAAAGGCAGGGTCGCAACAGTCAATCCGAAGGCAGTGACAGCAGCAATCACCGTTTTCTTTTCGTTGGCCAGCGTCCAGTGCAGCATCTTGAGATAGCGCTGCTTCATGATCGCGATCAAACGCGTGTCATGATCACCATCATGCGCTGGCGGCTTCAGCAGATAGGTCGACATCACCGGCGTCAGCGTCAGCGACAGAACCAGGGAAATGGCCAATGCAATCGCGATGGTGTAGGCCAGTGGCGCGAACATCTTGCCTTCCATGCCTTGCAGGGTCATCAGCGGCAGGAACACCAGAATGATGATGCCAACGCCGAAAATGACCGGCGTCGCCACCTCGACCACGGCATGCAAGATGACGCGCAGCTGGCTCTCGCCGGTCTTTGCCTTGCGACCGAGTTGCAGATAGGCGTTCTCGACGACCACCACGGAGCCGTCGACCATCAGGCCGATAGCGATAGCCAGACCGCCGAGCGACATCAAGTTGGCAGAAATGCCCAACTTGTTCATCGCCACGAAGGTCAAAAGCGGCGTCAGCACCAGCGTAGCGACCACAATCAATGAGGAGCGCACATCGCCAAGGAAGAGGAAAAGCACGACAACAACCAGCAACACGCCTTCCAGCAGCACTTTGGTGACGGTCCACAGCGCCGCATCGACCAATTCCGAGCGATCGTAATAAGCAACGATTTTCAGGCCATCCGGCAGCATGCCCTTGGCGTTGATCTCGTCGACCCGTTCCTTGATCTTGCCGACCACCGCCTTGGCATTACCGCCTGACAGCATCATAACGACGCCGCCAACCGCTTCCGTCGTGCCATTCTTGATCACGGCGCCCTGACGAACCTCATGGCCAATCTGCACCTCGGCGACGTCGCGCACATAAACCGGCACACCGTCCTTTTCCTTGAGCACGATGAGGCGCAAATCTTCCAGATCCTTGACCAGGCCAACGCCACGAATCAGATACTGCTCGGCATACTGCGGCAGGACGCCGCCGCCAGCATTGGCATTGTTGCGTCCGACCGCCTGATAGACATCAGCGATACTCAGTCCGAAATGACGCAATCTGTCGGGGTTGACCAGCACTTGATATTGCTTGGCGAAGCCACCTTGGGAATTGATTTCAGCAACACCGGGAATCGAGCGCAACAATGGGCGAACCACCCAGTCCTGGGCGGTACGGCGCTGCATCAGCTCATCTTGGGTGAGCGCCCGATCACCATCATCAGGACGCTCCAGCGTGTATTGATAGACCTCGCCCAAGCCGGTCGAAACCGGCCCAAGCACCGGCGAGATTCCCGCCGGCAGACGCGTACCAACCTCCAGCAGGCGCTCCATGACCAGCTGGCGGGCAAAATAGAGATCGGTCTTGTCATTGAACACCAGCGTGATCAGCGACAAACCCGGCTTGTTCAGCGAGCGCATTTCCTCCAGACCCGGCAAACCGGTCATCGCCACTTCCAGCGGCACAGTGGCAAAGCGCTCGACCTCCTCAGGAGAACGCCCCGGCGCTTCGGTGGCGATCTGGACCTGAATGTTGGTCACATCCGGGAAGGCATCAACCGACAGTTTACGTGCCGCATCGAGGCCGAAGAAAAACAATATGGCGGCGACCACCGCAACGACAAGGCGTTGCCCAAGCGCACCGCGGACTAGGGATTCAATCACGAGCCCTCCATTTCCTTGCGGTTACGCTCATTGTTGAGGTGGAAGGCGCCATCGACGACAAGCTTTTCCTCCCCCTTCAACCCGGAGAGCACCACCCGTTTCCCGGCCTGCTCGGGCCCGAGCTTGACCTTGGTCAAACGGAAAGCGCCATCACCGACGGCGACAAAGACATGGTCTTCGTCATTCTCGCGAACCACGGCACTGGCCGGCACAACCATTCGCTCAACCGCTCGCGCCTCGATCAGCATGGAAGCCAGCATGGCCGGTTTCAGGCGCCCATCACGATTGTCCAGCTCAGTACGCACCAGTACCGTACGAGTTTCCGGATTGATTGTCTGACCGACAAAAATCAGCTTGCCGACCAGTTTTTCGTTACCCAGCGCCGGCACTTCGATACTGACAGACTGTCCGACCTTGACCTGGCTGACTTGCTGCTCCGGCACCTGTGCCACGGCCCACAGGCGCGACAGGTCGGCAACAACAAACAAGGAATCGGCCGGTTGCACGACCTGCCCTTGTGCCAACTTGCGTTCAACAACGACGCCGCTCATGGTTGCCGATACCGGTGTCACGGAATTGACTTCGCCCTGTTTGCCCAGACGATCAATGGCCGCCGGGCTGACGCCCAGCAATTGCAATTGATCGCTGGCCGCCCGCGTTTCCGCTTTCGAAATCTGGTATTCGCTCTCCCGGCGCTGCAGTTCGGCCGCACCGATTACATCCGCCTCGAACAAGGCCTTGGCGCGTTCGGCATTGCGCCGGTTCAGCTCGAGTTGAGCACGCGCCTTGAGATAGGCCAGTTGCTGGCTGGACAATTCGCTGCTGTTCAGCTTGGCTAGCACCTCGCCCTTTTTGACACTTTGGCCAAGCAGGGCGTCAATATCCGTTACCCGACCAGTGACCGTAGCTCCGATGCGGGCTAGGCGTTGTTCATCAAAATCAATACTCCCACTGACACGCAGTGTTTCGGCCACAGGCTGTGTGGTGACGTCACTCAGTTTGAGTTGCGCGAGCAGTTCCTGCGATGGCAAAACGCTCAAGGGGTCGCGCACCTGTTGCGCCGCCGACTTGTTGTTCTCCTGGTTGCAGCCGGCCAGTGCTGCCACGGTCAACAGCAAAATAAGGGCTTTTTTCATTATTCTTTTCCTCCGGGGATCGCCCGTAGTCGTTCAATTTCAACCCAGGCCGAAGCCAGTTCATAGCGTGCCGTAATCAGTTCGGCGCGGGCTGCGCGAAAAACACGCCGCGCATCGAGCACGTCAAGAAAACCACGTTCGCCGAAGCGATAGGCCGCTTCGACAACCTTCACGGCCGCTTCGGCCTGCTTGAGAATTCCGGACTCCAGCGCGACAACTTGGGCCTCGGCGATTTCATATTGCTGGAAGGCAATTTCGAGCTGCTGAGCCAGCGAAAACTCCTGCGCAGCCAACTCATGACGAGCCCGCGACAACTGCGCAGAGGCTTCGCCTACCGGGCCGCTGCGCCTGTCCCACAAAGGGATGGAGACAACAACGCCGAGCTTGTTGGAGCGCATGTCGGGGTCTTCATCCACGCCAGCCTTCAGCGCCACATTGGGCCAGCGCAGGCGTCGCTCGAGATCAAGTTGATACTGGGCACGCACCATTTCGGAGCGCGCACGCGCCAAATCCGGGCTGGTTTCGGCCAATTGCTTACGCAATCCATCCAAAGGCGGCAGTCCCGGAACATCCCGCAAGCGGCCACGCAGCGTAAAATCGGCGGGCAAGGCGCCACCGACACTCTGGCGCAACAGCGAACGCGCCTGCTCACCGCGAAAACCGGCTGCCTGGGCTATTTTCTGGACGTTCAGCAACTCCGCATCGGCCTTGATCAGCTCGAAGCGCGGCGCCTCGCCGGTTTCCACACGCAGCGCAATACGTGAGCGCACACTCTCCATGGCAGCCAGATCTTCACGCGTATTGCTCAGTTCGACATCGCGCCGCAAGACCTCGAAATAGCGGAGGCGCAGGCGCGCCAGCGTATCCGCTTCAAAGGCCCTGACCGCTGCCGTCGTCGACTCCAGCCCTGCTTCCGCCGCACCAATCCGCGCCGACCGCCGCCACGGCATATCGAGCGGCTGGGTCAGCGTGACACTACGCGCGTCGCCGGTATTGCCGCCCACACCGCGGCTGCGCGATGTGCCCCCGAGATATTCCAGCTCAGGGTTGGGGAAGGCGCCGGCGCTATCAACTGCATAACGCGCCGCCGTGATCTGATCGCGCGCCGCCATCACAGAGCGGCTGGACGACAAAGCCAGCGCCTCCAGTTGCGGCAGATCGAATTCGGGCTGCGCAAAGGCTAGCGTCGCGCCCATGCCCAAAGCAAAGGCGAGTGTTTTTGTGCAATGCATCATAAGGTTTTACTTAGCAAACCGCGTGCCATTGGCTGGCTACGGTCAACGGCCTCCCAAGGCAGCAATTCGTTCTTCAAGTGGCGGATGCGTCGAAAACAGCGCCATAAACCCACCTTTACCACCAGCAATGCCGGAGGCTGCCATGTTTTGCGGCAGCGGCTCGGTATGCAGGTTGCCCAAGCGACGCAGCGCGTTTTGCATCGGCACCGGCGAGCCCATCAGACTCGACGCACCGGCATCGGCACGGAATTCACGCTGACGGGAGAACCAGGCAACGATGATGCTGGCCAGCAAGCCGAAGACGACTTCGCAGATCATGCTGGTCACCATGTAGCCGATGCCAGGGCCGGTGTTTTCGCTGTCGCCACGACGCAGGAAACCATCGACCACATAGCCGACAATGCGCGACAGGAAAACGACGAAGGTGTTCACCACGCCCTGGATCAGCGTCAGCGTCACCATGTCACCGTTGGCGATGTGAGCGACTTCGTGAGCCAGCACAGCTTCGGCTTCATCACGGGTCATGCTCTGCAGCAGGCCGGTCGAGACGGCAACCAGCGACTTGTTCTTGGTTGCGCCGGTTGCGAAGGCATTCGGCTCACCGTCGTAGATCGCCACTTCCGGCATCGGCAGGTTGGCGCGCTTGGCCAACTTGGCCACCGTATCGACCAGCCACATTTCCGTTGATGTACTCGGCGACTCGATGACCCGAGCGCCCGTGCTCCATTTGGCCATGGTCTTCGACATCAGCAGCGAAATGAAGGCGCCGCCGAAACCGATCACCGCGGCAAAGACGAACAACATTCCAACATTCAGGCCATTGGCGGTCAGGAATTTGTTAACGCCAAGCAGACTGGTCGCCACGCTGAGAACCAGCATGACCGCCAGGTTGGTAGCGAGAAAAAGGAAGATGCGTTTCATGTCGAACTCCTCAAAAGAGAAACGGGGCGATGATATTGCATTGCACAAACCAGGAAAACAGGAGCAAAATTGACTATTACTTCGATTTTTACTGATGAACTTATGACTCCGCTTAACTACAAGCACCTCCATTACTTCTGGGTCGTTGCCCAGGAAGGCAGCATCACCCGGGCGGCAGAACGGCTCGACGTTGCCGTTCAGACGATCAGTGGCCAGCTTTCCCTGCTCGAACGCCACTTGGGCAAGGCACTGTTCAACAGCCAGGGACGCGGCCTGGTATTGAGCGAAGCCGGACGCGTGGCGCTCGGTTACGCCGACCAGATATTCCAGTTAGGCGACGCTTTGGTTGACGCGGTGGAGCACAGTAACAGCGAATCCACGCTTCGTCTGCGTGCTGGTATTTCAGATGGCATCCCGAAACTGCTGGCCTACCGACTGCTCTCTACGGTCACCGACATGCCGGCCGATGTCCGTTTGATCTGCGATGAAGGCGAATTCGAAACATTGCTGGCCGAACTCGCCCTGCACCGTCTCGATGTCGTGCTGACCGATCGTGCCGCACCAGTCGGCGGCAACCTGAAGGTGTTCAGCACCCGGCTGGGCGAATTTGCTACCGGGCTATTCGCCGCGCCAGCCCTCGCCGAGCGCTACCGGCCAGATTTCCCGAACAGCCTCGACGGTGCGCCGATGCTGCTGCCGACTCGCCACAACGCGCTGCGCGGCCGGATCGATCGCTGGCTGGAGCACACCAATATTCGCCCTAAGATCGTCGGCGAATTCGAAGACAGTGCCTTGCTAAATACCTTCGGCCGCGGCGGCCTGGGTATTTTCCCCGCGCCACTCGGTCTGGCCGAACAGATTGCCTCGCAACTCGAAGCACAACCGCTGGGCGCCATGAGCGGCGTCAGCGAACAGATCTACGCCATCTCCAGCGAACGACGCATTCGCCACCCGGCCGTCGAGGCGCTCTGTGCCGCAGCGCCGCAGGCCGGTGCGGAGCCGAGGGTATAATGTCCGCCCCCAACGCAAAACAAAGTCAAAAATCCATGTCGCTGTTCCGCAAGACCGCTTTCATCCTCCTCAGTATCGTCATCGCCGGCCAGGCTCTGGCCCAGCAACTCCCTGTTCCGCCCTCACTGGCCGCCAAATCCTGGCTGCTGCTGGAAGTCGGATCAAACCAGGTTCTGACCGCCGAAAAGCCTGATGAGCGTCTCGAACCGGCCTCGCTGACCAAGCTGATGACGGCCTACCTGACTTTCTCTGCCATGCGCCAGAAGACCATTGGCCTGAGCCAGCCCCTGCCCGTCTCGGAAAAGGCTTGGCGCACCGGCGGCTCGAAGATGTTCATCCGGGTCGACACGCAAGTACCGGTTGAAGACCTGATCAAGGGAATGATCGTTCAGTCCGGCAATGACGCCTGCGTCACGCTGGCCGAAGGCATCGCCGGCAGCGAAGAGAATTTCGCCCAGATGATGAACCGCGAAGCCCAGCGTCTGGGCATGACGAACAGCCATTTCATGAACTCGACTGGCCTGCCCGACCCGCAGCACTACACCACCGCCCGCGACCTCTCCCTGCTCGCTTCGGCGCTGATCCGCGACTTCCCCGAGGACTACAAGAAGTATTACTCGATGAAGGAATTCCGCTACAACAACATCACCCAGCCGAACCGCAACCGCCTGCTTTTCATCGACCCGACGGTCGATGGTGTCAAAACCGGTCACACCGAAGCGGCCGGCTACTGCCTGATTTCTTCGGCCCTGCGCGACAAGCGCCGGCTGCTGTCGGTAGTTCTGGGCACAACCTCGGACAGCGCCCGCGCCGCCGAATCGCAGAAGCTGCTGAACTGGGGTTACATTTCCTATGACGCCGTGGCGCTCTTCGCCAAGGATCAGGTTGTTGCCACGCTGCGCGCCTGGAAGGGCGCCCAGAGCGAGGTGAAAGTCGGCTTCGCCAGCGACCTGTCCGTGGTCGTCCCGAAGGGCTATGCCGACAAGGTGAAGTCCGATTTCGTCGCCGAGCCGCGCCTGATCGCTCCGATCGAAGCGGGCCAGAAGGTCGGCACGCTGAAAGTCACCATCGACGGCAAGCCTTACAACGAATATCCGGTCGTCGCCCTTGAAAATATCGCTCTCGGCAATATCTTCGTTCGACTCCTCGATACCATCCGACTCTGGTTCAACTAAACCCATGACGCCCTACGTCGCCGATCCCGTCTACCTGAATGGCCGTTTCCTGCCACTGGCGGAAGCGGGCATCTCCCCGCTCGACCGGGGCTTTCTCTACGGCGATGGCGTCTATGAAGTGATCCCTGTCTATTCCCGCCGGGCTTTCCGCATCGACGAACACGTCAAGCGGCTGCAAGCGACGCTCGATGGTATCAAGCTGGCCAATCCGCTGACGGCCGACGGCTGGAAGGAAGTCATTGCCAAACTGATCGAAACGGCCCCTTGGGACGACCAGTCGATCTACCTGCAAGTCACCCGCGGCGCCGACGACAAGCGCGACCATGCTTTCCCGCCGGCCTCGGTGCCTTCAACGGCCTTTGCCTTCGCTTCGCCCTTGGTCACCACACCCGCTGAAGTGCGCGCCAGGGGCGTTGCCGCGATCACCGTGCCGGACCTGCGCTGGTCACGCTGCGACCTCAAGGTCATTTCGCTGCTCGCCAACGTGCTGGCCCGCCAGCAGGCCGTCGAGCAGGGCTGTGCAGAGGCGCTGCTGATTCGCGACCGTTTCATGAAGGAAGGCGCGGCCTCGAATATCTTCATCGTCAAGGATGGCCTGCTGCTCGCCCCACCCAAGACGCACCTGATGCTGCCGGGCATCACTTACGACGTGATCCTCGAATTGGCCGCGACCCACCAGCAGGCTTTGGAAGTCCGTGAAATCAGCGAAACGGAACTTCGCAGCGCGGACGAGGTCTGGATGACCTCATCGACCAAGGAAATTCTGGCGATCACGACACTCGACGGCCAACCAGTCGGCACCGGCAAACCCGGCCCGTTTGGCGAGCAAATGTGGCAGTGGTATCAGGATTTCAAGAACACCGTAATGCGCAAAGGCTGAGATGGCTTCGTACAAGGACACCCTCCTCGAATTCCCCTGTGAATTCCCCCTGAAGATCATGGGCAAGGCTGACGACAGCCTGGCTCAGGTCGTCCTCGACATCGTCACCGTACACGCCCCGGATTTCGACGGCGCAACGATGGAAATGCGCGCCAGTTCGGGCGGCAACTACGTCAGCCTGACGTGCACCGTGATTGCCACGTCCAAACCGCAACTCGATGCGCTGTACACCGACCTTAGCGGCCATCCGATGATCAAGGTCGTGCTGTAAGTGCTTCCTGTCGTCAAACGCCTGGGCCAGGTCGACTACGCGCCGACCTTCCAGGCCATGCAGGACTTCACGGCCACCCGCACGGCCGAGACGCCAGATGAGATCTGGATCGTCGAGCACCCGCCGGTCTATACCCTCGGTCAGGCCGGCAAGCCGGAGCACATCCTCAAGGATGTCGGCATCCCCATCGTCAAGATCGATCGCGGCGGCCAGGTAACCTACCACGGCCCGGGCCAGGTCGTGATCTACCTGCTGCTTGACCTGTCACGACTGAAGATCAAGGTGCGCGAACTGGTCACCGCCATCGAGCAGGCCGTCATCGACCTGCTGGCCAATCACGGTGTCACAGCCGAACGGCGCGACGGCGCCCCCGGCGTCTATGTCGGCGAGGCCAAGATCGCTGCCCTCGGTCTGCGCATTCGCAACGGTTGCAGCTACCACGGCGTCTCGCTCAATGTCGATATGGATCTTTCCCCCTTTGCGGCGATCAATCCCTGCGGCTATGCTGGCCTGAAGGTCATCCAGACCAAAGACTTCAATATTCCGCTCACCGCTCACGAGGCCGGCGAGCAACTCTCGCAACACTTGCTACAGCAACTGGATCAGAAAAATGGCTGAAAAAGGCGTCAAACAAAAAGGCGAACTGAAAACCGCGCGCATCCCCATCAAGATCGTGCCGGTCGACACCCCGCTGCGCAAACCCGAGTGGATACGCGTCAAGGCGGGCAACAGCGCCGGCCGCTTCGGCGAAATCAAATCCATGCTGCGCGAAAAGAAGCTGCACACCGTCTGCGAAGAAGCCGCCTGCCCGAACATCGGCGAATGCTTCGGCCGCGGCACAGCGACCTTCATGATCCTGGGCGACATCTGCACCCGCCGCTGCCCATTCTGCGACGTCGGCCACGGCCAGCCCCTGCCGCCCAACCCGAACGAGCCGCGCGAGCTGGCCGAATCGGTCGCCACATTGAAGCTGCGCTATGTCGTGATCACCAGCGTCGATCGCGACGACCTGCGCGACGGCGGCGCCCAGCATTTTGTCGACGTCATCAGCAATGTCCGCGAACTCTCGCCAACGACCACCGTCGAAACGCTGGTCCCTGATTTCCGCGGCCGCATGGACGTCGCCCTCGACGTCCTCGGCGGCGCCCTGCCCGACGTGCTCAACCACAACATGGAAACCGTGCCGCGCCTCTACAAGCAGGCCCGCCCCGGCGCCGATTACGCCCATTCGCTGGAATTCCTCAAGCAGTTCAAGGGGCGCTATCCGGACGTCAAAACCAAATCCGGCCTGATGGTCGGCCTTGGCGAAACCGATGAGGAAATCCTTGAGGTGATGCGCGACCTGCGCGCCCACGACGTCGAAATGCTGACCATTGGTCAGTATCTGGCACCGTCCGGCCACCATCTGCCGGTGACCCGCTACGTCCATCCAGATACCTTCAAGATGTTCGAGGAAGAAGCCATCAAGATGGGCTTCTCCGGTGCCGCCTGCGCCCCGATGGTCCGCTCCAGTTATTGGGCCGACCAGCAGGCGCACAGCGCTGGCGTTGCCTGAGCGCTGCGAGAGCAACAAAGACAAAGGGCAGCACCGAAAGGTGCTGCCCTTTTTGTTGGCACTGAGCCCGCCTAGCGGACGTTAGCCGGGGCTGGCGGCGGCGCACCGGGTGGCGGCGGCGGGATGGTCGGATCCTGCGGCTGTGATTGCACCTGCGAACGGACTGGCGCTGAATAGCTCATGTTGGCTGGCACCGGTACGCGATGACCCTTCGCGTACATGCACTGGATATAAGCATTGTCGTACTGTCTCTGGGTGCCGACCGTCGAGGCGCGCGCAGCGTCTGTGCCACTCGCGCTACCCATCAACAGGCCTGCTCCGGCGCCGATGGCGGCGCCCTTGCTGTTACCGCCGATCGCCGCACCGGCGAGGGCCCCGACTGCGGTGCCAACTGCAGCACTGGTCACAGCAGACTCTTTAGCCGCGTCGCCGGCCGTCTTGCCACCAATCTGGTATTGCGCGTACTGACGACAATCCAGGTCATCGACCCGGAAGCGCTCGAAAGGCTGCCCCGTTCCAGGCAGAACCATGACGCTAGGCCCGGTCGGCAGCACCGTACAAGCCCCCAAAAGCAGGGCAAGGCCAAGCACAGCCAGTTTCGGCCTATGACTTTTCACATTCATCTCATCGCTCCGGTTGCGGCAGCACCTTCTGCCAGCCATCTGGACATTCCTTGACGTAGGGGTAGTAGCCCTTGCCACTCTTGCAGTAATACCAGTATTGCTGCGCTTGCACTGGCTGTGCGGCCGGCTCGGCCTGCTCGATGTAGACCGGAGGCGGGGCCGGGGGAACGACAATCACCTGCGGCGGATAGTAATAGGGTGGCGGATACCAGACAGGCCCCCACGCCGGACCCCAGACCGGACCGCCAATGCCGACATTGACGCCCAGCCGAACACGTGGCCCATGCGCCCATGCGCTGGAGCCGACGCCAGCCATGACAAAAGCCAGCAACACGACAAGTAGATTTCTATATTTCATGGCGGTATCCAAACGGGCCATTGACTCGCTTTAAAGATAGCGAATAAATGGCCCGTCGGGGAAAACTAAATTGCTACAGTTTGTAAGTGCCGACCGAATACTCGGCCTGACGCTTCAAACATCTCGCTCAACAGCCTCTGACATCTTTCGGCGCAAGCCTTCAGGCATTTGCAGGGTCGCCCTGTCCCAACCTTCCATGCTCAGAACCTGCTCCAGACAATCCTCCATCATGGCGTGTGCCCTCACGGTCACGTCGGCGATTGCCTGATGGACCGCCGGATCGTTGCCCGGATCGATCTCGCAACTGAGCTGATACTGGAACAGTTCACGCAGTCCTCGAATCTGGACGACCACCTGCGCCGGGCAGGCGCACATGTAAATGGTCGCCTCCTCGATGATCTGCTGGAGCTCCTGATCCGAGAACTGTTTTTTCAGCATGGTTTCACCTTAGAGCAACTTCAGTTTCTTGGCGGCTTCGCGCAGTTCGCCGCGGAAATTCGGGTGGGCGATGCCGATCAGGGCTTCGGTCCGCTGTTTCGCCGTCTTGCCGCGCAACTGTGCGACTCCGAACTCGGTCACCACGTAGTTGATGTCGTTCTTGCTGGTCGACACGTGGGTACCGGCCGACAGGGTCGGAACAATACGGGAAATGGTGTCGTCCTTGGCCGTCGAGGGGAGCACGATGAAGGCCTTGCCTCCGTTTGAACGGTTCGCTGCCCGCACGAAATCGGATTGGCCACCAGTGCCGGAATAAGGAATCGAGCCAAGGCTTTCCGAACCGCACTGGCCGAGGAAGTCGATCTGCATCGTTGCGTTGATGGCGTGCAGGTTGTCGTTCTGGCCGGCCAGATACGGATCGTTGGTGAAATCGACCGGATGCATTTCAAGCGCCGGGTTGCGGTGCATGAACTGGTAGAGTTTCTTCGAGCCGAGCGCGAAGGTCGCCAGCATCTTGCCCGGGTGGTAATTCTTCTTGCGGTTGGTCACCACACCAGCCTCGACCAGCGACATGATGCCATCGCCGACCATTTCGGTATGAATGCCGAGGTCGCGCTTGTCGGTCAGTTGCATGACCACCGCGTCGGGAATGCCGCCGTAGCCGATCTGCAGCGTGGCACCATCCGGAATCATGTCGGCAACGTACTTGCCGATGGCTTCCTGGACCGGACCGATCTTGGGCAGACCGACCTCAAGGATGGGCTCATCGCTCTCGCACAGTGCGGCAACCTGCGAAATATGGATGTGGCAATCGCCGTTGGCGAACGGCACGTTCGGATTGACTTCCAGCACCACGACGCGGGCCCGGCGGATCGCAGCCATCGTATAGTCGGCTGCCAACGCCAGCGAGAAGAAGCCATGCTCGTCCATCGGCGAAGCCATGCTGAACACGACATCAGCCGGCATCAGACCGCGATTGATCAGTTGGGGCATTTCGGAGAAATAGGCCGGAATAAAATCGACCCAGCCATCCTTGCCCCCCTGACGGGTGGCACCACTGTAGAAGTAAGCGGTGTGGCGGACGTTTTCAACGGTTTCCGGATCCAGATAGCCGTATTTGCGCACGGCAAGGATTTGGCAAACCTGAACATCGCGAAAATCGCGACGTGCTTCAGACAAGGCCGTCAGCAGGCTCGGTGGTTCGCCGACTGCCGTCGGAACAACAATGGTATCCCCGTTTTTGACGACACGAATGGCATCGGCAGCAGACATGCGTTTTTGTTGGTAGAGGGCCTGAACGGACATGCACTATCTCCTGAAATTAATAATTACAAAGCGTCAATCGTCGCATGGCGGTCAGACCAATAAGCTGACCGAGATCAAAACACCATGCTTATTGCATCGCAGCAATCAAACCTTGCGATTGCTGCCTGCCACCATACGGATTTCGAACAATCTGCACTCCAGCGGACCGTTGAACAGCGGAGTCTTGCGACTGGGCCGCAGGCCAACCAGCTTGGGCAAACGCATGTCAGCGGTGAAGAAGAAACAGTTCCAGCCGGCCCAGTGGCGCTTCAGTGCCGTGCCTAGTTGCGGGTAAAGGGCTGCCAGCTCGTCCTGCTCACCGATGCGCTCGCCGTAGGGAGGATTGGTTACCAGAATGCCATGGTCGGTCAGCGGCTGCGTTTCCAGCATATCGCTGTTGTCGACCATCACCGCCGCACCGAAACCGGCTTCCTGCAGATTGCGCCGGGAGGCTCGGACAGCCTTGTCGTCATTGTCGTAACCGCGAATATCCATCGGCTCAACCGGTTTGACGCGCGCCTCGGCGGCAGCCCGGATGTTCGCCCAGTTCGTCGCCTCGAAACTCTTCAGCAACTCGAACGCAAAGCCACGATCCAGCCCCGGCGCCCGATCGAGCGCCATCTGCACCGCTTCAAGCAGGAAGGTGCCGCTGCCGCACATCGGATCAATCAACGGCGTGCCGGGCTGCCAGCCGGTCATTTTCAGGATGCCGGCCGCCAGGTTTTCCTTCAGCGGCGCATCGACGCTGGCCTTGCGGAAACCACGCTGCCACAGCGGCTGACCGGAGGTATCAAGATACAACGTGCATTCGTTTTCGCTGAGGAAAACATGGACGCTGACATCCGGGTGGCGCGTTTCGATATTTGGCCGCTCGCCAAGATCCTCGCGAAAACGATCGCAGATCGCATCCTTGACGCGCAGCGTGACGAAATCGAGCGATTTCAGCGGGCACTTGATCGCCGTGGTCACCACACGCATGGTGCGGCTGACCGAGAAATGGTTAGGCCACAGCTGGCGGACGGCCAGGCGGTAGATATCTTCTTCCTTGGCGTACGGTCCCTTGACGATGTGCCACAGAATGCGGGTCGCCAGCCGGGATTCCAGGTTGGCGCGGTAACAGACCGACCAGTCACCAGAGAAAAAGACACCTCCGTGGGTCGCCCGCAGCTCTTCCCCGCCGACAGCCCGCAGCTCTTCGACGAGCAGTTCTTCCAGCCCGCGCGGGCAAATTGCGAAATATTTGTTCATGTCAGAAAGGCTTTAGGACGACAAGGAAAAGGACAACCAGCAGGATGATGACCGGCAGTTCGTTATAGAAACGGAACCAGACATGCGACTTGGCATTGCCACCTGACTGGAATTGTTTGAGTACCCGGCCACAATGCCAGTGATAGCCAGCCAGCACGGCCACCAGCGTCGTCTTGGCGTGTAGCCAGCCACCGGAAAAACCATAGCCAAACCATAGCCAGAAACCGAGCACGATGGCCAGCACGCCAAGCGGTGTCATGAACTTGTAGAGCTTGCCAGCCATCAGCAGCAGGCGGTCACGCTCGGCGTGACTATCGGCCGGCACCATGGCCAGATTGACGAAAATGCGCGGCAGGTAGAACAGGCCGGCGAACCACGAAATGACCATCCAGATATGCAATGTCTTCACGACGAGCATGCGTTTCTCCTTGCAAGCGCCTCGGCTATCCCGGCGTCTACCGTCGGGTATGCGAGACGTAGTTTTAATTCGTTTTTCAGTCGCCGATTACCGATCCGCCGCGATTCACGCATGAAAGACATCTGCATCGGCGACAGCTTTCGCTCTGCGTCCTGCCGTGAAATACGCGGCGGACGGGACAATGCGAAAGCATCGGCCACCTGATCGAAATACTCGGCCATCTTCAGGTCGGAATCATCGACGACATTGTAGACGCGGTTGGCACCACCGTGGCGCAGCGCGGCGATGCAAGCGGCGGCCAGATCATCGGCATGAATATGATTGGTAAATACATCGTCGCTATCGACCAAGGCCGGCAAGCCTTTATGCAGGCGCTCGACGGGCAAGCGGTCAGCGGCATAAATGCCCGGGGCGCGCAGGATGGAAACGGCCACGCCGTTTCTCGCCCCCCATGCCCGCAAGCAGCGCTCGGCATCAACCCGCCTGGCGGCGCGGGCACTTTCCGGATTCAGACAGCGCGTTTCATCAATCTGTGCCCCGCCGCAGTCACCGTAAACCCCTGTCGTGCTTACGTAAATGAGTCGCCGTGGTAGACTTTTGGACTTGCCAAGTGCGGCCAGCAGGTTGCGGGTACGCGTGTCTTGACTGCCCTCGCCGGGCGGTGGCGCCAGATGCAGCACAATGTCGGCCAACCCGGCAATGCGCAGCAGGCTGCCCCGGTCATCGAGATCGGCCAACAGCGGTATCACACCGGCGGCACGCCACTCGGCAGCCCGGGCAGCATCGCGCAGCAGTGCATAGACGCGGGCGCAATGGGCAAGGCGGGAGAGGATGCGGCGGGCAACGTCCCCGCTGCCGACAATCAGGATTTTTTGCACGGCTGCATTGTAGCCGACCAGTAAGGGGAACCGATGAGCTACCAAGTCACAGTCCAGCCAAGCGGCAAGCAATTCGCTGCCGAAGCCGATGAAACCCTGCTCGACGCCGCATTGCGTCAAGGCCTGACCCTGCCTTATGGCTGCAAGGACGGTGCCTGTGGGGCCTGCAAAGGCAAGGTCGTCAGTGGCACCGTCGATCACGGCAAGTCCCAGCCGCATGCCTTGAAGGACGATGAAAAAGCTACCGGCCTGACCCTTTACTGCTGCGCCAAGGCAGAATCCGATCTGGTCATCGAATGCAAGCAGCTGAGTTCGGCGAGCGACATTCCGGTCAAGACCCTGCCTTCACGCATCGAAAAGCTGGAGAAACTGGCACCCGACGTCATCGAACTTCACCTGCGCCTGCCAGCCAGCGAGCGCCTGCAGTTCTGGGCCGGCCAGTACATTGACATCCTGCTCAAGGACGGCAAGAAGCGCAGCTACTCGCTGGCCAATGCACCGCACGACGACGCACTGCTGCAACTCCATATCCGTCATGTGCCGGGAGGCCTGTTCACCGATCAGGTCTTTTCCACCATGAAAGTCCGCGACATCCTGCGTTTCAACGGTCCGCACGGCACTTTCTACCTGCGCGAAGATTCGAAGAAGCCGATGATCCTGCTGGCCGGCGGGACCGGCTTCGCACCGATCAAAGCCATCGTCGAACACGCCATCGCGGAAAAATGCGAGCGGCCAATGTTCATCTACTGGGGCGCCAAGGCGCGCGTCGATCTTTACCAGAACGCCCTGCCGGAACAGTGGGCGGCAGAACACGCCAACATCAAGTACATCCCGGTATTGTCCGAGCCGGCAGCCGACGATGACTGGACGGGGCGTACCGGCTTCGTGCATCAGGCGGTGCTGGCTGACTTCCCCGACCTCTCCGGCTATCAGGCCTACGCCTGCGGCGCGCCCGTAATGATCGATGCTGCCAAGCGCGATTTCATGGCGAAAGGCCTGCCGGAAGAAGAGTTCTTCGCCGACGCCTTCACCTTCTCCACAAACTGATATTCGGACGCGCCAGCCAGACCTGACTGGCGCTTTCCAGCCGAGCTTCAACGCGCCCAGGCGCAGCCCTTGATCACCTGACCGTTCAGGTCGAGCGTTGCTGTCCAGGCGAAAACGCCATTCGCTGCAGTGTCACGACAAAGCGTCTTTTCGAAGCGGACAGACAGCTTGTTGATATCCTTGGCGCCGTCGTAGCGAGTCAGGTTCCCTTCGGTGCGGAACTCCGTGTAGGGCAGAACAACTTCCGCCTTGCCATAGCGTTGCAACTGGACATGCTCGCCACCGGCGACCATCGCCCAAGCCGGGTCATTGCCGGCCGCCCGCCACGACTCTTCCTTGCCGCCCGGCATCTGGCAGCGCCCTTCGACACGCGCCATGTTGACTGCCGAAGCCCTCAACTGGGCGCCCTCCAGCACACCAAGCAATTCGACGTACAGGCGCTTGCCGGCATCCAGACCCACACTGTTCAGCACCTTGGTTACCCCGCCGTCGGCCGAAACATCCTCGACATAGGCGTAGCTGCGATCGCGGCAAGGCGAGAAAATCAGCTTGTCACCCTGTTTCAGCATCAGGCCGTAGGCCATTTTGGGCGTCGCATCAAGCGGCTTGGCTTCTTCGGCATGGAGTGCAGTTGCCAGCAAGAGGGCAGCCAGAGCAGAGAAGGAATAGCGAAAGTTCATGGCAGCGGAATCCTGAAAAAGACAATGCCGGCATTGTGACCTGCCGGCATGGCAAAACGTTTGATTCATCTTAGCAAACGAAGCCCGGGCTGACCTGCTCCCGGAGTCCGTTCGTCGGGATTCATCAGCCCTTCTCAGGCAGGACGATATTGACTTCGAGTACCTCGTAGTTGCCCTGCTTTTCCAGGGAAACGCGGATGTCCTCGGTATTCACCTTGACGTACTTCGAGATCACGGCGATCAGTTCGCGCTGCAGGTCGGGCAGGAAGTTGGCGCTGCTGCCGCCGCCATCGCGTTCGTGGGCGATGATCAGCTGCAGGCGCTCCTTGGCCAGATGGGCGGTTTTCGGCTTGTTGCCGAAGAGCATCGAAAGCAGCGACATCTCACTTGCCTCCGAACAGGCGCTTCAGCAGGCCCGGCTTGACGTAATCGACGAAGCGCAGCGGCTTGTCTTCACCCAGGAAGCGGGCGATCACGTCGTGGTAGGCCTCGGCGGCGTCGGTGGCTTTCTGGTGAATGACCGGCGAGCCCTGGTTGGAAGCCTGCAGCACCTCTTCGGATTCCGGAATGACGCCGATGATCGGCACCCGCAGGATTTCCTGAATGTCCTTGTACGACAGCATTTCGCCGGCTTCGACGCGAGTCGGGTTGTAGCGGGTGATCAACAGGTGTTCCTTGACAGGCTCGCGACCTTCGATGGCGCGACGGGACTTGGCCTGCAGAATGCCGAGAATGCGGTCCGAGTCGCGCACGGAAGAGACTTCCGGATTGGTCACAACCAGCGCCTCGTCGGCGAAGGTCAGCGCCATCACGGCACCGGACTCGATACCGGCCGGCGAGTCGCAGACGATGTAGTCGAAGCCCTGGTGTTCCAGTTCCTTGATCACCTTCTCGACACCTTCTTCAGACAGCGCATCCTTGTCGCGCGTCTGCGAGGCGGGCAGCACGTAGAGATTGTCGGTGTGCTTGTCCTTGATCAGTGCCTGGGTCAGCGTCGCTTCGCCATTGATGACGTTGATCAGGTCATAGACGACGCGGCGTTCGCAGCCCATGATCAGGTCGAGATTGCGCAGGCCGACGTCGAAATCGATGACGGCGGTCTTGAAGCCGCGCATGGCGAGGCCGGAGGAGAAGCTGGCGCTGGTGGTGGTCTTGCCGACCCCGCCTTTGCCGGAAGTTACGACGACGATTCTGGTCACAGTGTTCTCTCGTTGGGTAGGTTGTGGTTTATAGGAATTGGTTAACGCAGTGCCAGCGGCATGATGCTCAGGCCGTCATCAATCAGGCTGACGGTGGCGGGCTGGCGCAGCAGTTCAGCCGGTACGCCGGCTTCAAAAGTACGGTACAGACCAGCGATGGAAAGCAGCTCGGCCTCCAGGCTGGTGGTGAAAATCCTGGCTGCCTTGTCACCGCTGGCACCGGCCAGCGCGCGGCCACGCAGCGGGGCATAGACATGGATATTGCCGTCAGCAATCACTTCGGCACCGGCACTGACCATGGCCGTGACGATCAGGTCGCAGCCCTTGGCGTAGAAGCGCTGGCCGGAACGCAGGGGCTTGTCGAGGATGATGGTACGCGGCGCCGGCTCTGGCGTTGACGCGACCATAGGCTCCGGCCGAGGCGGTTCAGGCGCAACAACCGGTGGCGCTTTGGGTGCTTCCTCGATTTTGGCGCGCTGGCGGCCAATGGCATCGACACCGACAATCGGTAAGCCAGCCGCTACTGCCGAAGTCGCCAGTTCATCTGGCAGCCCACAAGTCGCTACTGCATTCAGGCCTGACTGGCCGAGCAAGTCCACAAGACCACCCCAGTCAACGGACTCTGGCATTGCTTTGGCATGACTGAAATCGAGGACAGCCAGCTCGTTCTCGAAAAAATCCGGGCTGTTGCCGGTCAATTCGGTGAGGGCTTGATGCAGCGTGGCGTGGTCGGTGGTACGGAGTTGCGTCTGGATGATCTTGAGCGTGGTGCCCTTGAACTGAATCGGTGAATCTTTTGCCATGCCTGCTACAAGTGTTGCGAAAGGGCGCGGATTATCCCACAGGCGCGCCCCGGCAAGATGAGCGTTGCATTACACCGCCGGCAAATCACTCGCCAAGGTAGGCGGCGCGCACTTTCGGGTCGTCGAGCAGCATGGCTGATTCACCATTCAGCGTGATTTCGCCGCTTTCCATGACGTAGCCACGCTGGCTGCACTGCAAAGCCAGCCGGGCGTTCTGCTCAATCAACAGGATGGTCATGCCATTGGCGGCTACCGCGCGGACCACTTCGAAGATCTTCTGAACCATGATGGGAGCCAGACCCATCGATGGTTCGTCAAGCAAGAGCATTTTCGGCCGACTCATCAAGGCACGGCCGATGGCCAGCATCTGCTGTTCACCACCGGACAAGGTGCCGCCAAGCTGGCTTTCGCGTTCCCTGAGGCGGGGAAAATACTCAAAGACCATTCGCAGATCTTTTTCGACGTCGGCAGCGGCATCGCGCACATAGGCACCCATGTGCAGATTTTCCAGCACGGTCAACCGTGGGAAAATGCCACGCCCTTCCGGCACCAGGGCGATGCCTTTACGAATGATGTCGTGCGGCGCCAGGCGGGTGATCTCTTCGCCACAGAAATGCACGTCCCCCCCGACGGCATCGAGCACCCGTGAAATGGCTTTCAGCGTGCTGGTCTTGCCGGCCCCGTTGGCGCCGATCAGGGCGACCGTTTCGCCGGCGTTGACGTGAAAGGTGATGCTGCGCACCGCCTGGATGCCGCCATAGGCGACGTGGAGTCCAGTTACTTCAAGCACCTAGGTAAGCCTCAATGACGCGTTGATCTTTCTGCACGACGGACGGTACATCCTCGATGACCAGCGCTCCGTAATCGAGTACTGCTACCCGGTCGCACAGTCCCATGACCAGCTTGACGTCGTGTTCGATGAGCAGGATGGTCGTACCGTCGCGCCGGATGCCTTCGATCAGGTCTCGCAATTCGGCGGTTTCCGTGGCATTCATGCCGGCCGCCGGCTCATCCAGGCAGAGCAGCTTGGGTTCCGTCGCCAGCGCCCGGGCAATCTCCAGCCGGCGCTGGTCACCGTAGGAGAGGTTCTTGGCCAGGTCGTCGGCTCTATCCTCAATCCGCACGTAATGCAGCAGATCGATGGCCTTCTGGCGGATCTGCGCCTCTTCGGCCTTGGTCGCAGCATTCTGGAACATCGCGCCAAGCACGCCGGCCCTGGTTCGCACGTGACGGCCAACCATGACGTTTTCCAGCGCGGTCATGTTGCCGAACAGCCGGATGTTCTGGAAGGTGCGGGCGATACCGCGCTCGGCGGCCTGATGCGGCGCATCGGCGATCAGCGGCGCACCGTCGAAGACGAAACCACCGCCATCCGGCACGTACAGCCCGGTCATGCAGTTGAAAAAAGTGGTCTTGCCCGCCCCATTCGGGCCGATCAAACCGTATATTTCACCGCGCCGGATGCTCAGCGAGACCTCCTGCAGCGCCTTGACGCCGCCAAAGTGCTTGGCAACCGCTTTCGCTTCGAGCAGGACGGTACTCATTTCCCGATCTCCTGCCGAATTTCGCTCATTTCGCGCTTGCGCTCCGGTGATGGCCACAGGCCGGCCGGCTTGAAGCGCATGACCAGCACCAGCGCCAGACCGAAGACCAGCATGCGCAGGCTCTCCGGATCGACCAGCATCTTGCCGAACAGCGCCATCTGCGCCGGACCAACACCGTAGCGCAGCACCTCGGGAAGGATGGACAGCAAGACGGCACCGAGAATGACGCCGGGAATATGCCCCATACCGCCCAGCACGACCATGGCCAGGATCATGATCGACTCGATCAGCGAAAAGCTTTCCGGCGAGACGAAACCCTGCATGGCGGCGAAGATGCCGCCGGCCACGCCACCGAAGCTGGCGCCCATCGCGAAGGCCAGCAGCTTGACGTTGCGGGTGTTGATGCCGACGGCCTTGGCGGCAATTTCATCCTCGCGGATCGCCTGCCAGGCGCGGCCAATGCGCGAATGCTGCAGACGCAGGTTGATGATGATGACCAGAATCGCCAGCGCAACGAGTAGGTAGTAATACTTCTGCGGCCCGCTCAGGGCAAAGCCGAAAATCTGCGTCGTCCCGGAGAATTTGAAATTGCCAAAGGCCACCGGGTCGATCAGCGTGATGCCTTGCGGCCCGTTGGTGATATTGACCGGTGCATTCAGGTTGTTCATGAAGATACGGACAATCTCGCCGAAACCAAGCGTGACGATAGCCAGATAGTCGCCGCGCAGCTTCAGGGTCGGCGATCCGAGCACTACCCCGGCAAAGCAGGCCAGCCCGGCGCCGATCGGCAGGATCGCCCAGATTGGCAGGTGCAAACCGAAGTGAGGACTGGCCAGCAAGGCCCAGGTGTAAGCGCCAACAGCATAGAAGGCGATGTAGCCGAGATCGAGCAGGCCGGCAAAGCCGACGACGATGTTCAGGCCGAGCGCCAGAAAGACGTAGAGAATCGCAAAATCAAGAATGCGAACCCAGGCTTGGCCACCCATCGCAGCAACGAAAGGCAGGGCGATCAAGGCAGCGGCAATCAGCGCAATGCCAAGACCGGAGCGAGGATTAAGCCACTTGCTCATGCCCGGTCTCCCGTCTTCTCGCCAAACAACCCCGAGGGCTTGAACATCAGCACGACGATCAGCACGACGAAGGCGAAGATGTCCTGATAGTGGCTACCGAGGAAACCGCCGGTCAGATCGCCGATATAGCCGGCACCAAGCGCCTCGATGATCCCGAGCAGGATGCCACCCAGCATCGCACCAGCCAGATTGCCGATGCCGCCCAGCACGGCTGCCGTAAAGGCTTTCAGGCCAAGCATGAAGCCCATCTGGTAATGCGCAATCTCGTAGTAGGTGCCGACCATGACGCCGGCCACGGCACCGAGCGCCGAGCCGATGACGAAGGCGGCAGCGATGACGCGGTTGATATTGACGCCCATCAGGCTGGCCACGGCCGGGTTCTGGGCCGTGGCGCGCATGGCCATGCCCAGCTTGGTGCGATAGACCAGCAAAAGCAGACCGCCCATGGTGATGGCCGAGACCGCCACGATGATGACCTGGATCGCCGTAAAGTGCGCCCCGGCCAGTTCGAAATTAACCTTCGGCAAAAGTGACGGGAAGGTCAGGTAATTCCGCCCCCAGATCATCATCGCCAGATTCTGCAGGACGATGGACATGCCAATCGCCGTGATCAACGGCGTCAGGCGCGGCGCATTGCGCAACGGCCGGTAGGCCACGCGCTCCAGGCTCCAGCCCAGCGCCATGCAGACCAGCACCGAAACGCTGACGCCGGCCAGCCCGGCCAGCGCAATCGGCATGCCGGCCTTGATCAGCGACCCCGCCACCGTAATTGTGACCAGCGTCCCGATCATCACCACTTCGCCATGGGCAAAATTGATCAGCCCCATGATCCCGTAGACCATCGTGTACCCCAAGGCAACCAGTGCGTAGATGCTGCCCTGCACAAGGCCGTTGATGATCTGCTGGAGGAAAATATCCATTTAGTCTTTTTCTTTTCTGGCATAAGGAAACGGCACCTTGCGGTGCCGTTTCCATTCAGCGGATCAACTGCTTACTTCTTCTCGACTGCTGCCTTGGTGGCATCTGCAGCGCTCTTGACCGCTTCGGCGCCTGCCTTCACGGCGTCCTTGCCTGCTTCGGCGGCAGCCTTGGCCGCTTCCTTGGCCTCGCCTACCGCTTCCTTGCCGACGGCAGTTGCTGCACCGGCCACGGCCTTGGCGGCATCCTTCACTTCGGCGACGGCTTCCTTGACCTCGGACTTGGCGATATCGACCGGGCTGCCACCCAAAGTCTCGACATACTCAAGCTTGCCGCCCTTGTACTGGTAAATGGAAATCGCGCCGCCCTTCAGGTCGCCCACTTGATCGAATTCGATCAAGGCGGTGACGCCGTCGTACTTGGTCTGGCCAACCGCCGGCAGGAACTTGGCCGGATCGACAGAGTCGGCACGCTTCATCGAGTCAGCCATGACCATCACCGCATCATAGACATACGGTGCGTAAAGCTGGATCTCGGCATTGAATTTCTTGGTGAACTTTTCCTTGAACTCCGGCCCCTTGGCCAGCTTCTCCAGCGGCATGCCCGGCAGCGAACAGAAATTACCCTCTGTCGCCTCGCCGCCCAGCTTCATGAACTCCGGCGTACAGACGCCATCACCGCCGAGGAACTTGGCCTTGATGCCCAGTTCCTTCATCTGCTTGGCCATCGGACCGCCTTGGGCATCCATGCCGCCGAAGAAGACCAGTTCAGCCTTGGTCGACTTGATCTTGGTCAGGATGGCCTTGAAATCGGTAGCCTTGTCATTGGTGTATTCAGTAGCGACGACCTTCAGGCCGGACGCTTCGGCGGCCTTCTTGAACTCGTCGGCCAGGCCCTGGCCATAGGCGGTGCGGTCATCGACGATAGCCACGGTCTTGACGCCCTGCTTGACGGCAAACTCACCGAGAACCTTGCCCTGCTGCACGTCATTGGCCATCACGCGGAAAGCCGTGGCGAACCCCTGCTGTGTGTATTTCGGATTGGTGGCCGAACCGGAGATCTGCGGGATACCGGCGTCGGAATAGAGCTTGGAGGCAGGGATGGTGGTACCGGAATTCAGGTGACCGATCACCCCATTGACCTTGGCATCAACCAGTTTCTGGGCAACGATGGCACCCTGTTTCGGATCGGCTGCATCATCTTCAGCCAACAATTGGAACTTGACCTTGGCGCCGCCGATTTCCAGTCCCTTGGCATTCAGTTCCTCGATGGCCAGCACGGCGCCGTTTTCATTATCCTTGCCCAGATGGGCCTGCGGACCGGTCATCGGTGCCACATGGCCAAGTTTGACCACGATTTCCGGCTTGGCAGCCGGGGCAGCGGGTGCTGCAGCCTTTGGCTCTTCCTTCTGGCCGCAAGCGGACAGGGCAAAGGCGGCAGCAACGGAGAGGGCAACTACGGAAAGCTTCGCGCGCATCGATATTTCTCCTGATCTCTGGGGGTAAAAAGGCCTCCGCTGATTGTCCGGAGGCGTCGAATACATGTCAATAATAAGGTGCTATGATCAAATCGTAGTCAATTTCGATAGGTCGCCTTGATGCCAGTCATTGCCAAGTTACGGTTCCTGGTTAACCAGACGGCTCGCAAGCTGTTCTCGATGCTGCCGCAAAAAAGACGGCACGATGTCTATCGCTCGCTTGTGGACTGCAACCCGGACCCTAACAAGCGCCTGGTTCTGAAGATTGCCGAAAGCAAGGAAGAACTGGAAGCCTGCTTCAAGTTGTTGCATGACGCCTATGTCAGCAGCGGCTTCATGACCCCCGACCCATCGGGCATGCGCGTCACGATCTACCATGCGCTACCAACGACAACGACCCTGTGTGCCAAGTACGACGACCAGGTGGTCGGCACCCTGTCGCTGATCCGCGAGAGCGCCATCGGTTTCCCGCTGCAGCGTATTTTCGACCTGACGGGTGTCCGCGAAAAGGAAGGCCAGATTGCTGAGGTTTCGGCGCTCGCCGTGCATCCGCGCTTCCGGCGAACTGGCGGTACCATCCTCTTCCCGCTGATGAAGTTCATGTACGAGTACTGCACGACCTTCTTCGACACCCGTCATCTGGTCATCGCCGTCAATCCACGCCACATCGAGATGTACGAGTCGCTGCTCTTCTTCAAACGGTTGACCGCCAACGTCGTCGAGAACTACGACTTCGTCAATGGCGCTCCGGCCGTCGGCGCAACGCTCGATCTCAAGCACGCCCCGGAAATCCTTCGCAAGGCCTATGCCGGCAAGGCGCCCAACCGCAATCTTTACCACTACTTCCTCGAAACGAAACTGGCCAACATCCAGATTCCGCACCGCCGTTTCTTCACGACCAACGACCCGGTGCTGACGCCCGAATTGATCGACTATTTCTTCAACAAGAAAACCTCGGTCTTTGCCGACCTGAGTGACCGCAAGAAAGCCTTGCTGCATCTGATCTACGACCTGCCGGAATATCGCAAGATACTCCCCGCCATTCCGGACAAGGGCGAAGGGGTGGTGCAGCAGATTCGCCAGCACCGTCGTTTCTCGGTCAAGTGCCCGGCCAAGCTCGCCAATACCAGCGCTGCTTTCGACAAGAGCATTCCGGTCGAGGTCAATGAAGTTTCGCGCTACGGCTTCCGGGCCAGGGTCGCCCAACAAATTCCGGCCGACGTCTGGCTCAACGCCACCGTCCAGCTCGGTCTCAACGAAGTGTCGCGACTGACGGTTCAGGTGGTTCAGGAAACCGATGTCGACGACCAGCACTACTGCGGTTTCCGCATCGGCGAACCGGACCTGGTCTGGCGAAAATTCGTCACGGCGCTCTATGAAGGGCATACTCACACGGATCTCGACCAAGCCACCAAATTCCTTCCGTGACCAGAAAACCCCTCCCCGCAGCACTGCAGCAAGCTCTCCAGCAACAATTCCAGCAACGTTTCTCCCAAGGCGAATCGACCCGCCTGCAGCATGGCCGCGACGAATCCGTTCACGCGCCGGAACTGCCTGATGGCGTCGTGCTGACCGAAAGCACCGACGAAGTGGCGCTAGTCGTCCGCCTCTGTGCCGAACATGGCGTACCGGTGATTCCGTATGGCGTCGGCAGTTCGGTCGAAGGCCATGTACTGGCGACCAGCGGTGGCATTTCGCTCGACCTCTCCGGCATGAACCAGGTGATCGCGATCCATGCCGAGGATGGCGACGCAACCGTGCAAGCCGGCGTCACCCGCAAGCAGTTGAACGATGCGCTGAAGGGCACCGGTCTTTTCTTCCCGATCGACCCCGGCGCCGACGCAACGATCGGCGGCATGGCCGCCACCCGCGCCTCCGGCACCAATGCCGTGCGTTACGGCACCATGCGCGACAACGTACTGGCCACCACCACCGTGCTGGCCGATGGCCGCGTGATGAAAACCGGCGGCCGCGCCCGCAAGTCCTCAGCGGGCTATGACCTGACGCGTCTACTGGTTGGCTCCGAAGGCACGCTGGGTATCATGACCGAGCTAACGGTCAAGCTCTACCCAATCCCCGAAGCCATTTCGGCTGCCGTCTGCACCTTCCCAAGCATCGAGGCAGCCGTGCAGACCGTCATCCAGACCATCCAGCTCGGCATACCGGTGGCCCGTATCGAACTGCTCGATACCCTGTCTCTCAAGGCGATCAACCTGTTCAGCAAGACCACGCTGGCCGAGGCTCCGACCCTGTTCTTCGAATTCCACGGCAGCCCGTCCTCCGCCACCGAACAGGCCGAAACCGTGCAGGCCATTGCAGACGAACTGGGCGGCACCAATTTCGAATGGGCCGCCCGGCCGGAAGACCGCAGCCGCCTGTGGCAAGCCCGTCACGACGCCTATTTCGCCTGCCTGCAACTGAAACCGGGCTGCCGCTGCTTCCCGACCGACGTCTGCGTACCAATTTCGCGACTGGCCGAATGCATTGCCGCAACCTACGAAGATATCGCGCAGGTCAGCATCCCGATTGCGCTGTTCGGCCATGTCGGTGACGGCAACTTCCACCTCGTCGTGCTGGTCGATACCGACAACACCAAGGAAATGGAAGAGGCGGCCTGGATCAGTCGTCGCGTTGTCGAACGGGCCATTGCGATGGAAGGCACCTGTACTGGGGAACATGGGATTGGGCTGGGGAAGAAAAAGTATCTCGTTGCCGAGCACGGAGAGGTGGCGGTGGAGGTGATGCGAGCGTTGAAGGTGGCGCTTGATCCGCGGAATTTGTTGAATCCGGGGAAGGTATTGCCCTAAGGGGTTTGCTGGGCGGTTATTACGTTGTTTAACCGCTGTTTTCCGCCTTGAGGGCGGGCGTACTTTCTTTTGCTTCGCCAAAAGAAAGTATCCAAAGAAAAGGCGACCCCGAGGTTGGCGCCGGGCAAGCCCGGTTCCTTGCGCTACTCGGCAGGCCGGGCGGCTTGCCAGAACTCGCCTTCGGCTCAGACAAGGCAAGCCGAAATCCCCCGGCCCGCCTGCGTTGCTCTGCGCCGCCCAAGGGGGCCAAAAGGCGTCGCGAAACCAACCGACAGCCTGACTTTTGACTTCCACGCCACCCCGAAAAAAAGCCAAAGAACACATTCCACACGTTCAGCGTGGACGCCTCACCGGGCCCCTTGGAAGGTGCCGAGCAACGCAGGGACTGGCGGAAAAAGGGCGAGGACTGTCTGAGGGCGAAGCCCGAGTTCCGCAGCCCCCGCCAGCCCCGAGTAGCACAGGGAACCGGCGCAGCCGGCACCGACCCAGGGTCGCTTTTTCTTTGCTTACTTTTCTTTTGGCGAAGCAAAAGAAAGTAAGGCGCGCCTCAAGCGCGAAAACCAAGAGTTAAACAAAGACAACCACCCAACAAGCAAGACCAAAGACAGCCAAACCAAACACTCGGGGAAATCCCCCATTCCCCAGAACCATCCCCTCCCCCAATACTCAAACCTCCAACCCCCTCCCGTCACCACCCCCGACGGCAGGGCGATACACCACACGGCCCACAAGGCCAAAACAATGGAGACAATTCATGAGCAACCTCGCTCTGCCAGCCGGCCTCGCTGCCACGCTGGACGACAAATACACTCGCACTTCCGGCCGCGTCTTCCTGACCGGCACCCAGGCCCTGATCCGGCTGCCCATGCTGCAACGCGAGCGCGATCTGGCGGCCGGGCTTAACACCGCAGGCTTCATTTCCGGCTACCGTGGCAGCCCACTGGGCAACCTCGACCTCGGCCTGTGGAAGGCCAAGCAGCACCTAGCTGAACACCACATCACCTTCCAGCCCGGCATTAACGAAGACATGGCCGCGACGGCCGTCTGGGGCAGCCAGCAGGTCAACCTGTTTCCCGGGGCGCAATACGATGGCGTGTTCGGCCTGTGGTACGGCAAGGGGCCGGGTGTGGATCGTTGCGGCGATGTCTTCCGCCACGCCAATGCTGCCGGTTCGTCAAAATTCGGTGGTGTCCTGGTCATCGCCGGCGACGACCATGCCGCCAAGTCCTCGACCCTGCCGCACCAGACCGAGCATGTTTTCAAGGCGCTGATGATGCCGGTGCTCTACCCGGCCAACGTGCAGGAATACCTCGATTTCGGCCTGCACGGCTGGGCGATGAGCCGCTATTCCGGCTGCTGGGTCGCTTTCAAGGCGCTGGCCGACACCGTCGAGACCTCGGCCTCGGTCAATATCGACCCGGCTGCGGTCAACCCGGTTTTCCCGCCAGATTTCAAATTGCCGCCGGACGGCCTCAACATCCGCTGGCCCGACCCGCCGCTGGTGCAGGAAGCCCGCCTGCTCAACCACAAGCTTTACGCCGCGCTGGCCTATTGCCGGGCCAACGGGCTGAACAAACTGATCATCGATTCGCCGACCCCCAAGCTCGGCATCCTGACCGCCGGCAAGAGCTATCTCGACGTGCGGCAGGCGCTGGATGAACTGGGCATTGATGACCAACTGGCCGCCGAGATCGGCATCCGGCTGTACAAGGTCGGCATGGTCTGGCCGCTGGAGCCGGAAGGTGTGCGGCAGTTTGCCGAAGGGCTGGAAGAAATCCTCGTCGTCGAGGAAAAGCGCCAACTGCTCGAATACCAACTCAAGGAAGAACTCTACAACTGGCGTGATGACGTCCGCCCCCGGGTCATCGGCAAATTCGACGAAATCGGCGAGTGGAGCGAAGGCAACTGGCTGCTGCCGGCCGCCGGGGAATTGCCGGTCGCCACCATTGCCCACGTCATCGCCGAACGGATCGGCCGCTTCTTCACCTCGCCGACCATCGCTGCTCGCCTGAAAGTCATCGCCGACAAGCAGAAAGCCGCCCAGACGCCGATCGTGCTCGCCGAGCGCAAGCCGCATTTCTGCTCCGGCTGCCCGCACAACAGCTCGACCAAGGTACCTGAGGGCTCGCGCGCCGTCGCCGGCATCGGTTGCCACTACATGGTGACCTGGATGGACCGCAGCACTTCGACCTTCACCCACATGGGCGGCGAAGGCGTGCCCTGGGTTGGCCAGGCGCCCTTCACCAGCGAAAAGCACATCTTCGCCAACCTCGGCGACGGCACCTATTTCCACTCCGGCCTGTTGGCCATCCGGCAGTCCATCGCCGCCAAGGTGCCGATCACCTACAAGATCCTCTACAACGATGCAGTGGCGATGACCGGTGGCCAGCCGGTCGACGGCATTCTCAGCGTCGCCCGCATCACCCGCCAGCTGGAGGCTGAGGGCATCGAAAAGATGGTCATCGTCGCCGCCGAACCGGAGAAGTACGCCGAGATCATCGACCTCGCCCCCAATGTACCAATCCGCCACCGCGACGACCTCGACGCCGTGCAGCGCGAACTGCGCGAATACTCCGGCGTCTCGATCCTGATCTACGACCAGGTCTGCGCCACCGAAGCCCGCCGCCGGCGCAAACGCGGCAAGATGCCGGCCATCAGCCAACGCGTCTTCATCAACGAAGCCGTCTGCGAAGGCTGTGGCGACTGCTCGGTGCAATCCAACTGCCTGTCCGTCGTGCCGGTCGAAACGGCCTTCGGCACCAAGCGGCAGATCGACCAATCATCGTGCAACCAGGATTTCTCCTGCCTGAAAGGCTTCTGTCCCAGCTTCGTCACCATCGAAGGCGGCAAGCCGAGAAAGGGCAATACCGCCCAGACCAACACCCTTGATGCCGAAGACTGGCCCATTCTGCCGGCCCCGACGCTGCCCGCCACCACCCAACCCTACAACCTGCTGATCACCGGCGTCGGCGGCATGGGCGTCATCACTCTCGGCGCCCTGATCGGCATGGCCGCCCACCTCGACGGCAAGGGCATTTCCACGCTCGACATGACCGGCCTGGCGCAGAAATACGGCGCCGTCTTCTCCCACCTGCGCATCGCCGACCGACCGGAAGACATCCACGCCGCCCGCATCGCCACCGGCGAGGCGCATGCCATTCTCGGTGGCGATCTGGTCGTCAGCGCCGGCAGCGAGGCGCTATCCAAGATGCTCGAAGGCCGCACGCGTGCCGTGGTCAGTTGCACCGACACGCCAACCGCCGACTTCACCCGCAACCGCGACTGGCACTTCCCGTTGGCTGGCCTGCAAAAGAGCCTGACCGAGACGTTGGGCAGCACCGCCGTTGATTTCATCGATGCCCAGCACCTCGCCACCCGGCTAATGGGCGATGCCCTCTACGCCAACATGCTGCTCCTCGGCGTCGCGTGGCAAAAAGGCCTGGTGCCGGTTTCCGCTGCGTCGCTCGACCGTGCCATCGAACTCAACGGGGCATCTGTTGCTGCCAACCGCGAGGCCTTCCAGTGGGGCCGGCGGGTCGCGGTCGATCCGGAAAAAGTCGCCAGCATCGCCGGCCCGCTCGACGGCCAGCCTTTCGTCGAGCAAACCTTGGACGAACTGATCGCCAGCCGCGTCGCCCACCTCACCGCCTATCAGGATGCCACGCTGGCCCAACGCTACACCGACCGGCTGGCCAGCATCCGCGCCCTCGGCGACGAAGCCTTGACGCGCGCAGTCGCCACCCAGTACGCCCGCCTGCTCGCCCCCAAGGACGAATTCGAAGTCGCCCGCCTGTACGCCGACAGCGATTTCACCCGCCGCCTGCAGGAGAGTTTCGACGGCGAATTCCGCCTGCAATTCCACCTCGCCCCGCCGCTGCTCGCCAAACCCGGCCCCGACGGACGCCCGAAGAAAATCAGCTTCGGCCCCTGGCTCATGCCCGCCCTCAAGCTACTCGCCAAGGCCCGCGGCCTGCGCCACACCTGGCTCAATCCATTCCGATTTTCGGCCGAATTTCGGGTTGACCGCGAGCTACTCGCCGACTACGAAGCCGACCTCGATTTCATCAACGGCCACCGCCCAAGCCCGGAACTCACCGCCCTCGCCAACTGGCCAGCCGAGGTCCGCGGTTTCGGACCGGTGCGCAGCGAAGCGGCCAGGAAGGCAGCCAGCCGCCGGGAGGAATTGCGACAGCTAGCCTGAAACACACCTGGCGAGAAAAACTTCTCGGCATCTCGAGTATGCTATTGCGCTGAAAACCATCGTTTGTTGCCCCCCAAAATCACCCGACAAACGATGCATCTCAATGATGTAATGGGCGGATCAATAGCACGATGCATAACAATACCGATTCCAAGCTTCGTCAGAACCCATGCAGGTTTCGGCTCACCGTGTTCGCAAGCGAGACGGCGCGACTCCGGGATGCTTGGCAAACATGCCATCCACTTTAAGATAGAGCTCTTATGAAGCGATCCAACACCCACCTTGGTAAGCACATCCCTCCTGTATGTCTTTACCAAGAGGAGCTTTCTGCTATTTCCGTAGCCCTTGCACAAGACAGCGGGAAGTTGAGGATTAAGACCGATGAGTTCGAGTACGACTCCCTTGACGAGCTATTCTCGAATTTTGGCGACTCTCTCAACGGTTTGTCACTGAAAAGAGAAGCACCGTACATATCGGTCGACTTCGATAGCAGAGGTGGCGTGTGGCTCTATGCATCGCATGACGATCTTATCTCGCGTGGAGTATTCGCGCAGATACAAGAGCTTCTAGAGTCGAAGCGCAGGCACTCCTATTTCATACTACGCCGCTTTGTAGAACTCTCAGGTTGGATAGGGACCGCTGGCATTGGAGCATTTTTGGCAGCCGGACATTGGCGCGAAGCCTTGTTGTCATCCTTTCTACCCCTCCTGAGTATCGCGTTCATATTTATCAAACCTCGGAGCATACTCAATCGAACCTCCAGAGCGCAGACAAAGAACTTCTGGCAAAGAAATTCCGATCAAATAGTCGTAGCGCTAATTTCAGCGGTCGCAGGCTCAATACTTACACTTGTCGCAACGGCGCTAGTTCCCGGTGGCAAGCTCTAACGAACGACGAGGGACTGCACCTAAATTTCAGCCGGGCAATGACATTTGCCGCCCCCCAGAACTTGGGAAGTTCACCGTTGCCCCCTTTCCCACGGTCAACCGGAAAAAAAGGCCAAAATTGAAATTGTCGCCGTTAGCGGCTTCCCGTCCCCCTCGCACTCTGAACGCGCAGGCCAAACACCCCATTCAAGCAAGAGAAAAGGCGAGATCCGCACTGATGACATAAAATCCGGGGATGATTTCACCCCCGCTACGCCAGCTCGCCCTGCAAGGGGCGGCGGCCATCCTCGTTCTCTCGCTGGCCTGGCCTTATTACGGCCTGAATGCCGAGGCCATGCCGTGGCTGGAAACCAGCCTGGCTATCGGTGGAGCCGCCTTGCTCTTCGCCACCCTCTCCCGCCAGCCTTGGTGGTGGAAGCTGATTCACGGCGGCTTCATGCCGCTGGTCTGGTTCACCCACACGCTGGCCATCGACCCGATCTGGTTCCTGCTCGCCGCCATCTTTCTGCTGCTGATCTTCCGCGGTGCGCTGTCCGGCCAGGTGCCGCTCTACCTGTCGAACAAGGAAACAGTGGCCGCATTGGCCGAACTGCTGGCCGAACGCGGCCCTAGCCGTTTTCTCGATCTCGGCGCCGGCCTCGGCAGCACCACGGTGCCGCTGGCCGACGCCCTGCCCGACAGCCATTTCACCGGTTATGAAAACGCGCCGCTAACATGGCTGGTCGGCCGCTTTTTCAGCCTCGGCCGGCCCAACATCCGCTGGCGCTGGGATGACCTGTGGATGGCAAAACTGGGTGACTACGACGTGGTCTATGCCTTCCTCTCCCCTGCCCCGATGCCCCGCCTGTGGGAAAAGGTGAAGGCTGAAATGCAGCCGGGCAGCGTGTTCATCAGCAACAGTTTTCCGGTGCCGGGCATGACGCCCGACCGCGTGATCGAGGTCGACTGCACGCCGCCTCGCCCCCTTTACTGCTATCAACTGTAGCCCGGGATGCCGGCCAGAAAGCCCGAAACCCTCGCCCTGAGCATTGCCCTGGCCGGCACGCTGGTGGTGCTGCTCGTTTTTCTTGCCGACCTCGTTCTGGCCCGCCATCGCGATCTGGAATCCGGCGAGCGCCGAATTCAGCATTTCGGCCTGATGATGGCCGAACATACCGCCCGGACTTTTGAAGCCGTCGATGTACTGCTGCGCGAAACCGCGACTGATCTCTCGCACAGCCGCCGTGACTGGGAAACCTGGGATGCCAGCAAGGGCTGGGAATACATTGCCCAGCGCCATTCACGGGCCATGCCGCAACTGCGCGACCTGATCATTTTTGATCGGCTCGGCAATCAGCGCTTTATCTCCACCTTTTTCCCCGCGCCACACATCAACGTCCGGGATCGCCCCTATTTCAATGCGCTTGAGGGCGGTGCAGAGTCCGCCTCCTTCGGTCCCTATATCGGTCGTAACAGCGGGCGTTACACCTACGCCATCGCCCGCCGCCTGACCGGTGACAACGGGCAATTTTCCGGTGCTGTCTTTGCGGCAATGGAGCCCGCCTATCTTCAGGATTTCTGCTGGTCGAACCGGCTGTCCGATGATTTCGAAACTGTCCTCATCAACCAGAAAAGCGAAATCATCGCTTCCTGCCGGCCGGCCGACCTCAGCCGGCAATCACCGGTTCTCGGTGCCCAGGCGGCAACGGCCCTCTACAACGGACAACTGCGTGGCTTGATCCCGGAAAGTGGCTTGACCAGCGGCAACGGCTACCTGATCGCCGTATCCCAGGTTCCGGGCTTCCCTGACCTGCGAATTCTCAGCGTCATCCCGGAAAAGACGCTGCTCGCCGCCTGGCAAAACCGCTTGTTTGAACTTGGTACGCTGGCCTTGCTGGTCAGCATCGTCCTGCTCGTCACAGGATTGCTGGTCCGCCGTCAGGTTCGTGAAATGGCGGCAATGACGACCGAGCTGGCCGCCAGTCATAACCACCTTGAAGAACGCGTCCACGAAGCCACGCAAGAACTGGCCGGCCAAAAAAATGCCGCCGAACGGGCCAACGCTGCAAAGAGCCGCTTTCTTGCTGCCGCCAGTCACGACTTGCGCCAACCGCTGCATGCACTTTCGCTGTTCGCCACTGACCTGCAGCGCCAGATACGGAGCGGCACCCCGCAGGAGCTACCCCGGCTGGCCGAACAGATATCAGCCTCGACGACCATACTCGGCGAGTTGCTCGATTCGCTGCTCGACATCTCCCGGCTGGACGTCGCAGGTATCAAGCCCGATAGCCGGCCCTCCCCCTTGCAGCCGATGTTCGATCGCCTCGCCAATTCTTTCCGGCGGGCCGCGACCGACCGCAACATGACGCTGCGTTTCCGTCCGAGCAAACTCTGGGTGGAAAGCGATCCGATCATGCTCGAACGCATGATCGCCAATCTGGTTTCCAATGCCTTACGCTACACCCCGCCCGGTGGCAGCGTTCTGGTCGTCGCCCGCAATCGGGGCGACAGGGTGAAGATTGAAATCCGGGATAACGGCATCGGTATTGCCAGCGAACACCAGGCCGCCATTTTTGCCGAGTTCTACCAGATCGGAAACACTGCCAGAGAACAGAACAAGGGGCTGGGACTGGGCCTATCCATCGTCGATCGACTGGCCAAGGCACTAGGGATCGAGGTAGCCCTCAACTCAAGGCAGGGAGAGGGCACCAAGTTCTCGCTCAGCGTGGCAAGCAGCCAGCCGGTGATTGCCACGACAGCCACCAGCGACAAGTCGCCACCAGCCGGCAAGGTCCACTGCATCGGCACCTCGGAAGAGATGCAAGCCTGCATCGAGCTGATGGAACGCTGGGACTATGCCGTCAGCGCCGATGATGGCAGCCGGACCGAACGCCGGCCGGAAGATGCCGTATTGATCGCTGAACCCGAACTCGCCGCCGTCGCCAGCGCCGAACTGGCGGCCGGCATGCCCTTGGTCATCCTGGTCCGGGACCCGGCCCTCGAACTGCCGGCCGGTGCCCATGCCCTGCCCGTACCGGTACGCCCGGCCAAGCTGCGGGCACTACTGAACCAGCTTCAGAAGACGCTCTCGAAATCGACGCCGTAACGGGCGACGGCGACCAAGGCCTGCGTCCGGCTGCTGACGCCAAGCGCCTTGAATACCGCCGTCGCGTGGATTTTCACCGTGCCTTCCGACAAGCCGAGTTGATCGGCAATATCCCGGTTCGACAGGCCACGCACCATCAGGCAGAGCACCTGACCCTGACGATCGGTCAGGCCAATCTCATCGGGACGGACACCGCCCTTCGAGGGTGGCGGCACCGGCGTCGCATCATCGAGTCGCGCTGCCGACTGGCCATTTGGCCTGAAGATGTTGCCAGCCAGAATTTCACGTACTGCCGCCAGTAATGCGTCACCGGAAAATGCCTTGGGAATGAATCCGGATGCCCCGAGATGCAGCACACGCGTAATGGTCGGCGTATCGTCGAACGCAGAAACCACGGCTACCGGCATCGCCGGATAGCGGCGGCGCAGGATATCCAGACCAGCAAAGCCGTCGATCCCCGGCAAAGCCAGATCGAGCAGCACCAGATCGAACTCGCCTTCATTGTCGAGCACATTCAGCGCCGACTCGAAGTCGGGACTCTCCTGGACCTGGGCGCCGGGTTCGATCTGCCCAAGCAGGCGAACCAGACCTTCGCGAACCAGCGCATGATCTTCAACCACCAACAGCTTCAACATACCGTCCCCCTATTCAACAGTCCGCTAATTTATCATTTTGCATTACGAAGTGGTTTAAGAGGTTTAAGATGATGTTATCCAACAGGAGGAGAAGAACATGGCCGAAGAACAGGTACACGACCCGCTCAATTTCATGCGCAGCATGTGGGGAAACATGGGCTTCTCGCTCCCCGGCATGGTGGCGCCGACTTTCGATGTCGACGAACTCGACAAGCGCATCAAGGACATGAAGGCGGTCGAAGGCTGGCTGCGTATGAATCTGTCCATGCTGCAGATGACCATTCAGGGCCTGGAAATGCAGCGCACCACGGTTGGTGCCGTGCAGGCCATGGGCCAGATGGCCAAGGACAGCGTCAAGGCAATGTCGCCCGAAGCGGCCGAAGAAGCGCCGTCCGAAGCACAGGCTAACGCCTTTTCCGACGCCGCCATGTGGCCGTGGCAAATGATGCAGCAAATGCGCGACCAGATGCAGCAGTCGGCCGAAGCAGCACAGGCAGCCGTCGAAGAGCAGGCCTCGGCCAAGCCGAAGGCCAAACGACCTGCCGCCAAGAAGTAATCAGAGTCTGGCCAGCCACGCTGCCCACAGCGGCAGCGTGAGCATCGAAGCAAGCGTCGTCGCTGAAATCAGCCAGGCTACGCTTCGGCCGTCGCCGCCCATGCGCATGGCCAGAATATAGGCGGATGATGCCGTAGGCAGGGCAGCGAACAGCACGACCACCTGATAGTTGAGCCCGGTCAGGCCAAGCAGGCCACCGACGCCAAGGGCTATCAGCGGCAATGCCAGCAATTTCACCAGCACCAGCCATAGCGAAAATCCCCTTACGCCCGGCGTGCTTTCCAGCCGCAAGGCCGCGCCGACTGTAATCAGCCCTAGCGCGATCGAAGCGTCGGCCAGTCGCCCGAGAAAGGCCTGCAACGGGGCCGGTGGCACGAAGCCGGCAAGGTTGAGCAGGAAGCCGGTGGCCGTCCCCCAGATCAGCGGATTCCGCGCCACCTCGCGCCACAAGCCGACCTCGCCGTGGCGGGCCAGCATCCACACCGAGACCAGGTTGGCAAACGGAACAGCAGCGCCGACGATCAGGCCCATGGTCGCGATGCCCGGCGAGCCGAACAGCATGCCGGCGACGGCCAGTGCGATATACGAGTTGAAGCGGTAGGCGCACTGGAACATTGAGGCATAGGTCAGAGCCGGCAGGCGACTGAACAGCTTGGGCGCGATACCGAGCAGCATGCCGCCGGCCATCGCGGCAAAGGCGGTGGCGAGCAGCGGCAAGGCGGCGCCCAGATCAAGCCGTGTCTTGATGATGGCGTTGATCAGCAGCGCCGGAAACAGGATGAAATAAACCAGCTTCTCGACTCCGTTCCAGAAATGGTCGCCCAGATTCATCCAGCGGCGGATGGCTGCGCCAAGCAGGATCAGCGAAAAATCGGGGAGGAGCAGCAACGCAGTATTCATCGCCGCATTTTAGGGGCTCCCGGCCCCTAACCCAACTGTGGCGAACCACAGCCCGGTTGACCTGCTCAGGCAAAGCCTAAATACTCGCCGGACTAAGGAGAAAAACATGCATCCTGAATGGTGGCACTGGGTTGTCGGCGGCATCGTGCTGGTTCTCGCCGAGCTCGTCATACCCTCGTTCTTCATCGTCTGGTTTGGTCTGGGCGCCTTGCTCGTCGGTCTGCTGGCGCTGGCCTTCGATCTCTCGCTGACTGCCCAGCTGGCGACCTGGACGCTCGCCTCGCTGGCGATGGTCGTACTGTGGTTCCGCGTTTTCAAACAAAGCTTCATCAAGACCCGCTCGGGCACGGCCGATGGCGAGGCAATCGGTGAAATCGGCCTGCTGGTCAGTGCCGTTGCTCCGTTCGAGCGCGGCAAGGTACGTTTCCAGCGGCCCATCCTCGGCTCCGAAGAATGGGTTTGTCTGGCGGATAGCGCTATCGCTGCCGGCGAGCGGGTCAAGGTTACTGCCGTCGAAGGCAGTTTTGTCAAAGTCAGCAAAGCCTAGAGAGATCGAAAATGGATATGAACGCAGGATTTGTCGTCACACTGGCCATTCTGGTCTTTGTCATCGTCACCATCGCCAAGGGCGTGCGTATCGTGCCGCAGGGCGAGGAGTGGATCGTCGAACGCCTCGGTAAATACCATGGCACGCTGAAACCGGGCCTCAATATTGTCATCCCCTACCTCGACAAGGTGTCTTACCAGCTGGTGACCAAGGACATCATCCTCGACGTCCAGGAGCAGGAAGTCATCACCCGTGACAATGCCGTGATCCTGACCAATGCCATCGCCTTCATCAAGGTCACCGACCCGGTCAAGGCGGTTTATGGGGTGACCGATTTTTCCGAAGCCATCCGCAACCTGATCATGACGACGCTGCGTTCCATCGTCGGCGAAATGGAACTCGACGAGGCGCTGTCCTCGCGCGACAAGATCAAGGCCCGGCTGCGCGAAAGCATTGCCGACGAAGCGGTGGATTGGGGCCTGACCGTCAAATCGGTCGAAATCCAGGACATCAAGCCCTCGCAATCGATGCAGAAGGCCATGGAAATGCAGGCGGCCGCCGAGCGTGAGCGCAAGGCCGTCGTCACCCGCTCGGAAGGCGCCAAGCAGTCGGCCATTCTCGAAGCCGAAGCCCGGCTGGAATCGGCCAAGCGCGACGCCAACGCCCAGGTCATGCTGGCCGAAGCATCGGCCGAGGCGATCCGCCGCATCACGGCGGCTATCGGCGACCAGACAGGACCGATGTCCTACATGCTCGGCGAAAAATATATCGCTGCACTCGAGCGCATGGGCGAAAAGGACAACGCCAAGGTCGTCGTTCTGCCTGCCGACCTCCAGGAAGCGGTACGCGGCCTGTTCGGAAGGAAAGCTTAATTCAGGCGCCACACATCCATTTTCAGTAGCAATACAAAACTTTGCTTACGAATACAGTTCAAATGCTAATCTGCCTATGCAGTTGTCGTCATGAGATCTACGCCTGTCGAATGGCCCAATAACTCAGCATCAAACTGTCACCACACCGAGTATTGGAACTAATGCAGCCCCCCCCAACAAATGTAGTTAGCCGGACTTGATTCAGCCAAAACAAAAAGCCATGCAGGAAAAACCGCCTCGCCGTCATGCTCGGGAAGAACCGCTCATCCCGGCGTCCGGTGGTGGTTTCCTGGTGCATGGGGCGGTACACGAAATTTCAGGAGGCGCTTCTGAACTCGACGAGGCGCTGCTCGAAAAACTGTTTCTCCGCCGTCTGAAACGACTGGAGCGTGTTCTGGCATCGCATGGCGGCTCGGTTGTCCGGCAGATGCCACAAAGCCTGCTCGCCTCTTTCGAAACCGCGGAAGCTGCATTGCTCGGGGCCTGCGAAATGCAGAGGCGCTGCGCCGTCATCCCCCAGATCGCCGACACCCAGATCGCACTGAAGATTGGCATTCATCCCGCAGCTCTCGGACGGATCTCACCAACCCCGTATGACCCCGCCGAAGCTACGGCGGCAAAACTCTCAACCCTGCTTGGCGAAGCCAGCATCGTGATTTCGGAAAGCGTTGCAGACGCCCTCCCCTCCGGCTTGCGCGAGATTGCCGTTCAAGTCAGTAATGACGGCTCCGCAATCGCGGCCTACTCCATCGACTGGAATATTGTTCCCATGCTGCGCTCTCCGGCACCAAGGAAAACCAGGTTGCCCGAGGCCAGCGTCACCCCGGACTCCCCACAAGACGGAATTACCATCCGCCATGGCGAGCAGGTCTTTCGATTTGGGGCGGAACACCCCGTGCTGACCATAGGCCGAGACCCCGCCAGCGCCATCACCATCAATTGCCCGAAAGCCTCCAGGCAGCATTGCCGCATCGTCTATCAACAAGGCGCTTACGTGCTGGTCGACCTGAGTACGAATGGCACCTACATTACGTCCAACAACACGCCGGAAATACTGATCAGGAAAAAGATGACCACATTGAACGGCAATGGCCGGATCAGCTTTGGCCAGTCGTGGCAACCAGGTGGTGATCATGCCTTCGAGTTCGAGATCAAGCTCACCGAGTCTTGAAACAGATGGGAAGCCAGGCTACTTCCCGACATCCCCATATTGTTTGCGCAGCCGGTTCAAGCCCTGCTGGAATGCCTCGGCATCGCCATGATCGAAGAAATTCGGGTAGCGGTCGTGTGCGGCCTTGACGCGGCGGGCATGCTTGATCGGGCACCAATACTGCTCGGTCCGCGCCGCCACTTCCCGCGTATATGCCGCCACGCCGTTGCCGTATGAGCAATAGAAACAGTTGAATTTCTCGATGATGTTGAGATAAGGCAGATCTTCCCGATCGAAAACCATATAGTCCGAACGTCGCACCTTCGGAATTCTGTAAACGGGGAAACAGATGGCCTGATATAGCGTGACAAACAGGTCCATCAACAGAAACGGTATCCAGCCGGCGTAGATGACCGGTGCAGTCAGTGCAACCAGAAAGCGACTGCGCAGCAGGAAGCGGAACAGGCCGGTCTTGTAGCGACGCTGCTGGCGAAGAAGTTCATCGGCCAACTCCTGTTTCTTCTGCGCCCACTCTTCGCGCGTCTTCCGGTATTCCTCTTCAAGTTCATCCTGAAGGCTGTGGATGCGCAGCAGCAGTTCGTCAATATTATTGTTCATGGCCCCTTGATCCTTTGCCTGTGCGGCTTGGCATACCAGCAGAGTTTGCCTGATCGGAGGATCAGCGTCACGCCCGATCGCAGTTCATCGGTGCCTTTCGGGAGAGCGCGAGTAGCCCGATAATAAGTACCAGCCGCCAGACAGGTAGCACCCGATCAGCCCCAACCTCCTTCGGATAGCCATGCACCCCACGGAAACAAAGAAAAGCGGCCCATTGGCCGGCATAAAAGTCGTCGAATTCGCCGGTATCGGCCCCGGCCCCTTCTGCGGCATGCTGCTCGCCGACATGGGCGCGGAAGTGACCTTGCTCGAAAGGGCTGGCGGTACCTTTGCCTCGCAGCTATTTGGCGGCGGGCGAAAGGCGGTGGCCAATCGCGGCAAGAAATCACTGTGCATCGACCTCAAGCACCCGGAAGCCAAAGCCCTTGTATTCAAACTGATCGCCGAGGCAGACGTGCTGATCGAGGGCTTCCGCCCTGGCGTCATGGAACGCCTCGGCTATGGCCCGGATGTTTGCCTCGACCTCAATCCGCGACTGATTTATGGCCGCATGACCGGCTGGGGCCAGACCGGCCCGCTCGCCCCCCGCGCCGGCCATGATGCCAATTACGCAGCGATTGCCGGGGTGCTCGATACCGGACGCCGCCATGGTGGCGCCCCATGGGCACCGCCAACGCTGGTCGGCGACATGGGCGGTGGCGGCCTGATGCTGGCCTGGGGCATCGCCTGCGCGCTGCTCGAAGCCAGAAGCAGCGGCAAGGGCCAAGTCATTGACGCCGCCATGTGCGAAGGCGCAGCAGTGCTCGCGCACGGCCTGTTCAACCTGGAAGCACTGGGCGAATGGGAGGGGCATTGCGCCATCGACTCCAGCGCGCCCTTCTACGACGTCTATCAATGTGCCGATGGCCTGTGGATCAGCGTTTGCCCGCTCGAGCCACAGTTTTATGCGACCTTTGTCGAGCGGCTCGGGCTGGGCAGCGACCCTGACTTTTCCGGCCAGCAATACGACACCACACGTTGGCCGGTCATGCAGCAGCGACTGGTCGAAATATTCAAGCAGCAGCCCCGCGCCCACTGGGAAGCGCTATTTGACGACACGGACGATTGCGTGTGGCCGGTGCTGAGCATGAAGGAAGCGCCGACGCACCCGCACAATCTGGCCCGGGAGGCTTTTGTCGACGTGGCTGGCGTCAGGCAACCAGCCCCCGCCCCTCGCCTCTCACGCACCCCCGGAGCGATTCAGACGCCACCACCGATCCTGGGCGAACACAGTCGGGAAATCCTGTCTTCGCTGGGCTTGTCCGATGCAGAAGTCGAGCGCCTGACGGCAAGCGGCGTGGTCAGCGAGAAGCGATAACGCAATGCGGGCCCGGGCCGTTTCTCGGGCCGGGGCAACTACCGCTCAGGAAAAATGACCCGCCCAGCCTTGGGCGGCAACCGGATCACCGCTCGCAAACAGCGAGCAGATCAGCTTCCAGTTCGATTTCCATGCCTTTTTCCAGCTTACGGTCGACGAACATGCCGCGATAGAGCCGTCCGGCATTTTCGGCCCTTTTGGCGTGCGGCGTTTCCCAGTCGCTGACCCGGACGCGAACGACACCGATCTGCTCGTCACGCTCCGCCACATCCTGCGCCACGCAGGGGAAGGCATTGGCGTGCCGGTTGAATTCGTCGCGGCTGTATTGCTCGATATTCTTGCCCGGCACCAGCGGGCACTTGGCCAGGTGGCGGGTCCGAACCTCGGCCGTAATCACTTCGCCTTTCAGGAAGAAAACGGGCTCGGTGACGATCCACCCGGCCCCACCTTCTTCATAGCGCACACACTGCCCGGACTTCAGCATTTCCGGCTGCTTGAACAGCAAGCGTGCCGATGGCCGCAGAACCGGTTCCGCAGCCTGGGCCGACAGCGCCAGCCAGGCCAGCGCAAGCACGAAAATTCGCATGAAAGATATCCGGATCAATAGACCCGGCTATCTTCGATCACCTTCCCGTCGTTGGGCAAGCCCCCCGGCGCCGAAAAAGCGACTTCGCCGCGCAGTTTGGTCACTTCGCGCAAGCTGCTGACCACCGCCTTGTCGAGCACCTCGTTGCCGGCTTCGATCTCGCAGTGCAGGACCATGCGATCCTGCCCGCCCGGGTTGTCGACCACCAGCCGCATGCGATGAATTTCCGGGTGGCGAACAGCGATCTCGGCCACCTGCTCGGGATGCACGAACATGCCCTTGACCTTGGTCGTCTGGTCCGCCCGACCCAGCCAGCCCCTGAGCCGGATATTGCTGCGGCCGCAGGGTGAACGCCCTGGCAAGATGGCCGACAGATCACCGGTAGCAAAACGGATCAGCGGATAGTCCGGACTGAAGGTCGTTACTACCACCTCGCCGACCTCACCCGGCTCGACCGGATCGCCGGTGCCGGGACGGACGATCTCGACCAGCAGCTCCTCCTCGACCACCAGCCCTTCCTCGGCTTCGGTCTCATAGGCAATCGCACCGATATCGGCAGTGGCATAACACTGGCGGACCGTGATGCCACGCTCCTTGAGCCAGTTGCGGGTAATGCCCGGCAGCGCTTCGCCAGACACCAGCGCCTTCTTCAGCGAGGAAATATCAGCGCCGAGTTCCTCGGCCTTCTCGACAATGATGCGCAAGAAGGACGGCGTGCCAACATAGCCATCCGGCTTCAGGTCGACCATGGCCTGAACCTGCTGTTCGGTCTGGCCGATGCCGCCCGGGAATACGGCGCAACCGAGCTTGCGCGCCCCGCCCTCCATCAGGAAGGCGCCGGGGGTGAAATGATAGGAAAAGCAGTTGTGGACCAGATCACCATGGCGGAAACCGGCGGCGTAGAGCACCCGCGCCATGCGCCAGTGATCCATGTCCATACCTTGCAGTTCGTAGATCGGCCCGGGCGAAGCAAAAACCCGCTTGGCCTTGTGACGGGCCAGGGCATTCAGCCCTCCGAAAGGCGGATGCTTCTTCTGCAATTCGATCAAGTCACGTTTGCGGGTCAACGGCAGTTTGGCCAGCGCCTCGCGCGTTACGCAGTCGAACGGATTGATGCCGGCCAGTGTCTGGAAGTAGTAGGACGTCGTTTCCTTGGCATGCGCCACCTGCCGGGCCAGCTTGTCCATCAGGTCGGCTTCTCGCTCATCCGGATCGCGGGTTTCGAGCGGATCGTAATAGCTCATTTCAGTGTTCTCCGTTTTTTACGCTTCGCGTAGCAAACCCGGTTGCCCGTGGGATTTTCGTTGGGCGATTGTCAGCCTCGCTTGAAGCGGCGGCATTACCGCCCAAAAGCACCAACCCCTCCCGGCCTCCCTTTGTCAGGGGAGGAGCAAACCAGATCAGGCTGGAACTAACCCCCTCCCCTGACAAGGGGAGGGCTGGGGACGGGTTTGAACCACCACCAAGAATCATGACCAGCCTCTTACGACAGCCAGCGCTTTCTTCTGCGATAGTGTTTTACATCCTTAAAAGACTTTCTACCGGCGGAGGAGAGCCCCAAATAGAACTCCTTGACGTCCTCATTGGTCCGCAGATCTTCCGCATCACCTTCCATCACCACCCGACCGTTCTCCAGGATGTAGCCGAAGTCCGCATAACGCAGCGCCACCATGGTGTTCTGTTCGGCGAGCAGGAAACTGACGTTCTCGCGGGTATTCAGGTCCTTCACGATTTCGAAGATTTCCTCGACGATCTGCGGTGCCAGGCCCATCGACGGTTCGTCGAGCAGAATCATTTCCGGCTTGGCCATCAGCGCCCGGCCGATGGCGCACATCTGCTGCTCGCCGCCAGAGGTGTAGCCGGCCTGCGAGGTACGTCGCGTTTTGAGGCGAGGGAAATAGTGGTAGACCTTTTCCAGGCTGTCCTTCAGCTCGCCGCGCGAAATGCTGCGCGTGTAGGCGCCGGTCAGCAGGTTTTCCTCGATGGTCAGGTGGCCAAAGCAATGGCGCCCTTCCATGACCTGGATGACACCGCGCTTGACCAACTCGTTCGGGGTGAGCTGGTCGATGCGCTGGCCCTTGTATTCGACAGAACCCTTGGTCACATCGCCGCGCTCGGCATGCAGCAGATTGGAGATCGCCTTCAGGGTCGTCGATTTGCCGGCGCCGTTGGCACCGAGCAAGGCGACGATCTTGCCTTTCGGCACGTTCAGCGACACCCCCTTGAGCACCAGAATCACGTGGTCGTAGATGACCTCGATATTGTTGATGCTCAGGTAGTTGTCGGGCACGGCAGCGGCAGTTTGTGTATTCATCATCGTTTCCGATTCATGGGACGGAGAGAAAGAGCGAGGGCTCATGCCCCCACTCCTTCCTCCTGCCGTCTCATTTTTCCTTGGAACAATCGCGCGGGGTGATGCCCTTTTCCTTGGCGTACTGCTTGGCAGATGCCTGGAAGAGCGGGTGGATCAGCGCCTTGTTACCCTCGATCCAGCCGGACACCGGAACCCACTTGGCGCCATCCCACTGCTGGATCTTCACCTTGCCGGAACCTTCGTGGTTGTCGCAGGAGGTCTTGATTTCCGGCAACAGGTCGGTCGCACCCAACACCTTCAGGCGAGCATCGGTGATGTTCAGGTTTTCCAGCGCCCAGCGTGTCTGTTCGCCATTGAGAGCCTTGCCCTTGCCGTACTTTTCCTGGCCCTTGCGGATCGCTTCGACTGACAGCACGGCGGCAGAAACGCCACGGTTGTAGAGCACGGTGCCGATCTTGGCAGCATCCTGCAGATTGCCCTTGCCGGCGCCGTAGACCACCTTCTCGATATCGGCGATGACCGGCACCTGCTTGCCTGCAACGTTCCAGGTCGCGGCCATGTAGCCCTTGGCGGCCTCACCGGCCGGCACAACGTCTTCTTCCGAACCCGTCCACCACGAACCGATCATCTTGTCACGCGGGAAACCAACCTTCTGGGCGGCCTTCAATGCGGTCTGGTTCATCACGCCCCAGCCCCAGAAAATGACGAAATCCGGCTTTTCCTGGCGAATCTTCAGCCACTGGGCGCCCTGCTCGTTGCCCGGGTGGGCCACCGGAATCTGCACCATCTCGAACTTGTTCAATGCGGCTTCGGCGTTCAGCGCGACAATGGCTTCCTTGCCGTAAGCCGAGTCGTGGTAGAGATAAACGATCTTCTTGCCAGCCAGGCTGCCGCCATTCTTGTCCTTGATGAACTTGACGATGGCCGAGGCCTGCATCTGGTAAGTGGTGACCAGCGGGAAGGCATACGGGAAGACCGAGCCATCAACCGCGTCGGTGCGGCCGTAGCCCATCATCGCCAGCGGCAGCTTGTCCTGGGCCGACTTGTCGATGAGAGCATAGGAAATGCCGGTCGACATCGTGTGCAGCGGGCCGGCCGACTTGGCGGCCTTACCCTTCAGGCGCTCGTAACACTCGACGCCCTTGGCATTGTTGTATTCCGTTTCGCACTCTTCGTAGGTCATCTGGACGCCATTGACGCCCTTTTCCTTGAGATTGACGTAATTGAGGTAGTCGATGAAACCACCGTAGAAAGCCTGGCCGTTCGAGCCGTAGGGGCCGACGCGGTAGTCAATCAGCGGGAAGAACTGCTCTTCGGCAGCCACGGCCATCTGCGACAGCATGGCCATGGAGACCGCGGCGGCGGCAATAGCGGGTTTGAAATTTTTGATCATTGAATGTCTCCTCCAGTTATTACAAAAAGCGGCGGGGCCCCACCGCTTGAACCACAGTCATTCCTAGTGCGGGAACGGCCACAAGCGCAGCTTCTCCTTGGCGATTTGCCACAGACGGGCCAGCCCGTGTGGCTCAACGATCAGGAAGAACATGATCAGCGCACCGAACACCGTAATCTGGATGTGCGACACGGTAGCGCTGGAAAACGGTAGCCCGAACAGTTCGGCGAAGAACGGCAGGGCGATATCGAGAAAGATCGGCAGTAGCAGGATGAATGCCGCTCCGAGGAAGCTGCCCATGATCGAACCGACACCGCCGATGATGATCATGAACAAAATCTTGAAGGACATTTCGAGCGAGAAGCCATCCGGCTCGACCGAACCGAGGTAGCAGAAGGCGTACAGCGCGCCGGCCACACCGCAGTAGAAAGAACTCACGGCAAAGGCAAGCAGCTTGGTCTGCATCAGCTTGATGCCGATCACCGACGCCGCCACATCCATGTCGCGCACCGCCATCCAGGCCCGGCCGGTGGCCGAGCGGACCATGTTCTTGGCGGCCAGCGCCATGACGACGACGATGGATAGGACCAGCAGATACTTCTCGACCGGGGTCGTCAGCTCGTGGCCGAAGATGATCAGACGCTGCGTCGAGATCACGCCGGACGAGGAGTTGTTGGACAGCCACGGGAACTTGGTCAGACACCAGACGATGAAGAACTGCGCCGCCAGCGTCGCCACGGCCAGATAGAAGCCCTTGATGCGCAACGATGGAAGACCGAACAGGATGCCAACCCCGGCGGCGGTCAACCCGGCGCAGATGAAGGAAACCAGAATCGGAATGCCCTCGATGCGCAACTGGAAGTTGTAAGCGGCATAGGCGCCGACCGCCATGAATGCGGCCGAACCGAGCGAGAGCTGGCCGGCATAACCGGTCAGGACGTTCAGCCCGAGCGCCGCCAGGGCAAAGATCAGGAAAGGAATCAGGATGGCCGAGAACCAGTATTCGCTGGCAAAAAGCGGCACCCCGATGAAAGCGACGACAAGCAGCGCGATAACCCCGATCCGGTCCTGACGAATCGGGAAGATCTGTTGGTCGGTGGCGTAGGTGGTCTTGAATTGACCGGCTTCACGGTAAAGCATGTGTTTTCTCCCTTAAACCCGGTCGATGTGTTTTTCGCCGAAGAGACCTTCGGGACGAACGAGCAGGAACAGCAGCGCCAGCACATATGGGAACCAGCCCTCGATGCCGCCGAAGTTGCCGCCAAACAGATCCTGCATGACGGGCGGAATGTAGATTTCAGCCAGCTTTTCCGAGGCGCCGATGATCAGGCCGCCAACAATCGCCCCCGGCACCGAGGTAAAGCCACCAAGGATCAACACTGGCAAAGCCTTGAGTGCGGTGAAAGTGAGCGCAAACTGTACACCGTTGCGAGCACCCCACATCATGCCTGCCACCAGAGCGACGAAACCAGCCACACCCCAGACAATGGCCCAGATGTTCTGCAGCGGAATGCCGATCGACAACGCGGCCTGATGGTCATCTGCTACGGCGCGCAAGGCCCGACCGATGCGGGTGTACTGGAAGAACAGAGCCAGTGTGGCGACCAGCACGGCAGCAACGCCGGCAGCAACGAGGTCAAATTTCGAAATGACCATGTTCCAGTTGTCGAGAATCCAGGGAATCGGCTCATCGACGATGCCCAACTCGAGGGCGCGCGGCTCGCTGCCGAAAATCATCGGGGCCAAACCTTCGATGAAGAAGGCCAGACCGATGGTCGCCATGAACAAGGCAATCGGCGGTTGATTGACCAGCTTGCGCAGCACGAACTTTTCGGTAGCGATGCCGAAGGCGGTCATGATCGCAAAGGCCAGAATGATCGCCAGCCAGAGCGGCGCGCCCTTCTCCATGCAACCGACCACCGACAGCGCCGCCAGATAGACCATCGCCCCCTGCGCAAAGTTGAAGACGCCAGAGGCCTTGTAGATCATCACGAAACCGAGGGCCACCAGCGCATACATCACGCCGGAAAGCAGGCCGCCGATCAATACTTCAAGAAAGAAATTCATCTCGCCCGCTCCTTAATGGCCAGCACCGAGGTACGCCTTGATGACGTCTTCGTTGTTCTTAACTTCTTCAGGCACGCCATCGCCGATCTTCTTGCCATAGTCGAGGACGACGACGCGGTCGGAGATATCCATGACGACGCCCATGTCGTGCTCGATCAGGACAATGGTGGTGCCAAACTGGTCGTTCACATCGAGGATGAACCGGCACATGTCCTGTTTTTCCTCGACGTTCATCCCAGCCATCGGCTCGTCGAGCAGCAGCATGGATGGCTCGGCAGCCAGAGCGCGACCTAGTTCGACACGCTTTTGCAGGCCGTAGGGCAGCCGACCGACCGGCGTCTTGCGGATGTGCTGGATCTCCAGAAAGTCGATCACCTCCTCGACCTTCTTGCGATGCTCCAGTTCCTCCCGGCGAGCCCGACCGAACCACAACGCATGTTCGATGAAGTTGGCCTTCATCTTGGTGATGCGCCCGGTCATGATGTTGTCGAGCACACTCATGCCCTTGAACAGCGCAATGTTCTGGAAGGTGCGCGCAATGTTCTGCTGGGCTGCCATGTGCGGCTCCATGCGCTTGCGCTCGTTGCCGTGCCAGAAGATCTTGCCTTCCTGCGGGTGATACACACCGTTGATGACGTTGAGCATCGAGCTCTTGCCGGCACCATTCGGGCCGATGATGGCGCGGATTTCGTGCTGACGGACATTGAAGGAAATGTCGGTCAGCGCCTTGACGCCACCAAAGCGCAGGGAAATGTTCTGCAGGTCGAGAATGACGTCGCCTATTTTCTTGGACATATCAGGCCGCCTTTTTCACGATCGGGAAGGTCTTGGCATCGACGATCTTGAGGTCGGCTGACACTTTGCCACGGCGACCATCCTCGAACTTGACCTCGGTTTCGATGAACTGATTCGCCTTGCCCTCGTAGAGCGCATCGATCAGCACCTTGTATTTTTCGGCAACGAAATTGCGGCGCACCTTGCGGGTCCGGGTCAGCTCGTCGTCATCCGGATCGAGTTCCTTGTGCAGGACGAGGAAGCGATGAATCTGCGAATCGGCCACCATCGTGTCGTGCACCAGATCGGCGTTGATCTGCTCAACGCACTCGCGGATCAGCTCCAGCACCTCAGGCTTGCCGGCCAGGTCGGCATAGCCCGAATAGGCAATACCGCGCCGTTCAGCCCAGTTGCCGACCGCGCCGACGTCAATGTTGATGAAAGCGCAGACCATGTCGCGGTCGTGACCGAAGCAGACCACTTCCTTGATGTGCTGGAAGAATTTCAACTTGTTCTCGATGTAGTTCGGCGCAAACATGGCGCCGTTCGACAGTTTGCCGACGTCCTTGGCGCGGTCGATGATCTTCAGGTGGCCGTCTTCATCGAGGAAGCCGGCATCACCGGTCATGAAGTAACCATCGGCGTTGATCGATTCCGCCGTGGCATCCGGGCGCTTGTAGTATTCCTTGAGCAGCATCGGCCCCTTGACCAGCACTTCGCCGTTATCGGCGATCTTGATCTCGACGCCGGGAGCGGGCTGACCCACCGAGTCAAACTTGATGGCGCCATCCGGCTGCAGGCAGACGTAGGCACAGGTTTCGGTCTGGCCATAGAACTGCTTGAGGTTGATACCCATCGAGCGATAAAAGCGGAACAGCTCCGGACCAATCGCTGCGCCGGCCGTGTAGGCGACGCGAATCCGGCTCATGCCGAGCACGTTGCGCAGCGGTCCGTAGACCAGCAGGTTGCCCAGCCAGTACTGCAGTCGGTCGCCAAGGCCAACCGACTTGCCATCCAGAATGTCGGCACCGCAACGCTTCGCCACCGCCATGAAGTGGTGGAACATCTTCTGTTTGAACTTGCCGGCATCTTCCATGCGAATCATCACGGACGTCAGCAGGCTTTCGAAAACACGCGGCGGAGCGAAATAGCAGGTCGGCCCGATTTCGCGCAAGTCGCTCATCACCGTCTCGCCCGATTCCGGGCAGTTGATGGTGAACCCGGCTACCAGCGCCTGAGCGTAAGAGAACAGGTGATCGCCAACCCAGGCCATGGGCAGGTAGGACAGGATGTCGCCGTCAGCGCCCAGCTTGTCGACCTGCACACCTCCCTGAGCAGCCGCGATGAAGGCGGCGTGCGTCTGGCAGACGCCCTTCGGCTTGCCGGTCGTACCCGAGGTGTAGAGCATGACCGAGGTATCGTCGAAGTGCCCATGCTCGACCTCGGCATTCAGGAAGTCCGAATGATTGCGGTCGTGAATCCGGCCCATTTCCATCAGTTCATGGATGTCGTGCAGGAAGGGCTGGGTGTAGTGCCGCATGCCGCGCGGGTCGTCATAGATGATTTGTTCCAGCGTCGGGACCTGACCCTGTATTTCCAGCATCTTGTCGACCTGCTCCTGATCTTCGACGACCACGAAGCGGATGCCGGCATCCTGCAGCACAAAGAGCATTTCGTTGGCCACCGCATCCTGGTAGAGCGGCACCGGCACGCCACCCAGGCACTGGGCGGCGGTCATCATCATGTAGAGATGCGGACGGTTATCACCGATGATGGCCAGGTTGTCGCCGCGCTTGAAGCCCAGCGAGGCCAGACCACAGGCCAGGGCGCGAACGCGCTCGGCAACGTCCAGCCAGGTCCACGTTTGCCAGATGCCGAGATACTTCTCGCGCATGGCCGGAGCATTGGGTCGGATTTGAGCATGATGAAACAGCAACCGCGGGAAGGTATGCAAACCATCCACCGCGGCGAAATTCGCCTGCGTGGGCATTCTTTAGTCTCCTCATCGCCGCGCTTTCTGGCACGCGGTCTAACGTTCGTTTGAATCATTGTGGGCTGCGCTGGCTTACACAAACCTTGCGTCGCACCATGACAATCTCTCACAGGTGCGGCTCAGTGTATGCACACCCCGCGCTTATAATTGTCATCCGGCAGACATTCCAGGAAATAAATTGAAGAACGCTGAGGAACTGCTTCGCACCTCCCTCTGGGGCCAGTCACTGACGGCCGAGGAAATGGACCGCGCACTGGCCGGCACGATAGAGCGTTCCTTCGCGCCCGGCGCCTTCATCTGCATGAAGGGCGAGCCGGTCGATTACTGGATGGGCATCATCGACGGCCTGGGCAAGATGGCCAGCCACTGGACCACCGGCAAGACCACGTCGCTGACCGGCATCAGCGTTGGCGGCTGGTTCGGCGAAGGCTCGCTGATGAAGAAAGAGCCGCGTCGCTACGACGTGATGGCCCTGCGCGAAACCCGGGTTGCCTTCATGAACCGCGCCACTTTCAACTGGCTGCTTGACCACAGCATTCCGTTCAATCGCTACATGATCGCCCAGCTGAACGAGCGCCTCGGCCAGTTCATCGGCATGATCGAGAACGAGCGCATGCTCGATACCGATGCCCGCATCGCGCGCGGCCTGGCGGCCCTGTTCAATCCAGTCCTCTACCCAGGCACCAATCGCCTGCTGCAGATTTCGCAGGAAGAACTCGGCTACCTGGCTGGCGTTTCCCGCCAGCGGGCCAATCAGGCGCTCAAGGTGCTGGAAGATGCCGGGCTGGTACGCAGCGAATACGGTGGCATCCACATCGTCGATCTGGAAGGCCTGCGCAGTTTTGGCGACTGAATGGGCGGCTTGCACCGCCCTTCAGCGCAATAAGCCGAATTACTTGACGTAGCCCCAGCTCTGCAGCCGGCTGTAGGAGTACTCCGCCGCCTTGCCCTTTTGGGTGCGCTTCAGATAGGCCGCGTACTGGTTGGCCGCTTCCTGCTTGCGCCCCAAGCCTTCCAGCGACACCCCTTTGAGGAAGGTGACACCGGCATCGCCCGGCATCAGGCGGTCGTATCGATCGAGATGTTCATAGGCCTTGGCCGGGTCCTTCTGGCCGAGCGCCAAAATGCCGACCATCTTCTGGGCCTGCGCTTCCTGCGGGTAAATCTTGGTTGCCGCCTGCGCGTACTCCATCGCCTGCCCATCCTTGTCCTGAACTGACAGGCACTTGGCCATCAGCACATTGGCGGCATAGTCGCGCGGCGTTGCCTTCAAGGCCGTGCGAAACTGCTCCTCGGCCTTGCCGTAGGCTTTGCCGGCCATCGCCACTTCACCTTTCTGGCAGGCGTCGATAGTCGGCTTGATGCGACGCAGCGAAGCGGTGTTATCCATGAAGCGGTCGCGCCCGGCATCGCGCGTGTTGCTTGCGGCGTACTTGCTTTCGGCCAACTGCTTCGCGCTATCGCGCCGTTCGCTGCTCATCGGGTGGGTCGAGAACATGGTTTTCAGCATGCCCGGCGACTCCTTCTGCTGATCGACCAGCAACTGCTGCAGGCCGACCATGCCGCTGGCCGGATAGCCGGCACGAACCATGTATTCCTGCCCCAGCGCATCGGCCTCGCGCTCGTTGTCGCGCGAATAGCTGGCGAGCAGCACGCTGGCGCCGAGCTGGGTGCCGATATCGGTCAGGCTGCCGACCCCGGCCACCGCGCCGATGATGTTCACGCCCGTCATCGCCACCTGAGTCACCATCGCCGTGCCCTGACGCTGCGCCGCGTGGCGCGCATTGACGTGACCCAACTCGTGACCAAGCAGCGCCGCCAGTTCAGCCTCGTTATCCAGATCGACCAGAATGCCGCGCGTCACCCCCATCGCCCCGCCGGGAAAGGTATAGGCATTGACGTAGTTGGCATTCAGCACGCGGTACGAATAAGGCATCTGCGGCCGGTGCGATTTCGTATCGAGGCGGTGCCCCACTTCCGTCAGGTACTGGTTGATCTGCCCATCCTGCACGGCGCCCAGATCCTGCGAAAACTGCTGCGGCGCCACCTTCTGGTCGACCGCCTTCTCCTCGTCCTCGCTCATGCCGACCAGGATGGAGCCCCCCCCGACCGGCGAACTGGCGCAACCGGACAAGGCGCTGGCGCCGAACAGCCAGAGCACCTGGCGGCGGGTGATGCGATTCCCGAGCAGATTTTTCGCAAACCGATCGTGAGAGCTCATGCCACCTCCGAATATGAATTCAAGATCCTAGGCCTTAATTCTGCGGCAATTTCCCCAAGGAAGAAAGGCGCGGCCAGAAGCGCAAAACAAACTTTCAAATACGACAAATAATTCATTCACAGCACCGCAAAAACATTTATTTATCAAACCCGATAACAACGCCGAAAACCGCACCAACACAGGATCTTAAGCACAATGCACCTATGCTTTTTTGCATAAATGACTATATTCATAACAGATACCAAGAAACCTGCAGACGCAGGACCAGGGAGATGTCATGAATGCTCGTTTCATTCCCCGCGCCAATCGGCGTTTTCTCGCCATGGCCATCTCGGCCGCCTTCGTTCCCGTGGCAATAGCCGGCCCGGACAGTTGTACGACCAGCGACGGCGGCATGACCCTGACCTGCGAAGGCAATCAGTCGCAAGGCGTCAGTATCACCACCCCGCCCAGTCGACTCGATGTCCAGCAGCTGAATCAAGACATAGCCCCGGTCAGCGGCACACCAGGCATCCGGATGATCAGCAACGGTATTGGCAACGTGCTGATCAACAGCGGCGAGCCTTCCGGGGTAGTGGTCATCAACACCGGCGGCAACGCGGCCTACGGCATCGAAGGCATCACCCTGGGAACCCCCAGCCAGAGCGCGCCACCGGATGCCTTCCTCGGTGTTCCGCTGGTCGGTGTCGATCCGAACGTTTCGGGCGGCACGGTTACCATCAACTCGTACAGCAACATTGTCACCGATGGTGCAAATGCCCATGCGATCCGCGCCTACAGCGCCAGCCCAGGCTATCCGGAGAGCGTGCTGAGCCAACTGCGCACCTTCAGCGAAACCGGCTTCAGCTTTGCCGTGACCAGCGTCCGCAATACAGCCGGTGATGTGCTGAGTTTCACCGGCGCCAGCATCCAGGTGCGCGGCCATTTGATCGACGCCAGCGGGACCATCGTCCGGGATGGCAATGGCAACCCGATCGAGCACGGCACCTTCACCATTTATCCCGACGGCCATTTCACGGTGGAGTACAACGCCGCAGAGCTCGCGGCGCAGGCCGCGCTGGGCACTGGCCAGGCCTTGAGCACCGCGGTCAGCTACAGCGTTCTCGGCACACGGGCCGGCAACACGCAGGCAGATAACGGCCAACTGGTCGTCACCTTCCAGAAAGACAGCCACGGCGACCTGATGCAAAACCGGGAAGCCTGGTTCGACACCTTCGGCGTCAGCAGCAAACCGGCGGCAGCCAGTTCGCCCACCCTGTTCCCCGACCTGCAGCGCTATGTCGCGGGCATTCTCAGCGATGCAATGGCCGGCGGTGCGGGCAACAGCATCGCTATCACCAGCAATGGCGCGCTCGAGACGAAAAAGACCGGATCTCATGGTATCGACGCCTACAGCCAGGGCGGTACCGGCACCCGGGGGCGCGATGGCAGCATCGGTCACTCGGCCGGCGGCGGCGGAGCGGGCAGTAACGGCGGCGCGGTCAGCATTGCGGCCAGCGGCAGCATCGTCACGCACCTCGATGCTGCCGCTGGCATCGTCGCCGTCAGCGCTGGCGGCGAGGGTGGCGCTGGCGGCGATGGTGGCCACTGGCGCCATGGCCAGAAGGGCGGCACCGGCGGCACCGGTGGCACCGTGACGGTGAGCGGCAATGCCGACATCACCACCAGCGGCGCCGACGCGACCGGGATTTACGCCCTGAGCGTCGGTGGCAACGGCGGCGCCGGCGGCAGCGGCAGTGGCGCCATGCCGGGCGGCGGCGGCGGCTTCGGCGGCAAGGGCGGCGAAGTGAGCGTCGTCGGCGGCTGGAACGTCACGACCGGCGGCGACTACGCCAGCGCCATCTGGGCCAGGAGTGTCGGCGGCAATGCCGGGGCCGGCGGCAGCGGCGGCTGGCTGTTCGGCAAGCCCGGCAGCGGCGGTGACGCCAGCGATGGCGACAAGGTGACGCTGCACAGCAGCGGCACAATCGAAACCTCGGGCAAGTACGCCTACGGCCTCTACGCCCAGAGCGTCGGCGGCTTCGGCGGCCCCGGCGGAACCAGCTGGGGGCTGTTCTGGGCCTTCGGCGGCGACGCCAACAGTGGCGGCAGCGGCGGCGACGTGGATGTCCGGAACGAAGCGTCGGGCACCGTCAGCACCAACAACCTCTACAGCCACGGGATTTTCGCGCAGAGCATCGGCGGCGGCGGCGGCAGTGGCGGCGGCCGCTTCGGCCTGTTGGCCAGTGTCGGCGGCGACGGCGCCGCCGGCGGCAACGGCGGTATGGTGACCGTGGTTAACGAAGGGACCATCAGTACCGGCACCGATGGCTCGCAGGCAATACATCGTGGCGACTACGCACACGGCATCTACGCCCAGAGTGTCGGCGGCGGCGGCGGCGACGGGGGCGGTGCCAACGGTCTGGTCGGCATCGGCGGCAACGGTTCGGGAACCAGCGACGGCGGCAAGGTCGAGGTCACCAATCGCGGCAGCATCGATACCTTCGGTCTGCAGTCCTACGGCATCTACGCCCAGAGCATCGGCGGCGGGGGCGGCGACGGCGGCCACTCCGGCGGGCTGGTCAGCATCGGCGGCGACGGCGGTGGCGGCGGCAATGCCGACACCGTCAAGGTCGTCAACGAAGGCAGCATCCATACCCGAAAAGACGAGTCGCACGCCCTCTTCGCCCAGAGCGTCGGCGGTGGCGGCGGCGCGGGCGGCGACGCGGTCGCTGTCGGCGCCGAAGCTTCGGTGTCTATCGGCGGCAAGGGTGGCGCGGGCGGCGATGGCTCGGACGTCACCGTCACCAATACCGCAACCGGCAGCATCGTCACCAATGGCGAACGCGCCCACGCGATCTTTGCGCAAAGCATCGGCGGCGGCGGCGGCAACGGCGGCTTCGCCATATCCGGTTCGGCCGGGAGCATCGTCAGTCTCAGCGTTGCCATCGGCGGCAGCGCCGGGACGGGGGGCGATGCCGGCGCGGTCGAGGTGCTCGGCGGCGGCAGCATCGACACCTTCGCCAAGCAGTCCTACGGCATCTTTGCGCAGAGCGTCGGCGGCGGCGGCGGCTCCGGCGGCTTCGCCATCGCCGGCAGCTACAGCGGCACCAAGGGCCTGAATCTCAGCCTCGGCGGCGAGGGCGGCGGCGGCGGCGTCGGCAAGACAGTCGATGTCGGCAGCGCAGCGGATCCCTTCTTTGGCAGTATCCATACCCGCGGCGATTACGCCCACGGCATCGTCGCCCAGAGCATCGGCGGCAGCGGCGGCGATGGTGGTTTCGCCATCTCCGGCAGCGTGATGGGCGGCATCACGGCCAATATCTCGATTGGTGGCGACGGCGGCACCGGCAATGATTCAGATGTCGTCACGGTCCACAGCATCGGCAACGTCACCACGGATGGTGCCGGCGCGCATGCCATTCTCGCCCAGAGCATTGGCGGCAGCGGCGGCAACGGGGGTTTCAGCATTTCGGCCAGCCTGGCCGGCGGCACCGGTCTCGATCTCGGCTTCGGCGGCACGGGTGGCGGCGCCAGCGACGGCAATACCGTGAATGTCGGCAGCGCGACATCGCCTCTGGGCGGTACGCTCACCACCAATGGCGACCGCGCCCACGGCATCGTTGCCCAGAGCATCGGCGGCGGCGGTGGCAACGGCGGCGCCAGCATCACCGGCTCGTTGCTAAAACCGGCGTCGATATCTTTCGGCTTCGGCGGCGACGGTGGTGCTGGCGGCAAGGGCGGCCTGGTCAATGTCTATGTCGACAGCGATGTCACGACCTGGGGCCGGCAAAGCCACGGCGTCCTGGCGCAGAGCATCGGTGGCGGTGGCGGGACCGGTGGCATGGCGTTCTCCGGCGCTGTCTCCGCCTTCGGCGGCTTAACCCTGACCATGGGCGGCGACGGAGGTACCGGCAATTCGGCCGACACCGTGACAGTGGTGAACACCGGCCGCATCGAAACCTGGAACGAATACTCCTACGGCATCTTCGCGCAAAGCATCGGCGGCGGTGGCGGAGCGGGCGGTTCCAGCGGCGCGGTGATGGCCAATTTCAGCAGCCTGGTGCCGGTGCCCGAGCCCTATCCGAAGGTCGGCGTGAACATCGCGCTGACGCTGGGTGGCGATGGCGGCGAGGGCGGCAAGGCCGGCGACGTTGTTGTCACCAACGACGGCCGGATCATGACCCACCAGGACTACGCCTACGGCATCCTGGCGCAAAGCATCGGCGGCGGTGGTGGTGATGGCGGCAGCAGCGTCGCCGCGACCGCCAACTTCTCCCTACCGGACGATCCCGGCGACGCAGGCGGCCAGGGAGGCAAAGCGGGTGGGCAGGTCGAAGTGAAGGTCGACTTCGCCATGGCCATCGGCGGCAAGGGCGCCAGTGGCAATACTGGCGGCAATGTGACCGTGACCAATCGCAACGCAATCGATACCTACGGTGTCGGCGCACACGGCATCTTCGCCCAGAGCGTCGGCGGCGGCGGCGGCGCGGGTGGCGACGCACGTTCCATGATCCTGAGCATCGATCCCTCCAACTGGCAGCCCGATGTACCTGAGGTGCCCGACCCCACCAGCTTCAGCGTCGGTGCGACGTTGAGCGTCGGCGGCCGGGGCGGCACTGGCGAGGATGCCGGTGCGAAGGTGGCGGTCATCAATACCGGCAGCATCGTCACGCGCGGCGCCGACGCCTTCGGCATCTTCGCGCAGAGCATCGGCGGCGGCGGCGGGGTGGGCGGCAGCGGTTACCACGGACTCGACTGGGAGGATTTCGGCGTCTCGGAAGACGTTTCCGAATTGCTCGACTTCGTGCTGCCGATCCAGGAAGAGGGTGACGTCAACATCACGGTGGGCGGTTCCGGTGGGGCTAGCGGCCACGGCAAGGAGGTGTCCATCAACCATACAGGCGACATCACAACCACCGGCCAGGGTTCAGTTGCGGTGCTCGCGCAGAGCATCGGCGGCGGCGGCGGCATCGGTGGCATCGGCGCGATCGGTGATGCTGAGAGCAAGCAGCTCAGCTTCGGCGGTAACGGTGGTTCATCGGGCAACGGCGGACTGGTACATGTCGTCACCCGGGGCGAAATCGCCACGACGGGCGTCGTCGCCCACGGCATTTTCGCGCAGAGCATCGGCGGTGGCGGCGGTTACGCCGGCAATGTCGACCTCGGCGTGACCGACTTCGGCAACGCCTTCGCTTTCGCCGGTGATGGCGGCAATGCCGGCAACGGCGGCGAGGTGATCGTCGACAACGTCGGCAACATCATCACCCGCGGCCGCGGCGCCATGGGCATTTTCGCCCAGAGCGTCGGCGGTGGCGGCGGCTTGGGCGGCACCGTCGGCGCCGGCATCGGGTTGGCCGGCAGCGTCGGCGGCACTGGGGCAGGCAGCAACGTCACCGTCACACAGACCGGCGATATCCGAACCTACGGTATCTCCGCCCACGGCATCGTCGCCCAGAGTAATGGCGGCTTCAGCGGCGGCATTTATACCGGTTCATCCGGTGTAGTCACGGTCAACAGTTCGGGCAATATCCTCGTCACCGGCGCTAACGCACACGGTATCGTTGCCCAGAGTCTGGGCGGTGCCAGCAACGGCAATGTGATCGTCAATATCAACGACGGTTCGGTCACCGGCGGCAGCGAAGCCGGCGTCGGCATCATGGTTCGGAATGGTGCCAGCAACGTCATTACCAACCGGGGTACGGTGTCCGCCTTGAGTGGCATGGCCCTGACCGGCGGCGCTGCTTCAGAGACACTCAACAACTACGGTACGCTGAACGGCAACGTTGATCTCGGCGGCGGCAGCAACACGATCAACAACCTGGTCGGTGCGACATTCAACTCGCTGGCCAACATCATGATCGGCGCCGGGCGCAGCTTCACCAACGACGGCTCGCTCTCACCCGGCGGTTCGCGGGTACCACAGACCACCTTGCTGACCGGCAATCTGCAGCAGAATGCCGGCGGCGCCTACAGCGTCGACCTTAGCCTGGCAGGCAGAAGCAGCGACCGGCTCGACGTGACCGGCGACGCCCAGCTTGGCGGCAGCATCCATGTAACGCCGATCGACACCGGCTTGGTCCAGATCGGCAGTTTGCAGCGCGTCGTCCTGTCAGCCACGGGCGGGGTCACCCCCAACGGCCTGACCTTGATTGCCCCGAGTTCGCCCATCGTCAGTTACGCCTTGAGCTATCCGAGCAGCAACGAAGTGGCCATTTCCAGCCATGTCGATTTCTCACCGGCCTCGCTGAACCAAAACGGCCGGCAGATCGGCGCCCACCTAAATGCGATTCTGGCAGCAGGCGGCTCCAGCAGCTTGGCACCGTACATCGCTACCTTGGTAAGCTTGCCGGATGAGTCTCGGCTACGCGTTGCCTATGAAAAACTGGGCCCGGGCGCGCTGGGCACCTTGACCAATGCATCGACCACCTCCAGCCTGCAATTCAATGATGCGATGCATAGTTGCCGCCAACGCGATGGCGATTATCGCTTCATTCGTGAGGGAGAATGCAGTTGGGTCCGCTTCGGTGGCAGCATCCGCGATCAGGAGCGGAATGAGCAGAACCCCGGATACCGGCAGGATGTCGTGACCATGGCCGGCGGCTTCCAGAAGGCGGTGCGCGAAAACCTGCACCTTGGCTTTGGCGCCTCCTTCCAGCAATCGGCCCTCAACTCGGTCTTTTCCGATGTCAATGGCGAACGCTTCGAGGGCGGCATGATCGTCAAGCAACGCTTCGACGCCACCCGCCTGTCCCTGTCCTTCAGCGCCGGCTATGGTCACTACAACACCCGGCGTCTGGTCGACATCGTCACGCCGGGCACCTATGCCCAGGCCAGACCGACCCTGTGGTCCGGCGCACTGCACGGCCGGATCAGCCACGACATCATGTCCAGTGAAAGTGCCTATATCCGCCCGATGCTGGGCCTGGGTGTCTCCTACGTGTCACGCGATGCCTATGAAGAAACTGGGGCCGGCGATGCCAACCTGCGGGTCGAAAAGGCCAGCGACACCTTCGTGTCGCTGCATCCGGCCATCGAGTTCGGCGGTGAAAATAGCGTCGGCGGCGAGGGCACCCTGCTCCGCCACTTCGTGCGCGTCGGCATGACCCAGTTCCTCGGCAACAATGAACGCCACGTCACCGCCAGCCTGGAAGGTGCGCCCTCCGGCGTCCAGCCATTCACGGTCACGACAAAGAGCGAGAAGAGCTATGCCGACTTGGCCATTGGCGTCGACATCCTGCGCAAGAGCGGCACGACGGTTCGCCTGGAATACACCGGGCAGTTTTCCAACAACAGCTCGACCAATGCGATCGGGGTGAAGGTGGCAATGCCGTTCTGATCACCTCTCTCACCGGCACGCCAACGATAACGGCGGGGTCAATGGCCTCGCCGTCTTTTTTGCCGCCGCCCGAATGGCTCCGGCTTGCGACTCCACCGCTGAAGATTGCTGCAGATGCTGCGGCGGCACCGATCAACTGTTTTTCAGATGCCACCTAAGTCATCGACCGGGGTCGGGCGCCCGAACAGGTAACCCTGGAATTGCGTACATCCCATTGCCTGCAGGCGTTCGTACTGGGCCTCGGTTTCGACCCCTTCGGCCACCACGTCGAGACCGAATTGCTGGCCGATGGCGATCATGGTCCGGACCAGAATCGCATTGCTGCTGTCGATCGTCATTTCATGGACGAAAGAGCGGTCGATTTTCAACTCGGTGATCGGTAGCTGCTTCAGGTAGGCGAGTGAGGAATAGCCCGTGCCGAAATCGTCGATCGAGAGCTGGAAACCCATTTCGCGCAAGCGCGAGAACTTGTGGAGTATCTCCTTGGTGTGCTGCAGCAGGACGCTCTCGGTCAGTTCAAGGCAAAGCAGCTCCGGTCGGAAGCGATAGCGTTCGAGCAGTTCGGTGATGCGCGCGACACAGTCGCCGTCTTCGAACTGGCGGACGCTGACATTGATCGAAATACGCCAGTTTTTCCGCTCCGGATCGTTTTCCCAGGCTTTCAACTGGCGGACAGCCTGATGCAGTACCCATTGCCCAAGCGGGAGGATCAGGCCACTTTCCTCTGCTGCAGGGATGAAGATGCCGGGCGGAATCATGCCGTGCTCGGCATCCGGCCAGCGGGCGAGCAATTCGACACCGTAAATCTTCCGGCCACCGGAGGAGCCAATTTGCGGCTGGGCGTAGAGCTGAAGTTTTTCTTCTTCAATGGCCCGCCGCAAACGGCTGATCAGCAGTGCCTTGGCTTCCGCCTGTTGTTGCAGCACGGGGTCAAAGAAGCGCACGCTGTTGCGCCCGGCATCCTTGGCTGTGTACATCGCCGCATCGGCGTAGCGCAACAAATCCTCGTTGGAGGCCGAGGCTCCATTGAACAGCGCAATGCCAATGCTGCCGGTGAGCCGGTAGTCATAGGTATCGATCAGGTAAGGAGCCGCCAGTGCATGGAGAATGTTGCTGGCCGCCTGATAGGCCTTTTGCGTGGCTTCGCTTTCAGCGGATGAGAGATTTTCCAGCAGGACCACGAATTCGTCGCCGCCGAAGCGGCTGACGTAGTCGGCATCGCGCGTGTGCTGCCTGATCCGCCGCGCGGCTTCGATCAGCACCTTGTCGCCGACAGCATGGCCACGCGTGTCGTTGATGGTCTTGAAATGATCGAGATCGATAAACAACAGCCCGCCGAAATTTCCGCTTCGCCTGGCAGCGTTCAAGGCGTGGTCAAGTTGTTCGTTCAGATAGCGCCGGTTGGGCAGTTCGGTCAGCGCGTCGTAGTAGGCGAGGCGGCTGATCTCGGCTTCCTTTTCCTTGATTTCGGAAATGTCCAGGATGGCTGAAACGCGAATTTTCCGGCCGGCCAGGCTCAGGTCGCGACCGCGCAGGATGGCCCAGAAGACGGAACCGTCCCGGCGCAGCATCTGCGCTTCATAGGGGGCCTGATTGGCATTCTTGATGACGCGGTGGACGTGGTCGCGCGATTGGGGGGCGATGAAATCGAAGGCACTCTTGCCGAGCATTTCGTCGGCGCTGTAACCGAGGATTTGCGGCGCAACCTGATTGACCCGCACGCAACGACGATCTTCGTCATAGATGATCAGACCTTCGATGGTCGCATTGGTCAGCATCTCGAAAGTTTCCAGCGACGCCCGGCGTTCCTCGTCGACCGCCGACTCGAGCGCCTTCTGGCGAGTGATGTCGATGCCGACCTGAAGGCGGACCCGGCGGCCATCGGGCCAGCGAAGGTGGCGGCCGTTCAGCAGATAGGTACGCTGGTTGATGCTGTTGGTGTTTTCCCACTCCACCAACTCATCGTCCTCTGGCTGGCTCGGTGAAGGCATACCTGGACAACCGGGGCAGATCTCGTCACGTCCGCGTTGCAGCGCCTGAAAGCATTTCTTGCCGACCACGTCACCGAAAGTGCGAACGACGCTGCCGTTGGCATAGAGAATTTCGTAAGTCGTCGTATCGATGGCGTAAACAAAGCCGCCCGCTTCGTTCAGGACGAAGTCGAGCAGGTGGGTGTTATCGACAATCCAGTCGGAAGCGGCGTTGGTAGTCTGCGGGCACATAAGCGATGGCGGCACGGCACATTAGCATTCGCTGATTATCTTGCAGATTCGCGGATACGGGTTACCGAAATACATATTTTCAGACTCCCCAAGGATCGATCGGCATCTGGTTGCGGCTCTCCTTTCGAGTTTTCCCCTAATTGCCGCGCCAGAGCTGGCCACCTGCAAACTCGCCATCCTGTGATGACAAATTGGCATGCCATATCTTGTTGATTTAACAGCGATTCGACAGATAGCACCTTATCACCATGCCATTTTGGCATGGCGCGTACTCGCCGCGCATCCTCCACGGCCAGCGCCAACCCATATAAAACAGGGACATACAAGCTGATTGCGGTATCTGGTTCATTTCTTGCAGACAGCCACGGACGCATTCTGAAACTCCATATGTCATGCAAAAAACGAAAGGAAGACCATGAAACATCTTGCATCCGTCCTGATTGCCGCTGGCCTGCTCGCCGCATCCCCTGCTCAGGCGAATCTTGAACTCGCCAAGAAGAGCAATTGCATGTCCTGCCACACCGTCGACAAAAAACTGGTCGGCCCCGCGTTTGCCGATGTAGCCAAGAAGTATTCCGGCGACAAGGATGCCGCCAAGTCTCTGGCTGCCAAGGTCAAGGCGGGTACGAAGGGTGGCGTCTGGGGCCAGATCCCGATGCCGCCGAACCCCAACGTCAAGGATGCCGACATGGAAACCCTGGTCAAGTGGATTCTGGCTGGAGCCAAGTAAGCGCAGCGAAGAAAGCCCCCGGGCAGACACAAGTTGCCCGGTTTGAACCAAGTCGAAACCACCATCCCCGTTCGGAGTAAAGACGTGACCACCGCCAAGCCCCCTTCCATGGATTCCACTCAAGAACAGCCATCCTATGCGGCCCAGCCGGCGTCGGCGGATCCCGCCAGCTGCGGTAGTTGCGCCCCTCAAACCTCGCGGCGCGATTTCCTCAAGGCCGGCGGCGCGCTGAGCCTGTCCTCGCTGATGGGCACGGCGGCACTGATGACTCAGTCCGACGATGCCCACGCCGCCGCCGAATGGGCGGAGCACTTCCAGAAGAACTACCGTCTGATGACTGACCAGGAAAAAGACGAAGCCCGCATGCGACTGGAAAAGCGCTACTCCGCCGAGTACGGCAAGCAGGTCAGCGTCGATATCAGCGGTCCGCAACCGGGTGTGCTAATGGGCTACGCGCTGAACATCCGCAAGTGCATCGGCTGCCGCCGCTGCGTGCATGCCTGCGTCGAGGAGAACAACCAGTCGCGCGGCCCACGGCCGGGCGAGAAGATCGAGTGGATCCAGGTACTGCGCATGGAGCGCGGCAAGTTCGAAACGGAAAAGATGGACCACGGCTATCCCGAAGGCCTCGGCATCCAGGTCGGCGGCAACGCCTACACGCCGGCCGGCCAGGTGCTTGAAGGCCAGTTCCACTACAACCCCGAGGCCGTGCCCGAGAAGGACGCGACCTACATGCCGATCGCCTGCATGCAGTGCGAGAAGCCGCCCTGCGTCAAGGTCTGCCCGGTACGCACCACCTACCGCGAAGGCGACGGCCCGGTGGTGATCGACTACAACTGGTGCATCGGCTGCCGCATGTGCATGGGCGCCTGCCCCTACTGGGCCCGCCGCATCAACGTCACTACCCCCGTCCTGCCCAAGGAGGCGATGAACCCGGTGACGCACTATCTCGGCAACCGGCCGCGCATGCGTGGCGTCGTCGAGAAGTGCCACTGGTGTCTGCAGCGCACGCGTCAGGGTCGCTACCCGGCCTGCGTCGAGGTCTGCCCGGTCGGCGCCCGCAAGTTCGGCAACCTGCTCGACCCGGAAAGCGAAGTGCGCAAGATCCTGGAGCGCAAGAACGTCTTCCGACTCAAGGCCGAGCTCAATACCTTCCCGAAATTCTTCTACTTCTACGATTGAGGAGCGAGCCGTGCAACAACTGATCCGTTTCGCTACCGACTATGTCGGCTACGTCCTCAAGGGCGGCGCCAAGTTCTATGCCTGGATGGGCTCGCTTGCCGCACTCATCGCCTGCATGCTCTACGTGTTCTACCTGCAGAACACTGAAGGCCTGATCGTCACCGGCATGACCAGCCAGATCCACGACGGTCTTTACTTCGCCAACCTGGTCTTCCTGGTCGGCGTCGCGGCGGGGGCAGTGACCATCGTCTTCCCGGCCTATGTCTATCACCACGAAGGCATGCACAAGGTCAGCGTGCTCGGCGAGATGCTGGCGATCACTGCCGTCATCATGGTCATGGTCTTCGTCTTCGCCCACATGGGCCGCCCGGACCGCCTGTGGCACATGATTCCACCCTGGGGCATCTACAGCTTCTCGGCAATGCTGGGCTGGGACGTGCTGGTGCTCAACGGCTACCTGTTCCTCAACTTCATCTGCGGCTTCTACTACCTGTGGTGCAAGTACACCGGCCAGCCCATCAACAAGAAATGGTTCATCCCGCTGGTCTATGTCGCGATTGTCTGGGCGCTGTCGATCCATACCGTCACCGCCTTCCTGATCTCGACGATGCCCTCGCGTCCGATGTGGCACCACAGCATGATGCCGCTTCGCTTCATCTGCACGGCATTCGCAGCCGGGCCGGCGCTGATCATTTTGATCTTCATGATCATCCGCAAGAACACCCGGTTCTGGATCGACGACAGCGCGATCAAGCTGTTGTCCACCATCGTCACCTGGTGCCTGGGCATAGCGATCTTCCTGACCCTGTCGGAAGTCGTCGTCGAACTTTATGCCCGCACCGAACACGCCAATGGCCTCTACTACCTGATGTTCGGCCTGCATGGCCTGACCGGGCTGGTGCCGTGGTTCTGGAGTGCGGTGATCCTGATGGTCAGCGCCTTCGCCTTGTTCCTGACCCCGTCGGTGCGCAACAACATGAAGCTGCTGCCCATCCCCTGCGCCATGGCCTTCGTCGGTATCTGGATCGAGAAAGGCATGGGGCTGATCGTCCCCGGCTTCATCCCGACCCCGATCGGCGAAGTCACCGAGTATTACCCCACCTTCGTTGAGTGGCTGATGACGCTGGGTATCTGGGCGTTTGGCTTCTTCATCCTGACCATCCTCCTCAAGGGTGCCATCGGCATCCTGCTGGGCGACATCAAGTTCGGCGGCCAGACCGCCACGGTGAAGTGAGGCAAGGATCATGAAAAAAATAGCGATCTACACGCTGGCCCTCGCCCTCTGCGGTGGCGCCCTCTATACCGCCGTCGCCATGGAGAAAGCGAAGGACGAGGCGGCCCAGGCTGCAGCGGAGCCGAAGGAGCCCGTCGTCTGCTTCGAAAGCCGCAAAGGCGCGACCGAAGTAACGCAACGCGAGCTCAAACCCGGCTTGCCCAACGTCAAGTGCTCGCCGACCACCGGGGCCGCACTCTGGTACGGCGACCCGTTCGATGGCACCGTGCCGATGGGCAAGATGCCGGGCCTGGAAAATCTTCCCGAAGGCCACGCGCTGGTCAAGCCCCGCTCGGAGAAGCTGGCCATCCTGCCGATGTGCGGCACCGCCTGCCATAACGGCGTCGGCCCGGCATTCAATCCGCCGACCCTGCCGAAAAACAAGAAGCCAACGCCGATCCCGGTCATGGAAAGCCTGGTGCCCGACCTCCAGAATCTGCAGCACGGCCGCGGCCGGATCTGGTGCCTGGATTGCCACCACACGACCAAGCGCGACAAGCTGGTTGATCACTTTGGCGACCCGATCAGTTTCGACCAGCCGCAACTGCTCTGCGGCAAGTGCCACGGCGACAAGCTGCGCGACTGGCGCGACGGCATCCACGGCAAAAGGATCGGCGAGTTTGCCAGCAACGGCAAGAAGCGCTGGTTCACCTGCACCGAGTGCCACAACCCGCACAACGTCCAGGATGGCGAGCGCAATCGCGGCTTCGTCCAGCTTCATCCCGAACCCGTGCCGCAGCTGCCGCACGGGATGAAGGACGCCAGGCATGAGCTGGTGCATCCCATCCCGCAGCACTGATGACGGACGCCACGCCCAAGCCTTCGCCGTCCCGGGGCGACCCCACCTGGGTCGCCCCGGCCCTGACGCGCGATGAGAAAACGCGCGTCGTCGGCAAGACACCTGTCTTCTTCGGCCCGCCGCTGGCCATCCTGACCGACGGCAAGCAGAACACCATGGAGATCAGCGGCCGGCTCAACCTCGCCGCCGAGCGCTACCTGGAAATACTCAAGCATCACGGACTGGAACTCAGCGAACCGGAACGCCAGTGCCTGAGACACATCTGTAATACCGGCTTCATGTCGCCGCTGGAAATCCGCGAGCTGCCCATGGAAGTCGGAATGACCGCCTTCAACTGCGACGGACTGGACAAGGACGCACTGGCGCTGAAACTCGATGCAGCCAGCTTCGCCGACCTGGTCGTCATCGTCGAATCTCTGGGATTTTGAGCATGCCAAAACGAACACATTGGATTCCGCATTTCAGCACCGGAAATGCCACGCTGGATGAACAGCACCAGCAACTGCTGGCGCAATGCAACGCCCTGGCCGACTGCCTGGACAATCCCGGCGTGACCGGCGGGAACAGCTTTTCCGGCATCCTCGAAGGGCTATTCGCCAGCGTTCGCGAGCATTTCGCGATGGAGATGGAATTGCTCGCCGGCAACGGTTACCCCATGCTCGACGAGCACAAGCAAGAGAGCGAGGAATTCGACTACCTGGCCTCCGAGATCATCTCGACCAAAAACTTCGACCAGGAAGAACTCCAGACCTACCTGGCCTTATGGTGCACCGGGCACATCGTGGGAACCTCGGGACGGCAGCGACCCTATCTGGAGCGGCAGACAGAATCGGCCAGCTGATTCCGGCCTCGCTTCAGCCGGTGAAGATTTCGAATTTCGCCGACTTTTCCGGCTGACCGTAGCAAGCATGAAAAACGGCGGGGTTGATAACCCCGCCGTCATTTGGCTTCGGATCCGTTGAATCGAGAGCCTTTTGACTTAATTCAAGCCGATGATGCTATGCATGCGTTTTTCTGCGACGTCGGGCCGCCAATCCCAAGACGCCGGCACCCAACAAAGCCAGCGAGCCGGGCTCGGGCACATACTTGTCAGGATCGACCTTGATGCTGTCATTGGCGCAATTCTCGGTCCAATGGATATCAAAAGCCGAGCCATCCCAGCCGGCACCGCGAAGCAGGTCGAGATTCACGCTCATTTCGTAAAAGTAATGCCCATCGTTGACATGGGCGCCATAACCCGTTTTCGCGATCGTCGAGAAGGCCAGCGATGCATCGCCGATCTTCGTACCAGCGCGAATTGATGTGGGATTGGCCAAGTCGGGGTGCGTCGGATCGTTCTGACCGGCGCTGTTCCACAAACCGTAGTACCACTGGGAAACCTGATAAACGCCCCCCTGAACCCCAAAGGTATCTGCAGCCGAACCCGATGCCTGGCGGTAATTGATACCAAGTTCATAGCTGCCATTGCGACCAAAATCGATCGCAAAATCCCCGGCACCATAGTTGTTGCCGGAGGTCGGCGTGATCGGGTTATGCCCGGTCGCCAGCGCAATATAGAGCGTGTTGCCGAGAATAGTGGCAAACAGGGCTTCCGCGTCGTAAGCCTGACCACCATAACCAGGAGACAGATAGGCTCCCGTTGAACCGGTTTGATCCTCAACGGCGCGATGGATACCGGCGTTGGCAACCGTCCAGGTCGTCTTGCCACCGGGAGTCAGCCAGTCGTCGATATTGCCGTCAACGACAATCCCCGCACAGGCCGGAGCGGAGACAGCGGCACCTAGCAGGACAAGCGTGATGATGTTGACGTTTTTCATGGTGACATCCCGGAACAATGGGTCAAAGTTGACGCCTGAAGTTTGCGGCCACCCGCCATTTTTGCCTGTGAAGTACCTCACAAGCATCTGATTATCCCGAATAAATAAAAACGGCGAGGTTCATGGCCTCGCCGTCGTTTTTCTCCTCCGCCCTTTCGGGTCCGGGTTGCTGTTCGCCTTTTATTGGCCTTTACATGCTGCGACGATACTGGCCGCCGACTTCATACAGTGCGCTGCTGATCTGACCAAGCGAGCAATACTTGACGGCATCGACCAGCACGGCGAAGACGTTGCCATCTTCAATCACCGTCTGCTTGAGCTTGGCCAGCATGGCCGGCGACTTGTCGGCATTACGGGCCTGGAAGTCGCGCAGGCGCTTGATCTGCGACTGCTTTTCTTCCTCGCTCGAACGGGCCAGTTCGATTTCCTGCTGGGCCATGCCCTTCGGATTCAGGAAGGTATTGACGCCGATGATCGGATACGAGCCGTCGTGCTTCTTGTGCTCGTAGTACATCGACTCTTCCTGGATCTTGCCGCGCTGGTAGCCGGTTTCCATGGCACCCAGCACGCCGCCGCGCGAGGCAATGGCTTCGAATTCCTTCATCACGGCCTCTTCGACCAGGTCGGTCAGTTCATCGATGACGAAAGCGCCCTGATTCGGGTTCTCGTTCTTGGCAACACCCCATTCGCGGTTGATGATCAGCTGGATAGCCATGGCACGACGCACGGATTCCTCGGTCGGCGTCGTGATCGCTTCGTCGTAGGCGTTGGTGTGCAGTGAGTTGCAGTTGTCGTAGATGGCGATCAGCGCCTGCAGCGTCGTACGGATGTCGTTGAAGTCCATTTCCTGGGCGTGCAGCGAACGGCCCGAGGTCTGAATGTGGTACTTCAGCTTCTGGCTGCGCTCATTGGCACCGTACTTGTTCTTCATGGCAATCGCCCAGATGCGGCGGGCAACGCGGCCGATCACCGAGTATTCCGGGTCCATGCCGTTGGAGAAGAAGAACGACAGGTTCGGCGCAAAATCGTCGATGTGCATGCCGCGCGCCAGATACGACTCAACGTAGGTGAAGCCGTTGGACAGCGTGAAGGCAAGCTGGCTGATCGGATTGGCGCCGGCTTCGGCGATGTGATAACCGGAGATCGACACCGAGTAGAAATTCTGCACCTGGTTATGGACGAAGAATTCCTGGATGTCGCCCATCATCTTCAGTGCAAATTCGGTCGAGAAGATGCAGGTGTTCTGGCCCTGGTCTTCCTTCAGGATGTCGGCCTGAACCGTGCCTCGTACGCTCTTGAGCACCCACTCGCGAATCTTCTCGGCTTCGTCTTCGGTCGGCTGACGGCCGTTGTCCTTCTCGAACTTGGCCATCTGCTGATCAATGGCGGTGTTGAAGAAGCAGGCCAGAATGATCGGGGCCGGGCCGTTGATGGTCATCGACACGGAGGTGGTCGGCGCCAGCAGGTCGAAGCCCTCGTAGAGTACTTTCAGGTCATCGAGTGTGGCGATCGAAACGCCGGAATTGCCGATCTTGCCGTAGATATCCGGACGTTCGTCGGGGTCGCAGCCGTACAGGGTCACCGAGTCGAAGGCAGTCGACAAACGGTGCGCCGGCATGCCTTCGGAAACGCGCTTGAAGCGGCGGTTGGTGCGGAACGCATCGCCTTCGCCGGCAAACATCCGGGTCGGATCTTCACCTTCGCGCTTGAATGCGAACACGCCGGCGGTGTAGGGGAAGGAACCGGGGACGTTCTCGCGCATCAGGAAGCGCAGCGTTTCGCCATCATCGCCGAACTTCGGCAGGATGACCTTCTTGATCTTGGTGCCGGACAGCGATTCGGAAACCAGCTTGGTACGGATTTCCTTGTCGCGGATTTTCACGACGTACTCATCGCCGGAATAAGCGTCGACAGTCGCCGGCCACATGTCGAGCAGTTTCTTGGCTTTCGGATCCTGCTGGGCATCCTTGAAAGCCTGCATTTCGTCGAAATCGGCGACGTTCTTGTCGCAACCGGCAAAGACAGCCTTGGCGATACGCAGCGACTGGCGCTCACGGGCGATCTTCACCTGCTCTTCGGTGTGGGCGTGATAGCCGCGCACGGTGTCGGCAATTTCGGCCAGGTAACGGACGCGCTGGGCCGGCACGATGGCACGCTGGGTCGAAGACTGCTTGACGGTGACGATCGGCAACTGGCCCGGCTTCAGATTCAAGCCCTTCTCGGTCAGGGCCGGAACCAGCGCCTGATACAAGGCGGTGACGCCATCGTCGTTGAAGCGGGCCGCCTGTGTGCCGAACACCGGCATGTCGTCAGTCGGCGTCGTGAAGGCTTCGCGGTTGCGCTGGTACTGCTTGCGGACGTCACGCAGCGCATCCTCGGCACCCTTGCGGTCGAACTTGTTGATCGCGACGAAATCGGCGAAATCGAGCATGTCGATCTTTTCCAGCTGCGAAGCGGCACCGAACTCCGGCGTCATCACGTACAGCGACAGATCAACGAAAGGCACGATGGCCGCATTGCCCTGACCGATGCCGGAGGTCTCGACAACGACCAGATCGAAGCCGGCCAGCTTGCAGGCGGCGATGACTTCCGGCAGCGCGACGGAGATTTCAGAACCGGTATCGCGGGTCGCCAGCGAACGCATGAAGATGTTCGGATGCTCGATGGCGTTCATGCGGATACGGTCGCCGAGCAGGGCGCCGCCGGTGCGCTTGCGCGACGGGTCGATCGAGATCAGGCCGATCTTGACTGTATCGCCCTGGTCGAGACGGAAGCGACGAACCAGTTCGTCGGTCAGCGAAGACTTGCCGGCGCCACCGGTACCGGTGATGCCGAGCACGGGGATATTCGTTTCGGCGGCTGCCTTGAGCAGCGGCTCCTTGAGGGCCGGGGCTTCGCCGTTTTCGAGCAGGGTGATGACCCGGGCCAGCAAGCGCTTGTCACCGGCCCTCAGGCCAGCCAGCACTTGTTCGACGGTCGGCACGCCTTCATCGGCCACATCGAAATCAGACTTCTGCACGACTTCGTTGATCATGCCCTGCAGGCCCATATGGACGCCGTCTTCCGGGGCATAGATGCGGGTGACACCGTATTCGTGCAGTTCCTTGATTTCGGACGGCACGATCACGCCGCCACCACCGCCGAAGACCTTGATGTTGGCGCCGCCGTTGGCCTTGAGCAGGTCGATCATGTACTTGAAGAATTCAACGTGACCACCCTGGTAGGAGGTGATGCAGATGCCCTGCACATCTTCCTGCAGCGCGGCGTTGACGATTTCCTGCACCGAGCGGTTGTGGCCGAGGTGGATCACTTCAGAGCCGGTCGATTGCAGGATGCGGCGCATGATGTTGATCGAGGCATCGTGGCCGTCGAACAGCGAGGCGGCGGTAACGAAACGAACCTTGTTCTTTGGCTTGTACGGAGAAAGCTTCTTGGCAACTGAAAGATCGGTCATGACGCCTGCCTCAACGAATAGGTGGAAAGGCGCCCATGGTATGCCCCTTTCCCCGCGCTGCCATTGTGGCGAATGACGACAATCGTGCAAATTCCGCCAAGGTGATAGAGTGCTGCGATCAACCCGAAAAATCGGCCAGAAATGCTGCATCGCACCAACCCGGAATCGCCAAATCGCACCCAAGCCACTGTTGCCATGGGCTTTGTCAGCGGCATGCTGGCCGGACTGGCGCGCCGCCGGATCGACCCTACCCCCCTGCTGGCCGCCACGGATATTGATATTGCAGACACGGCCAGCCGCATCCCCATCGAACGCTATGCCGCGCTCTACAACCGCCTGAACCACGAACTGGACGATGAAGGTTTCGGGCTGTTCGCCCAGCCGATGCGCGTTGGCAGTTTCGAATTCCTGTGCCGTGGCTGCCTGAGCGCGCCGACGCTGGCCGAGGCATTGACCCGCGCCGCCCGCTTCCTGCACGTCGTATTGCCCGACCTGTCAGTCAGCGTCCGCCGCTCGCATGGCCATGCTGAACTGGTCATTGCCGAAACGCGCAAGCTGGCCGAGCAGACCGACGACCCCGGCCGCGTCTTTGCCTTCGAATGGCTGCTCCGCCTGCTGCATGGCCTGTCGTGCTGGCTGGCCGGGCGTGGCATCGGTCTCGACAGCGTGATCTTTCCCTACCGCAAACCGGCCCATTTTGCCGACTACGCCCTGATCTTCACCGAGGACTCGCGTTTCGCGCCGACCGTGCCCGGTGGCAATGGCACCCTGGTCGCCAGTTTCAATGCCAACCTGCTCGACCTGCCGATCCGTCGTGACGAAGCGGCACTGACCACTTTCCTCGACGGCGCTCCGGGCAAGATCACCACCCTCTACCGACGCGACCGCGAGATGGTCATTCGTGTCCGCGACCTGCTGCGCGCCGCGCTGCCAGCCACCCTGAGCCTCGACGACATCGCCGACCGCCTCTACCTGTCGCCGCGCACCATCCACCGCCGGCTGGAAGAAGAAGGCTCCAGCTTCCGCGGCATCAAGGACGCCCTGCGCCGCGACATGGCGCTGGCCCGCCTGGCAAAAACGAAGGACTCCATCGCCAAGGTCGCTGCCGACCTCGGCTATGCAGACACCTCGGCCTTTTATCGCGCTTTTGTCGAGTGGACTGGCATGGCACCGGTACACTACCGACGCAAATGGGCAGGAAAATCTGCTGGATCAAATTGAAGGACAGCCATGAGAACAACCGTGAAACTGAAATCGGCATTGGCCACATTGGCGCTGCTCGCCAGCAACCTGACATGGAGCGCCGGCTTCCTCGAACGGGAAATTTTCTTCTCTGAAGCTGACATCCAGACCCAGGTCGAGAAGAGCGGCACGATGCAGAAAAGCTACGGCAACGGCATGGTCATCGTGTCGTTTCTCGAACCGCCGAAGATCCGCCTCGGCAATCCCGAAGGCCGCGCCGCGCTCAGCGCCCGAATCAACGTCTCGCTACTTGGCCAGCCGGCCGTTCCGGTAGCCGTCGAGGGCACCTCCGGCCTGCGCTACGACGACAATGCCAAGGCATTCTTTCTGGAAAACCCGGTCGCCCAGGCCGTGCAATCGCAAGCCATTCCCAGAGAAGCCGAACCGATGGCCCGCCAGGCCATCACGCAACTGATGAATTCCTACTTCCGCGCCAAGCCGGTCTACGTACTACGTGAAGACGGTTCGACACAGGAAAAGGCGGCCCGCTGGCTGCTTCGCTCGATCCGTATCGAGCCGGGCCGCGTTGCCGCCGTGCTGTCGCCGGTCTGAAGCCTAGTCAGCCTCGAATTCCCGGGCATACGGCTCGCGCAGATCGACCGGCTTGGGGGCCTTCTTGCGCATCCGGATGTTGAGCATCTCGACGCCAACCGAAAAGGCCATGGCGAAGTAGATGTAGCCCTTCGGCACGTGGTGACCGAAACCATCGGCAATCAGCACCACGCCAACCACCACCAGGAAGGACAGCGCCAGCATCTTGATCGTCGGATGATTCGACACGAATTCGCCGATTGATTTGGCGAACAGCATCATCAGGCCGACCGAGGCAACGACAGCGGCAATCATCACGCCGACCTGGCTGACCATGCCGACCGCCGTGATGATCGAATCGAGCGAGAACACCAGGTCGATGACCATGATCTGGGCGATCACCCCGGCAAAGCTCGACGCCACCTTGGCCGACTCGCTGCCCTCCTCGCCCTCGAGCAACTGGTGCACCTCGCCGGTACTCTTCCAGATCAGGAACAGGCCACCGGCAATCAGGATCAGGTCACGCCCGGAAACGCCGTAGCCGAACAGCGTCAGCACCGGCTCGGTCAGCCCGACGATCCACGACAGCACCAGCAACAGCGCAATCCGCATGAACATCGCCAGAAACAGACCAATCTTGCGGGCCAGCTCCTGCTGTTCCTTGGGCAGCTTGTCGACCAGGATGCTGATAAAAATAATGTTGTCGATGCCAAGCACCAGCTCCAGCGCAGTCAGCGTGAAGAAAGCGATCCAGATTTCGGGAGAGAGCAGGAATTCGAACATGGCATCAGTCGTTGAAATTGAACAGGGGTCGATTGTAGGAAGAGCGCTGCTAGTTAGCCACCCCGTTCAGCATCAGCCACCATTCGAAAAAACCGAAGAGTTCGCCCGGGAATCTGGCATGGAGAGAAAAAGTCAGGGGAAATCCGTTTGAATATTCCGGATTTCTCGACTGGCTGCGCGCGAAAGCGGGTGCCAACGGCTATCCTTGGCACTCAAGCGTCGCCGGCAACCAAGGAATCAGCGAATGAACAGCAAGACCTTACTGGGCCAGGAGTGGCAAACCCTGCAGGCCAATCACGAACAGCACGAACGCAACGCCCTGAGCATCAAGCTGGTCTGCCTGGCACTTTGCCTGATTGGCCTGGCGCTCCGCCTGCCACCGGTCTGGATAGGCTTCACGGTGCTGCTCTGCTGGGTGCAGGAAGGCATCTACAAAACCTACCAGTCACGGCTGACCGAGCGCCTGCAGCGCATCGAAGCGCTGCTCGGGCAGCCCGAGCCGATGCAAGTGGCGATGCAACTGCATACCGATTGGGCGGCCAGCCGGCCCGGCAGCATCGGTCTGATCGCCAGCTACATCCTCAGCGCCTGCCGCCCCACCGTCGCCTTTCCCTACCTGCCCATCGTGCTGATGCTGCTGGTCGGCCGCTGGCTGACCTGGCTCTGAGCAGCCACCTCCAAGGAACCATCAAATGAGTCATGCCAAATCGCGCGAAGTGACGCTTCCGCTCAAGATCACCGACGAACTGGGCGAAAGTCTCGACAAGCTGCGTCAAGCCTGGAAGGAGAACCCGGCCAGCGTGCCGAAGGGCCTCTCCTGCTCGGAATCCAAGGAGGGGCAGTTCGTGCTGGTCGCCGCCGAATCGGCTTTTGTCACCCTGCCCGGCGCCTGCGTCATCAAGGGCATCGGCGCGATTGAAATGCTCAGCGAAGAACCGCTGTTTGAGGAAGGGGCCAACTCGAAATCCCTGCTCCTCAAGGCCAGCCCGGAAGGCTGGAAGTTCTCGGTCAAGTTCGTGCCACCGATCGTTCGCGAGCGGAACGCGAAATAGTCACTCGAGCGGATCAACGCCCAGCAATTCGTATTCGGCGATCACCTGCGCGCCGAGCAGCAGCAAGGTGGCGGCAAGTTCCATGCTGAACAGGACAACGACGGCGGTGGTCAGCGAACCATAGACGACACTGACTTTCGACATCGTCGCGAAGTACCAGACGAGAATGTGGCGAAGGACTTCCCAGAGCACCGCTGCCGTAAAGCCGCCGATCAGCGCATGGCTCAGGCGGGTACGGCCGACCGGCGTCACCATGTAGAACGATGCCAGCACCACCGTTTCCATCAACAGTCCGAGCAGGTAGAGCAACAGGCCGGAGACGCCGCGCAACGACCACTCCCAACCCAGAAAATACACGCTCTCCAGCGCCATCGCCTGCAGGCCGGCCGACGCGAAAGTCACTGCCAGCAGGGCAATTCCGAGCACGATGACGAAACAATAGGGAAGAACGGCAGAAACCAGGAAATGGCGTTTTTTTTCGCGACCGCGGTGCGCAAAAATGATGTGCATGGCCTTTTCCAGCACGGCGAAGGCCAGTGAACTGAAGAAGAACATCGTGATCAGCAGCACCGCACCGATGCCAAGGCCGTTTTGCAGGAAGGCGGAAATATCGGCCAGCACGGCCTGCGACTGGCTGGGCACCAGCCATTCGAGATAGCGCCCGAGGGTATTGAGCAGTGCGGCCTGGCTGACCAGATGGGAGAGCAGGAAAACCGACAGGATCAGCAAGGGCACGACCGAGAGCAGCGCGTAATAGGCGATGGCGCCAGCCAGCAGCAGCCCCTGATTGGCACTGAAGCCTTTGAGCACATGCAGGACAAAGGCCAGGGGATGGGTCATGACCTGCACGGCGGACTTGCTGAGCGGATTCATGGCAAAAGTCAGGTTTCTCGAGACGGACGTGAGAGCGCACTGTCCTCAAAATAAGAAACGGCTGCGACAACATTCGCCGGGCCAGCCGTTACGTGCTGTTGCGGCTCAGTGTACTGCAACTCATACGCCCAAGGCATAAAGGCCCGGCAAGATGGCCGGGCCAGAACTCGAACGCAGGGCAACGCTTACTTGGGAGCAGAGCGCTCCATGGGCGAATGACGACGGTCATGCTTGCCGCGTGGCGGAGCAACGTGGAATTCGTCGAACGTCTTCTTCTGCTCCGGCGTCAGGACGGCGTAGAACTCCTTCAGGGCGACGATATGCTCGCCCATCCGCGTCTGCCGTTCCTTCATCATCTCCATTGCCCGGTCGGCCCGCTCCGGGGAACTGAGCTTGGACCAGTCTTCGGATTTCGCTGCCGCCCGACTCATCGGTGCGGGACCTTCGGAGGCGACGAACTTCTTCCAGGCTGCCTCCTGATCCGGTGTCAATTTGAGCGCTTCGAGGAGTTTTTTCTGATGCAGCGCCATGCGTTGGTCACGGTGTTCGAAAAAGTCTCCCCTATCCCCTCGGGGACCGCAGTCATACGGGGCGGCGACAGCGGGTGCGGCAAATCCGGCCAGGCTGGAGGCGAGGAGCACGGTGGAAAAAATGGTGCGGTAACGGTTCATGGCAATCTTCCTTTATCGAGTTGCAAAACATCAATGGATGCGCTTCCCCCATTGCTGTCTTGACTATCCCGTAAGGCCCCGCCGCCATCTGTATGGCATCGCACACAGCCACTCCCTTTCCGAAAGGCTATGGGCGCCAGCGTACAGAACGTGCCGCGGCAAAGCCCTATGGTGCTCATCGCGGGTGCCGTACTGCAACGACGGTGGCCGCAACTATCGACTTACCATCATCAGGAGCTACCGATGAACAAAGATCAAGCCAAAGGCCACATTGAAGAGGCCAAAGGGAAAGTGAAGGAAGTCGCCGGCAAGGTCGTCGGCAATGAAAGCCTGGAACTCAAGGGCAAGGTTCAGAATATCGCCGGCAAGGCCCAGGCTGCGTTTGGCGATGCCAAGGCCGAAGCCAAGAAGGCTTGCGAAGACAAATAGCCAGCCGAAAACGGCCTATCTGCCGGCATCTACGGCAGATAGGCCGCACTTGAATCAGATTACCAAAGTCATTTCCGAGCCTTCGGAAATGCTATGTGCGTTAGCGTACATACTCGCCCGCCATTTGCAGATATGCTTGAGTGATCCATGCCCAGGATTTCATGTCGAGCACCTGACCAACGGAGGGCAGCATGACCCCAAGCCTGATCGACCACCCGAAACAGAACCGGATTCTGGCGGCCCTGCCGACCGAGTCGTACGCACGCCTGATTGACGATCTGGAAATTGTCCATCTGGAACTCGGCAGGGTGCTTTACGAACCTGGCGACTGCCTGCGGCACGTCTATTTCCCCACCACTTGCATCGTTTCCCTGGTGTTCACCACCGAAAGCGGCGCCTCGGCTGAACTGGCCATCGCCGGCAATGACGGTCTGGTTGGCACGCCGCTGATTCTCGGCGGCGACACCACGAACCACCGCGCTGTCGTACAAAGCGCCGGCAAGGCCTATCGGGTCAGTGCCGATGTCATCCGCTGGGAACTCCATCAGGGCGACTTTTTCCAGCAACTTGCCCTGCGCTACACCCAGGCGGTGATGACGCAGATGGCGCAAAGCATCGTCTGCAATCGCCATCACACGGTCGATCAGCAGTTGTGCCGCTGGCTCCTGCTCAGCCTCGACCGACTGCCCGGCAACCAGTTGACCATGACGCAGGAGCTGATTGCCAACATGCTGGGGGTCCGCCGCGAGGCCGTTACCGAAGCTGCCGGCAAGCTGCAGACCGCCGGCCTGATCCAGTACCGGCGTGGCCATATCACGGTCATGGATCGCCCCGGCCTTGAGGCACGGGTCTGCGAATGCTACAGGGTCGTCAAACGCGAACTCGACCGCCTCTTTAACGCGCTTCCCCCGCCCCCTGTTCCTGTCGCACAGCGTCCGCGGCCCAGCCCGACGACACTGCGCCAGCGGGCGGAGATTCGCCTGCAGCAAATCGACGCTGCCGTGCTGCCGACCCCGTCCAGAAACCCGGAACAGCTGCTGCACGAACTTCAGGTGCATCAGATCGAACTTGAAATGCACAACGAGGAGCTGCGCCTCGCCTATGACGAGGCCGATGCCTTGCGTACGCGCTACGCTGACATTTATGACTTTGCGCCGGTGGGCTACGTCACCATCGACCACCAAGGCACCATTCTCGACCTGAACCTGGCGGGGGCCATTCTGCTCGGCATCAAGCGCTCGCAAAAAAACCGGGAGCGATTCTCCGCCTCGGTCCAGCCGGAGGATCGGCCACGCTTCAACCGTTTTGTTGAAACGGCGCTCAGCGCCCGCAACAAGGAGGTTTGCGAAATCATCCTGCGCCCGACCGGCCTGCGCCCCGAGACCATGGTCCGGATCGAAGCCGTGCACGATGAAGCGGAGCAGGAGTGCCGCATGGTGATCATCGATATCTCGGCCGAAAAGCTGGCCCAAAAAGCCCAGCAGGACCGCGCCCAATACCAGCGTGCCTTGCTCGACAATTTTCCCTTTGTCGTCTGGCTCAAGGACCAGGACAGCGCCTTTCTTGCAGTCAACACGCCTTTCGCGAGAAATTACGGCTGGTCTTCGGCCGATGAACTGGTGGGCAAGACGGATTTCGACATTACCACGGCAGAAAGAGCGGCCTCCCGACAAGACGAAGACCGTTCCGTCAGGCTAGGTGGTGAAGCAATTAATGCCAAAAAGGTCGTTGAGTTCGGTGGCGAGGAACGCTGCTTTGAAATCTACAGTTCGCCCATCGTCATCGAAGGTCAGCCGCCCGGCAGCATGGGCTTTGCCCGCGACATCACCGAACGCCATGTCGAAGAAGAAGCGCTGAAGGAAAGCGAACGGCGCTACCGCAGCTTCATTGAAAATCTGCCCCTGGGCATTGCCATCGCCCAGAACGGCATTCTCCAGTACCTCAATCCAAAGGGTTTTGAATTGATGGGATACGCCCCGGATGAGTGTATCGGCCGCGACTTTCTGCCTTTGATTTTCGAAGCCGACCGCCCCATCGCCAGTGATGCCCATCACAAACGCATGGCCGGAGAACTGGCGCCGCTGCAATACGACTTGCGTATCGTCAACAAGCAGGGGCGAATCATCGAGTGCCGCTTGCATGTCAGCACGGTGGAGTGGAAAGGCCGGATGGCGGCGATGGGAATCGTTGAAGATCTCAGCCAGACCCAGGCCGAGGAAACCGAATTGCGCCGCCTCGCCACTACCGATTCGCTGACCGAACTGGCCAATCGCCGGCAAATCATGGGCCGAATGGCCGAGGCGCTGTCACGGCTACGTCGCGATGTCACACAAAAAGCCAGCGTACTGGCAATTGATGTGGACCACTTCAAACGCATCAACGACAGCTTCGGACATGCCGCAGGCGATGCCACGCTGCGCTTCCTGGCCGGGCTATTACGCGACAAGCTGCGCCGGGAAGATATCGCCGGACGGATCGGCGGCGACGAGTTCGCCATTCTTTTGCCCGGCTCCGACCAGGGTTCCGCCGCCGTCTTCGCCGAGCGTTTGCGGATGACGATCGCCGGTGCAAAGTTCAGCCTTGAGGGGCAACAGATTGCCCTCACCGTCAGCATTGGCGTCGCCAGCATCGAGCCGGGCGACCTGGCATCCGAGCAAGCGCTCACTCGCGCCGACAAGGCTCTCTATCATGCCAAGGAAGCGGGAAAAAACCGGGTAGAACTGGCAGGCAATCACGTTGCCCCCCTGGACGCCAAGGGCCAACACCTTCGGTTTCACCCATCGAGATACGGGCGACCGACCGAGCAGCATGCAGCATCCGACCAAGGGAAAAGCAACTGACAATAGTTGGATGACCTTGAGTGTCGCCCGATGCGGCCCACCGGCAAAAAAAGGGCGCGTGCCTTGCGGCAACGCGCCCTTTCACTGAGTGCTTCGTACCTTACTTGATTTCGAGCAGGCTTTCGTCCCAGGCCGCATGCTTCTCCAGCCCGAGCAGGTTGGCGACAGTAGCGGCGATATTCGACAGGCCGGCCGTCTCGGTCTGCTTCAAGCCCAGCTTGCCACCACTGACGTTGTCGTAAAGGATCAGCGGCACCGGGTTCAGCGTGTGCGCCGTCTTGGCCTTGAACGAACCGTCCTTGTTCATGGCCGGCTGCTTGGTCTTCTTGTCCAGTTCAAACATTTCATCGGCGTTGCCGTGGTCGGCCGTGATCAGTGCGACACCGCCGGCTGCATCAATGGCTTGCAGCACGCGGGCGAGCGAAAGGTCGACGGCTTCGACGGCCAGCGTCGCGGCATAGAAGTTGCCGGTGTGGCCGACCATGTCGCCATTGGCGAAATTGCAGCGCAGCGTCCGGTACTGTCCGGACTGGAGGGCATCAATCATCGCGTCGGCGATTTCGGCGGCCTTCATCCAGGGCCGCTGCTCGAAGGGAACGACGTCGCTCGGCACTTCCTGCCAGGTTTCACCGTCGAACTTGCCGGAGCGGTTACCGTTCCAGAAATAGGTGACGTGGCCGAATTTCTGCGTTTCCGAACAGGCGAACTGGGCGATGCCTGACTTGGCGAACCATTCGCCGGTGGTGTCCTTGATCGCCGGCGGGGCCACCAGGAAACGGGCCGGCAGCTTGAGGTCGCCGTCGTATTGCAGCATGCCGGCGTAGGTCACCTTCGGGAAACGGACGCGGTCGAATTTGTCGAAGGCTGCTTCCTCGAAGGCACGGGTAATTTCGATGGCGCGGTCACCACGGAAGTTGAAGAAAACGACCGAGTCGCCGTCCTCGATGGTACCGATGGCCTTGCCGTTGTCGGCAATGACGAACTCCGGCAGATCCTGGTCGATGGTGCCCGGATTCTGCTCGCGCAGGCCGTTGACCGCAGCAGTCGCGTTCGGGAACTGCGTACCCAGGCCGAGCACGTGGGTCTTCCAGCCTTTTTCGACCATCGGCCAGTTGGCGTCGTAGCGATCCATGGTGATGAACTGGCGACCGCCACCGGAAGCGATGCGGGCATCGAAACCATCAACGCTGATCTCGGCAAGGAAAGCTTCGAAGGGCACGACGTAGTCCAGCGCACTGGTTTCCGGCACGTCACGCCCGTCAAGCAAGGCATGGATGCGCACGGTCTTGATGCCCTCTGCCTTGGCCTGAACGACCATGGCTTTCAGGTGGTCGATGTGGCTGTGCACATTGCCGTCGGAGAACAGGCCCATGAAATGCACGACGCCACGGCCGGCTTTGGCGCCGGCGATGATCTGCTGCCATGCCTCGCCCTGCCAGATGGCGCCGGAAGCGATGGCGTTGGAGACCAGCGACGCCCCCTGGCTGTAAACCTGCCCGGCCCCGATGGCGTTGTGGCCGACTTCGGAATTGCCCATGTCGTCGTCGGAGGGCATGCCGACCGCCGTGCCGTGGGCACGCAGGCGGATATTCGGGTAATTGGCGAACAGGCGGTCGAGGGTCGGTTTTCTGGCCGCGGCGATGGCGCTGCCGACGTCAGTCTTGGGCAGGCCGTAGCCGTCCATCACGATGATAACAACCGGGCCTTGGACGCCGGAAAAAGAGGAGAGCTTCGGTAGCATGAAGGGATTCCTGCAGGAAGATGAAGTCGGGCCTGGCGGATTGCGCCGGACAGCCAGCGCAATCACGCAGTCAATTCGCTATTTTACCTTTGACGGCCATGCAAGCGGAGAGCCAAGCCGGGCAAAGGGGACGTTTATCACCTCTGGCCGACCCATTTATTCAGCATTTTTTCGAGTTCACCCAGATTGAGCGGCTTGGTCATGAAATCGTCCATTCCGACCGCCAGACATTGTTGGCGATCTTCCTCGAAAGCACCCGCCGTCAAGGCAATGATCGGCAGGGGTGGCTGTCCGTTTTCCGCTTCCCACTGACGAATCTGCGTTGTGGCCTCGATGCCGTCCATGACCGGCATCTGGATATCCATCAGCACAAGCGCCGGCCGCATTCCGCTCATGATCGCCTCGACAGCCAGCTGGCCATTGCCGACGCTGGCGCTCGGGACGTTCAATTTCCGCAGCATGGCCTCGACGACCTTGCGATTTGTCGGATTGTCCTCGACCACCAGCACCTGGTCCGCCGCTGCCGGCTCGACAGGAGCCGCCACTGCGATCTGGCGCTCAACCAGACGACCATCCTCGTTTTCACCCAGACATTCGGCCTTGATTCGCACCCAGAAACGCGCGCCCTGGCCGGGCAGGCTATCGACACCCACCTCGCCCCCCATCAACTCGGCCAGACTGCGAACGATGGACAATCCGAGCCCCGTCCCGCCGAACTGGCGTGTTGCCGAGCTATCCAGTTGGGAGAATGGCTTGAACAGCAATGGCTGCATGTCCGGCGCAATGCCGGGCCCACTGTCGATGACGACCAGTTCGAGCAAGGCGTTGCCCTCTTCACGCCCGATTTCGCGCCCCTCAACACGGACCGAGCCCTGCCCGGTGAATTTGATGGCGTTGCTGATCAGATTGGTCAAAATCTGGCGCAGGCGTATCGGATCGGCCCGGTAACGCTGGCCAACCGGGCCGATCCACTGGGCCACCAGACTCAGCCCCTTGGCTTCTGCCGGCGCGGCAAACAGGCTGGCCACTTCCTCGATAACACTCTTTGGATCAAAGACTGTCGGATTCAATTCAAGCTTGCCGGCTTCGACCTTGGAAAGATCCAGAATATCGTTGAGCAGGGTCAACAGCGTCTGGCCGGAATTCAGAATGGTGCGTGCGTATTCTCGCTGTTCGTTTTCCGATACACCGGACATCAACAGAAGTTGTGCCATGCCGAGGATGCCGTTCATCGGGGTACGAATTTCGTGGCTCATGGTGGCCAGAAAACTGGACTTGGCCAGATTTGCTGCCTCGGCCGCCAGCTTCAAGCGTTCCATTTCCACCATGTTGGCTTCGCGCTGGCGCAGATTGCGAACCAGAATAAGCAGACCGATCAGCAAGGCGAGCGCGCCCACGATGCTGACCGCGGCAATCAGCCAGGCCGAGCGCCGCCAACCAGCCAGAAACAGGTCATCGGTCGCGATGACGGCCATCACCAGCGGATAGTGTTCGACCTTGCGAATGGCGGATACCCGAAGCTCCCGAACTCCAGTGGAAAAACGAGGAGTATCACGCAGCACCACCCCCTCGTCCTGCTTGAGAACCTCGATCACATCATAGGCAGAACCGGTTCGATTGACGGTTCCGATTGCCTCATCCTTGTGCGGCCAGCGTGTCAGCAGCGTCAGGTCGTCCCGAAACAGGCTGATGCTGGCCCCCTCACCCAGATTGCGGGCTACTCGCTCGTAGAAGTTGGTAAATACCTCAACCGAAATGCCGACGAGAACCAGTCCGAGGAACTGCCCTTTGTCATCGTTAAGGCGGCGACTGATGTAGAAGGTCCATTTGCCGTTGCCTTTGTTGCGCACCGGCTGACTGATGAAATCGCCGAGTCCGGGATTGTTCAGGTGCGCCTTGAAGTAGTCGCGTTCGGCCAGATTGATCGGTGGGATGGGATAGGCGCGGCTGAAATTGATGTTGTCCCCATTGGCGGCAATGATCGATGCGACATCGATCTGCGGCAAGCCACGAATTTGCTCGCGCAGCATCTGGAACATTTGGGGCGTCGCCAGTTTGGCTCGAAAACTGGCCTGATCCGTCACCTCTGCCCGCCGGACATGTTCAGCCACCGAATCGAGTACGACATAAGCGGAAAAAATGGTCTGCGACGTATGCTCGGCAAGGATCAGCGACAGGCTGCCCATCTGCTGACGCCAGTCTTCGATTTCCTGGTCGCGCGTGACCATGATGGCGATCGCGGCAGCGGCCAGCATGGCAATAATGATCACGCTGCCAAACCAGCCGACCAGCCGGCTCATGTTCGGTTTGCCCTGAAATGCACCCATCGTTTTCAGCTCCCTCCCATGGCAGAGTTTAGCAGCCCGTCCCGAACTACTCGAACTCAATATCGTGCTTCCCGAAAAAGCCTGCTGCGACTAGCATCGGGACATACCGTCCGAGGAGTACTCCGATGCCTGCCCTGCTCAAACCCAGCGAGATCGTCCGCCGCCTTTCCGACCATGTGATCGGGCAGGACGATGCCAAGAAGACACTGGCCGTTGCCATCTATGCCCACTTTCGCCGCATGGCGAATATTGCCGAAGACAGCGTCGAACTGACCAAAAGCAACATCCTGCTGATCGGACCGACCGGCACTGGCAAGACACTGCTTTGCGAAACGCTGGCCCGCATCCTTGACGTGCCCTTCGTCACCGCCGATGCCACCTCGCTGGCCCAGACGCAGTTTGTCGGTGATGAAATCGAGGCCATCCTGCATCGCCTGCTCGACCGGGCCAACGACGACCTCGCCCTCGCCCAGCGCGGCATCGTTTTCGTTGACGAGGTCGACAAGCTCAAGGCGGTTGGTGGCGAAGCCCGCGCCACTTCCGGCGAGAGCGTCCAGCACGCCCTGCTCAAGATCATGGAAGGCGCACCGGTCCGCCTGAAGGATGGTCGCCACATCGACACCACCAACATCCTGTTCATTTGCGGTGGCGCCTTTGTCGGGCTCGACCATATCCTGACCAAGACACACACCTTCGGCTTCATCTCGACCACCCAAGGCGACGACCAGAAAATCCTCGAACGCCTTAATGCCCGCGTCAAACCGACTGACCTGCTCGAGTTCGGCCTGATTCCTGAATTTGCCGGCCGCCTGCCCATCGTCACCCGCCTGCACGATTTGTCGCAAGACATGCTGATCCGTATCCTGACCGAGCCGAAGAACGCCATCTACAGGCAGTTTCAGGCCATGCTGGCCGCCGATGGCGTCGAGTTGCAGGTGGAACCGAACGTCTTCCGCCAGATGGCCGAACTCGCCATCGAATACAAGGCCGGCGCCCGCAGCCTGCGCGGCATCTTCGAGGAAATGATGGTCGATGTGATGTACGCCGTGCCGGACAACCCGGCCATCGGACGGGTCACCATCAGTTCACTGTTTGAACGGCCGAAACTGGCCGCCGCCGAATCGAGGAACACGTGAAACGACGGCTCTGGCTCAGAAGCAGAGTATGCGACGCAGGGATTGCTCAAGCCTTGGAATAGATGGCAGGGCGACGCTGAAAACAGGACTAGTAGAGATTGATAATATTCGTGTAGCCTTATATTTCCACACAATATCAAGGAGACACCATGAAACAGTTCATTGCAGCGGCCTGCCTTGTGCTCAGCGCAGCAACGGCCAACGCCGTCGATATCGCCATCTCGGCCCAGGATGCCTACAACAAGGTCAAGCAACCCGAGGCGAAGGTTCTCTTTATCGACGTACGCGATCCGGTTGAGATCATGTTCACCGGCTTCACCGACATGGTGACCGTGAACATTCCTTACCTGATCGTCGACCGCAATGTCTGGGATGACAAGCGCGGCAACTACAAACCGAACTACAACCAGAATTTCGTGGCCGAAGTGAAGGCCGAACTGGCCAAGCGCGGCTGGGGTCCGGAAACCGAAATCATCACTATGTGCCGCTCCGGTAGCGAGCGGGGCGAGCCGAGCGCCGATTACCTGCGCGACAACGGCTTCGTCAATGCCCGCTATGTCGTCAATGGCTTCCAGGGTGCCGCGATCAAGGAAGGGCCACAGGCTGGTTTTCGTCTGCAGAACGGCTGGCAAAACAGCGGCCTGCCGTGGAGCATGAAAATGAACAAGGCCAAGATGTACCGCGTCGACAAATAATCGCTGATACCTACCCGGCGGCAGCGCTCAGACTGCCGCCCGGTGCCCCTCTAGAAAAACTCCACTTCGTCGTAACTCTGCTGTTCGAATACGCCTGACTCGACCAGTTCCTGATAGGCGTAAACCCGATTTCGCCCGTCCTGCTTGGCCTGATAGAGGCTACGGTCGGCCCGGCTGAGCACTTCGACCGGCAGGATATCTGGCGAAGCCTGACTGTAGCCAATGCTGACGGTCAACTTTTCGATACGCGGGAAGATATGGGCCTCAATGGCCAGACGGACGCGTTCGAACACATTTCTGGCAATGGCACCGTTCTCGGCCGAGATGATGGCGACGAACTCTTCGCCGCCGTAGCGGTAAAGCAGATCCGAGGAGCGGAAGGTATTGCTCATCAGGCGCGAAGTCAGGAGCAGGATTTCATCGCCGACCATGTGGCCGAAGTTGTCGTTGATATGTTTGAAGTGATCGATGTCGATCACCGCAAGCCAGTACTTGTCGGCTGGTGCCTGGCGGCGTCCGGCGGCCTTCTCGGCGAAGAAATCGGGACGGCTGAGCGCCCGCCAGATCCGGTCGAAACTGTTTTCCAGTGCCTGGCGGTTGAACAGGCCGGTCAGGCGGTCGCGCTGACTGATATCGAGCAGGGCGTAGTAATTCGAAAATACTTCCAGTACGCCGCGGATCATGCTGTCTTCAACGGCAGAAACCTCGCGGTCTCGCTGGAAAACGAAATATCCACAGACATCGTTGCCCCCCATCAGCGGATAGGCAACCAGTAGTTCCTGATCGAGTTTGCGCGTGCAGGGCTTGGCCAGCAGCCTGACGTTATCGGTCAGAGCGATCACCTCCGGCGGCAATTCGCCAAGGTGCATGACTTCCTCGACCCGTTCGACCATGCGGGCGACGCCATCCGCGTCTACCACTTTGGAGCGGTGATAGTTGATGACCCGAACCAGATTTTCGCTGTCGTCCGTCCGGTAAAGTGAGGTATCGAGGACCCCAAGCAAGGGCCCCAGGGTCCGCAGAAGGCTTTGTTCCAGCAGTTCGGTATCCCGAATCGACGTCATTTTCCCCAGTTTACCCAGCAGCCCGGGAAGCCGGCTTTGGCCCATCTCACTCATTTACTTTATAAACCCTCACAAAACCATTACTTTAGTCATAGCTGATATTGCTAGGATAACGCCAAACCAATATCCAAAAGGCATTTTTTGTAAAGTTATTACATTTGACAGCTACATAACAAAAAAAGGGGCCCGAAGGCCCCGAAAGTGGAGACGACGGAGAGATTCCCCGAAGTCCCGGACGCAAGGATCTTTCGCGCTCAGCCCACCAGGCAATTCAGGGCAGTCGCCGCATACGCACCGGCCTGCGGCATCACGTGATCGGCGTAGAAACGGGCCGACACGCATTTACCCTGCAGGAATTCCGCGGCCGCATCGCCGTCGTCAAGGCGCTGGCGGGCGATCAGCGCGGCACGCCCCATCATCCAGCCGTTGCTGACGGTCACTGCCAAACTCAGAATGGGCACGGCGGCGGTCAAGGCGCCTTCCGGCTGCGTCTTTGCACTCGCCAGTACGCAGCGCGTCACTTCGCGCCATTGACAAAGACCTTCCTGCAACGATTTGCCGATTGCATTCAGCGTAGCGTCGTCATGGCTGCGCAAGGCGGATACCGTCCGCTCGATTTCGGCAAACAGGCGTTGTGCCGTCGCGCCGCGGTCTCGCAGCAGCTTGCGGAAGATCAGGTCGTTCGCCTGGATGCCGGTCGTGCCTTCGTAGATCGTCGTGATCCGCGCATCGCGCCAGAATTGTGCGGCGCCGGTTTCTTCGATGAAGCCCATGCCGCCATGAATCTGGATGCCGAGTGACGTGACATCGATACCCATCTCGGTCCCGCCGCCCTTGACCAGCGGTATCAGGAATTCGGCCAGGAACAGTTGCTGCTGGCGCACATTCTCGTCACTCTCCGCATGCGACCGATCAAGCAGCCCGGCCGTGTAGTAGGCCAGTGCCCGCGCCGCTTCGACCCGACTCTTCATCAGCATCAGCATGCGCTTGACGTCAGGGTGGTGATCGATGGTGACGAGTGCCTCACCGGTCACTGCATCGCGCCCCTGTTTGCGCTCCGCGGCATAGGCCAGCGCATGCTGGTAGGCGCGCTCGCCGAGGGCCACGCCCTGCAGACCCACTCCGTGGCGCGCCTCGTTCATCATCACGAACATGTATTCGAGGCCGCGATTCGCCTGGCCGAGCAGGTAGCCGACCGCCCCGCCCTGCTCGCCGAAGGCCATGACGCAGGTCGGGCTGCCGTGGATGCCCAGCTTGTGCTCGATCGAGGCACAGGCCACGTCGTTGCGTGCCCCCAGCGAACCGTCGGCATTGACCAGCACCTTGGGCACCAGGAACAGCGAAATTCCCTTCACGCCGGGCGGCGCATCGGGCAGGCGGGCCAGCACGAGGTGCACGATGTTGTCGACCATGTCGTGCTCGCCGTAGCTGATGAAGATCTTCTGGCCGAAGATGCGGTAGGTGCCGTCGGCCTGAGGTTCGGCCCGGCTGCGCAACAGCGCCAGATCGGAACCAGCCTGCGGCTCGGTCAGGTTCATCGTTCCTGTCCATTCACCGCTGATCATTTTGGCCAGATAGGTCTCGATCAGCTCGCCGCTGGCGCAGGTCATCAAGGCTTCGATGGCACCGGTGGTCAGCAGCGGGCAAACCGAAAAGGCCAGATTGGCCGAACAGACCATTTCCTTGACGGCGACGGCGAGCGCGCCGGGCAAGCCCTGCCCGCCAAAGGCCGGCGAACAGGCGATGCCGTTCCAGCCGCCCTCGCAATACTGGCGATAGGCTTCCTTCCAGCCCGGCGGGGTGCTCACCGCACCATCCTGCCAGCGGCAACCTTCACGGTCACCGACGGCATTCAGCGGGGCCAGCACTTCGCCGGTGAATTTGGCCGCTTCTTCGAGAATGGCGTCGGCCATATCGGACGTCGCCTCCTCGAAACCGGGCAGGCGGGCAATGCCGGGCAGGTCGGCCAGCTCGTCCATGACGAAGCGCATGTCTTGAATCGGGGCGCGATAGTCGCTCATGCTCGCCCCCTCACAGCCGTTCGAAGATGCCGGCGGCACCCATGCCGGTACCGATGCACATGCTGACCATGCCGTACTTGCCGCCGGTACGCTGCAGGCCATGCACCAGCGTGGCGGTGCGGATGGCGCCGGTCGCGCCGAGCGGATGGCCCAGCGCGATGGCGCCGCCGAGCGGGTTGATCTTGCTCGGGTCGAGCGGCACATCCTTCAGCACCGCCAGCGCCTGTGCGGCGAAGGCTTCGTTAAGCTCGATCCAGTCGAGCTGATGCTCGGCGATGCCGGCCAGCTTGAGCGCCTTGGGAATGGCCGCCACCGGGCCGATGCCCATGATTTCGGGCGGCACACCGGCCACGGCAAAGCTGCAGAAGCGCGCCAGCGGCACCAGGTTGAACTGCTTGAGTATCTTTTCCGAGACCAGCAGCACCGCTGCCGCGCCATCCGACATCTGCGAGGCGTTGCCGGGCGTCACCGAACCCGTGGCGTGGAAAACCGGCTTCAGCTTGGCCAGGCTCTGCACCGTCACGTCGGCGCGCGCCCCTTCATCGTTCTCGGCCAGACGCTGGCGATGCTTGACCTCACCGGTCTTCAGGTCAGGCAGATATTCATCGACCAGATACGGCGTGATCTCGGCCTTGAAATGGCCAGCATCGATGGCCGCGCAGGCCTTCTGGTGCGAGGCGTAGGCGAAGGCATCCTGTTCCTCGCGACTGATGTGCCATTGCTGCGCCACCTTCTCGGCGGTCAGGCCCATGCCGAAAGCGATGGCGCGCTGCTCGTCGTGGGCGAACACGGCCGGATTGACCACCACCTTGTTGCCCATCATGTTGGTCATCACCGTCATCGACTCGGTACCGGCGGCTATCATCACGTCGGCCTGGCCGAGGCGGATCTGGTTGGCGGCATCAGCCACCGCCTGCGAACCGGAAGAGCAGAAGCGGTTGATGGTGATGCCCGGCACATTGTTCGGCAGCCCGGCCAGCAAGACGCCAATACGGGCGACGTTCATGCCCTGTTCGGCTTCCGGCATGGCGCAACCGACGATCACGTCGCCGATCAGCGCCGGGTCCAGCCCCGGTGCCTGTGCCATCACGCTCTTGAGGACGTGGGCCAGCAGGTCGTCCGGCCGCACGTTGCGATACATGCCCTTGCGCTTGGCGACCGGGGTACGGGTCACGGCGACGATGTAGGCGTCCTGAATCTGTTTGTTCATTGTCTGTCTCCGCCGTCTCAGTTACGCAGGGGTTTGCCGGTGTCCAGCATGTGCTTGATGCGTGCCTGGGTTTCCGGGGTTTTGAGGAGTTCGAGGAATTGCTGGCGTTCGACGGCCAGCAGCCAGGCTTCATCGACCAGGCTGCCGTATGCCACTTCACCGCCGCACAGGGCAACGGCCACGGCACGGGAAACGCGGTAATCGTGGGCTGAAATCATGCCGCCTTCGCGCATGTTGACCAGCGTCATTTCCATGCTGGCAATGCCAGTCCGACCAGCGACCGGCACGCCACGCGCCGGAACGGGTGGCGCGTAGCCTGCATCAGCCAGTAGCCGCGCCTCCTTAAGTGCAACAAAGAGCAGTTCGCGGGCATTGAACAGGATCGTGTCGCCCGCCTTGCCGAAACCGAGATCGATCGCTTCATGGGCGCTCTTGCTGGTCTTGCCCATGGCCAAGGTCATGAAGGTCGGCGCCAGGTTGCCGAGCACTTCGCCCGACGTACCAGACTGCGCCGCCCAACGCGCCGCGCGCAATGCCAGCTCCTTGCAGCCGCCGCCGGCCGGGATCAGCCCGACGCCGACTTCGACCAGACCAAGATAGCTTTCCAGTGCCAGCACGCGCTTGGCGGCGTGCATGGCGAACTCGCAACCACCACCCAGCGCCATGCCCTGCACGGCAGCGACCACCGGCAGTTGCGCATACTTGACTGCCATCGTCGCTTGCTGGAATTTGGTCACCGTCTGTTCGAGTCGCTCGAAGTCACCGGCCACGCAGGCATCGCTGATCTGCTTGAGATTGGCCCCGACGGCAAACGGCGCATCGTGCCAAATGACCAGACCATCGAGACTGCCGGCTGCCTGCTTGAGCGCAGCCAGCACGCCGTCGAGTACTTCGTCGCCGATGGCGTGCATCTTGGACTTGAAGGAAATGATGCCGATCCCGGCGTCGACCGCCGGCAGCGTCCACAAACGGACACCGTCGTTTTCGAACAGGGTTTGGCCGCTGCTCTCCGGCTGGGCCAGGGTTTCACCCAGCAACAATTCCGGGAAGAGCTGGCGGCCATAGACCGGCAGCGTCGAACGCGGCACATTGCCCTGGCGGCTGGCCGACCAGGAGCCGGCCGGGCCATGTACGCCGCTGCGGCCCTTGGTCATTACCCAGGCCGGCAGCGGCACGCTGCTCATGGCCTTGCCGGCGGCGATGTCGGCGGCAATGGCCTGCGCCGTTTCGGCCCAGCCAGCGGCCTGCCACATCTCGAACGGCCCCTGCGCCCAGCCGAAGCCCCAGCGCAGTGCAAAATCGACATCCCGGGCGTTGTCAGCGACGTTTTCGAGTTGAACGGCGCAGTAGTGGAACAGGTCGCGGAAGACCGCCCACAGGAACTGGGCCTGCGGATGGTGCGAGGTGCGCAAGGCGCTCAGGCGGGCCGCCGGGTCGCTCATCTTGAGCATGGCGACGACTTCCGGCGCCAGGCTGTCGTCGCTGTCGCGGTAATCACCGCTGGCCGGATCGAACACCTGAATGGCCTTGCCCTGCTTGCGGAAAATGCCACCCTTGGTTTTCTGGCCGAGCGCGCCCTTGGCGATCAGGCCGTCGAGCCAGGCCGGTACGTTGAAGTAGCCGTGCCAGGGATCGCCCGGCAGGGTGTCGCGCATGGTCTTGACGACATGGGCCAGGGTGTCGAGGCCGACGACATCGCCGGTGCGATAGGTGGCGCTCTTCGGGCGCCCGATGCGCGGGCCGGTCAGGCCGTCGACAGTGTCCAGGCCGAGGCCGAAGGCAGCCGTGTGATGCATGACCGCCAGAATCGAGAAGACGCCGATGCGGTTGGCCACGAAGTTCGGCGTATCGAGGGCGCGGACGACGCCCTTGCCGAGGCGCGAGGTCAGCCAGGTTTCGAGTCCATCAAGCGTGGCCGGATCGGTGCTGCGGGTGGCGATGATTTCGACCAGCGGCATGTAGCGCGGCGGGTTGAAGAAGTGGATGCCGCAGAAATTCGGGCGCAGCGCCTCCGGCAAGCCTTCAGCCAGCGCATTGATCGACAGGCCGGAGGTGTTGGAGGCGATGACTGCGGTCGACGGCAAAAACGGGGCAATTCTGGAATAGAGATCGTTCTTCCAGTCCATCCGTTCGGCGATGGCTTCGATGATCAGATCGCAGCCGGAGAGCAGTTCCAGATGTTCTTCGTAATTGGCGGCGTCGATGTACTGCAGCTTGTCGCGCGTCACCAGCGGCGACGGTTGCAGGCGCTTGAGGCCATCAAGGGCCTTCTTGACGATGCCGTTCTTGTCACCTTCCTTCGCCGGCAGGTCGAACAGCACCACCGGCACGTTGGCGTTGGCGAGGTGGGCGGCAATCTGCGCCCCCATGACGCCAGCACCGAGAACGGCCGCTTTATTGACCACTAGTTTCATTGCTGATTCTCCTGAATCGCGTTATCAGGCCAGTTGCTCACGCATGGCCTTCTTGTTGAGCTTGCCGACGCTGGTCCGGGCCAGGCTGTCGACAAAACGAACCTGCTCGGGCACGGCAAATTTGGAAATATGGCCTTCCTCGGCAAAGCGCAGGACATGCTGCTTGATGTCGTCGACCGTCGCCGTGTGCTCGGCGCGCAGAACGATCATGGCCAGCGGCCGCTCGCCCCACTTGTCGTCCTTGATGCCGATGACGGCGACTTCATTGACCGCCGGATGCTGCGAAATGACGCTCTCCAGTTCGAGCGAGGACACCCATTCGCCGCCGGTCTTGATGACGTCCTTCAGGCGGTCGGTCACCGTCAGCATGCCGCGCGGATCGAGGGTACCGATATCGCCGGTGTGCAGGTAGCTGCCGGCCCACAGGTCTTCGGAGGCTTCCGGATTGTGCAGGTAACCCTGAGTCAGCCATGGGGCGCGAACGACGATCTCGCCGGTCGCCTTGCCGTCACGCTCGACGTCAAGCATCTCGGCATCGACCGTATGCAGATCGACGAGCGGAATGGTGTAGCCGGTCTTGATGCGTTCGGCCGCCTCGGCATCAGCATCCGGCAGCTCCTCGCGGACATGGGCGATGGTCAGGATCGGGCAGGTTTCCGACATGCCGTAGCCGGTGAAGACGTCCATCCCGCGGGAGAGCGCAGCAGCGGCCAGCCCCTTGGGGAAGGCGGCGCCGCCGATGATCATCTTGCAGCGCGACAGATCGACGTTCTCGCCGGCCTTGCTGCTCAGGAGCATGTGCAGGATGGTCGGCACACAATGCGAGAAGGTCACGCTTTCCTTGGCTATCAGCTGCAGCAGCATGTCCGGCGTATAGCGACCGGGATAGACCTGCTTCAGGCCGAGCATGGTGGCGACGTACGGCATGCCCCAGGCGTGCACGTGGAACATCGGCGTGATCGGCATATAGACATCGTCACGATGCAGCCTGCCCTGCCCGGCCGCCGTGCCGAGCGCCGTCGCCACGCCCAGCGTGTGCAGCACGAGTTGCCGGTGGCTGAAATAGACGCCCTTTGGCAGGCCGGTGGTGCCGGTGGTGTAGAAGGTCGTGGCGCGGGTGTTTTCGTCGAAATCGGGGAAGTCGTAGCTGGCTGGTGCTGCGGCCAGCAGGGCTTCGTACTCGCCGGCGTAGGGCACCTTGAAGCTGCTCATCGTCGCGCCATCGTCGGTGATCAGGATGAACTGCTTCACCGTCTCGAGCTGGTCCTTGATGATCGCCAGAATCGGGATGAATTCGACGTTGACCGCAACAATCTCGGCCTTGGCGTGATTCAGCGTGTACAGGATCTGTTCCGGTGACAGGCGCACATTCACCGTTTGCAGCACCGCGCCCATCATCGGCACGGCAAAGAAGGCTTCCAGATAGCGATGGCTGTCCCAGTCCATCACCGCCACCGTGCTGCCCGACCCGACGCCGAGCCCGGATAGCGCATTGGCCAGGCGGGAAATACGCTCGAAGAACTGGCGATAGCTGTAGCGGGACTGGTCGCGATAGACGATTTCCTGCTCGCCCGCCGTGGCGCGGGCTGAATGCAGCAGTTGCTTGATCAGCAGCGGATAGGCGTAGGCCGACGGGGTCGTGACGATAGGCTCGAACGGCATTCTTTTGTCTCCTTGTTGTTGGCTTAGAACAAGGAGCGTAGGCCGCCTGGCGGTCAATTCCTGCCGGATATTTCCATCTTCGCTGTCAGAAAATTCTGATATTGCAGTCGGGCGGGCTATTCATTCATTCGCTGATGCCATGTTCGAGGCAATAGCGCACCAGATCGGCATTGCTGTGCAAGCCGAGCTTTTCCAGCACCCGACCGCGATAGGTACTGACGGTCTTGACGCTCAGGCACAGTTCTTCGCCGATGTCCGTCAGCGACACGCCTTTGACGATCAGGCGCAGGATATGCCACTCCCTTTCGGTCAGGCGCTTCCAGGCAGGCGACGCGTCGGCGGTGGAGCCGTGCAGCAGGTTTCCGGGTGCCACACCCGGCGGCAGGTAGTAGCCGCCACCGGCGGCGATGCGGATGGCGGCAACCAGTTCGGCAGCGTCGCGATCCTTGGAAAGATACCCGTGCGCTCCGGCCTGTAGGGCAATCGGGGCGTACTGCGCCTCCGGGTACATCGAGAGCAGGATGACCGGCTGGGCCGGCCACTCGAGATGGATGCGGCGCAGGGTATCGAGGCCACTACGGCCGCCCATGTTGACGTCGAGCAGGACCAGCCCGAATGTTCGCTGGCGCAGGCACTCCAATGCTTCCTGCCCGTTCGCGGCCTCGGCGACGATGCGCATGTCCGGCTCGTCCGACAACAGGCGACGAACGCCACTGCGAAAAATCGCGTGGTCATCGGCCATCAGGATTTCGATCATGCTGCATCCTCCAGCGGAATCACGACCTGCAGACATGTGCCTCCCGCGGCATTCGGCAGTAGCGACAGTTGCCCGCCAAACTCCCTTGCCCTTTCGGCCATGCTGACCAGGCCGATGCTCTTGCCAGTCAGCGTCGGGCTTGGCATGCCGCGACCGTTGTCTTCGATTTCCATATGTAGGCAAGCATCGGCCGCTCTGACACGAACGACCACCCGTGTGGCCTGGGCGTGACGAGCGATATTGGTCAGCGCTTCCTGGCAAATCCGGTAGGCAGCCGTTTCGCGCGGCTGCGACAGGCGCACGGCGAATTTGTCCGCATCGAGTTCACATGCGATCTCGGTCCGTTCGGCAAACTCGCGAAGAGCGCTTTGCAAGGCGGCAACCAGGTCGAGATGATCCAGCACGCCCGGGCGCAGGTCTTCCGAAATGGTACGCACGGTATCGATGCTTTCCTGAACCAGTTGCGACAGATCGGCTGTGATTTCCAGGAGCTCGGGATCATCGATACGCCGATTGATCCGGTGAATATCCAGCTTCATTGAAGTCAGCATGCCCCCCACCACATCGTGCAGTTCGCGGGCAATGCGTGCCCGTTGTTCCTCGCGGGCCGTGTTGATGTAAGCCGCCAGTTCGCGCAGGCGTTCGCGCGACAAACGCAGTGCTTCCTGTTGCTGCAACTGCTCGGTGATGTTGATGCCGACGCCGACCACCGCCGGTCGTCCGCGAAACAGCACGCTCGAACCATGTACCTCAAGGTGCACCGACTCGCCAGTCCGGTGCCGACCGATGGTTGTGTAGCGGATGCTGGGTACTTCGCCACTGATCCGGCGATGGAAATTGGCGATGGTCGCCTCCTGCATTTCCGGAACGACCGCCTGGCGAAGATGCATGCCGGTCATTTCTTCCGGCGTATAGCCCAGCATGCCGGCGAAGGTTGCGTTCACATACTGGAAAACTTCATCCTGAATGACATACATGCCGGCCAGCGACTGTTCGACGATGCCGCGAAAGGGAATATCGATATCCGGATTCATGCCAACTCCAAAAAAAAGGGGCCCGAAGGCCCCTGTAAAGAATGAGACGACGGGCGCTGTTCTCCCGATATCTCACCCGCAGAGGAGATTAAATCCCTAGTGGTCGTGGGCTCCGGAAGCGCCCAGACCGGTTTGAGCCCGGATGTACTGCTCTTCGTAAGCTTCCTTTTCCTTGCTGGCACGAACACTCTTGTCGGTAACCGACAGCAGCCAGGTGACAAAGAAGGCGAGCGTCATCGAGACAATGGCCGGATGGTCGTACGGGAAGATGGCGGCCTTGTTGCCGAGAATCTTGACCCACACGGTCGGCGACAGGATCACCAGACCAACCGACGAGACCAGACCGGAAATACCGCCCCACAGCGCGCCACGGGTGGTCAGTCCCTTCCAGTACATGGACAGGATCAGCACCGGAAAGTTGACCGAGGAAGCGACGCCGAAGGCGAGCGCGACGAGGAACAGTACGTTCTGATCCTTGAAGGCGATGCCAAGCAGGATGGCGGTGATACCCAGACCGACGGAAGCGAAACGGGTAACCTTCATTTCCTGCGCGCTGGTCGCCGTGCCCTTCTTGATCACGCGGGCATACAGGTCATGCGAGATGGCCGATGCGCCAGCCAGCGCCAGACCGGAAACCACGGCCAGGATGGTCGCGAAGGCAACTGCCGACAGGAAGCCGAGGAAGATGTCGCCGCCAACAGCCTTGGCCAGATGCATGACCGGCATGTTGCCGCCACCGATCAGCTTGCCGCCAACCTGACCACCTTCGAAGAAGGCCGGGTTGGTGCCGACGATGGTGATCGCTGCGGCGCCAAGAACCATGGTGACGAGGAAGAACAGACCGATGAAGCCAGTCGCGTAGAACACCGACTTGCGGGCTTCCTTGGCATTCGGCACGGTGAAGAAGCGCATCATGATGTGCGGCAGACCAGCCGTACCGAAGAGCAGACCGAGCGACAGCGAGAAGGCGGAAATCGGATCAGCCATCAGCGAACCCGGAGACATCATCTTTTCGCCCAACTTGTGCGACTCGATGGCCTTGGTGAACAGATTGTCGAGCGACCAGCCGAATTGCGCCAGGGTCAGCAGCATCAGCGTGATACCACCGCCGAGCAGCAGGCAGGCCTTGATGATCTGCACCCAGGTCGTTGCGGTCATGCCGCCGAAGGTGACGTACACCATCATCAGGATTCCAACGACAGCCACCGCCGTGTTGTACTCCAGACCGAACAGCAGCTGGATCAACTGGCCGGCACCAACCATCTGGACGATCAGGTAGAAGCAGACCACAGTCAGCGAACCGATGGCCGCAAAGGTACGGATGCGGTTCTGGTCAAGGCGGTAGGAAGCGATATCGGCAAAGGTGAATTTACCGAGGTTGCGCAGGCGTTCCGCCATCAGGAACAGGATGATCGGCCAGCCGATGAAGAAGCAGACGGCGTAGATGAAACCGTCGTAGCCCTTGAAGTAAACCATCGAGGTCAGACCGAGCAGGGTCGCCGCCGACATGTAGTCACCGGCAATGGCCAAACCGTTCTGGAAGCCGGTGATGCCGCCACCAGCCGTATAGAAGTCGGCCGTCGTCTTGGTCTTGCCGGCCGCCCACTTGGTGATGCCCAGCGTGGCCAGCACGAAAATCATGAACATGGCGATGGCGCTGAAATTGACCGGCTGTTTCTCGACGCCTTCGATGGCGCCACCGGCTGCAAAGACGGCAAACGAGACAGCCAGCAGGCTGCCGGCGATCAGTGCGGTAAGGGAACGCTTCATTTGCTGGCCTCCTTCAGCACTTCTTCGGTAATGCTGTCGAATTCGCCGTTGGCACGGCTGACGTAAACACCCGTCAGCAACCAGCCACCGATGATGAACAGCGCGGCGATCGGCCAGCCGATGGTGATGACGCTGCCTTCACTGATTTTTGCTGCGAAGAGTTGCGGCTGCGTGGAGACGAAGAACATGAAGGTGTAGTAAGGCACCAGCACGACCAGCGACAGAATGATGGCGAAGCGGGTGCGCTTGCCGACCAGTTCGGCGAATCGCGGATTGCTCCGAATCTTCACCTGGATATTGGGTTGTGACATAAAACCTCCTAAAAACCCCGTGGTTTTCTACAAAAATGTTTTGCTGTTCTCTTTGTTCTGTATTGGCTGCCGGGTCGTCTCAAAACATCGAAATCGCCCGGCAGTCCGGCTTACATGTTTGGATAGTTCGGCCCGCCCCCGCCTTCCGGCACCGTCCAGTTGATGTTCTGGGTCGGGTCCTTGATGTCGCAGGTTTTGCAATGCAGGCAGTTCTGGCCGTTGATCTGCAGCCGCGGCTTGCCTTCTTCCTCACCGAGGATTTCGTACACACCGGCCGGGCAGTAACGCGTTTCCGGCGCGCCGTATTTGGCGTAGTTCACGCTGATGGCAACGCTTTCATCCTTCAGGCGCAGGTGCGTCTGCTGGTTTTCCTCGTGGTTGGTGGCCGAAAGGAAGACCGATGACAGGCGGTCAAACGTGAGTTGGCCATCCGGCTTCGGGTAGGCAATCTTCGGGTAGGCGTTCTTGTCACCCAACTGGCTGTGGTCGTCGTGGTGATGCATGGTCCACGGTGCCTTGCCCTTGAAGACATAGGTATCGATCGCACCGTAAGCGAGCGCCCCGAACAGGCCCCACTTGAAGGCCGGGCGGATGTTGCGAACCTTGTACAGCTCGTCCCACAGCCACGACTTCTTGATCTGCTCGGCGTACTCGGTAGCTTCGGACCCGGCATTTTCCTTGGCCAGATGCTCGAAGACTGCTTCGGCCGCAACCATGCCCGACTTCATCGCCATGTGCGTGCCCTTGATCTTCGGCACGTTGAGGAAACCGGCGGTATCACCAATCAGCAGGCCGCCCGGGAAGGTCAGCTTGGGCACCGATTGGTAGCCGCCTTCGGACAGTGCACGAGCGCCGTAAGAGATACGGCGTGCACCTTCGAAGAAACCACGAATGGCCGGATGCGTCTTGTAACGCTGGAATTCCTCGTAGGGCGACAGCCATGGATTCTTGTAATCGAGGCCGACGACCATACCAATGGACACCAGGTTGTTTTCCAGGTGATAGAGGAAAGAGCCGCCGTAGGTGTCGGAGGCCAGTGGCCAGCCCACGGAGTGCACGATTAGACCCGGCTGATGTTTGGCCGGATCGATTTCCCACAGCTCCTTGATGCCGATGCCGTAGGTTTGCGGATCGACGCCATCGCGCAGATTGAACTGACTGAACAAACCCTTGGTCAGCGAACCGCGGCAACCTTCAGCAAAAATCGTCTGTCTGGCATGCAGTTCCATGCCCGGCTGGAAGTTATGGCCGGGCTGGCCATCCTTGCCGATGCCGAGGTCGCCGGTGGCGACGCCCTTGACCGAACCATCCTCGTGGTAAAGCACCTCCGCGGCGGCAAAGCCGGGGTAGATCTCGACCCCCAGTGCCTCGGCCTGCTCACCCAGCCAGCGGGCCAGGTTGCCCAGGCTGATGATGTAGTTGCCGTGGTTGCCCATCTGCGGCGGCGTTGGCAGCTTGTAGGAGCCGGTTTCGGTCAGGAACAGCAGGCGGTCTTCGCCGGCAGGCGTGTTCAGCGGCGCGCCGCGTTCCTGCCAGTCGGGAAAGAGCTCGGCCAGGGCATGCGGCTCGAGTACGGCGCCGGACAGGATGTGGGCACCGATTTCGGAACCCTTTTCCAGCAGGCAAACCGAGACTTCCTTGCCGCTCTGCTCGGCCAGCTGCTTGATGCGGATCGCCGAAGACAGCCCCGAAGGGCCGCCGCCGACAATCACGACATCGTATTCCATCGCATCACGATCGGTGCGCATGGTCATGATCAGAACAGGGCTTCAGGCAAAGCGAACACCGACTCGGCGCCACCGGTGATTTCGGCGGCGTAAGCAGCGGCGAACGGCAGCTGGTGGGCGGCGAAGTAGGTTGCCGTGGCCAGCTTGGCCTTGTAGAAGTCGTCGGTGCTGCCTTCGGCAATGTGCTTGACGGCAATCGCCGCCGACTTGGCCATCAGCCAGCCACCAACCACGATGCCGGTCTGCTTGAGGAAAGGCACCGAACCGGCATGAACCGCCTGCGGATTGCTCTCGTAGTTGGCGAGAATCCAGTCCGTCACGGTCTGCTGCGCGGCAATAGCCGTCTTCAGATTGGCAGCAATGCCAGCCAGTTGGGAATCACCAGCAATTTCCTCGGCCGTGGCCGTCATTTCGGCGATCAGCGCCTTCATGGCAGCGCCCGGCACCTTTTCGCGAGCCAGCTTGCGGCCGACCAGGTCGTTGGCCTGAATCGCCGTCGTACCTTCATAGATGGTCGTGATGCGCGAATCGCGGTAGTACTGGGCGGCACCGGTTTCTTCGACGAAGCCGACACCACCGAAAACCTGCAGCGCAGTCGAGGAAAGCTCAACGCCTTGCTCCGTGCTCCAGCCCTTGACGACCGGTGTCAGCAGATCAACGCGGGACTGGGCGGCGGCATCGCCGGCATGGGCGCGGTCGATGTTGGCAGCCGCGTAATAAGCCAGCGTGCGCATCGCTTCGGTACGCGATTTGACGTCCATCAGCATGCGGCGGACATCCGGGTGATGCAGGATGGTCTTCTTCTCGTTCGACGTGTCGCCAATGATCTTGCCCTGAACGCGCTCGCGGGCGTACCACAGGGCGTGCTGGTAGGCACGCTCGGCGATGCCGACGCCTTCCAGACCCACGTTGACTCGGGCATGGTTCATCATCGTGAACATGTAGCCGATGCCCTTGTTCTCGTCGCCGATCAGGTAGCCGACAGCGCCTTCATTCTCGCCGTAGGACATGACGGCGGTCGGGCTGCCGTGGATGCCCAGCTTGTGTTCGATCGAGGCGCAGATCAGATCGTTGCGCTTGCCCAGCGAGCCGTCGGCATTGACCAGGAACTTCGGCACGAGGAACAGGGAAATGCCCTTCAGTCCCGGCGGTGCATCCGGCAGGCGTGCCAGCACGAGGTGAATGATGTTCTCGGCGACGTCATGCTCGCCCCAGGTGATGAAAATCTTGGTGCCGCTGACCAGATAGCTGCCGTCGCCGACGGCCTTGGCCTTGGAGGAGATGGCGGCCAGATCGGAACCGGCATTCGGCTCGGTCAGGTTCATCGTGCCGGTCCACGTGCCTTCGATCATCTTCGGCAGGTAGATCTGCTTGAGTTCGTCGGACGCGTGGTGAGCGATGGCTTCGATGGCGCCGCCGGTCAGCATCGGGCACAGGCCGAAGGCCATGTTGGCGCCCTTCCACATTTCGTTGACAGCCATCGAGACGACAGCCGGCAAACCCTGGCCACCGTATTCCGGATCAAACGGCATGGAATTCCAGCCGGTTTCGGCAAACAGCTTGTAGGCTTCCTTGAAACCGGGCGCTGTGGTGACGACGCCGTCCTTGCAGACATGACCAACCCGGTCACCGACCTGGTTGATCGGGTCGAGCACGCCGGTAGCAAACTTGGAGGCTTCGTCGAGGATGGACTCGACGAGTTCAACAGAACACTCCTCGTTGCCGGGCAAGGCGCAGATATCTTCCAGGCCGGCCACTTCGTTGAGGACGAACTGCATGTCGCGAATCGGGGCGATATAGGTACTCATGGGGTTTCCTTTGTGTGGATGCTCATTAGTCGCCAGCAAAAACGGCTGGCGACCAGGCGCTAATGGTTACTCGATGGCCAGCGCGGAGTTCGCATGCTGGCGCAGCACGTATTTCTGGATCTTGCCGGTTGAAGTTTTGGGCAGTTCGCCAAAGACGACCTGCTTGGGCACCTTGAAGCGGGCCAGGTGAGCACGGCAGTGCTCAATGATTTCGGCTTCAGTGCACTTGGCATCGACCTTCAGTTCGATGAAGGCAGCGGGCACCTCGCCCCACTTTTCGTCGGGTTTGGCAACAACTGCAGCAGCAATGACAGCGGGATGACGGTATAGCACGTCCTCGACTTCCAGCGAGGAAATGTTCTCGCCGCCGGAAATGATCACGTCCTTGGATCTATCCTTGATCTTGACGTAGCCATCGCTATGGACGACTGCCAGGTCACCAGTGTGGAACCAGCCGCCAGCGAAGGATTCCTCGGTCGCCTTCGGGTTCTTCAGGTAGCCCTTCATGACCAGATTGCCACGGAACATGATTTCGCCCATCGTTTCACCATCCCAGGGCACCGGCTCCATGGAGACCGGATCGAGGACGGCAATGGCTTCTTGCATGTGGTAGCGCACACCTTGACGACCGTTGCGGGCCGCCTGCAGGTCGATCGGCAGCTTGTCCCATTCCGGCTGCTTGGCACAGACAGAGGCCGGGCCGTAAGTTTCAGTCAGGCCATAGACATGGGTGATGTTGAAGCCCATGCGCTGGGCGCCTTCGATGATGGCGGCCGGAGGTGCGGCGCCGGCAATCAGGCCATTGACCGAGTGCTCGATGCCTTCGCGCAGGGTTTCCGGGGCGTTGATCATCATCCCGTACACAATCGGCGCACCGCACATGTGGCTGACCTTGTGCTCCTTGATCAGACCGAAGATCAGGGCCGGATCGACACGACGCAGGCAAACGCTGGTCCCGGCGTTGGCGGCCAGCGTCCAGGGGAAGCACCAGCCGTTGCAGTGGAACATGGGCAGCGTCCACAGGTAGACGGAATGCGGCGGCATACCCCAGGAAATGATGTTGGAAGCCGAATTCAGGTAGGCACCGCGATGGTGATAAACGACACCCTTCGGATTGCCGGTCGTACCCGAGGTGTAATTCAGCGCGATGGCTTCCCACTCGTCTTCCGGCAATTGCCAGGCAAAGTCAGGCTCGCCTTCGTTGAGGAAGGCTTCATAGGTCTTTTCGCCCAGGGATTCGCCTTCGGTGTAGTCCGGATCCAGACTGTCGATGACGATGGGCTTCGGCCCTTCGAGCAATTCCAGTGCGCCCTTCACCACCTTGGAAAACTCCGGATCGGTGATCAGCACCTTGGCTTCGCCGTGGGTCAGCATGAAGGCGATGGCCTCGGCGTCGAGACGGGTATTCAGCGTATTGAGCACAGCGCCGATCATCGGGATGCCGAAGTGGCACTCGAACATCGAGGCCGTGTTGGGCAACATCACGGCGACGGTATCGCCCTTGCCGATGCCGCGGTTCCTCAGCGCCGATGCGAGTTGGCGGGCGCGGTCGTAGCTTTCCTTCCAGGTGTACTGGCGAGCACCCTGAATGACCGAAATGCGTTTTGGATAGATGAAGGCCGAGCGTTCGATGAACGTCAGCGGGGACAGCGGTACATAGTTGGCCGGATTGCGATCCAGGCCGACGGAATATGGGCTAACCATTGTGAATCTCCTCACGTTTCTTGCCGAATGTGCTGTTCTCGCTGGGGGCAAGTCTTTTATATTTTTCGTGAGAATCGCAAAACACTCTTGCGCAACTATTGGCAGAATGTAACGAATCGTTACATCGCGAAGTCTGCCGATCAGCCTGAACTAGAATCGCCCGATGCTTCTGGAAAACGCCTCTTCAACCACCACCCCGCGGCACGAAATGTTGCAGGCCGGGCTGGACCTGCTCGACCAGGGCATTACCGTGTTCGATGCCGATCTGCGCCTGGTCGCCTGGAACCGCAACTTCCTGAAGCTGCTGGAATTTCCGGACAACCTGGCCTTCATCGGCGCCCCTTTCGAGGGCTTCATCCGCTACAACGCCGAGCGCGGCGAGTATGGCCCCGGCGATATCGAGTCCCAGATCGCCGAGCGCGTGACGGCAGCCCGGAATTTCACGCCGCACCTCACCGAACGCCAGCGTCCGAATGGCCGGGTTCTGCTGCTGCGTGGCGAACCACTGATGCACAAGGGTTTCGTCACCCTGTACAGCGATGTCACCGAACAGCGATACATCGAGCACCTGACCGAACACCAGAACATTCAGCTCGAAGAGCGCGTTCGCCGGCGGACTGCCCAGCTCGAAAACGCCAATGCCAACCTGCGCCTGGCCAACGAAGACAAGGAACGGATTGCCGCTGCGCTGGGCCGCAGCGAGGCCCGCCTGCGCCTGATCAACGACACCATTCCCATCCTGATCGGCTACGTCGACCAGCACGAGGTCTACCAGTACGCCAACAAGGGTTACTCGGACTGGTACGGCCACCCGGAAGGTACAGTCACCGGCCGCGCCGTGCTCGATGTGATCGGGCCTCAGGTCTATGGCCAGGTTCGCGACTCCGTTCGACGGGCGCTGGCCGGACAGCAGGTGACTTACGAGTACCAGATGGAACGGCTGGGGAAAACGGTCTTCGCCCGCAGCACCCTGGTTCCCGAAATCAGCGCCGACGGCAAACCCTTGGGCTTTTTCGTCTTCTCGCACGAAATCACCGAGCAGAAGCAGATGCAGGCGGCACTGGTCCAGGCCCAGAAAATGGAAGCCATCGGCCAGTTGACCGGCGGCCTGGCCCACGATTTCAACAACCTGCTGACCGTCATCATCGGCAATCTGGCCGCCTTGCAGGATCATCGCCCGGACGACGCTGCGATCAACGAATTTGTTGATCCTGCCCTGCAATCGGCCCGGCGTGGCGTGCAACTGATCAAGCGCCTGCTCACCTTCTCGCGGCAGCAACCGCTGGAACCACAGGCCGTCGACATCGGCCACCTGATCGGCAGCCTGGCCAAGCTGGTCCGCCGCTCGCTGCCGGAATCAATTGCTGTTTCGACCGACCTGGCGGGTGCTTCGACCCACGCGCTGGTCGATCCGGGGCAACTGGAAAGCGCCCTGCTCAACTTCGCGCTGAATGCGCGTGATGCCATGCCCGACGGTGGCCGCTTGCACATCGCGGCGCGCGCCGTCGAACTATCGACCGATGCGGCAGCCTTCGATGTGCCACCCGGCCATTACGTGCTGATCGAAGTCGCTGACAACGGCTGCGGGATGGATGCGGCAACGCTCTCAAGGGCCTGTGAACCCTTCTTCACGACCAAGCGCTTCGGTCTGGGCAGCGGCCTCGGGCTGGCCATGGCCTACGGTTTCGCCAAACAGTCCGGCGGCGGCATTTCGATCCAGAGCCAGCCCGACCAGGGAACCTCGGTGCTGATGGTGCTGCCGCTGGCGGCGCCCGAACCGGAGGTCGACCTGCCGGGCGAAGAAGCGGCCCTGCCCCATGGCGGCGAACTGGTCCTGCTCGTCGAAGATGAGCCTAACGTCCGCCGCGTCGTCCGGCAGCAACTGATCGACCTGGGTTATCCGGTCATCGAGGCGGAGGATGGGGCCCAGGCCATCGCCATGATTGATCAGATCCACGACATCGCCGTCGTTGTCAGCGATGTCATCATGCCTGGCGGCATCAATGGCCGCCAGCTTGCGGAAATCACCCTGAGCCGTCGCCCGGAAATGCGCATCGTGCTGATGAGCGGCTACACCGATGAAGCCGAAGGCGATGGCGCCAACGATCTGCCGATACTGGCCAAACCCTTCGACCGCCAGGATCTGGCTCGCGCCCTGAAAAGCGCACACCGAGGCAAACCATGAAAGATAACGAATCCGCCAAGCTGATTGCCATCGTTGAGGATGACCCTGATGTCGCCAAGATCATCGAGCAGGTGCTCGCCGATTTCGGTTTCCGCACCGTATGGTGCCGCAGCGCCGGCGACCTGCTGCGCCGTCTGCGCAGCCTGGCCCCGGACCTGTGCATCATCGACCTCGGCCTGCCTGACATGGATGGCATCGAAGCCATGCAGCGCGTCCGCGCCCAGTCGGGCTGCGGCATCCTGATTCTGACCGGACGCGCCCACGTCAGCGATCGCGTCATGGGCCTCGAGCTTGGTGCCGACGACTACGTCCTGAAACCTTTCGAACCGCGCGAACTGGTCGCCCGGGTGCGCAGCATCGTGCGCCGGCGAGAGAGTACCGAAACACCTGCCCGGCAGATTGCCGAGTTTGCTGGCTGGCGCTTCAACCTGAGCAACAACCGACTGACCTCTCCAAGCGGCGACGAACATACGCTCAGCACTGCCGAATCGGAATTACTGAAAATTTTCGTCAGCCATCCGAACCGCATCCTGCAACGCGAAAAACTGATGGGGTCACGTGATCTGGTGCCGACCGACCGCGCCATCGACGTCCGCATTTCGCGTCTGCGCCGCAAGCTCGAACCCGATCCGCAAAGCCCGGCCTTCTTGAAGACAGTCTACGGTGCCGGCTATCTCTTCCTGGCCACGGTCACGTGGTCTGGCGAGCCTGACTCTGGCCAGCACTGACCAAGCACGACGATCACTCCCACCATTTTTTCGCTCACCCTGCGCTCGACAATGTATTGACGATTTTGTGTTTTCTGATACATTTACCCAAATCGTTCAAACATTAGCTTAACGAAGCATTAACTTCGCAGACAGACCTGTGTAGTCTTGCTCGTGCCACTAAACTGGATAGCAAAGACACAGTCAGCCACAGCGGCGATGGGACGAGATTCATCCCAAGAAAAGCTCGCTTTAGTGTTCATTGATTGATCGGCCACGCTGGAAATCAGGGCGGTCGCTCTCGGATTTGAGTTGGATGCGCAATAACGGTGCGATAAGCGGCAAGGAGATTGAAATCCGGGATGATCAACTGATCATTTCCCGGACGGACAATCAAGGCCATATCGTTTACGTCAACGCGGATTTCGTCGAGATCAGCGGCTTCTCCGAAGAAGAACTGATCGGCCAACCACACAATATGGTTCGGCACCCGGATATGCCATCGGAAGTTTTCGCCGACCTGTGGCGAGACCTCAAGGCGGGACGTCCCTGGATTGGCCTGATCAAGAATCGCAACAAGAATGGCGACGCCTACTGGGTCGAAGCCCATGTCTCACCGATCTGGGACAAGGACAAGATCTCAGGCTACATGTCCATGCGCCGGAAGGCCTCCAGAACCGACATTCTGTTGGCCGAACAGAACTATGCGGCAATGCAGAAGCGTACTGACAGCTCACTCGTTTTTGAGCACGGCAGCGCAAGTCAGCACAAGCGTTGGGGATCATTGCGCAATGCCTTCAGCAACGCCCCGCTGGCGATCAAATTCATCGTGGCGTCGCTGGCTGCGGCGGCACTGGTTCTTGGCCTGACTGCTTATTTCCTCGCCAGCCATGTTTCCCGCACCCTGGACGAAAATGCCCGCCATCAATTGACGCACGATGTGAGCCTGCTCCGCGCTGCAGTTTCGGCACGTGTCGAGGGTGCCAATATCGAAGCCGTTGAATACTCGAAAGTACTCTCCAAGCGTGTCTACGACGCCATCGGGGGGCAGAGGAAAGCCAGCCGCGAAGCTCTCGAAGCGATGATCGTGAAAATGAGTGATTCGCCCGGCAATCCGATTGATGTTTTCCTGCACGACTTGCGCGGCGTCGGCACCATCTTCATCCTGACCCCCGAAGGTTTCCAGCGCCGGATGACAACGGCGGTTGACGATAATGGCGCCTCTCCCGTCGGCTCCTATCTCGCCACCGACCACCCCGCCTTCCTGCTGCTGACTGCCGGCCAGACTTTTGTCGGCCCGGCCCGGGTATTTGGTCGCCAGTATGTCACCCGCTACACCCCGATACTCGATGCGCAAGGAGGCGTGGTTGGCGCTACTGTGATCGGCATCGACGTTGGTGAACAACTGGATACCCTGAAACGGCAAATGCGTTCCATGCAGGTTGGCGAAACCGGCTACTACTACATCGTTGATAGCACGCCAGGCCCAAATTTCGGTTCGCTGATTCTCCACCCGTACAAGGAAGGACAAAACCTTGCCAATTTCCGGATGGAGAACGGCCAGGGCCTGATCGACGAAATGGCCAAAATCGGCACTGGCGCAATTTCCTACAGCTGGAAGAATGAAGAAGCAGGCGAAACCGCTGCCCGCAAGAAACTGGTCATTTTCGAAACGCTGGATGACCCCAAATGGATAGTCGCCGGCGGAACTTCTGTGGACGAGTTCACCGCCTTGTCCGACCGCATCGTCTGGCTGGTCATTGCCGGTGGACTGGCAATGGCGACTGCCATTTTCGTCATCATCCAGATCCTGGTCCGCAAGTTGATTCTCAACCCGCTCAACAGCCAGGTACTGCCGACATTTCATGCCATTTCGGCCGGCAAGTTCGATACCCAGCTAGATGTCCGTGGCAATGATGAGATGGCACAGGTCATCCAGGGGCTGGAATCCCTGCGCAACCGCCTCGCCTTCAATAACGAACGTGAGCGCACACTCTCAGCCATGCGCGAGCTTGCCCGTCAGGAAGCAGAAGCCCTTGCCCGGGCCCGCGCCGAATTCCTGGCCAACATGAGCCACGAGATTCGCACGCCGCTGAATGCTGTGATCGGGCTGGCCTATCTGCTACTGCAGAACAAACTGGGCGAACGCGAGATGGAGTACGCGAAACGGATCGAAGGCGCCGGAAAACTGCTCCTCGCCATCGTCAATGACGTGCTCGATTTTTCGAAAATAGATGCCGGGCGCATGCAGCTCGAAGAAGCCTCCTTCCGCCTTGACGACCTGCTCGACAATCTGTCGAGCCTGGTTCGCAACCGGGTTCATGAGAAGAATCTGGTCCTCGAATACGTCGTTGCCCCCGACACACCGCAGAACCTGCGGGGCGATGCCTTGCGTCTGTCGCAAATCCTGATCAACCTGGTCAGCAATGCGATCAAGTTCACCGCCGAGGGATCGATCACGGTATTCGTCAATGCCGCCCCCCCGGAGGATGGCCGCGCCGAACTTGAGTTTCGCATCAGTGATACCGGGATCGGCATGTCGGCTGAACAACTGGAAAACCTGTTCCGCGCTTTTTCCCAGGCGGACAGTTCAGTTACCCGGAAATTTGGTGGCACCGGGCTCGGCCTGGTCATCAGCAAACGTCTGATCGAGATGATGGGTGGCTCCATTCAGGTCGAGAGCACCCCCAAAGCCGGCTCCACCTTCTCCTTCCGGGTTTGCCTGGGCATCGACGATGCGCCTGCCGAAACAGTCAGAAAAACAAGCCCCCACGTACTGGTTGTTGACGACAACGACCTGGCAAGAGCCGTTCTCGGCAGCCTCCTGAAAAAACATGGCTGTACCGTCGTCACCGCCGACTCGGGCGAGGCCGCCCTGGCTGCGCTCCATGACCCGAGAGCACTCCCGTTCGAATACATCATGGTCGATCTGAACATGCCGGACATGGACGGTCTGGCCTTGGCGCACCACATTCGCTCGGAAAGAGGGCAATCCACCAAACTGGTCATGGTTACCGGTGAGAATGTGCATGCCTCGCGCTATCGCCATGCGCTGGGCGACTTTGACGCCATTGTCGAAAAACCGGTGACTGCCGCCCGAATCGGCGAAGTGCTGACCCAGCTTGAGGGCAATTCGCTGCCCCGCCCACCGGCCGCTCCAACCCAGGCACCGGCAGCACCGCTCTCCGGCTTACGCATCCTGGTGGCAGAAGATGTACCGACCAATCAGTTGATCATGCGCGACCTGCTCGAGTCACTGGGCGCCACTGTCGAGATGGCCGACAATGGCGAACTGGCCATCCAGCAGCTTGCCGCAGCAGGCGATAACGTCGACCTGATCCTGATGGATATCCAGATGCCGGAAATGGACGGCCTCGAAGCAACGCGCCGCATCCGGGCCGGACAGCAACGGGCCGATATTCCGATTATTGCGCTGACCGCCCATGCCCTAGAAGAAGAACGGCAACGTGCCACCGCCTCGGGAATGAATGATTTCCTGACCAAACCGATCGAACCAGCCAACCTGATCGCCGTGATCCAGCGCTGGCGGCCGGCACCGCCGAGCATCGAGGTGCCTGCTCCCACAGCGCCCCAGGCGACGATTCGCACCAGTATCCCGGAGATTCCGGGCATAGACACTGAACGCGGTCTGCAGCGCATGCTCAACAAGGCCGCGCTGTATGAGAAAGTCTTGCGCGACTTTCACTCCCGCTTTACCGGTGAGAGTGATCGCATTCGCGCCGCCCTGACCGCTGCAGACACCAATACGGCAGCCCGGAGCGCGCACAGCCTGAAGGGTACCGGCGGCATGATAGGCGCCAACACGCTGGCCGCCATTGCAGCGGATCTGGAACAGGCCATCATCGCCACCAGCCCGGAAACGCCCGCGCATCTGGAGCGCTTCGAGAAGGAACTGAACCAGGTGCTGGCCGGTATCAAATCGGCATTCGATATCGCCTGATTCGAGTCCCTCTCGCCAAGTCATTCACAGCAAAGAAAAAGGGGCTGATTTTCAGCCCCTTTTTGCGCACCGCTGCCATCCCGAGGGGTATCCCCCGGAGCGACAGGATTACTCGTCTTCGTCTTGCAGCTGGAACTTGCTCGCCAATTGCTGCTGGATGTTCGGCGGGACGGCGGCGTAACGCGAAAACTCGATGGTGTAGCTGCCCTGGCCGCCGGTCAGCGACTTCAGGCGTGACTGGTAGTCGTTCAGTTCGGCCAGCGGCACTTCGCCACTGATCGCTGCCAAGCCGTGACCACGGCCATCGGTGCCGGTGATGTGGCCACGACGCCCCGAGAGGTCGCCGGTCAGATCGCCAATCGCGCTCTCCGGAACAAGTATCTCGATATTGACGATCGGCTCAAGCACGATCGGCTTGGCTGAACGAATGGCTTCGATAACCGCCTTGCGTCCGGCCACCACGAAGGCGACTTCCTTGCCATCGACGGCATGGGTCTTGCCATCGAAAACCGTCACTTTCAGGTCATCGACAGCATAACCGGCGACCACACCGCCCTCGAGGCCCTGACGAACGCCCTTTTCGACAGCCGCCATGAACACACCGGGAATAACGCCGCCCTTGACCGCATCGACGAATTCAAAGCCTTCGCCACGAGCTTTCGGCTCGATGCGCAGATGCACTTCGCCAAACTGCCCGGCACCACCCGACTGCTTCTTGTGACGGTACATCGCCTCGGCGGAACCGGTAATGGTCTCGCAGTAGGGAATGCGCGGCGGCTTGGTATCGACTTCCAGCTTGTACTGGCCAGACATGCGCGCCAGCTTGGCTTTCAGGTGGATTTCGCCCAGACCGCGGATGACTGTTTCGTTGCTGGTCGGATGACGCTCGACGACGAAGGTCGGATCTTCCATGGCCAGTTTGCCCAGCGTTTCGAACAGACGCTGCTCGTCCCCCTTCTTCTTGGTCTCGACCGCCAGGCCAGCCATCGGTTTCGGGAATTCGAGCGGCACCAGATGGATATGATCCTCATCGTGCGAGTCATGCAGCACACAGTCGAAATCGATTTCATCGACCTTGGCGATGGCACCGATGTCACCCGGCAGCAACTCGTCGACCTCGACGCTGTCCTTGCCCTGCAACTGGTAAAGATGCGCCACCTTGAACGGACGCTTGCTGTCGCCGACGAACAGTTGCATGTCCTTCTTCATCGTGCCCTGATGGACACGGAAGACGCCAATCTTGCCCATGTACGGGTCGGCCACGATCTTGAAGACGTGGGCCAGCACGTGCTTGCCGGCATCCGGTTCGGCGTGGAACGGCTCGGTCACATCGCCTGGCTCGCCCTTGTAGAACGGCGGCGGGTTGCCTTCAGCCGGGTTCGGCGCCAGCGAGGCCAGCACATGCAGCAGTTCCTTGATACCGGCGCCAGTCTTGGCCGATGTGAACAGGATGGGGATAAGGTGTCCTTCGCGCAATGCCTTCTCGAACGGTGCATGCAAGGCAGCCACGCTAGGATCGGCACCATCTTCGAGGTATTGGGCAAGGAGGTCCTCGTCTTCCTCGACGATCTGGTCGATCAGCGCGCGGTGAGCCGCAGCAACGGATTCGAAGTCGGCATCGCCAGCCTCATGCTCCAGCACTTCGACCACATCTGCCGCACCATGGGCCGGCAGATCGAGCAGCATGCACTGCTTGCCGAAACGCTCGCGGATATCAGCAACCAGGCCGGGCAGATCGAGATTGTCGGCATCGATCTTGTTGATGACGATCATCCGACACAGCTTGCGGTCGGCGGCGTAACGCATCATGCGTTCGGTCATCAGCTCGATGCCGGTCTGGGCATTGATCACGACCAGGGCCGTATCGACACCGGCCAGGGCTGCGATGGCCTGACCGGAAAAATCCGGGTAGCCCGGAGTGTCGATCAGATGGACGTGCGTGTCTTCATAGCCAAAATTGACGACGGAAGAAGTCAGGGAATGGCCTGCTTCCTTTTCCTGTGCATCGAAGTCGGTGACGGTGCTGCCCTTGTCGACGCTGCCCTTGGCGGCAATCGCGCCGGTGGCAAAAAGCAAGGCCTCGGCCAGGCTGGTCTTGCCGACGGCACCATGACCGACCAGCGCTACAGAACGAAGGGACTCGGTGTTGTACTTGGACATCTTCTTCTCCCTGAACAAATAAAATCTGCGGTTAATCAGCGGTTCTTGGCCGCTTCAACCATTTCGGCAACCATCTTGTCGGCAAAGTACGGCCCCAGCCCCATGATCAGGCCAGTTGCCAACGCCACCAGGGCGAGACCAACAATCAATTGAATCGCCGGGCGACGAAATTCGGGACCGCGGCTCAACGCAAACCAGACCGGCCCGATTACCGGCACCAGCAGGACAGGCAAGCCGGTCTTCAGGCCAAAGCTGAAGGCCGCCGGCACCGTACCGATGTAGCCAACCAGCAAGAGCAGGCCGCCACCCGCCAGCGACAAGGTCGATGCGATGGCAAAGGCGATAAATCCCCAATCCATTATTTCTTCACTTTCTTCGGACGCTCCCAGCCCGGTAGCGTCATCTGCTTGGCACGCGATACCGTCAAGGCGTCAGGCGGCGCATCCTTGGTCAGCGTGGTCCCTGCCCCCAGCGTCGCACCGCGACCAACGGTGACCGGTGCGACCAGTTGAGTATCGGAACCGATGAATACATCGTCCTCGATGATGGTCTTGAATTTGTTGGCGCCATCGTAGTTGCAGGTGATGGTACCGGCCCCGACATTGACCCGCTGGCCGATCTCGGCATCGCCAATGTAGGCCAGATGATTGGCTTTGGACTGGGCGCCGATGGTGCTCTTCTTGACCTCGACGAAGTTGCCGATATGCACTTCCGGGCCAAGCTCGGTGCCCGGCCGCAGGCGAGCGTAGGGGCCGAGTACGCCATCGGGACCAATCACAGCGTCCTCGAAGTGGCAGAAAGCGGCGATGCGCGTACCAGCCCCCACCTTGACGTTCTTCAGCACACAGTAAGGGCCGACCTCGACTGCATCGTCCAGTTCGACCTTGCCTTCAAAAACGCAACCGACGTCGATCGCCACATCACGACCATGCATCAGCGTACCGCGGATATCGATACGGGCCGGATCGGCAAGACGCACCCCCGCAACCAGCAGTTCCCCCGCCAGATTGAGCTGGTGCTGGCGCTCCAGTTCCGCCAACTGGACCTTGCTGTTTACGCCCAGCACTTCCCATTCGCCTTCCGGTTGCGCCGTCCGCACCGGCATGCCTTCGGCCACCGCCAGTGCGATGATATCGGTCAGGTAATACTCGCCTTGGGCATTGTCATTCTTCAGCTTGCCCAGCCAGTCGGCCAGACGCGCGGTGGGCACGGCCATGATGCCGGTATTGACCTCGCGGATCAGCTTTTCCTCAGCCGTCGCATCCTTTTCCTCGACGATGCGCACAACGTTGCCTGCCGCATCGCGGACGATACGGCCATACCCGGTCGGATTGCCCAGATCGACGGTCAGCACCGACAAGGCATCCTTGCCCGCCTGCAGCAGACGCTTCAATGTTGCTACGGTGGTCAGGGGCACATCACCGTAAAGCACCAGTGTCTGGGCAGCATTACCGAGCTCCGACAGCGCTTGCGCCACTGCATGGCCGGTACCCAGTTGCTGCGCCTGCTCTGCCCAGGCGATATCCGCTGCAGCCAGCGTCGAGCGAACCACTTCGCCCCCATGTCCGTAAACCACAATCAGCTTTTCCGGTGACAGGAGGCGCGCAGTATCGATCACATGTTGGGCCAGTGGCTTGCCGGCAATCGGGTGCAACACTTTGGGGAGGTTGGAATGCATGCGCTTGCCTTGGCCGGCAGCGAGAATGACGATGTTCATGTTTTTTCTTCGGGTAAAGGCCGGTTAAATCCGGCGAGTTTCATGCGATCTTCTTCTGTTCCTGTCCGCCGAGGATATCGCCCAGCACCGCCTTGCCGCGGGCCGAAACAAACCAGTGCAGAACGTTCTTGTCGTTGATCCGGGTTTCGATGACGCCCAACGCCTTCATGACTGTCAGTCGCTGACTGACAAAGTCCCTGGCCAGCCCGGTGCTGTCGCAGATGGCAGCGAGATTGCCGTAAACGAAGCTCTCTTCGGACAAAGCCCGGAGAATTTCTACGTCATTGTAGGAAAGCACTTCCTTGGGATCAGGCTCCACTGCCTTGACTGGCTCCGCCTCAAGCTTGGGCTGAACCATGATCGGCTCGTCGCGCCGCTGTTGCTTGATCTGGCCAACATCGCGGCGAACCTGATCGATCTGCCCCATCAGCAGTTGCACCATGTTTTCAAACAGTCGGCGCGATGCCACCACGTAGATCAGGCAAAACCCTGCAAAAACGTAGAAATCGATCGGTTTGGTCCGCGCTCCCTCAAGCAGGGTGCTGGAAATCATGTTCAGAAAGAGCGGCACAGTCAGGGCGGCCACGACACCAAAAACGGGATACTTCAGCCAATCGCGGCGGGCCGATTCACCATGGCGGTCAGCCAGAAAATAGTTGGCGGCACCACCCAGAATGCCAGCCACGACCATGATGGCCAGGATGAGCAGCATATGCCCGTCAAGCGCTCCGCTTGGTGTTGTCACCTGCAAGGCAGGTTGCAGCTCAGCCGACATGTTTCCCCCTTGTGATCGTTCGTCATTTTCACACGATTGAGGCGGGCTGTCGAAGCCTGACAGCACTGACGGAGGAAGTTTTCACCAGCCCCGCAACCTGAGCTGAGCACTTTTTCCGGATTGCCGACGCCAAAAGCAAAAACCCCGCAGTCTTTTCAGATGCGGGGTTTTTCAGGACCAGTCTCGATTTAACGCGGCAGCGTCGTCGAGCCCATCAGGAAGGCATCCACTTCACGAGCCGCCTGACGGCCCTCACGGATCGCCCAGACCACCAGCGACTGGCCACGACGCACGTCACCGGCGGCGTAAACCTTGTCAACGTTGGTCTTGTAGCAGCCTTCGCCGTCGGTCGTTGCCTTGGCATTCTGGCGAGCATCCTTCTCGACACCAAATGCATCGAGCAGGCCGCCAACCGGATTGGTAAAGCCCATGGCCAGGAAGGCGTTGTCACACGGCAGTTCGAATTCCGAACCGGCGACTTCGCTCATCTTGCCATCCTTCCAGTCCAGACGAACAGCCTTCAGCGCCTTGACGTTACCCTTGCCATCATCGACAAAGCCCTTGGTCGCGACAGCGAAGTCGCGGCTGCAGCCTTCGTCGTGCGAAGAAGAGGTACGCAGCTTGTACGGCCAGTACGGCCAGGTCAGCGCCTTGTTTTCCTCTTCCGGCGGCATCGGCATCAGTTCGAACTGGGTCACCGAGGCAGCACCATGGCGGTTCGACGTACCGACACAGTCAGAGCCAGTGTCGCCGCCACCGATAACGATGACGTGCTTGCCCTTGACGTTGATCGGGTTGGCCTTGCCCAGCTGGACTTCCTTGTTCTGCGGAATCAGGAATTCCAGCGCAGCGTAGATGCCCTTCAGCTCGCGCCCCGGCACTGGCAGATCGCGCGGTACTTCGGAGCCGGCAGCAAGGATCACTGCATCGAAATCCTTCTTCAGCTGGTCAGCCGAAACGAACTCGGTCGCATCGTTGTTGATGCCGGCTGGGACAGCCTTGTCGCCAACCACAACCTTGGTCTTGAAGGTGACACCTTCAGCTTCCATCTGGGCAACACGACGATCAATGACAGTCTTTTCCAGCTTGAAGTCAGGAATGCCGTAGCCGAGCAGGCCACCGATGCGGTCGCTCTTCTCGAATACCGTCACATCATGGCCAACACGCGCCAGTTGCTGGGCAGCAGCCATACCGGCGGGGCCGGAACCAACGACTGCAACCTTCTTGCCGGTCTTGGATTTCGGTGGCTGCGGCACAACCCAACCCGACTCCCAGCCCTTGTCGATGATGAAATGCTCGATCGACTTGATACCGACCGGCGCAGCGTTGATGCCCAGCGTACAGGCAGCTTCGCAAGGCGCCGGACAGATGCGGCCGGTGAAATCCGGGAAGTTGTTGGTGGAGTGCAGCACATCCAGCGCCTGCTTCCAGTTGCCACGGTAAACCAGGTCATTCCAGTCCGGAATGATGTTGTTCACCGGGCAGCCGTTATTGCAGAACGGAATGCCACAGTCCATGCAGCGTGCGCCCTGAACCTTGGCATCGTCGTCGTTCAGCGTATGCACGAACTCCTTGTAATGCTTCAGGCGTTGTTCAACCGGGTCGTAGCTCTCGTTGAGACGCTCGAACTCCATGAATCCAGTCGGCTTGCCCATTATGCGGCCTCCTTCTGTGCAGCAGCCATCTCGGAGAGGGCGCGCTTGTACTCGTGCGGATAGACTTTGACAAACTTCTCGCGGCAGGCATCCCAGTTGGCCAGGATAGCCTTGGCGGTCGCGCTGCCGGTAAATTCGGCGTGACGAGTCACCAGTTCCTTGAGTTGCGTTTCGTCGGCGATGCCACGGTGCAGGGGCTCACCAGCAGCCTGACGGCTGGCCGGCAACACCTTTTCAAGAGCCACCTGAGCCAGGTTGCAACGATTCTTGAAGCTGCCATCTTCGTCCAGTACGTAGGCAATACCGCCCGACATACCGGCCGCGAAGTTACGTCCGGTCATGCCCAGCACCGCGACCGTTCCACCGGTCATGTATTCGCAGCCATGGTCACCCACGCCTTCGACGACCGCCGATGCCCCGGAATTGCGGACACAGAAGCGCTCGCCACCGACACCTGCCAAATAGGCTTCACCATCGGTCGCACCGTACATGACGGTATTGCCGCAAATGATGTTCTGCTGCGTATCGCCACGGAAATCAGGGCTCGGCTTGATGATCAGACGACCACCCGACAAACCCTTGCCAACGTAGTCGTTACCTTCGCCAGTCAGTTCCAGCGTCACGCCCCGGGCCAGGAAAGCACCGAAGGCCTGGCCGGCAGTACCGGTCAGCTTGACGTGGATCGTGTCATCCGGCAGCCCGTCATTGCCATAGCGGCGGGCGACTTCGCCCGACAGCATGGTGCCGCAGGTACGATTGACGTTGATGATCTTGGTTTCGATCTGGACCTTCTGGCCTTTTTCGAGCGCTGGTTTGGCCTGCTCAATCAACTTGTGATCGAGCGCCTTTTCCAGACCGTGATCCTGAATTTCGGTATGACGACGCGAAACCTCGACCGGCACGTTCGGCTGGTAGAACACCTTTGAGAAGTCCAGACCCTTGGCCTTCCAGTGTTCGATACCGGCACGGGTGTCGAGCAGGTCGGCACGACCGACCAGATCGTCAAACTTGCGAATGCCAAGCTGCGCCATGATTTCGCGAACTTCCTCAGCAACGAAGAAGAAGTAGTTGACCACATGCTCCGGCTGACCGGAGAAGCGCTGACGGAGCACCGGATCCTGGGTGGCAACACCAACCGGGCAGGTATTCAGATGGCACTTGCGCATCATGATGCAGCCTTCGACCACCAGCGGTGCGGTGGCAAAGCCGAATTCGTCGGCACCCAGTAGCGCGCCAATGACGACGTCGCGACCGGTTTTCATCTGACCATCGACCTGAACGCGGATACGCGAACGGAGACGATTCAGGACCAGGGTCTGCTGTGTTTCGGACAGACCGAGTTCCCACGGTGTGCCGGCATGCTTGATCGAAGATTGCGGCGACGCCCCCGTACCACCGTCGAAACCGGCGATCACGAGGTGGTCGGCCTTGGCCTTGGCCACACCAGCAGCCACGGTACCGACACCGACTTCCGAAACCAGCTTGACGGAGATCGAAGCGCGCGAGTTGGCGTTCTTCAGATCATGAATCAGCTGGGCCAGATCTTCGATCGAGTAGATGTCATGGTGCGGCGGCGGTGAAATCAGGCCAACACCCGGCACAGAGTGACGCAGGAAGCCGATGTACTCGGAAACCTTGTGGCCAGGCAACTGACCGCCCTCGCCCGGCTTCGCACCTTGGGCCATCTTGATCTGAATCTGGTCAGCATTGACCAGATATTCAGTGGTGACACCGAAGCGGCCGGACGCGACCTGCTTGATGGCTGAACGCAGAGAATCGCCTTCCTTGAATTCATAGTCACGCTCGATACGCGAGGTGCCGATGATTTCGGACAACTTCTGGCCAGCCTTGATCGGCAGGAAACGCTTGGCATCCTCACCACCTTCACCGGTATTCGACTTGCCGCCGATACGGTTCATGGCAATCGCCAGCGTGGTGTGCGCTTCGGTCGAGATAGAACCAAGCGACATCGCGCCCGTGGCGAAGCGCTTGACGATCTCCTTGGCCGACTCGACTTCCTCCAGCGGAATCGCGGCGCTTTGTGGCTTGAACTCGAACAGGCCACGCAGGGTCAGGTGACGCTTTGTCTGATCATTGATCAGCTTGGCGTATTCCTTGTAAGTCTCGTACTTGCCGGAACGGGTCGAGTGCTGCAGCTTGGCGATGGATTCCGGGGTCCAGAGGTGCTCTTCGCCACGCGTACGGTAGGCATATTCGCCACCGGCATCTAGCATATTGGCGAGCACAGGATCCGCAGAGAACGCTTCGTTGTGCAAACGAATGGACTCTTCTGCCACTTCAAAAACACCAATACCCTCGATATTGGATGGCGTGCCGGTAAAGTACTTCTCGACGAAGGTCTTTTGCAGACCGATCGCTTCGAAGATCTGGGCACCGGTGTAGGACATGTAGGTCGAAATACCCATCTTCGACATGACCTTGTTCAAGCCCTTGCCGATAGCCTTGATGAAGTTCTTGGTGAACTTCTCTGCCTTCTCGGCATCACCCTTGGCAAAGCCCTCAATGGTTTCGAGAGCGAGATAGGGATGGACAGCTTCGGCACCGTAGCCACCGAGCAAGGCGAAATGATGAACTTCGCGGGCTGAGCCAGTTTCGACAACCAGGCCAGCGCTGGTGCGCAGGCCCTTCTTGACCAGATGCTGGTGAATCGCTGAAGTGGCCAGCAGGGCCGGAATGGCCACATGCCCGGCATCGACCTTACGATCGGAGACAATCAGGATATTGGCGCCGGAACGAACAGCATCTTCGGCATCGGCCGCCAACGACGCGAGGCGCGCTTCGATACCATCCTTGCCCCAGGCAACCGGATAGCAGATATCCAATTCGAGCGAACGGAATTTTCCGGAAGTATATTTCTCGATGTTGCGCAGCTTCTCCATATCAGCAAAGGACAGAACTGGCTGCGAGACTTCGAGGCGGATCGGCGGATTAATGTCGTTGGTATTCAGCAGGTTCGGCTTCGGTCCGATGAAGGAGACCAACGACATCACCAGTTCTTCGCGAATCGGATCAATCGGCGGGTTAGTCACCTGAGCGAACAATTGCTTGAAATAGGTGTAAAGCGTCTTGTTTTTGCTGGACAGGACCGGCAAAGCCGAATCGGTGCCCATGGAGCCGCTTGCCTCTTCGCCAGTATGCACCATCGGCTCGAGAATGACCTTGACGTCCTCCTGCGTGTAGCCGAAGGCTTGCTGACGATCAAGCAGCGAAACAGCAGACTCGGTGCACTTTTCGGCAGCTGCCGGCACTTCGTCGAGCTTGATGCGAATCTTCTCGATCCACTCGCGGTAAGGCTTGGCGTTGGCCAGCGAGTTCTTCAACTCCTGATCATCGATGATGCGACCCTGCTCCATATCGATCAGGAACATTTTGCCCGGCTGCAGGCGCCACTTTTTGACGATCTTCTTTTCCGGAATCGGCAGTACGCCGGATTCGGAAGCCATGACTACGAGATCATCATCAGTGACCAGATAGCGCGCCGGACGCAGACCGTTGCGGTCCAGCGTTGCGCCGATCTGGCGACCATCGGTGAAGGCCACGGCTGCTGGACCATCCCATGGCTCCATCATCGCAGCATGGTACTCGTAGAAGGCGCGACGGTTTTCGTCCATCGTCGTGTGCTTTTCCCATGCCTCCGGGATCATCAGCATCACGGCTTGAGCCAGCGAGTAACCACCGCCCATGACGAGCAGTTCGAGCGCATTGTCGAAAGAAGCGGAGTCGGACTGACCAGGATAATGCAGCGGCCAGACCTTCTTCAGGTCATCACCAAGAATCGGCGAGGAAATTGCCTGCTCACGGGCCTTGAACCAGTTTACGTTACCGCGAACCGTATTGATTTCACCGTTGTGGGCGATATAGCGGAAAGGATGCGCCAAATCCCAGGTCGGGAACGTGTTGGTCGAAAAACGCTGGTGAACGAGCGCAAGGGCAGAAACAGTGCGCTTGTCCTGCAGGTCAAGGTAATAGACCCCGACTTGATCGGCCAGCAGCAAGCCCTTGTAGTTGACCGTGCGTGCCGAAAAGGACGGCACGTAGAATTCCTGGCCGTGCTTGAGCTTCAACGACTTGATGGCGTTGGCGGCACGGCGGCGGATGATATAGAGCTTGCGTTCGAGCGCATCCGTGACGAACACGTCCGGACCGCGACCAACGAAGATTTGGCGAATGACCGGCTCTTTCGCCTTGACGGTCGGCGACATGGGCATACCGGCGTTGACCGGGACATTACGCCAGCCGAGGACGACCTGACCCTCAGCCTTGACGGAACGCTCGATCTCCTCGACGCAAGCATGGCGGGAGGCGGCTTCCTGAGGCAGGAAGACCATGCCGACACCGTACTCGCCAGCAGGCGGCAGATCGACACCCTGCTTGGCCATTTCCTCACGATAGAACTGATCCGGAATCTGAATCAGAATACCGGCACCGTCACCTTGCAAAGGATCGGCGCCAACGGCACCGCGGTGATCCAGATTCTTCAGGATCAACAAACCCTGCTCGACGATGCCATGACTTCTCTGGCCCTTAAAGTGGGCAACAAAGCCCACGCCACAAGCATCGTGCTCGTTGGCTGGGTCGTACAAACCCTGCCGCTCAGGTACTGCCGGTTCCATCACACGCGTTCCTTCAAATGACTTGGCCGGTGAATAAAGGCCAATGATGAAAAAAGCCGAACGTCATATTTGACGCTGCGGCCTGTACGAAAATTAGAGGCAACCATCAAATATACTGGTAAACCCCTGTCAATTCAAGATGCTGCGACGCACCAATCCCGCACCTAAAGTGCAACAATTTCCCCATTTAAGTGCATCTTGCCTCTATTGCAGCAACTATCTGGGCCGTAGTGGCCGCATCTGAAACCACTGCTTTACCAATCTCCCGAAGGAGCACCAAGCGCAACTTTCCATCCTGCACCTTCTTGTCGTGGCTCATCAGTTCAAGATATAGAGCCGCGCCAAGATCAGGTCCCCTGATCGGCAAACCTGCCCGGACAAAAATTCTCTCGATCCGCGCCACCGAACCAGCATCTATCCAGCCCATCCGGGATGACAGTTCAGCAGCAATTAATGTGCCGGCAGCTACCGCCTCGCCGTGCAGCCACTCGCCATAACCCAATCCAGTCTCAATGGCATGACCAAAGGTATGCCCCAGATTCAGGAGTGCACGCTCCCCGCTCTCACGCTCATCAGCCGCTACGACCTCGGCCTTATTGGCACAGGAGCGATGCACCGCGTATGCCAGAGCAGCCTTATCCCTTGCCAGCAACTTTTCCAGATTTTCTTCCAGCCACACAAAAAAATCGGGATCGCGAATCAACCCGTATTTGATGACTTCAGCCAAGCCCGCTTTCAATTCCCTGTCAGGCAACGTATCAAGCGTTGAAAGATCAGCGAGTACCAACCTGGGCTGATAGAACGCGCCAACCATATTCTTGCCCATCGGATGATTAATGGCTGTTTTGCCACCCACTGAGGAATCCACTTGCGACAAAAGTGTGGTGGGCACCTGAATAAAAGGCATCCCGCGCTGATAGCAAGCGGCGGCGAACCCCCCCATATCACCGATGACACCACCGCCGAGAGCAATCAGCGTAGTATTGCGCTCACAGTTGGCTGCAAGTAATGCATCAAAGATCAGATTCAGGGTTTCCCAAGTCTTGAACTGCTCACCATCGGGCAGTACGACCGGCAGTATTTCTATCTCGCACTTTTCTAGCGTAGAACGAAGTCTTTCCAGATATAGGGGCGCAACTGTTGTGTTGCTTACCACTACCGCTCTTTTCTGAGAGATATGGGGCAGAAGCAACTCCGGCCTGGACAAGACATCCGTTCCGATATGGATCGGATAAGAACGCTCACCTAAAGCGACGTTGAGCGTTTGAGTCACGGTTTGCATAAACGGTTGAACTCCCTCAACAGATACTGAACGATTCCCGAAGCAACCAGATGGGAGCCATCAACCACAACATGAGCTGTCTCCCGGTAAAGAGGGTCCCTGATCGAGTGAAGTTCCTCCAGTTTGGCCAAAGGATCTTCAACGTGTAATAAAGGACGATTTCGATCGTGACGTGTCCGCTCATATAGCAGCAGGGGCGATACGTTTAGGTACACAACCCAGCCAGTATTGTGCAACCGCTCACGGTTTTCGGGTTTCAGCACCACCCCGCCACCAGTTGCCAAGACAATATTGCTCTCGTTCGTAAGATCAAAGATCGTCTGAGCCTCACGGCGCCTGAAACCCTCTTCCCCTTCGATTTCGAAAATTGTCGGTATCGGGACGCCTGTCCGCTCAACAATTTCATGATCAGAATCGAAAAACGAGCGAGAGAGTCGCCTTGCCAATTGGCGCCCGACAGTCGTTTTTCCCGCCCCCATCAGACCAACGAGATATATGTTTCGACGATGTTCCACGGTCGAGATTCTAGCCGACTCTTGAGATGACACAAAAAAAGGCCGGCATCGCCGGCCCTTTAACAATTCAACAAAACTTATCAGTCAAAGCGCATTTTGTCCGAGATAACTCGAGGTGTGATGAAGACTAACAATTCACGGCGCTTACCGATATCGTTTTTGTACTTGAACAACCAACCAAAGAATGGGATATCTCCCAGCAAAGGAACTTTTTCAACCGAGTTCTGGGTATCTGTAATGAACACACCACCAATCACAACGGTGCCACCATTTTCTACAACAACGTTAGTCTCAACCACAGAACTCTTGATCGGTGGATTGGCATACCCGTTCAGGACGACAGCCTTAGTCCAATCAGCCTCTTCTTTCTTGACAACCAAGTTCATCCGCACAGTGCCCTCAGGGGTTATCTGCGGGGTCACCTCCAGCGAAAGCTTTGCAGGTTTGAAGCTAACCGTAGCAGTAGTGGTGCCACCACTACTTTGGGTCGTTACGTACGGAATTTCCGTTCCATCTTCAATCTTGGCTTTGACGTTATTCGCAGTAATCACCCGAGGACTGGAAACAATCTTGCCCAAGCCATCGGACTCAAGAGCGGCGAGTTCAAGGTTAAGGATACGGGAGAACGAAGCGGTGAACAACGATAACGCGAGCGAACCGCCAGTCGAGGGAGCGGGCAGGTTAACCCCCACCATCGGGGTTGCCACAGTCGTCTGACCACCACCACTACTATTTGCCGACGAGGCACCGCCAGCCAACCTTACTCCGTCCCCCACTTGGACAGCTTGCTTATTCAAGAAGCCAAACTTCCCACCAAGTGCGCGGTTAAAACTATCCTGAGCTTCTACTACCCTAGCTTCAATCAAGACTTGACGGGCGCCAGTATCAATCGCTGCGATGAACGATCGGATTTCTTCCAGCTTTGACGGAATATCGTTAATAAAAATAATATTGGACTGCGGATCTGCAACCGCACTACCTCGCTTACTAAGAATTCGTTGCGCGGCAACATTTGTTCCACTGGTAGGAGAGGGGGCAGTACCAGCCGCTCCCGCTAACGGCAACCCTGCAAGCAAGCGAGCAACATCTGCCGCTTTTTGGTAATTCAACTGAAATTGCTCCAACTTGAGCGGCTCCAACTCACTTATTTGCTGCTTAGATTCAAATTCAAGTTTTTCGCGAGTTGCAATCTCGTCACGCGGGGCAATCATAATGATGTTGCCCTTCTTCCGCATATCCAGACCCTTTTGCTGGAAGATAATGTCAATCACTTGGTCCGCAGGAACATCCTTCAATACCAGCGTTGTAGTTCCAGTAACCGTTTCACTGATGACTGCATTGAGTCCAAGTTCCTCTGCCATCAGACGCAATAGCGCACGCACATCACCATTCTGATAGTTGATGCTAACTCGAGGCCCCTGGTAGCCAATCTTAGATCCTTGAACAAGTTTATTTGGGTCTTCAACAACCCGCTTTACCTCAACTATGAATTGATTGTCACTCTGGTACGCGTTGTGTTCCCACATACCCTTTGGGGTAATAACCATTCGCACGTTGTCACCAAAAGCCTTTGTTTCTACGGTCGTCACTGGCGTTGCAAAATCCGTCACATCAAGTTTTCGGCGCAGGCGATCAGGAACATTGGTTTTCATGAAATCTACAATCAGGTTTGCTCCCTGTTGTCTGATATCAATGCCCGTTCCAGTATCACTTAGATCCACTATCACGCGGCCCTCGCCATCCTTGCCCCGGCGGAACACCACGTCATTGACCGTATGCCTGCCACCGACCACGCTCTCCTCGGTAAAACGCGTCGTGCGCTGGGCTGTGGAATCTGCCAATCGCTCAATCGGTGAAAGTGTCACATATAAAGCCTTCCCATCCAGACGGGTCTTGTAATTCATATTCCGGACAAGGTTGAGAACTACACGCGTGCGGTCGCCCACTTGAACAACATTCATGCTGCGCAGGTCGCCTTGATTGAAAACTTGGCTATTTTTTCCCAATCCATTGGCAGTAGACTGGAAATCCAAGGCTATTTTTGCAGGGTTCGCAACGCTAAACCCAGGCGGAGGTGAGGCAAGTGCTTCTTTCAGGTCGATCCGCAAAGCGACTTCATTCCCCTGCTGGGCTACATTGACTGCTTCAATCGTATTTGCGGGCAAGGTTTCAGCACGCACTGAAGAAAAAACAGCAAGGCAAGCAAAGGCAGCAGCCATTGCATAGTTAGAATATTTCATTTCTTGCTTCCCTCCTTGCTCTGCAGGTAGAGCGAGCTCTTGCGCTCAGTCCAATCTCCAGCAGAATCCTGAATCAACTCCCGCAATTGCACTTCCGTATCGGAAATCTGCGTCACCATACCGAAATCAAGGCCCATATAGTCTCCGACTCTAACCTGCTTAACCTTGTCTTCCACCTGAATCACCGCCATGGGGTGCTTATTTACGTTCAAATAACCAATCATTTTCAAGGATTCGACTGGGTACTTTTCAAGCAGGCTGTTACGCACTTCGCGCGCTTCAAAATCGGGCTGGAACGCCCCTCCTTTTCCTGCCACCTGTTTGTACTTTGATTCGGGCTCAATCTTGCTGGACTTAAATGGATCAAGCATCCCTTCCCCATCATAGAGAACAGGCTCATAGGGTTTCACCTCTGGTAACTTAGGGATATTCCCCCGCATGTCCTTGGTGTTTTCCGTCATCCATTGTTTTAGATCTTCGTGGTCACTCCCGGAGCAAGCCGTGAGAGCACCACACAGGGCGATGAGCAATATCCGTTTCACTTCTTCGCTCCTTGCTCTGCCTTCTTCTGCTGTTCGACTTTTTTCTGCTTGGCGATTTCTTCTTCGTCCAGATAACGGAATGTCTTGGTTGTCGCATCTAGAGAGAGCTGACCGCCGTCTTTGGCCGAAACTATTGAGATATTGTTCAGGGTAACGATACGAGGGAGCTTCGCAATATCTGCAGCAAATGCTCCGAAATCATGATAACCACCATTGATCTTCACTGTAATCGGCAGCTCCGCATAGAAGTCTTTGACTTGCTCCTGGCCTGGCTTGAACAACTCAAACTGCAGGCCACGACCCAAACCAGCCTGGTTAACCTCAATCAACAACGCTTCAATCTCGGACTTGTCTGGTAACTGTTTTAACAAGGCGCCGAAAGATCGGTCAATTTCTGCCAGTTGTTGAATATAAAGGTCCAGATTTACTGCCTGCCGCTTCTTATCCAGAAACTGTTGTTTCAAAGTCTGCTCTTCGCGCTCTTTCGAATCCAACATAGTCAACTGATCGTTCCAGAAAAACCACCAGCCAGCCAAAAGAATTGCCGCAAAAAAGCCAACAAGAGCGGTCGCCTTTGGAATCAGAGGCCAAGCACCCGGATCATTCGGGTTAATAAACCGGAAATCATCAGCTATCGCTTGGAAATCGAATTTTGGGAGGGATATGGACTTGGCGCTCATTGTTTACCCTTCCCTTCGTCAGGCTTCACTCGCGTCATGACGAAATTCATTCCAAACTCGTAGACCCTGCGACCATTTACAACGACAGCCTTGCTTTCTACCAACTGAGGCTGTTCTAGCCAAGGAGATGCCTCCAGATTGCGCATCAGTGCAGATATACGGGCATTCGACTGGGCATGGCCGGCGACAGTGATCTTCAGGCCATCCTGCTTAACTGACTTAAGATAAATTCCCTCGGGAACTTGCTTGACCAATTCGCTAAGGAGATAAACAGTCTCACCCCGATCACGTTGCAAGTTCTCGATAACCTGCTTGCGTGAAAGCAATGCTTGCGTTTGTTCCTTGAGGCGCTTGATCTGATCGAGCTGCTTGTCGAGAACCGCTATTTCTTTCTTGAGGAAATCATTTGAGCTCTCCTGATTGGTAATGGCACCACCAATCAAAGTGTAGCCAGCAAATACTATGAGCGCCCCCAAGACTGCAACCAGCCCAACCAATACAAAAAATTGTTCACGCCGAGCTTTTTTGGCCTCTTCTCGATGAGGAAGGAGGTTGATGCGAATCATGATGGATCAAACCTCCGCAAAGCCAAACCGCAAGCCACCATCAAGGATGAGGCATCTGCCAACAGGCTCTTGGCTCGCACGCGATCGGAGAGCACCATGTTGGCAAACGGATTGGCAATAAGGGTATTGACCTGCGTACGGGTAGCAACGACTTCATCAATACCAGGGATCACCGCACATCCTCCGGCAAGGACGATGTGATCGACTTGGTTGTATTGAGTCGAAGTAAAGAAGAACTGCAAGGCGCGAGAAACCTCAAGCGCCAAATTCTCCATGAACGGGTTCAGCAACTCTACCTCGTAACCTTCTGGCAGATTTCCGGCTCTTTTGGCCGCCTCCGCATCTTCGAAGCTCATTCCGTAGTGGCGCGCGATATCTTGCGTCAACTGGCCACCGCCAAAAGCCTGCTCGCGAGCATAGACCTGCTGGCCATTTCTTAACACGGTCAAGTTCATCACATTGGCCCCGGCATCGATCATGGCCACGACCTGATTTTTGCCAGAATCCGGCAACTGACGTTCAATCAACTCGAATGCAGCCAGCACAGCAAAGGATTCAACATCAACTACCAGCGCTTTGAGGCCAGCGGCATCGGCAACAGCGACCCGATCCTCAACGCGTTCTTTTTTCGAGGCTGCAATCAGAACTTCCAGCTCATCAGGCACAGCAGGAGCAGGCCCGATCACCTGGTAATCCAAGTTAACTTCATCGATCGAAAACGGAATGTATTGATTTGCTTCCGTTTCAACCTGTGCCTCAAGTTCGTCGTCACGCAAACCTGCGGGAACAATGATTTTCTTGGTGATAACCGCAGAACCCGGCAAAGCCATGGCGACATTTCGTGTCGACGTACCCATGCGCTTCCACGCACGCTTTACGCAATCGACAACGCCATCCAGGTTGGCGATATTGCCATCGGACACCGCATCCTTCGGCAACACCTCAATGGTGTAGCGCTCAACGCGATAGCCGTCTTTCCCATTGGCGGTCAGTTCAACCATTTTTACGGCGGACGAACTTATGTCCAACCCGAACAAGGGACGCGCCTTGGGATTTAATAACGCTGAGATATCGAAGCCCACCAGACCCCCAAAAAGTCCTTACGGATTACTAAGTTACGAAAATAACCAATAATTCACTTCAGATGCTAACAACAACCTATAGGCATGTAAAGCAATTTCACGAGCGAAAAATGGCGCAGCGTATAATCTGCGCAACTTCAATTTCGACTCCCAGACCACCGTGCTTTCAACCCACCCGACGCTGCGCCTGATCCTTTATCCTGTCATATTCCTGATTGGACTTCTGGCCATGGGGGTAGCGATGGCATTGATTGTCCTCGTTCTGGCCTACCCGAATCTCCCTTCGCTGGAGGTACTGACCGACTACCGCCCCAAGATTCCTTTGCGCGTTTATACCGCTGACGGCTTCCTGATTGGCGAATATGGTGAAGAGCGCCGCGCTGTGGTTGCGATCAAGGATGTTCCGCCAATCATGAAGCAGGCGATTCTCGCTGCTGAGGATGATCGTTTCTATCAACATGGCGGCATCGACTACACTGGAATTCTGCGCGCAGCGGGAGCCAACCTGCTTGGGGGCGGAAAACGCCAAGGCGCATCAACCATAACTCAACAGGTCGCCAGGAACTTCTTTCTTACTGGCGAAAAAACCTATACGCGCAAACTCTATGAGGCGCTTCTTTCCTTCAAGATAGAAAGCAATCTGACGAAAGATCAAATCTTCGAGTTGTACATCAATCAGATTTTCCTCGGCCAGCGTGCCTACGGATTTGCCGCGGCCGCCCAGATTTATTTCGGCAAGCCCCTTAAAGACATTTCCATTGCCGAAGCGGCCATGCTGGCCGGCCTGCCGAAGGCGCCATCAGCCTACAACCCAGTCGTAAATCCCACTCGGGCAAGGCTACGCCAGCAGTATGTACTGCGCCGCATGCATGAGCTGGGGCATATCTCGGAAGCCCAACACGCCGCTGCCCTGAAGGAGCCGCTGATCGTCAAGCGCGAACTGGCCGGCTATGCCGTTCATGCCGAGTACGTGGCCGAAATGGCTCGCCAGATTACGGCTGAACGCTTTCCGGAAGAGGTTTACTCCCGCGGAATGAAGGTTTACACGACGCTAATCAAGGCCGAACAGGAAGCCGCCTACAACAGTCTGCGCAAAGGCGTCATGGACTATGACCGGCGCCATGGCTACCGGGGCGCCGAGTCCTATCTGGACATGAAGGATATCAAGTCCGATCAGGACGAAGCGATCGATGAGGCACTTCAGGACATCCCCGACACTGGCGACCTGATTCCGGCACTTGTCCTGTCGGCCGACCTCAAACAGATCAAGGTCTACCGCAAGGGTGGCGAAATTGTGACATTGACTGGCGATGCCATGAAATTCGCAGCCAAGATGCTCGATGAAAAAGCGCCGCCGAACAAGCGCCTGAAACGTAGCGCCATCGTTCGCCTGCAGAAGGACGACAAGGGTAACTGGCAGATCAGCCAACTTCCGGAGGTCGAATCCGCATTCGTTGCAGTAGACCCGAAAGACGGCTCCATTCGCGCCCTGGTTGGCGGTTTCGATTTCAACCGCAACAAGTTCAACCACGTCACTCAGGCATGGCGGCAACCGGGTTCCAGCTTCAAGCCATTCATCTACTCCGCTTCACTGGAAAAGGGTTTCAGCCCGAGCAGCGTGATTGCCGACGAGCCGATTGTGATTCCAGCCAGCCAGACCGGCACCCAGGCTTGGGAGCCGCACAATTACGATGGAAAATATGAAGGCCCGATGAAGATGCGCACGGCGCTGGCCAAGTCGAAGAACATGGTATCGATACGCATCCTTCAGGCTATCGGCACGAACTACGCCCAGGACTACGCCGGACGCTTCGGCTTCGACCCCGCCAAGCACCCCCCCTACCTGACCATGGCCCTCGGCGCGGGTTCAGTCACGCCGTGGCAGATGGTCACCGCATATTCTGTGTTTGCCAACGGCGGCTTCAAGGTCAACCCATTCGTCGTCCGAGAAATTCGTGACGAACGCGAGCAGGTGTTGGCCCGCTCGGCTGAAATCGAGGCAGGCAGCGACACGATCCGGGTCATCGACCCGCGCAACGCCTTCATGATGGACACCATGCTGCGCGACGTCGCCATCTACGGCACGGCGGCCAAGGCATCGGCAATCCTCAAGCGCCAGGATCTGGCCGGCAAGACCGGAACAACCAACGAATACGTAGACGCCTGGTTCTGCGGCTATCAGATGACGGTCGCCGGCTGTGCCTGGATTGGCTTCGACCAGCCACGAAAACTGGGCGACAAGGAAACTGGCGGCACCGCGGCGCTACCGATCTGGATCGGCTACATGGCGCGTGCCCTCAAGGATGTCCCGATGCAGGTACCACAGGCACCGGAAGGTCTCATCGCCTATGGCGAAGGTCGTGACCGGAGCTACATCTACGCCGAGAATGCCGCCAAGGAACGTACGCCTGAAGAAGAAAGCCAGGAAGCGACGCCGCTGCCCAAGCCGGACTTGAGCGCACCACCCAGCGACTGATCAGCGCAGATCGACAGCCTCGCCGGCCTGCTGGCTGGCGAGCACCGACAGCTTTTCCATCAGTTCGGCGTTATCGCGGGTATCGCGCCAAGCGGTGCCATCCCAGCGAAAATGGAAGCCGCCTGCACGAGCGGCCACCCAGATTTCCTTGGCGACCCCGTGGCGATTGATGATGATCTTGCTGCGGTCGGCAAATTCGATTTCCAGTACGCCCCCCGGCGCCAGTTCGAAATCGAGATCAGCATCACAAGCCTCAAGGGCCGCATCGATCCGGGCCAATACCTGTTCGGCCAATGCGTTGAATTCGCTGTCATCCATCGTGTGCTACCATCCCGCTCTTCGCTGACAGCGCCCAGAACATGTCCAGAATCGCCGCCTTACTGATCATTTTCAGCCTTGCTGCCTGTGGCATGAAAGGCCCGCTTGAACGGCCTTCCGGCCCGGCGCCGGAACCGCTGCTCGGCAGCGGCAAGACAGCCGCCAAGGATGTTAGCACGACCACTCGCCCCCAAGCCCAATGACCGCATTTACCCTGAATAACGGCGTCCTGCACGCTGAATCCGTTGCCCTGCCCGCCATCGCCGACCAGTTCGGAACGCCGGCCTATGTCTACTCCCGCGCTGCGCTGGAAGCCTCCCTGCGCGAATTCCATGATGTTCTCGGCAGCCATCCCGCCGGCCAGGGCGCCTTGGTCTGCTATGCGGTCAAGGCTAATTCCAATTTGGCCATCCTGAATGTCTTCGCCCGCCTCGGCGCTGGCTTCGACATCGTTTCCGGCGGCGAACTGCAGCGCGTGCTGGCAGCTGGCGCCGATCCGAAGAAAGTCGTTTTCTCCGGCGTAGGCAAGACGGCCGACGAGATGAAGCTGGCGCTGGACGTCGGCATCTTCTGCTTCAACGTCGAATCTGCACCCGAACTGGAGCGCCTGAACGAAGTTGCCGGTCAGTGCGGCAAGAAGGCGCCGATCAGCCTGCGCGTCAATCCGAACGTCGATCCGAAGACGCACCCCTACATCTCCACCGGTCTCAAGGGCGCCAAGTTCGGCGTTGCCTACGACAACGCACTGGCCCTCTACCGCCGTGCCGCTGCCTTGCCGAATATTGAAGTAACCGGCATCGACTGCCATATCGGCTCGCAACTGCTCGACCCATCACCGTTCGTCGAAGCACTCGACCGCATTCTGGCCCTGGTCGACCAGATGGCCGCCGAAGGCATCGCCATTCACCACCTCGACCTCGGTGGCGGCCTCGGCATCAAGTACAACGCCGAACAGGTGCAGCCGACCGTCGCTTCCTACCTCACCCCGCTGCTCGACAAACTGGCCGGTCGCGGACTGCAGGTCGTCCTCGAGCCGGGTCGCCGGCTGGTCGGCAATGCCGGACTGCTGCTCACCCGCGTCGAATACCTGAAGCAGGGCGAGGCCAAGAATTTCGCCATCATCGATGCCGCCATGAACGACCTGATGCGTCCGGCCCTCTACGAGGCCTGGCACGACATCCTCCCGGTCGTGCCGCGGGCCGGCACCGCCACCGAGTATGACGTCGTCGGGCCGGTTTGCGAAACTGGTGACTTCCTCGGTCAGGACCGTCCGCTGGCTGTCGAAGCCGGTGATCTGCTGGCCGTGATGTCCGCCGGCGCCTACGGCATGGCCATGGCCTCGAACTACAATACCCGGCCGCGCGCCGTTGAAGTAATGGTCGATGGCAAGCAAATTCACGTCATTCGCCAGCGCGAAACCGTCGAACAGCTCTACGCTGGCGAGTCCATCCTCCCCAAGTGAGCGGTTTGCGCGTCGATAAATGGCTGTGGGCGGCGCGTTTTTTCAAGACGCGCTCCCTGGCCAGCGACGCCCTCAGTGGCGGCAAGGTGAAAGTCAATGGCGCCACCATCAAGCCGGCTCGCGACATCAAGGTCGGTGACCGGCTCGACATCGCCAACGGCGAAACACGCTGGGAAGTGACCGTTAAAGCCCTGTCGGACAAACGCGGCCCGGCGCCGGAAGCCCGCCTGCTCTACGAAGAAACACCGGACAGCATCACGGCCCGTGAAGCCGCAAGGGAAAGCCGGCAGTTCGTGCAAGACCCCGCAGCCGACATCCATGGCCGACCGACCAAGCGCGACCGCCGCCAGCTCGGCCGTTTCAGCGGCTCATAGCACCCAGGCCAGAGCCAGCGGCAGGAAAATCAGCGCAGCCAGATTGCCGATCAGCACAATCGAGGCAACCCGCTGCGGCTCCTGCTTGTAGCGCTCGGCGAACAGGAAATTAAGCACGGCTGGCGGCAGGGCGCCGAAGACGAACAGCATCGCTGCATCCCTGCCTTGCAACCCAAGCAACTGAATCACACCGGCAGCGATCAGCATGCCGCCTAGCGGCCGCAGCACGGCACTACCGACCGCCACCTTCCATTCGCTGAAATTCACATCCGTCATCCGTACGCCAAGCGAAAAGAGCAGCAGCGGTACCGACACATCACCTAGCATCTTGATGGCGATCACCAGCGGGGTCCAGATGGGTATTTTGACCAGCGCTACGGTCAAACCGGCAATCGCGGCGAAAACCACAGGGACGCGCCATAGCGTCAGCAGCCGTGTCGTCGGGTCGAGCAGGCGGGCTCCGAAAGAAAAATGCAGCGTGTTCTCAACCATGAACAGGATGACCGCTGCCGGCAAGGCACTTTCGCCCCAAGCTAGGACGGCAAGCGGCAGGCCGATGTTGCCGGAGTTATTGAACAACATGGGCGGGACCAGCGTTTTCGGCTGGATGCCAGCCAAACGCGCAATCGGCCAGGCCAGCAGGCCACAGGCGGCAAGGACCAGAAAGCCGCCCAGCGCCAGCGGGGCGTAGGCGGCCAGGTCGAAGGACTTGCCGGCCATTGCGGCAAAGACCAACGCCGGGACGAAGACGTCCATGTTCAGCCGATTGGCGACGGCCATTTCAGGCTTGTGCTTGCGTCCATAGAAATAGCCGGCCGCCACGATCCCGAAAATGGGGAACAGGATGGCCAACAGGCGGAAACTCAGGCTTTGGTCTTCCAATCAGAACCCCGGTGAATGGTCTACAACGTGGCAGACATTGTGCGAGGCTGGCTGATGCGGGGCAATAAGGGAAAATCCCCTAGCCGTCTCGGCCAGCCCTGCTTTTACAGCACGTAACGCGAAAGGTCTTCGTCGGCCGCCAGTTCGCCCAGCTTGGCATTGACGTAGGCGGCATCGATCAGCACCTTGTCGAGACCGACCTTGCCGGCATCGAAGGATATCTCTTCGAGCAGTTTTTCCATGACCGTATGCAGACGACGGGCACCGATGTTCTCGGTTTTTTCATTCACCTGGAAGGCAATTTCAGCGAGACGCCGGATACCGTTTTCGACAAATTCCAGCTGCACACCTTCCGTCTCGAGCAACGCCTGATATTGCCGCGTCAGACAGGCATCCGTCTGGGTCAGGATGCACTCGAAATCGGCCACTGAGAGCGAATCCAGCTCGACCCGAATCGGGAAGCGGCCTTGCAATTCGGGAATCAGGTCGGACGGCTTGGACAAGTGGAAAGCACCGGAAGCGATAAACAGGATGTGATCGGTCTTGATCATCCCGTACTTGGTCGACACCGTCGTCCCTTCAACCAGCGGCAACAAGTCGCGCTGCACGCCCTGCCGCGACACGTCGGCGCCATGCATCTCGGAGCGGCTGGCAATTTTGTCGAGCTCATCAAGAAAGACGATGCCATTCTGCTCGACGGCCTTGACCGCCTCCAGCTTCACGTCCTCGTCATTGACCAGCTTGGCAGCCTCTTCATCGGTCAGCAGCTTCAAGGCCTCCTTGATAGGCAGCTTGCGCGACTTCTTCTTGCCGCCACCGACACTCTGGAACATGCCCTGAATCTGTTGGGTCAGCTCCTCCATGCCCGGCGGCGCGAAGATTTCAGCCTGGACGCTTGGTGCGGCGACTTCGATATCGATTTCCTTGTCGTCCAGCTCGCCTTCGCGCAGTTTCTTGCGGAATTTCTGGCGAGTCGTATTTTCTGTGACGTTCGCTTCGGAATTTTCGGCAAAGAAGCCCGGACTGCGCGCTGGCGGAAGCAGAGCGTCAAGGATGCGCTCTTCGGCCGCATCCTCGGCCCGTGCCCGCATCGACTTCATGGCGCGCTCGCGATGCGACTTGATGGCCATCTCGACCAGATCGCGAATGATCGTTTCGACGTCACGACCAACATAGCCGACTTCCGTGAACTTGGTCGCTTCTATCTTGATGAACGGGGCATTGGCCAGACGGGCCAGACGGCGGGCGATTTCGGTCTTGCCGACGCCGGTCGGTCCGATCATCAGAATGTTCTTCGGCGTAATCTCCTGACGCAAGGGCTCGGCCACCTGCGAACGCCGCCAGCGGTTGCGCAAGGCAATCGCAACGGCCTTTTTGGCGTTTTTCTGACCAACGATGTGCTTGTCGAGTTCGGAAACGATTTCCTGCGGTGTCATCGCGGTCATTCAAGGGCCTCGATCGTGAAATTACGGTTGGTGTAGATACAGATATCCCCGGCAATTTCCAGCGACTTGGTAACGATTTCGCGCGGCGCCAGCTCGGTATTTTCCAGCAAGGCGCGCGCTGCGCTCTGGGCGTAGGAACCGCCGGAGCCGATGGCAACGATGCCCTGCTCCGGCTCCAGCACATCGCCGTTACCGGTGATGATCAGCGACACCTCACGATCAGCCACCGACAGCATCGCCTCCAGGCGGCGCAAGGCGCGATCCGAACGCCAGTCCTTGGCGAGCTCCACGGCCGAGCGCAGCAGGTTGCCCTGATGCTTCTCAAGCTTGGCCTCGAAACGCTCGAACAGCGTGAAGGCATCGGCCGTGCCGCCGGCGAAACCTGCCAGGATACGGCCCTGATACAGACGGCGTACCTTCTTCGCCGTCGCCTTGATGACGATATTGCCCAGCGTGACTTGCCCGTCGCCGCCCATGGCAACGACGTTGCCCCGGCGCACCGACAAGATCGTGGTGCCGTGATATTGCTCCATGATTTTTCCTGAATTAAGACTTGGGGACGACGATGCGTGCCTGTTTGTTGAGTCCGACCACGGCCATTAGTTCAGCAACGAGGTGATTCGGGCTACGAATGATGATGTCCCGCCCGGCCGCCTTGTAGGGAGCAAGACGGTTGACCAGTTGCCCGGCAGACACGAAATCCAGTCGGCTGACGCCGGAAAAGTCCAGAATCGGTTGGTCGTGGGCTTCAATGACCTGAACCAGATCCTCAAAACGACAGCCCTTCAGGTCACCGCTCAGATAATGGGCATCGTCACCCGATTGCGGCGCCAATGCGGACGTCTTGGCGCCGGGAGCCTGTACCTCCCAGGAGGGCGGCGACAACTCGAAGGTGATCGCGTAATCGACCGCTCTTTCCTCGAATTTCTCCTGAGTGCCATGCCGCTGCAGCAACTCCAGCAGCAGGCGCCAGGCTGGCTCGTGTTCGGCCTCGCCAGCCACCAGCCGGTCATTCAAGCGATCAATAAAGGCTTCGGGGCCAAGCAGCGTGACCGCAAGGCGCATCTTGCGAGCCCGGCTCAACAGATCCGCCAGCTGGGCAGCGATCTCGTCATCACAGCCGATCAACTTGCCGCAATCAACGATCACTTCTTCCTTTTGGCCTATGAATTTTGCCAGTTCCGTCACTGGCAAGGCGCCTTCGGTGGTCAATACCCCTTGCAGAAAGACCTTGCGCGGCCCGACAGCACCAGTAGGCTGTTTTGCCACCGACGATTTGGGGCACCAGGTTGGCGGCGAAGTCTCACAAGCCTCGGCGTATTCCAGGCCCAGCTTTTCGAAGGCGACCCTGTCGCCGCTGATCTGCAGCAGGTCGAACAATAGCAGCCAGAATCGCTTGCCTTCAGTACCGTGATAAGAACGGACAAAAGTCTCGAGCAGCGAGCGTGCCCCACCCTCCTGACCGTTGGCATAAAGGACGACGACCTGCTCGACACAGGCTTGCAGCGGGTCGACGTCATGGTCAACGTCGATCCCCATAACGCTGGAGTCGGTAAAGTCGCGATCAAAATCGTCAAAGCTGAAATCAGCATCCTCCACCGGTGGCTTGGCGGATGCTGGTTTCGCAGCTACCGATGTAGCCGGGGGTTTGGTCGAAGGAGCGCTGCTAGCCGGAGCCGATGGTTTGCCCGAGGTGAATTCCAGATCGGGCAGGGGCTGGGGAAGCGGCTTGGGCGCCTCCTCGGCGGCCGGCTTGGGCAGATCGGCCTCCGGCGGCGGTTCCGCCGCGCGTGGCCGCGCGGCCGGACGCTCCGGCATCTTGTTAGGCTGCTTCTTGAAAAACGAAAAGACCATGACCACTCCGCATGCAGAGTGCGAGTTTTAGCACGGCGCCTGCGTTCATGCAACGACCAGCCCAACGACGACCAGCAGAATTGCCAGCACCGGACCGAATGGCTGATCCAGCCAAAGCGCCAGCGAGAAAGCTCCGACATAGCCAAGAACGCCAATGATCAAGGCCCAGAGCAATCCGGCACGCCAATTTCCCGCCCGCCGGAAGGCCAGCCACGGCGGAATGAAAATCAGTGTAAAGGCCCCCATCACCCCCAGGCTCATCGTCGCCAATGCCAGGCACAGGGCCGCCAGGAGATCGAAACCGATTTGGGTCGGCCATGCCTTCAGACCACGGATGCGAAACAGGTCCGGATAGGTGTGCGCCAACAGCAGGTGGCGTGACAAAAGTCGCAAAATAGCCGCAGCGACTGGCACGCAGGCTGCAACGAGCCAGAGTTCGCCCATGCTGGCAAAATACAGCTGGCCGTCAAACAAAGCGTGCCCGAGACGCTCTGCCATCGGCTGATTGGCCGCCAGCAGCACGGCCACCGACCAGCCACCGAGGAGTAGCAAAGCATAGCTGGCGCCGCCCGCCAGACGCTGGGCAAACAAGCGCTTGCCGACGCCCGCCAGACCAGCCAAGCCGATACCTCCGAGAATGGGTGGCAACCCGCTCACCAGTGCCAGCAGAGCACCAGCTGCCGCGACGTGCGAATAAGCAAGCGCCGCCAACCACTCGTCACGCAAGCGGAGATAGCAACCGAGCAGCGGCAGCAAAACGGCCAGGCCAAGTCCGGTCAGGAACGGAACAAGAAAGAGCTCATTCCCCATCACGGGCCTCCAGAACCACCACACGGTCGCAGGCTGCTTCAACAAAGGCCGCATCATGACTGACCACGATGATGCCCGTTCCGCCTTTGGCGCGCTCGTGCAGATGCGCCGTCAAGTGCCGGACACCGGCAGCATCGAGGTTGTTGGTCGGTTCGTCGAGCAGGATCAGATCGGCCGGTGCCTGCAGGACAGCCCACAACGCAAGGTAATGCCGCTGCCCGCCGGACAAACGGTCGAGCCGGGCATCGATGTGCTCGGCCAGCCAGGGCGGCAAGCCTTCCGGGCTGGCGCCGGTCAGCGCCAGCAGTTCGCGGCCGGACAGTGGCAGGCCATCGACCGGTGGCACATCCTGCGTCTGCAAGGCCAGCCGCAAACCCGCCTGCAACTCGATGCGGCCGGAAAAAACCCGGGCTCGCCCGGCCAAGGCGGCCAGCAGCGTGCTTTTGCCGACGCCGTTGGAGCCAGTCAGGCCGACAATCTCGCCGGCCGCCAGCGACAGATTGATGGCTTGGGTCGCCGGCTTTTGCCAGCCGGCGACCAGCGCTTCCGTGCGCAGCATCTCAGTGCATCCCCTTGAGCAAACGCTGGATCGTATCGTCGTACAGGCCGAATAGATCCTTGGCCTCCGACGTCCCGCCCACGGTATAAGGCAGCAGCACCGCTGGCATACCCGTCTTGCCGGCGATCCACTGACTCGGCCCCTCCTGCTGATAGGCTGCCCGCAGCACCATTTTGGCCGGAGCGGTTTGCTGGCGACTCAGCAGACCCGTCAAATGGCCGCTGGTTGGCTCTATGCCGGGCTTGGGCTCGAGCGAGCCGACTTCCTTCAAACCCAGCCAATTACTGAGATAGACAAAGGATTGGTGATGGACCAGTACCGGAACGCCTTTGAGCGGTGCCGCCTCTTTCTCCCAACGGGCGATGGCCCCCTGCCACTTTCCGGCGAAAGTCCTGAAAGCCGCCTGATAGCCGGCCGCATTGGCCGCATCCAGTTCGGCCATGCGTGCAGTCAGCGCTTCGCCAACCTTCAGCACATTCCGCGGATCAAGGTGAATATGCGGATTACCTGCCGCATGGACGTCGCCATGCGAACGATCAAGCGTTGCTGGCACATCAAGTCGATTGACGAAGGAGGCGGCCTCGAAATATCCGGGCCGACCAGTCTGAATGGCCGAGTTCCCTGAATCACGCAGGACCAGCGGCAACCAGCCAATTTCCAGATCGGCACCGGCGGCGACGACCAGGTTGGCCTGCCTTGCCTGGGCGAGCAGCGAGGGTTTGGCCTCAATACGATGCGGATCCTGGAAAGCATTGGTGGCTGTGTAAACCCTGACCTTGTCGCCGCCAATTTCCTTGGCCAGCGCGCCCCATTCCGGAACGGTAGCAAAGACCTTCAGATCAGCTTGGGCGGAAAGGCCCGTCACGGCGAGCAATATGCCAATAGCTAAATGTTTCATGTGGCCTCCTAGAACTTGTGGGCGCCGTGGGCACCCAGGCTCATGATGTACTGCAGGGTCATCTGGTTGTCGGTGATACCGAGCATCGACTTGTCCTGGGCAAACTGCAGGCGGACGCGCGAGAACTCGCTCCAGCTATAGTCGACCATGGCCGTTGCCTTCTTCGGCCGATAGTCCGCAACGACCAGATTGGCTGCATTGGCACCGAAATCCCGGTGGCCGCTGTCGAGTTGCTCATAGCGTAAACCGGCCCGCCAGTTGGGCGTGAATTGAAAGACGCCCTGCGCATACCAACCCGACTGACGGGTACGGTAAAGGCTGCTCACCTCACCAGTACAAGCGCCCGGGTTAGCAGAATCGGCGTCATCGCAGAGCAGGTCGCCCTTCTCGCGACGATTGAAATACTCGGTCTGGAACTTGAAATTCTGGTACTTCGGATTGCCATTCGGTGCCCATTTCCAGACAAAATCGGCCAGCCAGGTCGACGAGTCGCCGGTAAATTTGCCCAGCGCTTCGACGCCACCGATGTCCTCGAAATGTCCCTCGCGCTCCTTGGCCTTGGTCTTCAGATAGGACACGCCGGCCCGCCAGTTGCTGGACACGCCGACATCACCACCGACATGCGCGAAGGCCGCCGCAGCGCCACTGCCGTTTTTGTTGCGATCGGTACCCGGGAAGGTCGCGCCGCGCCCTGCTTCGGCACCGAACTCGATGAAAGTTTCGGTCGGTGCCAGCCACTTGAACTGGACGCCATCCTGCACATAGCTTGCCTCTTCACCGAACATTGCCCGATACATCAGCGGCGCGTCGGCAAAATCCCACATGTGCGGATGCTGTTCGTTCAGGTAACCGATACCCGAGCGGAAACGCCCCCCCTTCAGGCCGATGCCATGGCCCAGGCCGAGCGACTGGAACCAGGCCTCTTCGACTTCGGCCGTACCATCGACCATGGCGATGATCGCTTGTCCGCGCCAGTAGGGATCGATATTGGCCGCCAGCACCAGTTCGGTATGTTCGACCGAGAACCCTCGCTTGCTGATGCCCGGAATAGCCCCATCGCCATGATCGTGGCCACCCGCCGGGTAGAAACCGGTGATGCCGCGCTCCGATACATCCTTCATGTTCTTGTACTGCCCCTGCAGGATCAGAGACACCTCGGGGTTGAAGCCGCTTGCCGTCGACGCAGGCGCTTGGCGCCCCTCCGTCGTGACGACCGGTGCGGCAACAGGCTGCGCACTCGCCTTGGACTCGGCTTGCGCCAGTTTCTTCTCCAGCGAGGCTATACGCTGCTCGTAGGTTTTTTTCATGTCGTCGATCTGGGCACGGATGACCGCCAGATCGGCATCGGTTGCGGCCTGTGCGCCGTATGAGGCGGCCAGCAAGGCCGCCATGGCAAATGATTTTTGCATGGAATTCTCCTGAAAATGCGTTGAAATCGACCATAGGCAGAAATGCCGTGGTCGACCGTCAAAAACGGGCAATTTTCAGAAGAGTGGCGGGCCGCGCTGCGTCGCCGCAGGTGCCGGGAAAGCACTGCGGCCATGGGCCGACAAGGAGTCCGGAACCAACTGGACGGCCAGCATCGGCGGCAGAACCGCCAGCGATGGCAGCGCGGCGCCAAGATCATGCGCTGCCAGGCAAAGCTGGCAAGCATGAGTCGGCAAGCCGTTCTCGTTGCCCGCCGCATGCTCGATCGCATGCGCCCCCGTCGCCAGTTGGGCGAAGAAGAGAACGGCGACGAGAAGGAGGCGACGCAGATGAAGCATCTGTTCAGTCTATCAGGGCTGCATTACGTTCGGATGGCAAAACCACGGACTCAGTCCACCTGCACCAGCAGACCCTTCAAATACTCGCCTTCCGGGAAGTTCAATGCCACCGGATGATCGGCAGCACCAGACAGCCGGCGCACGATGCGCGCATTGCGCCCGGCATCCAGCGCCGAGTCAGCGATGATTTTCTGGAACATTTCCAGCCCGACGCCACCGGAGCAAGAGTAAGTCATCAGGAATCCGCCCGGTTTGAGCAACCGGCACCCCAGAATATTGATGTCCTTGTAGGCTTTCGCTGCCCGGTCAGCATGGGCTGCCGACGGCGCAAACTTGGGCGGATCAAGCACGATCAGGTCGAACAGCTTGCCGGCCTTGCGGAAATCGCGCAGCGCCTGGAATACATCAGCCTCCTGCCATTCAGCCCGATCTGCCGGCAGTTGCGGATTGAGCGCCAGATTGGCCTTGGCCTGCGCCAGCGCCGGGCCGGAGGAGTCAATCGACAAGACGCTCTTCGCGCCGCCAGCCAGGGCCTGCAGGGAAAAACCACCGGTGTAGCAGAAGCAGTTCAGGACATCCTTGCCGGCGGACAACTGGCCAAGCAAGGCGCGATTTTCGCGCTGGTCGAGATAGAAACCAGTCTTGTGACCACCAGCGATATCAATTGCCAGACGGACACCGTTCTCATCAATCGACAGCGGCGTTGCCGGGGCCTCGCCATGCAGCCAGCCAGTCGTCGGGCCGAGTCCTTCCAATCCGCGAACATCGGAATCAGAACGTTCATAGACCCGCGCGCAACCAGTCGCCTTGATCAGCCCGGCAACGATGGCGTTACGCCACTTGTCGGCCCCGGCCGAAGTCAGCTGAATGACGACCGTGTCGCCATACTGGTCGGCAATGACGCCGGGCAAACCATCGGACTCGGCATGAATCAGTCGCAAGCCCTGCTGGCCGCGCAGTTCCGGCAAGGCCTGGCGAAGCGCCACGGCTGCAGCGATGCGGCGCTTGAAGAAGGCATCGTCGATCGACTCTTCGGCATCAAAGGTCCAGAAACGGGCGCGAATCTGCGATTTCGGACTGTAGGCAGCCCGTCCGAGCGGACGCAGGTTATCGGCCAGCACCTCGACGGTATCGCCCGGCCGCGCACGGCCTTCCAGACGACCAACCGAACCGGCGAACAACCAGGGGTGATGCTTGAAGGCAGAACGCTCCTTGCCCGGAAGCAGAATCAGCTGAGCCATGTTTTTCCCGATCTAGTGGTCTGTGCCGCAATTGGCGGAACAAAATGAAAGCGCAGAATTCGCGTTCCTGGCTAGGCGCGAACCGCAGTGATAGCAGTAGCTATCGCGAGGATGAGCAACAACGCCGGGGGCGTGAAGACAAGCTTTCATGTTCCGTGAATTGCGAAACGGACCACACAAAGCAAGAAGCCCCGGTTGCCTTGCAGCAACCGGGGCCCTGAATACTGGCGAAAACTTAAGCGCCCAGAGCCTTGCGGTTGCGCTGATGGCACTCGGCAGCGTACATGACCTTGAACATGGTCTTGCCGGTGCTCTTGAACAGACGCTTGGTGGACTTGGAAACGCAGCGGCGCTCCAGGGACGAACGGCGATTACGGTTGATGGCCATGAATAACTCCTTGATTCCGGCTATATTTCGAAACCGTCAATCATAGAGGCTGGTAGAGGAATCGTCAACGAAGCCTTGATTTTTCGCCACTTTAGGCAGCAGACAAAAAATCCTGCAGACGAGGTGATGGCAACAGAAGCAAGCCTTACTTGCTCTTCGCTCTAGGGTGGGCGGCGTCGTAAACTTTCGCCAAATGCTGGAAATCAAGATGCGTATAGACCTGTGTCGACGCGATGCTGGCATGACCGAGCATCTCCTGCACCGCCCGCAGATCTCCTGACGATTGCAGGACATGCGAAGCAAAGGAATGGCGCAGCATGTGGGGATGGACGTGCGCCGGCAAGCCAAGCAGCACGGCCCGCCGGGACAATCTGGCCTCGACCATGCGCGGACTGATGCGGGCACCGCGCTGACCGACGAACAAGGCTTTTTCCTCAGGCTTCGCCAGTTGATCCCGGACTGCCGCCCATGCCGCAAGGGCTTCCCGCGCCTTGCTGCCGACTGGCACCAGCCGCAGCTTGTTGCGCTTGCCCAGCACACGGACCTCGCTTTCATGGGCAATACCGTCCAAGGCCTCGCAATCAAGGGCAACCAGTTCGGCCAGCCGCAACCCCGACGAATAGAACAATTCGAACATCGCCAGATCTCGCGCCGCCTGGACGGGATCGTCGTCTTCGACAGGCATCAACAGGCGTGAGGTTTCATCGACCGACAAGGCCTTGGGCAACATTCGGGGGGACTTGGGCGGACGGATGCCATCGCAGGGATTGGCTTTCACCATGCCGCGCTCACCCAGCCAGTGAAAGAAGCCGCGCCATGCCGACAAGGCCCGTGCCAGCGAGCGCCCCGCCAGCCCCTGACCATGCAGTTGGGCAACGAAACGCCGGAGGTGGTGCACCTGCAAGCTGGCGAGCGGGACTTCCCCCGCTGCTGCCAACAGCTTTTGCAGATCACGTCGATAGTTCGAAACGGTGTGCGCCGACAAACGTCGCTGATCCGAGAGTTCGGCCAGCCACGTGTCGACGGCAAGCACCGGGGTCACAGCACGCTCTTGGTCACCCGGGCCAGCGCGGCGGACACCATTTCGCCGAGGCGTTCAAGATAGAGCGTCCCCATGTCGGCGTAGAAACGCTGCGCCTCCTCGCTGCCCAGCGCAATCATGCCGATTGTGCCGCCGCCGTTACGCAAGGCAATCAGTGCCTGCGAGCGGATGTGCGAGGCATGCTCGCCAAACCATGAAGCCGTACCGAAACCAGCGGTAGAGCCGCAATAGGGACGGGCCAGCGTTTCGGCAAAAACCTGCAATTCCTCGCTGACCGCCGCGAACTCCGGCAAGCCCTCGACGCCTTCCGGCTTGTCCCACAGGCGCAGAGCGACGTGCGGCACGGAGAAATCATCGCGCAGATGGAAATTGAGCAAATGGATCACCGCTTGGAAAGTTTCGGCCGCGATCAATGCCACCGAGAGGCGATGCACCTTTTCGCTGATCTGGTCGTTTTCTTCGCCAAAGGCGATCAACTCGGCAAGCTTGCTTTCGGTCGTCCGGTTTTTTTCGCGCAGTGTCAGCATCTGCCGTTCGGCCAGTGACACGGCACGGCCGCCGTGCGGATGCGGCACAAAAATCTGCGCCATCAGGTCCGCATACTGCTCGAAGAAACCCGGATTGTTCTTCAGATACTCCGCAATTTCCTCAGGGAACATGGCGCTCATAATTCAATTTCTCCTGTAAATACTGTCACCGCCGGGCCGGTCATCAGCACCGGCCGGTCGTCGCCACCCCAGGCAATCGTCAGGTCGCCACCGCGGGTCGTTACCCTGACCGGCGAATCGAGCAAGCCCCGACGGATCCCCGTCACCACCGCCGCACAGGCGCCAGTGCCGCAGGCCATGGTTTCGCCTGAACCTCGTTCGTAAACCCGCAGCTTGATGGCATGCCGATCAACGATCTGCATGAAGCCGGCGTTGACCCGCTGCGGAAAGCGCGGATGCTTTTCGATCAATGGCCCATGTTCGCCAACCGGCGCGGTGTCGACGCTCTCCACGACCTGCACGGCATGCGGATTACCCATCGACACGACACTGGTTTCCAGAGTCTCGTCGGCCACATCCAGCAGGTGAATGATCACGTCGTCTTCGGCCAGAAAGGGAATTTCGGCCGGCAAAAACCGGGGGACGCCCATGTCGACCGTGACATTGCCATCGCCTTCAAGGCGCGGCGAAATAATGCCCCGCATGGTCTCGACGCGAATCTCGCGCTTGTCAGTCAGGCCTTCGTCATGGACAAAGCGAACAAAGCAGCGGGCTCCGTTGCCGCATTGTTCGACCTCGCCGCCATCGGCATTGAAAATCCGGTAACGGAAATCGACCCTCGGCTGGGAGGCCTTTTCGACCAGCAAAATCTGGTCGCAGCCGACGCCGAAGTGGCGATCAGCCAAATAGCACAACTGCTCCGGGGACAGGGAAACCTGCTGGCGAACACCGTCAAGGACAACGAAATCGTTGCCCAGACCGTGCATCTTGGAGAATTTGAGTTTCACGCACTGCTCCGCTGAATGATTGGGAAAAGCATAGCAGAGACAGGGGCTTGCCTCAAATTGTTAAAGCTTCTTCTCCATCACGAAATCGTCCATCACATATCCGTGGCCGATATCGTCAACCGTTGCCGTACGGACTTCAAAACCGTATTTCTTGTACGAATTGATGGCATTCACGTTGCGCTTGTTGACCTGCAGGATCACGCAAGGATAGCCCTGCTTTTTTGCCCGCTCGGCGACGTGGGCGATCAACTGCCCGCCAACCCCTTGGCGCTGCACATCCGGGTGAATGTAAAGCTTGTCGAGCTTGAACTCGTCCTTGTAGATTTCGCTGAACGCGAAACCGACACGACGATCGCCGTGGAAAGCCTGATCCAGCCATTTGTGCAGGTCTTCCAGGTCGTCGTACAGGCGCTCATGACCGTAGCGTTGCTCCAGCATGAAATCGATCTGCTCCTGGGTGATGATGCCAGGATAGGTCGCCTGCCAGATTTCGCGAGCGAGGGCCGCGATCGCCGGCACATCGGGCGGCGTCACGGGGCGGATTTCCACTTTCAGGCTGCTGTTCATTTATAAAACCTCTGTTCTCCGGGTGGCCGGGTTTTGAAGCGTTTATGCAACCAGAAATACTGCTCCGGCATGCGCAGCACCTGGCTTTCGATAAATTTGTTCATGAATTCCGTATCAGTCTCGACACTCTCGCCGGGAAAGTTCTCCCAGGCCGGCATCACCTCGACCTCGTAGCCATCCGGCACCTGACGGGTAATACAGGCCACGACGCGAGCTCCGGTCAGGCGAACCAGCCGTGACAAGGCCGGAATCGTTGCTGCCTGAACGCCAAAGAACGGTACGAAGATCGACTCTTTGGGTCCGAAATCCATGTCCGGCAGGTAATAGAACTGATGTCCGTCCTTCATCGCCTTGACGATCTTGCGCATGCCATCCTGCCGTGACAGCAGTACTGCCTCATTGAATCGCATACGCCCATCATAAAGCAGCTTGTTCAACACCGGATTTTTCTGGTTCGAGAAGACGCTGCAGCCAACGACGTACATCGAAATACGGGTTGCCCCGGCATCCAGCCCGACAAAATGCGGTGAAAGCAGGATTACTGGCCGGCCTTCCGGATCGGTCAGATGTTCGACACCATGGATCCGGATGATGCGCTCCAGCCGTTCCTTGGAAGCCCACCAACCGAGTGTGCGGTCGAGTACCGCCCGGGCAAAGGAGACGAAATGCCGACGCGCCAGATCTTCGCGCTCGGCTTCACTTTTCTCAGGAAAACACAGACGCAGATTGGTCAGCGCAACACGCCGACGCTCGCGCCCGACGGCGTAAAGCAAACGACCGAGGCCGGCCCCAAGGGCGCGCAAAACGGGCAGCGGCAGCCAGTGCAGCAGCCACAGGAAACCGACCAGAACCCAGGTGAAAAAAATCTTCAAGACAACTTACTCCGCCGGCGGCAATTCGGCACCGCCCGGTCGTTTGTATCGGTTATAGCCCCACAGGTACTGGGTTGGGCATTGACGAATCAAGGCCTCGACCTCGCTGTTGATCTGCTGCGCCCGCTCGATAGTCGAACCACTCAGTGGGTTGCGTGGCGGCTGGAAATGAACACGGTAACCACGCCCGCCCGGAAGGCGCTCACCCCAGGTCAGCAGGGAGGCGGCGCCAGTTTCGGTCAGGCGAGCCGCCAGGGTCATTGTGTAGGCATAGCGCCCGAAAAACTTGAGCCAGACACCTTCGCCTGTCTTGGGCGCTTGGTCTGGCAGCATGCCAACCATCTCACCCTTCTTCAGCGCCTTGATCAGCGCCCGCACCCCGGACAGATCGGCTGGTGCGAGGTGCAGGTGTTCCCGTTTACGCCCCTTCAGGATCAGCTCCTGAGCCGAGGCCGACTTCGGGGCACGATAAAGCACGGTGATGTCGCCAAAAGACGAGAGGTACTGTGCCGTAATCTCGAAACAGCCCAGATGCGGCGTCAGAAACACGATTCCCTTCCCAGCATTTCGGGCTGTCTCGACATGCTCCCAGCCGACGACCTCGGCGACCAGCGGCACTGCCTCTTCGAGCGGGCGCATCCAGATTCGCGCCAATTCGACCATCTGTTTGCCGGTTTCGGCCGCCACACGCCCACGCAAAGCCGGGTCGATGCCCGCCTGCGCCAGATTTTCCTGCAGGTGACGCCGATAGGTCGGTGAAAGCCAGTAAATCAGGCGGCCGACCCCGCCGCCCAAGGCATGTAGCAAAGCCAGCGGAAATAGGGAAAAAACGCGAAAAATAAAAACCATGACGCCTCGGGGGTTGAATCCCCCTGAGAAAAGTTTAATATTATCCGTTCGCCGAGTTAAACAGACAACTTGCGGGGCGACTAATAAATTCTGCTAAAGCGTCACCTGCTCGTGGTCCAAAGCTGGTAGCGCCGGATCAAAGGACCACTGGAGCAATAAATGAGCGATTACCTCTTTACCTCGGAATCTGTCGGCGAAGGCCATCCCGACAAGGTTGCCGATCAAATTTCCGACGCCATCCTCGACGCCATCCTGGCTCAGGACAAGCACTCTCGCGTTGCCGCCGAAACCCTGTGCAACACTGGCCTCGTCGTCCTGGCCGGTGAAATCACCACCAACGCCAACGTCGACTACATCCAGGTTGCCCGCGACACCATCAAACGTATCGGCTACGACAACACCGAATATGGCATCGACTACAAGGGCTGCGCCGTGCTCGTCGCCTACGACAAGCAGAGCCCGGACATCGCCCAGGGCGTCAATGCCGCCTACGACGACAACCTTGGCCAGGGCGCCGGCGACCAGGGCCTGATGTTCGGCTATGCCTGTGACGAAACCCCGTCGCTGATGCCGCTGCCGATCTACCTGTCGCACCGCATGGTCGAACGCCAGGCCATGCTGCGCAAGGACGGCCGCCTGCCGTGGGCCCGCCCGGATGCCAAGTCGCAGGTCACCATCCGCTACGTCGATGGCAAGCCGCACTCGATCGACACCGTCGTGCTGTCTACCCAGCATTCTCCGGACATCAGCCTGGAAGACCTGCGCGAAGCCACCATCGAGCAGATCATCAAGCCGGTTCTGCCCAAGGAACTGATCAAGGGCGACATCAAGTATCTGGTCAACCCGACTGGTCGCTTCGTCGTCGGTGGCCCGCAGGGCGACTGCGGCCTGACCGGCCGCAAGATCATCGTCGACACCTACGGCGGAGCCGCCCCGCACGGCGGTGGCGCTTTCTCGGGCAAGGATCCTTCCAAGGTTGACCGTTCGGCAGCCTACGCCACTCGCTACGTGGCCAAGAACATTGTCGCCGCCGGCCTCGCCTCGCGCTGTCTGGTGCAGGTGTCGTACGCCATCGGCGTTGCCGAGCCGACTTCGATCATGGTCGAGACCTACGGCACCGGCAAGGTCAACAACGAAACCCTGACCGCGCTGGTCCGCAAGCACTTCGATCTGCGTCCGAAGGGCATCGTCAACATGCTCGACCTGCTCCGTCCGATCTATCAGAAGACTGCCGCCTACGGCCATTTCGGCCGCGACGAACCGGAATTCACCTGGGAAGCCACCGATCGCGCCAATCTGCTGAAGAGCGACGCCGGCCTGTAAGCTGAAATCAGCGTAAAACGGAGGGGGGCCACACGGCCCCCCTTTTTTTTCGCTAGAATTGCGAAATATGCTTAAAAAAATTCGCGTTGACCAACTATCCCTTGGTATGCACCTTCAGGCCTTTTGTGGAGCTTGGCTGGATCACCCGTTTTGGCGGACAAAGTTCGTCCTGACTGACCAGAACGACATTGCACTGATCCAGGAAAGCTTGATTACCGAAGTCTGGATCGATATTTCCAAAGGGATTGACGTCGAAGCCGGAGATATTTCCGGCGAGACTGAAGTCATCACCGTAGAGGAAATTCCCGTCCTCCCTCCCGTCGTTCAGGAGAAGGCGTCGTTCAGCGACGAAATGAAACGAGCCTCGAAAATCGTCGCCAAGGGCAAGGAAGCAGTCATCTCGATGTTCCAGGAAGCTCGCATGGGCAAGGCCATTGAAGCCGAGGCCGCAGCCCCACTGGTCGAGGAAATTTCCAACTCCGTGATGCGCAATCCGGGAGCGCTGATCAGCCTGGCCCGCCTGAAGACCGCGGATGACTACACGTTCATGCACTCGGTCGCTGTCTGTGCCCTGATGATTGCGCTGGCCCGCCAGCTTGGGCTGGATGAACAGCAGACGCGCGATGCCGGCATGGCGGGTCTGCTCCACGATCTTGGCAAAGCGATGATCCCGCTTGAAATATTGAACAAGCCGGGCAAGCTGACTGACGAGGAATTCGACCTGGTCAAGACTCACCCCGCAGAAGGCTACAAGCTTTTGCTGGAGGGTAGCGGCATCAGCGAGATGACCAAGGATGTCTGCCTGCATCACCATGAAAAGATCGATGGCAGCGGCTACCCCAAGGGCCTGAACGGCGAAACGATGAGCCTGTTCGCGAAGATGGGCGCCGTTTGCGACGTATACGACGCCGTCACCTCCAATCGCCCGTACAAGGCCGGCTGGGACCCTGCCGAGTCGATCAAGCGGATGGCTGAATGGAAAGGCCATTTTGATCCGGCCGTCTTCCAGGCCTTCGTCAAGAGTCTGGGCATTTACCCGATCGGTTCACTGGTTCGCCTCGCATCCGGCAAACTCGGCGTCGTCGTCGAACAGGGCGAGCAATCGCTGCTCAAGCCCAAAATCAAGGTTTTCTTTTCGACCAAATCGCAGGCCTATATCAAGCCGGAACTCATCGATATCGCCCGCAGTCCCGAGAAAATTGCCGGACGTGAAGATGCCTCCAAGTGGGGCATCAAGGATGTGGACCGTTACTGGGCAGGCGATAAACTCTAAAATCAGTTTATAATCCAAATCTACCGAGGGGCGCTGCAGGAGCGAGGTGATCATCATCGCTCCCAGGCTCGGTTTAAAACGGCGCTCACTGATCAACCCTGCCGGGCGCAGGGGGCCGCCGGTGAGCAACAACGCCGTAATTCCCCTCCCCGTCACAGTTATTTAGGAGCTTACTGTGGCTGAATTCAAAGACTACGTCATCGCCGATCTTTCCCTTGCCGACTGGGGTCGCAAGGAAATCCTCATTGCCGAAACCGAAATGCCCGGTCTGATGGCCATTCGCGAAGAGTTCGCGAAGACCCAGCCGCTCAAGGGTGCCCGTATCACCGGTTCGCTGCACATGACCATCCAGACCGCTGTGCTGATCGAGACGCTGACTGCGCTCGGCGCCGAAGTCCGCTGGGCCTCGTGCAACATTTTCTCGACCCAGGACCACGCTGCTGCTGCCATCGCCGCGCAGAACATTCCGGTCTTCGCCGTCAAGGGCGAAACCCTGGTCGATTACTGGGACTACACCCACCGCATCTTTGAGTGGGCCGACGGCGGCTATTCGAACATGATCCTCGACGACGGCGGCGATGCCACCCTGCTGCTGCACCTCGGCGCCCGTGCCGAGAAGGACATTTCCCTGCTGGCCAAACCGGGCTCCGAGGAAGAAACCATCCTCTTCGCCGCCATCAAGGCCAAGCTGGCCGTCGATCCGACCTGGTACTCCGTGCGCCTGGCCCAGATCAAGGGTGTCACCGAGGAAACCACCACCGGCGTCCATCGCCTGTACCAGATGCACCAGCGCGGCGAACTGAAGTTCCCGGGCATCAATGTCAATGACTCGGTGACCAAGTCCAAGTTCGACAACCTGTACGGCTGCCGCGAATCGCTGGTCGATGGCATCAAGCGCGCCACCGACGTGATGATTGCTGGCAAGGTCGCCGTCATTGCCGGTTACGGCGACGTGGGCAAGGGTTCGGCCCAGGCCATGCGTGCCCTGTCGGCACAAGTTTGGGTCACCGAAATTGACCCGATCTGTGCCCTGCAGGCCGCGATGGAAGGCTACCGCGTCGTCACCATGGAATACGCCGCCGACAAGGCCGATATTTTCGTGACCACAACCGGCAATTTCCACGTCATCACCCATGACCACATGGCGGCGATGAAGAACAACGCCATCGTCTGCAACATCGGGCACTTCGACAACGAAATCGACGTTGCCTCGATCGAGAAGTACCAGTGGGAAGAGATCAAGCCGCAAGTCGATCACGTGATCTTCCCGGACGGCAAGCGCATCATCCTGCTCGCCAAGGGCCGTTTGGTGAACCTCGGCTGCGGTACGGGCCACCCGTCCTACGTGATGTCCTCGTCGTTCGCCAACCAGACGATCGCCCAGATCGAGCTGTGGACCGAAGCGGTCAAGGGTTCCAACAAGTACCCGGTCGGCGTCTACACCCTGCCCAAGCACCTGGACGAAAAGGTCGCCCGCCTGCAACTGAAGACGCTGAATGCCCAGCTGTCCGAGCTGACCGACGAGCAAGCTGCCTACATCAGCGTGCCGAAGGAAGGCCCGTACAAGGCTGACCACTACCGCTACTAAGCAATCACGATGCTGAACCTGCTCGCTGTCTGGATCGTCAATGCGCTTGCCCTGCTGGCGCTACCTTATGTCGTTCCTTCGATCCAGATAGCCGGGTTCGGCACCGCCTTGCTGGTGGCCGTCGTCCTTGGCCTGATCAACACCCTGCTCAGGCCCTTGCTGGTGCTGCTGACCCTGCCGGTCACGTTGCTGACGCTGGGCCTGTTCATCTTCGTCATCAATGCCCTGCTCTTTCAGTTGGCAGGTACGCTGATCGATGGCTTCCAGGTTGGCGGTTTCTGGTCGGCCATGTTTGGCTCAATTGCCTACAGCCTGATTTCCTGGCTGCTCAGCGCCCTGCTGCTGAGAAAGTAAGCAGGCCTCGATGAGCATGAACTCCTTCCACGCGCGGCAAAAAAAGCCGCGCCCGGCAGCCCAGCCGGCCCATGAACGGCCGACCGGGATGCTGCGGGCGGATGCCCTGCTTGTTGCCCAGAAACTCGCCCCTTCCCGCACGGCCGCCCAATGGCTGATCAAGGAAGGGCGCGTCAGCTGGGCAGGTGGTGCGGTCAACAAACCGGCAATGGAATTGCCCGAGGGTACCCCCTTGAGCGTTGCAGCCGACCCGGATGCCCATTACGTCTCGCGCGGCGGCAACAAGCTGGCCGGCGCGCTGGCCGAAACGGGGATCGAGGTCGCGGGAAAGATCTGCCTCGATGTCGGCCAGTCGACCGGCGGCTTCACCGACTGCCTGCTGCAGGCCGGCGCGAAGCACGTCGTTGGCGTCGATGTCGGTCACGGCCAATTGCACTCGCAACTCCGCCACGACTCTGCTGTCACCGCCATCGAAGGCATCAACTGCCGTGCCCTGACCTCGGCCGATCTCGGCCTGGCCTTTCCGGCGGCCGGCTTCAATCTGATCGTCGGCGATGTCTCCTTCATCTCCATGACCTTGGTCCTGCCACAGTTACCAGCCTTGCTGGCCGAACATGGCGACCTCCTGCTGCTGGTCAAACCGCAATTCGAAGTCGGTCCAGACAACATCGGCAAGGGCGGCATCGTCCGCGATGAAACGCTCTACAAGGACGTCGAGACCAAACTGCGCAACTGCGCAGCCAAGCTAGGCCTTACTGTCCGCGCCTGGCTGGATAGTCCAATTACCGGCGGTGACGGCAACCGCGAATTCTTCATCTGGTTGAACAAATGAAACCTGAAATCTCCATCGAATTTTTCCCGCCACAAACTCCGGAAGGCATCGAAAAGCTACGCACTGTCCGGGCCGAACTGGCCAAGTTGAACCCGCATTTCTTCTCGGTCACTTACGGCGCCGGTGGCTCGACCCGCGAACGCACCTTCGCTGTGGTCAAGGAAATCGCTGCCGAAGGTTTCGACGCTGCACCACACCTGTCGTGCATCGGCTCGACCCGCGAGTCCATCCGCGAAATCCTCGCCGAATACAAGGCCGCCGGCATCAAGCGCACGGTCGCCCTTCGCGGCGATCTGCCTTCCGGCATGGCCGAAACCGGCGAGTTCCGTTACGCCAACGAACTGGTTGAATTCATCCGTGCCGAGACCGGCGACTGGTTCAGTATCGAAGTCGCCGCCTACCCGGAATGGCATCCTCAGGCCCGTAGCCCGAAAGATGACCTCGACGCCTTCGCCCGCAAGGTCAAGGCCGGCGCCAACTCGGCGATCACGCAGTATTTCTACAACGCTGACGCCTACTTTCATTTCGTCGACGAAGCCAAGGCGCTTGGCGTTGATGTGCCCATCGTGCCCGGCATCATGCCCATCGCCGGCTTTACGAAGCTGGCCCGCTTCTCGGATGCCTGCGGCGCGGACATTCCGCGCTGGATGCGCAAGAAATTCGAAAGTTTTGGCGATGATGCTGACTCGATCCGTGCGTTTGGCCTCGATGTCGTAACCGAATTGTGTGAACGCCTGCTCAAAGGCGGCGCGCCCGGACTGCACTTTTACGCCATGAATCAGAGTGCGCTGACCACGGAAATCTGCCGCAGACTAGGTTAATCCAGCCTCTCTCATCTATGATCAAGCCTGTCTTGGCGGGCTTGATCATAGGCCAAGGACCGGTAACGAACAGATCTCGCCAAGTCGCCTTTGCTCGTTGACGCCTCCAATCTGCCTCTATATAATGCGCGCTTCCCGTTGGCCGGGTCGGTAGCTCAGTCGGTAGAGCAGCGGACTTTTAATCCGTTGGTCCCGAGTTCGAATCTCGGCCGACCCACCAGTCAATTTCGGGAAATGTGGGGCGCTAGCTCAGTTGGTAGAGCAGCGGACTCTTAATCCGTAGGTCGACAGTTCGAATCTGTCGCGCCCCACCAGTATTACAAATACACTTAGCCTCGGCCTAGCGTCGAGGTTTTTTGTTTAAAGAGCAGTTGTTGTAAATCTCAGGCGCATTTCCTGATCGGACGCGGGGTGGAGCAGTTGGCAGCTCGTCGGGCTCATAACCCGAAGGTCGCAGGTTCAAGTCCTGCCCCCGCAACCACCAGATACCAGCAAAAAGGCCAGTCACTCGACTGGCCTTTTTCTTTTCTATTGTTCCGCGGGCTTATTTGCGACCGAACTTCTCGGCCAACTGATTAAGCTTTTCAACGCGGCGTTGCTCGGCCTTGGCTTCCGCCTCGGCAGCCTTGCGCTGCTCAGCCTGTTTCTTGAAGCGTTCGCGTAGCAGTTCAGCTGCATGCTGACGATTTTCGTCGGTCACGTCACCGGCTGGCGTGCCATCCAGATTCAGGCGTACCGTCCCTTTTTCCATTTCCTTCAGATAACGCGTTGAAATGGTGTGGCTACGCATGGCCAGACGAAGCGACTTCTTGCTCACATCCGGCAACTGGGCGAAGACCTGCTTGTCGATACCGATGGCCAGCGGGCTGAAATTGCGGAACACATCAAATCTCGTCTGCAAGTCCTTGAGCAGGACACGAGCGTCAATTGGCTTGTCGGTAGTAGCTTCGGTAGTCGTCATGATGTAACTGGATCAGGTTGAGGCGCGAAGGTTAGCACGAAGGCACGCCGTTGCAGCCGCGAAATCGGTATTCAGACGCCGTTTTTGCGGAACCAGGCGAGCATGCGTTTCCAGCCATCCTCTGCCTCTTCCTTGCGATAGCTGGGACGGTAGTCGGCGTGGAAGGCATGCGGTGCATTGTCGTACACATGGATTTCCGAGGCTTTGGCAGCTGCGCTTCCTTGCTGCAAGGCCTTTTCCATGGCCTCGACGCTTTCCAGCGGAATGCCGGCATCCAGGCCGCCGTACAAGCCAAGCACCGGCGCCTTGAGTTGAGCGACCAGGTCGGTCGGGTGTTTCGGCGTCATCTCGTTGCTCGGGCCGACCAGTTTTCCATACCAGGCAACCCCTGCCTTCACGGCCGGGTTGTGAGCGCTGTACAGCCAGGTAATACGACCACCCCAGCAGAAACCGGTCACCGCCAGCCGACTGGTATCCGCTCCCTTGCCGGCAGCCCAGGAAACACAGGCATCGAGATCGCTCGACACCTGGGCATCGGGCGTCTTGCCGGTAATTTTTTCGAGAATTTCGGGAATGCTCGCGATCTGTCGAGGATCACCCTGGCGAGCGAAGAGGTCGGGACCAATCGCGCAATAACCCAGCTTGGCAAGACGCCGGCAGGTATCCCGGATGTATTCATGGGCACCAAATATTTCGGAAACCACCAGAACCACCGGCGGTTTGACCAGGCCACCTGGCACCGCACGGTAGGCAACCATCTCGCCATCCTTGACCGGCACCTTGATTTCACCGGCAATCAGGCCGACCTCGTCGGTCTTGATCGCCGTTTGCGCCATCACCGGCTGCGTGGCAAGGGCAAAGCCTGCGCCCAGACTGGTCACCAGAAAGCTCCGGCGATCAAAGGTCTGTGGCGGAACAAGGCTATCGAACTCAGGTTCTGTTTTCATGGTTTGTCTCCTCAAGGGATTACATCAGAACGATGTCGTATTGCTCGGGCGAATAACTCGGTTCGGATTGCAATGAAACGGCTTTCCCGATGAAGTCGGAAAGCATGGCCAGCGCTTGGGATTCTTCGTCTAGAAACAGATCAACCACATCAGGACCAGCCAGGATCCGGTATTCACGGGCATTGAACTGGCGTGCTTCGCGCAGCAGTTCGCGGAGGATCTCGTAGGCCACGGTACGGGCCGTCTTGACTTCACCACGCCCGCTGCAGGTCGGACAAGGTTGGCAAAGGACGTGAGCGAGCGATTCACGGGTCCGCTTGCGAGTCATCTCGACCAGGCCCAGCTGGGTGAAGCCGTTAACCGTCAGTCGCGTGTGGTCGTAGGCGAGCGCCCGGTTGAATTCATCCAGCACGGCCTTCTTGTGCTCCTCGTTCTCCATGTCGATGAAGTCGACAATGATGATGCCGCCGAGGTTCCGCAGGCGCAGCTGGCGCGCGATGGTCACCGCTGCTTCGAGGTTGGTCTTGAAGATGGTGTCGTCAAAATTGCGCACGCCAACGAAACCGCCGGTGTTGACGTCGATGGTCGTCATTGCCTCGGTCTGGTCGATGATCAGGTAGCCACCGGATTTCAGATCGACACGCCGAGCGAGGGCTTTCTGGATTTCCTCTTCGACGCCATGCAGATCGAACAGCGGGCGCTGGCCGGTGTAGTGCTCGAGAAGCGGCAGGACGGCTGGCGTGTATTCCTCGGCGAAGCCGGTCAGCTTCTGGAAATTTTCCCGCGAGTCGATGAAGATGCGCATCGTTTCGGGATTGACGAAATCACGCAGCACCCGCTGCCCGAGCGAGAGCTCCTGATAGAGCAGGGTCGGAGGCCCCGACGTCCGGGCCTTGTCGCGAATGTCAGCCCAAGTCTTGCGCAGATAGGCGATATCGGTGGCGAACTCTTCATCGCTGGCACTCTCCGCCATGGTCCGGACGATGAAACCGCCCGGTTCGTCACTGGGCACCAGCCGGGTAATCTTCTCGCGCAGCACTTCGCGCTCGCTCTCGGACTCGATACGCTGCGAGATGCCGATATGCTTTTCCTGCGGCAGATAGACCAGCATGCGGCCGGCGATGGAAACCTGCGTCGATAGCCGGGCGCCCTTGGTACCGATCGGATCCTTGACGACCTGGACAAGAATGCTTTGCCCGTCGTGCAGAATTTTCTCGATCGGCCTTTCGGTCGCCGTTTCGCGCGGCTGCCAGATATCGGCGACATGCAGGAAGGCGGTGCGATCCAGCCCGACGTCGATGAACGCCGACTGCATGCCGGGAAGAATGCGGACGACCCGCCCGAGATAGACGTTACCGACCAGCCCGCGGCTCGCCGTGCGTTCGATGTGCAGTTCCTGGACGACGCCTTGTTGCATGACGGCAACGCGGGTCTCCTGCGGCGTGAAATTGATCAGTATCTCTTCGGTCATGGGGCGTAGAATGCGCGGTTTTGCTGCATTCTACTATGCCCAAAGCTCCCGAACTCCTCGCTCCTGCCGGCTCGCTCGATATGATGCGCACCGCCTTCGACTTTGGCGCCGATGCGATCTACGCCGGCCAGCCTCGTTACAGCCTGCGCGTCCGCAACAACGAGTTCGGCAGCATGGAAAAGCTCGGCGAAGGCATTGATGAAGCGCATGCCCGCGGCAAGCAGTTTTTCGTCGTCAGCAACATCATTCCGCACAACGCCAAGCTGACCACCTATCTGGCCGACATGGCCCCGGTTATAGAACTCAAGCCGGATGCGCTGATCATGTCCGACCCCGGCCTGATCGACATGGTCCGCGAGACCTGGCCGGAACAGGTGATTCACCTGTCGGTGCAGGCCAACACGGTAAACTGGGCCTCGGTTCGTTTCTGGCAGAAGATGGGTGTCCAGCGCATCATCCTGTCGCGCGAACTGTCGCTCGATGAAGTCGCCGAAATCCGTCAGCGCTGCCCGGATATCGAACTCGAAGTCTTCGTCCATGGCGCGTTGTGCATCGCCTACTCCGGCCGCTGCCTGCTTTCCGGCTACTTCAATCATCGCGACCCGAACCAGGGTACCTGCACCAACTCCTGCCGCTGGGATTACAAGGTCAGCACTTCCGACGGGCAACCGGCGCAAATGCTCCGGCAGGAACAGGAAATCCTGCTCGAAGAAAAGCAGCGCCCCGGCGAACTGATGCCGATCGAGGAAGACGAGCACGGCACCTACATCCTGAACTCCAAGGACCTGCGCGCCATCGAGCACGTGCATCGGCTGGTCGAGATCGGCGTCGATTCGCTGAAAATCGAAGGCCGCACCAAGAGCCCCTACTACGTCGCCCGGACCAGTCAGGCCTATCGCCAGGCCATCGACGACGCCGTGGCCGGCAAGCCGCTCGACCCGGCGCTGTTGCGCGAACTGGAAGGACTGGCCAACCGCGGCTATACCGACGGCTTCCTGCAGCGCCACCATGATGCCGAATACCAGAACTACCTGCGCGGCAGCTCCGAATCGGACCGCAGCCTGTACGTCGGCGATGCGGTGCGTTTCGATACGGCACGCGGCCTGATGGAAATCGAGGTCAAGAACCGCTTCTCGGTCGGCGACCGTCTGGAGTGCGTGCACCCTTCAGGCAACCACATCTTCACGCTGGCCCGCATGGAAGACAAGGCCGGCCAGCCGGCTACCGTCGCCCCCGGCAGCGGCCACCGGGTATGGATTGATTTGCCGGCCATGTACACCAATTCCTTCGTCGCGCGTTTTGTGTAGAGCCCCGCAAACATTGGGCAAATTTGTTTAACAAACCCTAACAAAACAAGCCAGAATTTGAATTTGTGCACCGCAGCAAACGGTGTAACATACCCGTCATGAGCCATCCCGCCAACCGCATGCCGCTAATCGACGCCCTGAAGGCGGTCGCGGCGCTGCTTGTCCTGATGAATCACTTCTCGTCCTATGGCCCGCTGGCCGAGGCAGCCCGGCAGGCTTTCCCGGGAATTTTCGGCTGGTTTTTCGAGTACGGCCGTATGGCCGTTCAGGTCTTCCTGGTCATTGCCGGTTTCCTCGCGGCCCGCGGCCTCTCTTCCGAAGGGCAAGCGCTCGGCAATTCGCCCTTGCCCCTGATCTGGAAGCGTTATCTGCGGCTGGCCGTGCCATATCTGGCCGCCATCGGCCTGGCAATCATCGCCGCCGCCATCGCCAACCAGTGGCTGGACGACGATGCCATTCCGGCCCGCGCCACCCTCACGCAGTGGCTGGCCCACGCCTTCCTTTTACACAATCTGCTCGGCTTTGAAGCGCTGTCGGCTGGCGTCTGGTACATCGCGATCGATTTCCAGCTCTTCGCGCTGATGGCCATCCTGCTCTGGTCCGGCCGAGCCCGCGTGATTGCGCCGGCCTTGGTCCTGGCTGTCGCCACCGCATCACTGTTCTGGTTCAACCGTGACGCCAGCTGGGATAACTGGGCGATCTACTTTTTTGGCTCCTATGGCCTCGGCGCAGCCGCCTGGTGGGCCTCCGACCGCAAGCAGATGTCAGCCTGGCTGGGCGTCATGCTGACCATTGCGGTAGCCGCACTGATTGTCGACTTCCGTCTGCGCATTGCACTGGCACTGGCTGTCGCCCTGTTGCTCGGTTTCGGCCGCCGCACGGGCCTTCTGGCCCAGTGGCCGAATGCCAGGCCTCTGGCCTTTCTCGGCCAGATTTCCTACTCGATTTTCCTGGTGCACTTCCCGGTCCTGCTCATTGCCAACAGCTTGTATGCCCGACTCAATCTGGATTCGACCATGTCAGCCATGATCGCTCTCGTGATGGCATGGGCAGCCAGCATTGCTGCAGCCACCTTGTTCTATCGCTGGGTCGAAAGCCCGGAAGCCAGCCGACGCATTACCAGTACCCTTGGCTGGATATTCGGCAACACCATGGTCATTGCCCGCAAGGTGCCATTGATCGGCACCCTGCTTCCCCGCCGTACCTGAACCACAGCAACAAAGGCTGGCACTAGCCAGCGAGTTCCGGACGGTTCCGGAAGAATTCCAGTGCCTCCGGGTTGGCCAATGCCTCGATATTCTTGATCGGTTGGTCATGCACCACATTGCGCACGGCAAGTTCGACGATCTTGCCCGACTTGGTCCGCGGAATGTCCTGCACCTGAACCACCTTGGCCGGCACATGGCGCGGTGTGGTGTTGTCCCTGATCTGCCGCTTGATCCGTTCGACCAGATCGGCATTGAGCGTATGGCCTTCCTGCAGCTTCACAAAAAGAACGACGCGCACGTCGTCATTTTTCCCGGGTGGCCAGTCCTGACCGATAACCAGCGATTCGAGGATTTCCGGTAACTGCTCGACCTGCCGGTAGATTTCCGCAGTGCCGATGCGTACACCACCGGGATTCAGGGTTGCGTCGGAACGACCGTAGATGATCATGCCGTCGTGAGCGGTCAGTTCCGAAAAATCGCCATGGCACCAGATGTTGTCGAAGCGTTCGAAATAAGCAGCCTTGTACTTTGTACCGTCAGTATCGTTCCAGAAACCGACAGGCATCACCGGGAATGGCTTGCTACAAACCAGTTCCCCCTTTTCGCTACGGACCGGCTTGCCTGCATCGTCGAGTACATCGACCGCCATGCCCAGACCACGACATTGAATCTCGCCGCGATAGACCGGCAGCACCGGATTGCCGAGGACGAAGCAGGAAACAATGTCGGTGCCACCGGAAATCGAGGCGAGCAGGATGTCCGATTTGATCTCACGATAGACCCAGTCAAAACCTTCCGGCGACAGCGGACTGCCTGTCGAGAACATGGCACGCAGGGCGGCCAGGTCGTGCGTCTTGCCCGGCGTCAGGCCCAGCTTGGCCGCCGCGTCGATGAACTTGGCCGAGGTGCCGAAGTGGGTCATTTTTTCGGCTTCGGCATAGTCGAACAGCACCCTGCCCTTGCCGGCAAACGGCGAGCCGTCATAAAGCAACAGCGTCGCACCACACGCCAGCCCTGAAACCAGCCAGTTCCACATCATCCAGCCACAGGTGGTGAAGTAGAACAGCCGGTCGCCCGGCCGGACATCGCTGTGCAGCTGGTGCTCTTTCAGGTGCTGCAACAGTACGCCACCGTGGCAATGAACGATGCATTTCGGAACGCCGGTAGTGCCCGAGGAGAACATGATGAACAGCGGGTGATCAAAGCCAACACGTTTAAATACAACCTCTTTGCCGTTAGTCGGCGGAATATCGTTCCAGCCAACCGCGTTGGCGATATGGCCGAGCACCGGAGCCGCATTCAGGTAAGGAACCACAACTGTCTTGAGCAGCGATGGCATTTTGGCCACCACCTCGGCGTTTTTCTCCAGACAATCCACCGGCTTGCCGTTGTACCAGTAGCCGTCGACACAGATCAGCACCTTGGGCTCGATCTGGCCAAAACGATCGAGCACGCCCTGGACGCCAAAATCCGGCGAGGCGGAGGACCAGATGGCCCCCAGTGAAGTCGCCGCCAGCATGGCGACCAGCGTTTCCGGCAGGTTGGGCAGGTAGCCCGCCACCCGGTCGCCTTCGCCAACCCCGGCGGAGATCAGGAATTGCTGGAAGCGGGCCACTTCGGCATACAGTTCGCTGCGACTCATCCGCCGCTTGACCTTGTCCTCACCCCAGAAGACCAGTGCCTCGCTGGCATCGCGCTGTTGCAGCAGGTTCTCGGCATAATTCAACCGCGCCTCGGGAAACCAGTGAGCCCCTGGCATCCGGTCGCGATCAACGAGAATTTTCGTACCTTTTTCGCCAACCACGCTGCAGTAGTTCCACAGCGAAGACCAGAAAACCTCCGGCATGTCGATAGACCATTGCCACAGGTCGGCATAGCTCTCGTAGCCTTCTGCGCGCATGAATTGCGCCATGCGGGTCTGGCCGACAGTTTGCGGATTGGGTTGCCAGAGTGGCTGCGCTTCGATGGCGTAGGTCATGTTGTCTCCGTTTTATTGTGTTCAACGTACAGGTTAACAGCTTAGCGAAGCTCAAGACTGTCGTCAGGCGGACAAACCCTGATTTGCCTGCTGCTAATATCAGGGTTTGTCGCCACCAACAAAACCACAGACAAGGAGAGCCAGCATGACCCAAGTAGTCCTCACCGAAGTGATCGGCAAGGTTGGCCTGATCCGCATCAACCGTCCGGAAGCGATGAATGCCCTGAACAACGAGGTCGTCGACGGCATCGGTGCCGCCATCGACACCTACGAAGCCGACGAGAACATCGGCTGCATCGTCATCACCGGCAATGAGAAAGCCTTCGCCGCCGGCGCCGATATCGGCTTCATGAAGGATTTCGACTACATGCATGCCTACAAGACCGACTTCATCACCCGCAACTGGGAACGCATCAAGACCACTCGCAAACCGGTCATCGCCGCCGTATCCGGATTCGCCCTCGGTGGTGGCTGTGAAATGGCCATGATGTGCGACATGATCTTCGCCGCCGACACCGCCAAGTTCGGTC